>Ga0196970_1000937_pt1 | contig 24891 bp, 26 predicted proteins | sample S1v_513CmetaG_FD_148672 | JGI IMG/M metagenome (GOLD analysis project Ga0196970, IMG submission 148672) | Soil microbial communities from Anza Borrego desert, Southern California, United States - S1+v_5-13C | ecosystem: Environmental > Terrestrial > Soil > Desert | place: USA: California... | reverse complement strand
GAAGATCCCCCGAACAGCTTCCAGCCCATGGCGTTGACCGTGATTACGCAGAGCACAAAGCTGCCCAGCGAGAGGCCCACCGCCGGAATGAACGAGGCGAGGAACTTGCCGGCGAACAGGCTCTTCAGATCGACCGGGGCGAAGAGGAGCGTCTCCAGCGTGCCCCGTTCCTTTTCACCGGCGAAGCTGTCGGCGCTCACCACGCTGGCCGTCATGAGCGGAATCAGGACGAAAAACGGTGCCAGCATATAGTTCGCAACCATGAACGCGATCTTGTGGTTGATCGTCTCCAGGGAGGCCAGTTTCGCAGTAAAGGCGCCCAGGGGCAGTTTGTTCACCCAGGTGGCCATCTCCTGCATGTCCTGCGAATCCATGCCCACAAAGGCTGTCACCCCGATGATCACCCCGGGGAGAATCACGCCCATAATGGCTGGAATGATCAGCATGGGCAGCCAGACCTGCAGGTTGGCCCGAATTGCTTTCATGTCTTTCTTCGCAATGGCCCACATCGCCTGCTTATTCATGGCCGGCACCTCCGCGAATCTTGAAATAGAGGCTCTCCAGGTCCTGATTGACCAGGGTCGCCCCGTAGACCTCTTCCCGCTGGGTCAGTTCACGCAGGAAGGCCGGCACCGCCTGGCGCCCGGGCAGCTTGTACTCGGTCTGGCCGGCGCTGGTCTGCACCCGCAAAAGCGCTTCCTTTACATACTTGGCCTCCAGCTCGGCGTGGGTGCCCTGCTCGATCACCCGCCCCCCCTGGAGGAAGACGTACCGGTGGCAGACCTCCTCCATCTGCTGAAGCAGATGCGAGCAGAGGATGATGGTGGTGCCGTCGCGCCGGTTCAGCTTGGTGATGTACTCGATCACCATGCGGATGCCTTCGGGGTCGAGGCCGTTGGTGGGCTCGTCCAAGAAGAGGATTTCGGGGCGGTGGAGCAGCGCCTTGGCGAGGCCCAGCCGCTTCTTCATGCCCGTGCTGTAGGTACCGACCTTCTTCTCCCTGGCCTCCAGCAGGCCGAACTCCTCAAGGAGCTCCAGGGGCCGGTTCTGCTCCGTCACGCCGTACATTTCGGCGAAGAAGCGCAGGTTTTCGATGCCGGTCATGTTCAGGTAGAAGCCGGCGGTCTCCGTCAGGATGCCGCTGAGCCTGCGAATCGCCTCGCCGTCGTGGACGGGGTCGTACCCGGCAACGGTAATGGTGCCCGCGTCAGCCTTCATGACGCCGTTAATCAGGCGGATGGAGGTGGTTTTGCCCGAGCTGTTGGGTCCCAGCAGGCCGACGATTTCGCCGCGCCCGACGGTCATGCTGAAGTCGGTGAGCACCGGATGGGTCCCGAATCGCTTGCTGATGTGGTTCAGTTCGATCATGTTTTCTCTCATTTTGTATCACCTGCCGGTCTGACGATTGAGGTGGGCTGTTCGTTCACGGGGCAGAAAAAGAATTTTGTGGAGTCCATGAGGTACATCCCTATGCGATCAAGTAATCCTAAGTAGCGGACAGATGCAGATAAGTAATCGTAGGTAGTGATAGGTCGTCCTAGGTAGACCCCATGTACCTAAGGTATGCAGACGGGTAATCCCAACTAAAGGTCCTATGCATACAGGTAATCGTGGAGCACCCCAGTTATGCAAACCACTAATCGCACGTAACACCACTATGCAAATGGGTAATCATGGCATCCGCCCCACAAACGTCAGGTAATCTCCGGTAATCATCCTGTCATGCCGGAGAAACGCAAAGTCCCCGCACCTGCCTCCGTACAGAGGCAATGCGGGGACTCGTCATCCGCATCTACCGAATATGTTCTGCCGACTCCCGGACGATATGCCATACATCCCCGTGCTTCCGCCACGACTGAAGCACCACATAGACCGCAACCGGGGCCCCGTCCCGCTCGATACACCGCTCATACGTAACCACCGCATCGGTCTCACTGCGCATGTGGGTCACCGGGTTCTCCGCACGGCACCTGGCGCCCTTCAGCGCCCGGCTGAAGAGCCGCACGCCGGCGATCGACTCCTCCCGGTCCACCGGCTCGACCATGTCGACGCCGGCATGGCCGAAGAACCCCTGGTAGCTCGGCGCCCGGAAGCGCTCCAGCCCCGAGGTGTCGCCGGTCTGGAAGGCCGTGTCCCAGGCGGCAAGGGACTGTTCAAGTGCGCTGGCAAACTCCAAAGCAAAATCCCCCCACACAGGTTGCCCAGTTTTTTCTCTCTCATGCTCCATCTCTTTGGACGAGCGAAAGGCTGGGACGGTTACCCGTATGGGGGGAGACTCTCCGGGCTACTCAAAGAGCGTATACTTCAGTTGATTTGCGTTGGACGGCACCGGGTAGACTGGCTCATCGCTGTCCCGGTTGGCAGCCAGGAACGTCTTCACGTAAGTCTGCATCTCCCGCGACATGCCGTGCGCAATGCCTTTGTCCAGAATGAACATCCCCTTGCCGCCGCCCTTACCGTACAACTCGATCAGCGCCTTGGCCCGGGGCAGGACCGGCAGGCCCCACAGGTCGGTGATGATCTTCCGCTCCTTGTCGCCGTAACAGTCGCCGAACGGGACCACGTTGTTCGTATCATCCTCGCCCATGTAGATGAGCCGGGCCGGCTGGTTGTGTTTCGCCAGATCAAAGCTGCGGCCGGTGATCTCCTTGTAGTCGCTGGTGCCAATGGGGAAAATCAGCTTCTGTCCCTTCAGTTCGGCCAATGGCAGCATCATATCGTCGAGGGTGCCGCCGGAAGCGACGGCCTTCACCCGTTGGGGGTGCAGGTTTGTGTAACGGTCGGTGAATGTGCCGGAAGCCGAGTAACCGTTCAGCATCACTTTGGTTGGCTCAACCTTGTGCCCGTATTGGTTGAGATAGGCGATGGCATGGTCGATCATGGCGTTCAGCTGCAGATCCAGGTTGGCGAGCGTGTTCACGTCAAAACCGGCCTGTTTGAAGCTCTGCGTCAGGCTCGCCCCGAGGTTGGGTTCCTTCAGCATCAGGTGCAGCCTGGCTGTGTCCCGGTCAAAGGCATGGGTATAGAAGAGGTTGAACTCGCCGCCGTTATTGTAGCTCACGTCCGGCCGGGGGAACGCGGGAAAGAGCATGGGCGCCCAGAGCTCCTCGGCCACGCTCATCGAATACTGGCCGCGGTTGACAATTTCATTGCGGGCCTTGTTCAGCATCTCGGCGACGTTGTTGCTGGATCCGGTATTGGTGGTGTCGATCATCAGGTACCGCCGGTGTCCCTGGTTCACACCCTTATATTGGCTGCTGGGAACGGCCAGATAGTACGGCCAGTAGAAGCCCTTCTCCGGCATGGCAGGCACCATCACTACTCTGCGTACGCCGGTGTCGGTCAGGTCAGGCAGTCCCCCGGCCGTGAACTGAATCTGATACCGGGCGCCATTCTTGGCAAACAGCTTCAGGGTGTACGGTTGATCGAACTGCAGGACGTTGCTGTCGGCTGGAGCCGTGTCATCGAAGATGGCCACCTGGTCGGCGCTGATCTCGAAGCGCCGAAGGACCGTCTTGCCCGCTAACTCCAGTTCAGCGGCGTCAACCTGATCACCGCGCAGACCGACTCCCTTGAGGCTGATGACCGGCTTGACGCTATCTACCGTCCCCTTCAGGGTGGTCTGGCGAACGGTGGTGACCGATGCGGTCATGGTTTTGGCGTCCCAGGCCACGTCGGCCCCCAGCTGAGCCGACAGCGCTGTGACGGGGACGTACGCCGTGCCGTTGTGTACGAAGTTCTCCACCGTAACGTCCTGTCCGTTCACCTTGAGCCGCGCCTGATTCCGGTACACCTCAATCATCTCTTTGACGTTGGCCGCAGAGGCAATGGAACCGATGAGCAGCATCCCAAGGGTACCAGCGACGGCAAGCTTGAAGATCGGCCTCACTTCGACTCCCCCTATTGCTCCGATCATTGCGGCAGACTGGATGCAAGAATGTGAATCGATTCCGACTATAAGCCCGGTGCAGGAATGTGTCAATCGCGCCGGAGAAGCCTTCGCCCACCTCAAAGATCTCGGGGAGGGCATAAGCCAGGATGCGCATCTTCATCTCCTGTGATATGGAAGGCATTACCGGTGTCGCCATCGGCAAGCACTGCAACCCGTCCGAATCCGACTACCAGCGGTTCCGCCGCCTGATGACCAAGGACGTCAACGCCGCCATTGAAGGCGCTGCCAGCGCCGGCGCCACGGAGTTTCTGGTCGTCGACTCCCACGGTCCCATGACCAACATCATCATTGAAGACCTCGACCCCCGGGCTGAACTGATCAGCGGCTCCAACCGGCACTTCTGCCAGATGGAAGGGATCAACACCGGCTTCGACGGCGCCTTCTTCATCGGCTACCACGCCCGTGAGGGCGGTGAGGACGGCGTCATTAACCATACGGTGATGGGCGTTGCCGTCACCGAACTGCGCTGCAACGGCAAGGTGGTGGGTGAGACGGGCCTGAACGCCGGTCTGGCCGGCGCCTTCGGCGTGCCCGTAGCCCTTGTGGCGGGCGACAACGTGGTCGCCGCAGAGGCCCGTGAGATCCTGGGCAACGTGCAGACCGCCGTGGTCAAGCAGGCGATCAACCGGCACTCGGCCCGGCTGCTTTCGGTCAGGAACAGCCAGGAGACGATTCGGGAGCAGGCAGCAGAAGCGGTGTACCGCCTGAAGGAAGGCGCCTTCCAGCCTTATGCCGTGCCCGGCCCCGTCACCTTTGAAGTCGTCTTCAAGACGACTGACGCCGCCCACATGGCCGCCCTCTTCCCCTGTAACCGGCGTATTGGCTCCAAGACCATCTCGATCACGGCCGAGGACTACCCCACCGCCTTCAAGCAGCTTTGGGGCACCCTGATCATCGGCGCCAAGACCATGGGCGGGGTGTTCTAGCATGCAGGTCCGCCCCCTCACCCCAGCCCATATCCCCGCGCTGTCAGCCATGCTGGGCGCCATGGAGCCCTGGATCTCCTACCGGGTGGATCGCACCGCCTGGGAGCGGCTCCTTCACGCCGTTCCCCCGGATGAAGAGGCGTTGGTCGCACTGGACGATGACGACTGCGTCATCGGCTACGTGCAGTTCAGCTACAGGGGCGCGTTCTGCCTGAGCGGCTACATCCGCACGCTGGCGGTGGACCCGGGCCGCCACGGCCGGGGCCTGGGGCGGCAGTTGCTCACCCATGTGGAGGAGCTGATCTTTGCACGGGGACCGAACCTCTTTCTGCTGTGCAGCGCCGGAAACGAGGCTGCACAGGCCTTCTACCGTGCCGTCGGCTACGAGCAGGTGGGCCGGCTGAATTCCTACGTACTGCCGGGGGAGGATGAGATCCTCTTCCGCAAGACCCGGGGACCGATTCGGAAGTAGAGGCGAAGACGCCGGGGCTTGCTCCGGCGTCTTGGTCAGTACCAGGACACCATAACCACCCAAGGAGGCCGCACCATGTACAAGCTGCTGAAAGGCTCCTCCGCCACCGCACTCCTCACGCTCCTGGTTTCGCTCCTGACCATGTTGCCCGCATTCGCAGCAGCAGACGTCCGGGTTCCGATCCTGGAGAGTGATGGCGCCTACATGACCATCACCAACGTCGTGAAATCTGAACCAGCCGCCCGCCTGTACATAGCCGAGGGCCCTGTGACCATCACCTTCAACGGCAAGAACCTCGCCTGGGAATCGATCGACTACGCCCCCACTGTGGAACGCTTCGGTGACGACATTCAGTTCCCTGACGCAACCGAAGTGGTCACCTTCGATGTCAAGCGGTACACCAATACCGGCGAGACAGCCGTGCTCGACGAGCTGGTGCAGCAGCCGGGCGATTACCCAATCTATGTGACCGGCAACTACGCGACCCTCCGCAAGCCCGGCTATTACCTTGTCATGACCGCCCCTGAAGCCGCTGCTCCGACCATGCTCGCCGTCCAGGTCGTGGCCGCCGGCAGCGAACCGGTCCCAACGCCGGCACCAGTGCCCGAAGAGATCTGGGCCGTTCCTACCTCCGCCAAGGTATTGGTCAACGGAGAAGCGGTTGCCTTCGGCGCCTACCAGATCAACGGCAACAACTACTTCAAGCTGCGGGACCTTGCCATGGCCCTCAGCGGCACTGAAAAGCAGTTCGAAGTGACGTGGGATGGCGAGAAGAACGCGATCAACCTGCTGACCGGCCGGTCGTACACCTCGGTCGGCGGTGAACTGGCCGTCGCCGAAAACCCGCAACCGCAGGTCGCAACCCCCACCGCCTCGAAGATCTATCTCAATGGTGAAGAAGTCCCGTTTGCGGCCTACACCATCGGCGGCAACAACTACTTCAAGCTGCGGGACATTGGCAAGGCGATGGATTTTGGCATCACCTGGGATGCCAGTGCCAACCGCATCGGGATCGATTCGAAGAGCAGCTACACCGAGTAGCCCTATGAAAGCAAAGGAGCGCAGCACACCTGCGCTCCTTCGTCGTATGCGACACGCCCACTACCCCCGAGGCCGCACCGGAATGTGAATCTCCATAACCCAGGTCGGCGAAGCGGCGTCGAAACGTTCGTCGTACAACTCGTAGTCGTGGGCCCCTGCTGGCTGGTAGGACGAGCCCGGCACCCAGGTACCCCAAATGTACTCATAGCTCCTGCCCAGGGCCTCCGGGCCTGCCTCATGCGTGAAGACAGCGTACAGCCCGGCAGGGACCTTGCGGGCCACCATGCCGGCGGGCAACTCATCGGCCCGGTCGACAAAGACGCCGGCCGCGTAGCGGAACTCGCACTCTTCCTTGGGGTTCTCCACCGACCCGCAGAGGCCGATGGCCTGCTGGACGGCCACCCGATGGCGCACCTCGCCTGTCCGGCGGTTGAACGCCGCCCACAGGGCGGGAATCTCTCCGTTCTGATTCTTGCCGATGTACTCCAGCCCGACCATCAGCCGCTCGGGCAGCTCCACCATCTGCGGCTCCCGGCGGATGCCATGTGCCACAGGCGCTGCGTGCTGCATCTGTCCGTCCGTCATGCTGACATGCACTCCCTTCCTGCGATAGGCCCCGGGCGCCTCGCCGTACATGCGGCGGAACGCCTTGGTAAACGACGCCTGCGACTCGAACCGGTAGGTGACTGCGATGTCGAGGATGCGCCGCTCGGTCTTGATCAACTGCGCAGCCGCCTCATCAAGCCGGCGCTTGCGGATGTAGCAGGTGATCGACTCTCCGGTTGCCGCCTGATACAGGCGATGAAAGTGAAAGGGCGAGAAGGCCACCGCCCGTGCCACATCCACGAACCCAATCTCGTCGGTCAGGTGCGCTTCTATATAGTGAAGCGCTGTGCGAATCGGGTCCCGGCTGCTCATCCGCATCACCTCAACTGAGACCTATTGTGCCATGTCAGCAGCGGGGCGTTTTGTCCTGCCTTGCGATCATATGTTTGCATAAAAACGAGCCGGGGGCAACCGCCCCCGGCTCGTCCTCTTTACTGCGCCAGCAGGCGCTTGTACTCCGCCATCAGGGCCCGGAACGGCACCATCGACATCTCCTCCAGGCCACCCTCGCGGTTGCGGGCCAGCCAGAGCTCCTGGTGCTCCGCCATAATCTCCGCCAGGTCCTGCGCCATGGCGCCCACCTGATCCGCCGTAAACTCCCGCTCGGCAATCCGGGCCTGCAGCAGGCGGATGAACTTGCACAGGTGGAGCAGCAGGCGGACCGAGTTGCGCAGCTCCCGCAGAATCAGGCCGCCTTCGGCGCCCTGAATCTCGACCTCGTCCAGCCCGGCTGCGGCTTCCAGAACAGCCGCCTCGGCTGCATCGGCGTCAAAGGACGGCAGAATCGCCCAGGCCGTCTTGGGCCGCAGGGTCCAGAAGTGGAAGATGCTCATCAGGGCCGTACCGTTCATCGGCTTGAATCCGCCGGCCAGGTAGCTGTTGCCCAGCTGATGGAGCACCTGTCCGATCCACTCCGCCTTGTCGCCGAAGAGCAGCTTGTTGAGGAAGGGGCGCACGTCGGCGTTGCGGTTGGCATCCAGCGCCCAGCTGACGCCGGCACCGTAGGCCATGGGCAGATAGTAGACCGGCTCGTAATCCTGATGGCCCCGGTCGCCCCAGATCGTGTTCAGGTAGCCGATGGCCCCGTGCTTCAGGCCGTTCTCGGCGGCGTTGAGCAGGTTGCCGACGGCGTTCTCGGTCCGGCCCACCAGGGAGTTCCAGGTGGAGGTGCCGGGGCAGACGTAGAAGGGAATGCCCGCCTTGGCAAAGTGGGCGCCGTGCTCTTCGAAGGGATGGTTGGCTTCGTAGCCCCACTCCAGGGCGACCATATCCTTGGGCAGCTCGGCGACGTATTCCGGCGCCTTCATAATAATGTCGCCCCAGAACATCATCGTCTTGCCGCGGGCCTTCACCTGTTCGTAAATGCGGAGCAACTGGTCGACGTAGACCCGGTGCTCGCCGTACTTCGCCACCGCTTCCTTGCTGCGGCCCTGGCCCACGTCCCACGTCTCATCGCAGCCCACGTTGAAGTACTGCGAAGAGAAATGCGGCAGGAGTTCATCATAGAGTTCAGAGAGCAGTTCGGTGACGCCGGGGTCGCCCGGGGCGAAGGAGAAGGGGCCTTCGTGCCGGTGGCCCCAGGGCAGGTCGAACCCGTCCGGCGCTTCGGCCAGGTGCTTGTAGCGGTCGTGAATCAGCCAGGGGTGCATATGGCCAAAGGAGTTCTGGTTAGGCACCAGTTCGACGAACCGGTCCTTGCAGTAACGGTCCAGCAGCAGAATCTCCTCGCCGGTCATGGGCGAGTAGTCCTGCCAGACTTCCCGGTGGTTCCGGTAGGCAAAGGTGTGTTCCGTGTACAACTGGAACTCGTTGATCTTCATGTCGGCCATTCGGTCGACCATCCGATAGAGGCTCTCCATCGTCGGCACCTTGCCCCGGCTGATGTCCAGCATCACGCCGCGGCGGCCGAAGTCGGGCCAGTCCTGGATGGTCACTTCCTGCAGCTTACGGCCGCAGCCGGCCAGAATCTGCTTGAGCGTGGCAATACCGTAGGCGGCACCCTCGGCGGTCGGGGCAGCGATGGCAATCAGCCCGCCCCCGACGGTCAGGTGGTAGCCCTGCGGATGGTCGATGGCCTGCGCCGTCGGATCGATCAGGATATGGGTCTTCCCTTCAAGGCCGACAGTGCTGGCAGCGATGCTGACGTTGATTCCCAGCCTCTCCTGGACAAACGCCTGGAGGCGCCGCAGGGCGGGGAGAAGCTCCTGACGGGCCCCGGTGACAGCGATGACGAGTTCGGCGGGAAGGATTACCAGATCAGGTCCCCAGGTGACGTGTCGCGGCACGGGCAGCAGGACGGGAGTCTCGTGCGGCATGAGGAGCACCTCCGGTTGCAGCTTGCGTATTCTCACGGTGGTATATACCACGTTTGTCGTAGGGTTTCCTGTCGAACGCTTGCCACGAGTCGCCAAAACCTGCAGGAACCCGGGCACGTATATTGGTAAAGAGAGTTGCTCGATGCTGAGGAGGAATGCCGTTGCGTCAGTTCACGGTTGGCACCCTGTTTCTCTCCCGCGACCTGAGCGGTGTCGAGTCCGCCCTGCAGGGGGCCGACCTGCCCCGCGCAATCCGCGCGCTCAGCGAGCGGTGGTCGGTCTTCGTCACGGAGGATGAATGGCACTTCCTGCCCGACACGCAGGCAGCAGTCCGGCAGGTCTCCCGGGTGGCACCGCTCCTCCACTTCTCCCACGCCAAGGACCACGGCTGGTCCTTCCGGCTGCTGCAGGGCGGCCAGGAGCGGGCCACCTTCGCCGAGCATTACCCGTGGGACCCCCACCACGACGGGCTCATCGGCGAGGACGACCCGCACACGCCACACCCGTTGCCCGACCCCGACGACCTCATCTATTTCCGCTTGCTCGACCTGTCCGAGGAAGATGTCCTGGCCCTTACCCTCCTCCTGCGCGTGGGCCACGCCTCCGGCGACCGGGCCGAAGCCTTCATGCGCCTTCTGGGCGTGCCCGTCCTGGACAGCCTCAGTTACCCGGTCGAGTCGGCGTCGCAGTAGTAGTAGATTCCCCCTGACAGGATTCATGTTGCTTGGTATCTGCGTAATCCTGGAATCCGCGTAATCTGGGGAAAGAAAAGTGCATCCAAAGCTCAGAAAAGAGGCCGGGCGCCATGCCCCGGCCTTTTGTCGCGCCCACCCACTCGGTCGCAGGACGGAGCATATCCTCCTATGGGATGATATACCTTCTATCTAAATTGATGAGAAGGGAAGGAAAACCCCTGCAACTGGTCTAACCCTAACCCCAGGATGTATAGACCACTTCCCAGGGAGGCAGTCCCACATGGCGCATCAGACGAAAGTCCCGCCGCTCTACGTGCAGATCCGCGCCGACCTGATGAAGGCCATCGACTCGGGGCTGCTCAATCCCGGCGACCGGGCGCCCTCAGAACGTGAACTGACTCAGCGATACGGCGTCAGCCGTATGACAGCCCGCCACGCACTGACCACCCTGGAAGCTGAAGGATACCTGACCCGTGTTCCGGGCAGCGGCACCTTTGTCAGCCAGCCCAAGTTTGAACAGAAGCTGAATGCCGTCACCAGCTTCACCGAAGAGGCCCAGCTCCACGGCATGGTTCCCGACACCCGTATTCTGGCCACCGCCATCGTCGAAGCGGACTACCGCATGGCGGAGCGCATGCAACTGGAGCCCGGGACGCCGATCATCCAGTTCCAGCGCCTCCGCATGGCCAACGGCATTCCGATGGCGCTTGAGACCTCTAACCTGCCCCTCGGCAGATTTCCCGGCCTCGAAGGTGTCAACCTTGCCAGCGACTCCCTCTATCGCATTCTGCGTGAACGGTATAACTTCAAACCAGCGCATGCCACGCAGTCGATTGAGGTGATGGTCGCAGGTACGTTTGAAGCCGGACTCCTCAGCATCAGATCCGGTGCCCCGCTGCTCCTTCTGGAACGCTTCACCTATGGACTCGACAACAAGCTGGTCGAGTACGTCCGGTCCTTCTACCGTGGAGACCGCTACCGCTTCTTCACAGAGTTGCACTGACCTGTCTTCAACTCCATAAAAAATCCTACTCGAACATTACAACCCGAGGAGGATTTCCCGGCCCCCGCATCCAACTCCAGAACTGTACAAGATGTATAGACCACTTTCGACAGGAACCGTAACAAAATAGCCACATCTCGGATGGGGAGGACAGAACAGTGGCCACCTTACAGGCGCAGCCATCAGCCCGCAGCGGCAAAGAGATTAGCACCATGCTGCGGAAGTTCTTCAAGAACTACTACCTCCGACGCACACTCAAAGCTGTCGCGTCAGTCTTCGTTGTTACCACACTCACCTTCTTCCTGATCCGTCTCATGCCCGGCAACCCGCTCGACATCTACGTCGCCAGCCAGATGCAGACCCTCGGCGTCTCGCGGGAAGAAGCGGAAGTAATGGCCTCGTCGATCTTCCAGATCGATTTGAAGCGCCCGGTGCTCCTCCAGTACACCGACTACCTGACCGGCCTGCTGCATGGTGACTTCGGCCTCTCCATTGTCTCCGCCCGGACCCCGGTCAGCGCCCTGATCCTCCGCTTCCTCCCCTGGACCATGTTCGTCGTCTCCGTTTCGCTGATCCTCAGTTTCGTCCTCGGGGTCCTGATCGGCACGCTGATGGCCTATAGGCGGAACACCTGGGTCGACTACTTCTTCACCGGGTTCTCCTCCATCTTGACTGCCATCCCGGACTTCATGGTTGCCACGCTGATCATTGTGTACTTCGGCGTTCGGTGGAAGGTCTTCAGCGTCACCGGCGTGCGCGGCTCGCTCACCCCGGGCATGGTGCCAGGCTGGCGGTTCGACTTCTTCATCGACGCTTTCTACCACGCCGCCCTGCCGATTATCACCTACGTGATCACCAGCATCGGCAACTGGATGCTCCAGATGCGCAGCTCCACGATGGCCACCCTGGGCGAGGACTACGTCATGGTCGCCAAGGCCCGCGGCCTCTCCGAAGGCCGGATTACCTCCGGCTACGTTGGCCGCAACGCCATTCTGCCGCTCTTCACCACGCTGGCCATCATGATCGGCGGCATGTTCGGCGGCTCGGTTCTGATCGAATCGGTCTTCACCTATAACGGCATCGGCATTAAACTGGCCAGCGCCCTCGGCGCCCGTGACTACCCGGTCATGCAAGCCGTCTTCATCATCATCACCGCCGCGACTGTCACTGCCAACCTCTTCGCCGACTTCCTGTACGGCTGGCTTGACCCGCGGATTCGCACGGAAGGGAGGTAGGCGCCCATGACTTACTTGCGTGATCTGGGCTCCGGCCTGCTCGGTTCCCTGCGAGTCATGTCCCGCAACAAGGTCGGCTTTGCCGGGTTGATCATCACCTTTGTGATCGTCCTGACGTCGCTGCTTTCGCCCTACTTCGTTCACATGGAGATGACCGCCAACCTGGACGCGATCTACCAGGGGCCGTCGGCACAGAATTGGCTGGGCACCGACTACCAGGGGCGGGATATTTTCAAGCAGATTCTGCTCGGCGGCCGTGAAGTGATTTACGTTGCCTTCCTGGCCGGCATTCTGTCGTGCGGCATCGGCGTTGCCTTCGGTGCGTTGGCTGCCATACTGGGCGGCTGGTTCGACACCATCGCCACTGCCGCTGCGGAACTGGTCATCACCATTCCCCAGTACCCGCTGCTGCTGGTGCTGGCCGGCTTCATCCGCCTCAACTCCCCCATTGGCCTCGCCTTCATCATCGCCTCTATCAGCTGGGGCGGCCTGATGCTGGCCATCCGGGCCCAGGTCTTCTCCCTGAAGGAGCGTGACTATGTGCAGGCCGCCCGTGCGCTGGGCCTGCCCACCTCCCACCTGCTGCTCAAAGAGATTATCCCGAACATGATGAGCTACATTCTGACCAACCTGGTCATGCGGATGACCAACGCCATCTACGGCCAGGTCGGCCTGATCTTCCTCGGCGTCGTGCCGATGGCCCAGAACAACTGGGGCGTCATGTACAGCCTGGCCAACCGCCAGGGCGCCATCTTCGGCGTCAACTCCGCCTGGTATATCATGGCGCCGATCTTCGCCATCGCCCTGCTCCAGTTCGGCATGATCAACATGAACCGCTCCCTCGAAGAGCTCTTCAATCCGCGGCTGAGGAGGGGCGAATAGTCCATGCCTGAAACAGCACTCGAAGTACGTGACCTTTCGCTCGAGTACCGGAGCCGGCGCGGCCCCGTAAAGGCGCTGCGCAACGTCAGCTTTGATCTTTACAAGGGCGAAACCCTCGCTCTGATTGGTGAATCGGGCTGCGGCAAGTCCACCATGGGCTTTGCCCTGATCCGCCTCACGCCTGGCACCGCCAAGATCACCAGCGGCAACGTCACCTTCGTTGACGGCCCCAACCGCATCAACCTGATGGAGATGTCGGAGAACGAGGTCCGGCGCTTTCGCTGGACCGATATGGCGATGATGCTCCAGGCGGCGCTGAACGCCTACAACCCGCTGATCCGAATTCAGGACCACTTCATCGATACCGCCAAGGCCCACGGGCTGACAAACAAGACCGAGATTTTGGCCCGCGCACGCCGGTTGCTGACTGGCGTCCAGCTCGACGCCGACCGGGTCCTGCCGGCCTACCCCCATGAACTCTCCGGCGGCATGCGCCAGCGGGTACTGCTGGCCCTCGGCCTGCTTATGCAGCCCAAGATCATCATCCTGGACGAGCCCACCACGGCGCTGGACATTCTGACCCAGCGGTCGATTATCGACCTGCTGCGCAAGCTGAAGGACGAGTTCAACTTCACCATGATCTTCATCTCCCACGACCTGAGCCTGGCGGCAGAACTGGCAGACCGTGTTGCCACCATGTACGCCGGCCAGATTGTGGAACTGACCGATGTCTTCTCTGCTTTTGAAAAGCCCCGGCATCCGTACACCTTCGGCCTGACCCGGGCAGTGCCCACGCTGCACGGTGCGGCCGAGAAACTGGAGTCGATTCCTGGCTCCCCCCCTGACCTGGTCTTCATGCCGTCCGGCTGCAAGTTCCACCCCCGCTGCCCCTTTGCCACTGACAAGTGCAAGGAAGTGGAACCGAAGCTGACAGCCTATGGCACCCATCAGGTCGCCTGCCACAACTGGCAGCAGGTGCTCGAAGAATCCCAGAAGGCGAGGTGATGACCCCATGGCTCTGCTCGAACTGAAGCACATTACCAAGCAATTCCGCCAGGGCAAGAAGGTCGTCACGGCCGTCGATGATGTCAACCTGGCTATTGAAGATAAGGAGATCATCTGCCTGGTCGGCGAGTCCGGCTGCGGCAAGACGACGACCGGCAAGATGGCCGCCGGTCTGCTTGATCAGACGTCCGGCCAGATTCTCTTTGAGGGTAAGGACATCTCCAAGCTCTCCGGCGCCGAGTTTATGGCTTACCGGCGCTCGGTACAGATGGTCCACCAGGACCCCTTCTCCTCCCTCAACCCTGTCCGCACGATCTATCAGACCATCAGCGCGCCGCTGCTCTATCATAAGTTTGCCAAGGATGAGCGGGATGCCCGCCGCCGGGCCATCGAGATCCTCGAACTGGTCGACCTGACCCCCGCCGAAGAGATTCTGGACAAGTTCCCCCACCAGCTCTCGGGCGGTCAGCGGCAGCGGGTCTCGGTCGCCCGTGCCCTGACGGTCAACCCCAAGTTCATCGTGGCGGACGAAGCGGTCTCCATGGTCGACGTTTCGATTCGAGCTTCGCTGCTGAACATGCTGCGGCGGCTCAACCAGGAACTGGGCGTCAGCTTCCTCTTCATCACCCACGACCTGGCGCTCGCCAAGTACTTTGCCTGGGAAGGCCGCGTCGGCGTCATGTACACCGGCCGTATGGTCGAACTGAGCCGTTCGCCTTCCCTGATTGAAAAGCCCCTGCACCCCTACACGGCGGCTCTGATGTCGGCGATTCCCGAGGCCGACCCCCGCCTGACCCGCTCCAAGGAGCGGATTGTGCTCCGCAGCGATGATATTCCCAGCCTGACCAAGCTCCCGCCCGGCTGCCACTTCCATCCCCGGTGCCCGGTCTGGCTCGAGGGCAAGTGCGACAAGGTTCAGCCCGTGCTGGCTGAAATGGCCCCAGGCCATCAGGTCGCCTGCCATGTGGCCTTCGACATTACCGGAGGCGGCAGTCGGATGACCGCCGGCAACCGCTGATGCTGCCGCCGAATCTGACCCGGGCCGGATACGGTATCGCCGCCTTTGTCGTCCTCGGCAGCGGTGCCATGCTCCCGTTCCTGGATCGGAGCAGCTCTGAGTTCTTCCTGATGAGTTTCACCCTGATCCTCGGCCTCGTCTTCGGGGTTGGTGTCTGGTTCTTTTCCCGGCACCGGCCCACCAAGTAGGGCTCCCGCGACCACTCACATGGGTCGCCAGCTATAGGCTTCTAATCGTTGAACGGAGGGGTCACTCGATGCGTAAGCGGTTTCTAGCAATCGTTGCGGTGCTGGCCATCGTTGCCATGGCGCTGTCCGCGTGTTCGAAGAACACGGACAACACCAAAAAGCCGAGCGAAGGCGACAAGCCCGCCGCCCAGCAGCCGGCCAAGGAAGCAGTTCTGAACACAGCTTGGGCCTATGAAGTTCCTCCCAAGACCCACTTCAACCCGTTCGCCACGGGTACGCTCAACTTCCCCGGCGGCATGTTCGTGGACCTGATGACCAGCCCGCTCGCTCTGTACCAGTGGTCCGACAACACCTACGTCCCGCAGCTGGCTACCGAGTGGAAGGTTGACGACAAGGCCGCTACCATCACCGTCAAGCTCCGCCAGGGTGTCAAGTGGTCCGACGGCACCGAGTTCAAGGCCCAGGACGTCGGCGTTTACATGAGCGTCGCCAAGGCCAAGGCCTACGCGATCACCCGGTATATCGACAAGTTCACCATCAAGGGTGACTACGAAGTCGAGTTCCACATGTCCAACCCGGCCCCCATCGCCCTGCGCTATGCGCTCCGTATGAACCCGCAGCCCGTCTCCGTGTACGGCAAGTACACCAAGGCGATCGATGACCTGTTCGCCGCCGGCAAGGACACCAAGTCCGAAGAGATGAAGAAGGCCATCGCTGACCTCGACGCTTTCAAGCCCGAAGTCTACGTCGCCTCCGGCCCCTTCATCATGGACACCAAGTCCATCACCGAAGCCCAGGTCACCCTGACCAAGCGGGCTGACGCCTGGAACGCCGGCACCGTCAAGATCGACAAGATCGTCGTCCACAACGGCGAGACGGCTGCCGCCACCCCGCTGGTGCTCGACAAGAAGATCGACTACGTTACCCACGCTTTCCCGCCCGCTACCGAAGCTCAGTTCACCGCCATGGGCCTGCGGATCATCCGCTTCCCGTACTACACCGGCCCGGCGATCTTCTTCAACTACAAGCACGAGACCTACGGCGCCCTGTACTCCAAGGTTGAGTTCCGCCAGGGCCTGGCCTACCTGATCGACCGTACCGCCGCCGGTACCGTCGCTCTGGGCAAGTCCGGCATCGGCGTCAAGAAGATGGCCGGTATCGCCGACAACATGATCCCGGCTTACGTCACCGCCGATGTTCAGAAGAAGCTGAACGAGTACAACAAGGACGCCAAGAAGGCTGAAGAGCTCTTCACCAAGGCCGGCCTGAAGAAGGGCGCCGACGGTCAGTGGACCGACGCCGCTGGCAAGAAGGTTGAGTTCGAGCTGTACGTCCCGTCCGACTTCGCCGACTGGGCCGCTGCTGCCGACAACATCGCTCAGCAGCTGACCGCCGCCGGCTTCAAGACCGCCGTCCGTGGTCCCGCCTGGTCGCAGTACACCACCGACATGTACGACGGCAAGTTCCAGATGGGCCTGCTGCCCTGGGGCTCCTCCACCCCGCACCCGACCTTCGCTTTCCAGGCGAACATGATTAACTACAACGCCGGTGGCAAGGCTGAGCCCGCCGCCACGAAGCAGGGCATGAACTACCCGCTGAAGCAGAAGTACAGCGGCGGCGACATCGACTTCGAAGCCAACACCTGGGATATGGCGAAGGGCTTCGACTCCGAGGCGCAGAAGAAGATCATCTCCGCCACGGTTCTCGCTTACAACGAGCTGCTGCCGAACGTGCCGATCTTCGAGCGGTATTCCAACGCTCCGATCCTCGACGGCGACCGCATCGTTGGCTGGCCGAAGGATGGCGACCCCCTGCTGGCGAACGGTTCTGCTGACCAGTTCATCACGCTGGGTATCGTCAACGGCACCATCAAGGGTGTAGGCAAGTAAGGTTGAATAGGGGCGGGCGGGTTACCGCTCGCCCCTTTCCTTTTTCTTGCTTTGTGCTGCGTTGTGGAGCGGGTCTTGATGGGCGGGGGCACTTGCCGAACGGTGGGGCGGGATGGCCGGGGGCGTCGTCGCGGCGCTTCGTCTATCCTTGAAATGGTCCTCACTTCGTTGCGGACCTTGAACTACCCTCAGCGATGCTCCTCAACCCCCAACCATCCCGCCCCACGTACCAGTCCAGCCATTTGGCCCCCACCCATCAAGACCCGCAATTCACGCCAACCTGGTTAGGGGCGTGCGGTCCTGCCCACGGCTATTCAACGCCTTTCTGGGCAGCGGTTTGGGAGGGATTCAGTTCCCTTGCTTTCTCGATGATGTCCAGAGGGTTCTCGATGAGTACCGGATATTGTCCGGATAATGTCCCCCCAATAGCCTGAAAGGAACGATGACGATGCCCTACTTCTTGGGCGTAGATGGCGGCAATAGTAAGACCTTCGCCCTTGTCGGCGATGAGACCGGGCGCCTGCTTGCCCTGGGCAAGGGTGGGCCTTCGAATCATCAGGCCCGGTTCGGCGTCGATGGCGCCATGGCGGCCATCGGTGAGGCCGTGGAGCAGGCGCTGACCGGCGCCGGGCTCAGCATCACCGATATCGCCCACGCGGCGTTCTGCCTGGCGGGCGCCGATTATCCCAGCGACTATGACCTGCTTTCCGGGGCCATCGCCCAGCGGTGGCCGGGGCTCAAGCAGTTCTCCGTACACAACGATTCCTTCGCCGGGCTCCGGGCCGGCACCAGCCGCAGCTGGGGCGTTGTCTCCGTCTGCGGCACCGGCACCAACCAGGCTGGCATTGGCAAGGATGGGCGGGAGCTTCAGGTTGGGGGCATGGGCTACATCTATGGTGACTTTGGCGGCGGCGGCGACCTGGGACGTGAAGCGGTGCGGGCGGCCTTCATGGGCGCCGAGCAGCGCGGCCCGGCCACCACGCTGACCCAGGTGGTACTGGAGCACTTCGGCTACGCATCTACCGCAGACCTGAGCTACGCCATCTACACCCGGCAGTGGGACGGCGTCAACGTCCACCGGCTGGCGCCGAAGGTCTTCGCCGAGGCCCGCAAGGGCGATCAGGCAGCCCAGGAGATTCTGGTGCGCATGGGCACCCTGCTCGGGCAGTCGGTGTGCGGCGTCCTCCGCGAACTGAACCTGGCCGAGGAAGCGGTGGATGTGGTCATGGCCGGCTCCACCTGGAAGGGAGAGACCCCGATCATGGTCGATGCGTTCCGCCTGGCCGTACATCGGGTCGCTCCCCGGGCCAAGCTTGTCCGGCCCCGGTACGAGCCCGTGGTAGGCTCCTGGCTCCTGGCGGTGGAAAAGGCAGGCCTGACGGTGGATCAGGCGGTCTACGGCGCCCTGGAAGCGTCGATGCCGCAGGATCTCTCGATCTATAAAGAGGAGGCGTAATATCCCGTGAGCGGACTCAAGGTTGCCGTCGTCGGCGGCGGTTCCAGCTACACGCCCGAACTGGTTGAAGGCTTCATCAAGCGGCAGGCAGAGCTGCCCCTGGCCGAACTGCGGCTGATCGACGTCGAAGCCGGCCGTGAGAAGGTGGAGATCGTCGCCGCCCTGACCAAGCGGCAGTTTGCCAAAGCGGGCCTCGATGTGAAGGTCTCCGTCCACTTCGACCGCAAGCCTGCCCTGGTCGGCGTCGACTACGTCGTCTCTCAGTTCCGGGTCGGCCAGCTGGACGCCCGGGCCCTGGACGAGCGGATTCCCCTGAAGTATGGCGTCCTGGGGCAGGAGACGACCGGCGCCGGCGGCTTCTTCAAGGCGCTGCGCACCATCCCGGTCATCCTCGGCATCTGCCGTGACCTGGAAGAGGTCGCTCCGAACGCCTACCTGATCAACTTCACCAACCCCTCCGGCATCCTCGCCGAGACCATCGTCCGGCACACCAAGGTGAAGGCGATGGGCCTCTGCAACAACCCGATCAACATGCATCTGGGCGCCGCCCGCATCCTGGGCGCCGACCCGAGCAAGGTGAACATGAAGTTCCTGGGCCTCAACCACCTGCTCTGGGCGAAGGTCTTCATGGAAGGGCAGGATGTCACCCCCCGCATCCTCGAAGCCATGTCTGTACCCGCCGGCCAGGTAGGCACCCCCGCCAACGTGGCCGCCCTGCCCTGGGACCGGGACTTCCTCATGACCCTCGGCTACTACCCCTGCGCCTACCAGCGCTACTTCTACATGACGCCCGAGATGCTCCAGGGCGAAATCGAAGCCGCCGCCACAAAGGGTACCCGGGCGGAAATCGTCAAGAAGACCGAAGCGGAGCTCTTTGAGCTCTACAAGGACCCGACGCTGGACATCAAGCCGCCGCAGCTCGCGAAGCGGGGCGGCGCCCACTACTCGGACGCCGCCGTCTCCCTGATCAGCGCGATCTACAACGACAAGAAGGAGATCCATGCGGTCAACGTGCGCAACGGCTGCGCCATGCCGGACCTCCCCGCCGACGCTGCCGTGGAGATCAGTTCGGTCATCTCCCGGGAAGGGGCCTCCCCCCTCACCATGGGGCCGCTGCCCCCGCAGATCCGGGGCATCCTCCAGCAGGTGAAGGCCTATGAGGAGCTGACCGTGGCGGCGGGTGTGACGGGCGATCGGAACATGGCCATCCAGGCGCTGGTGGCCAACCCGCTGATCCCTTCCATCCGGATCGCCACCGAACTCTTCGACGAGATGGCCGAAGCGCACCGGCGGTATCTGCCGCAGTTCTTCAAGGCCTAAGGTGCATAGACGCGGAGAACCGGGGCGCCACCGCCCCGGTTCTTCTCTACCTATACTGCAACCGCAATCAATAACTGATACCGATCCGATTCACCGGGAATGTACCGCTCCAGCGAGAGCCCGACCGCCTGGTACCCGAACTGCTGCATAAACCGAAAGACCCGATGCGCCGACTTGTCATCATCGACAAAACACTCGATGGTGGCGAAGAGCGTAGGCGGGACCTCCTGAACACGGGCGTGGGCCGGCAGTTTCAGCCCCTTTTTGGCCGTCACTCGGAAACCGACCTCGCCGGAGACTTGGCCGCCAATCACATCCAGGGTGCGCACGTAGCCGCCGCTGAGCACAGGCAGCCGCAGGCGGTCTGCTTCCTGGGTCCGCTGCGCCACCGCCTGCACGAATGGCAAAGGGCCGGCAGGGCCGAGCGCGGGAAACCAGACCAGCAGCGATGGCTCTTCCCACCGGTGCAGGTGAATCGGGGGCTGATCCGGGCCCAGTCCGTGCAGGTACTGCCCGGCCATCTGAATGGTCAGCAGGCGGTCTCTGACCTCTTTTTGCCACTGCGTGAGCAGGCGGGTCCGGCCTTCCCGATCGAGCCGCAAAAACTGCCGAATGGCCGCGACGCTCACATCGGCCTGGCGCAGGCTGTTGATCAGTTGCGCATCGGCGACCTGGTCCGGCGCGTAGACCCGATACCCGTTCGGAAGCCGCTGAGCCGGCGTAAGGAGTCCCTTGCGCTCGTAAAAGCGGAGCGCACTCGGCGAAATCCCGGTTCGGTCCGCAAACTGTGCAATCGTCAACATCGCCCAAAATACCTCTTGAGGTTATACTTGGTTCAAGGTTTATTCTAACGCCAGGACGTGCCGGAGGCCACCCGGGAGCCAGCGGCGACGACTAATAATGCAGCGGAGGGAATCCCTATGGAGAATGTGAACAAGGACGAGATCAAGCTGGCAGGCATCAAGGTGGTGGGGCGCCGCAGTGAGCTGAGCCATCGGGTGCCCCTGGCCTGGCTGGAGCTGAAGGCCAATCTGGGCGCCATTGAAAACCATGTCAACCCTGACCTCTTCTACGGGGTCTTCCCGCAGTCGCACCTTCAAAACGACGGGGTGGGCGGCGTCCATACGTACTGGGTCGGCGTGGAGGTCTCGACGTTCGGGGCCGTGCCGGCCAGCCTGACCACGCTGACCATTCCGGCTCAGACCTACCTGATGACCACGGCCAAGGGCCAGGCGGACGCCATTGAGGCGGCCTACAACGGCCTGTACGGCCACCTGCGGGACCTGGGCCGCAAGACCGACCCGAACGGCTTCGGTTTCGAACTGTACGACCAGCGGCGGCAGCCCCCGACTCCGCCCTACGAGCAGTTCGACTACGATATCTTTGTGCCGCTGATATAGACGCATAAGGGGCCGCCGGAACCATGCGACAGCATGGTCTGGCGGCCCCGTTTCGATTAAATCTCGGGTATGCAGTTGGGTTCAGCCGGGCGGGCAAACTGGTCCACCCGCTGGCAGAAATACGTGGACGGCCTTGTCGACCAGACGCCGCCGGCGAAGGTGAGGAGCTTGCCAGTGTATGCCGCAAGCCCGTGCATCTCCCCGAACCCTTCGATCGACATATACTGCCGGTAGGAGCCGTCCGCCGCCTCATAGACCCGCACCACGGCGCCGGGTGAATAACGGGGTTCCGGGGCCGACGCGGCGGCCGCTTCCGGTTCGGGGCGGGGCACTGGCACCAGGCCGTCGCCTGTGATCGCCACCGGCTCCGCCCCCTCCACCAGCGCCCAAGGCGCCCCGGCCTCATCGAGGCCCACAGCGGCCCAGGTGCCGTAGTGGTACATCCCCACATCGATCTGAATCAGGCGTCCGCCACAGGAGGAGAGGATGCCCGTCTGCACCGTGTGCCCGGCGATCAACCCCTTGCAGCCCAGGCGCTCACAGGCGGCCGCGATCTCTGCCTCGGGCTGTCTGCGGGCCCAGACCAGTCCGTGCAGCGAAGGATGATCCGCCGGTAAGGCGTTGGCCTCCTCCACCGACCCGGGTCCGTCAGGTGTCCAGCCGGCGTGCACCGCCACGTAATCGCCCGCCCGACAGGCCACCGGCAGCGACCTGAGCCACTGCCCGTAGGCGCCGCTCGGGCCAAACTCGGCGTAGAACGCCTCGGGGTATGGCATCAGCATCGGGTCGGCCGCCTCTGACCGACGGGCGGCCCACTCCAACAGGTCTGCCCCCGCCCCGTTGTATGTCCAGCCGATGCGCGCCTCATGGTCCCCTGCCGCCGCCTTCAGGGCGTACAGCTCATGGTTGCCCAGCAGACAGATAATCTCGCCTCCGGCAGCCCGGGCCTCCTGCTGCAACCGCATCATCAGTTCGATGGTCCCCAGGGGCTCCGGCCCCCGGTCGACCAGGTCGCCCACCTGTATCAGCCGGCGCCCGCCGCCGATCCAATGGCCGTCTGCATCAAGCAGACCCAACTCGGTCAACGCCCGCACCAACAGCACCCGGTTCCCGTGCAGATCGCCCAACAGCAACGTCGGGAAGGCTGAATATCCTGGCACGACGAGTCACCCCTCTTCACTGCTCCTAAGAGACGTGAAGAGGGGCAAAAAGTTCCCTACATCTGCCGAGCCGCAGCCAGCAACCCCGCAAACTGGTCCGGCACTGCCGGGTCGAACGGGTCGACGACCGCCCGCAGTACCGCCCCTCCGTCATACAGCGCCAGCACCCGACGGGCCGCCTGCGCCTCCTCGTTCAGCACGCCGTACGCCCGGCAGATGCCCCGGTGCCAGTCCGCCGCCAGTGGAAACGGAAACTGGGCCAGCGCCGCGTCAAAGACCCGGAGCGACGCCACATGATCGACCGAAATCGCCACAACCTGTACCCCCAGCCCCTGGAGGTCCTGGTGCCGCTGCCGCAGCAGCACCAGTTGCTGCGTTCAGACCGGGGTGAAGGCCATGGAGTAAAACGAGAGCAAAAAGGGCCTGCCCAGCAAATCGTCCAGGCGCACCGTGCCCGTGGTAGACGGCAGGGAAAAAGCGACCGCCGGGGTGCCCAAGCCAAGTGTCATCAGCGACACCTCCCGCTTTGAGCATGCCCGGCGGCCCGTTTCATTACTACTTCTTGTCGATAGAGTTGGCGAGCACATCGAAGACCAGATTCGGGTTCTCCGGATCGTTGGTCTTGACGATCACCTGGAAGTGATGCGGACCGCCCATGCCCGGCCCCATATGGTACATAAAGTTGAAGCTCGTCTGCTTGCCCGGTTTGACGACCGTGGACCCCACGGTCACGTTGGGCGGTCAGCAGCCCTTCAGGAGCTTGACCTGGACGCCGCTGATCTTCAGGTCGCCCTTGCCTTCATTTTTGATGAAGAACTCGTGATACTTCGGGTCCTCGGTGGTCAGCACGTCGCCGAAGTCGTACTTGGCTTCGGGCGTGGTCACCCTGGGCGCCCCGGCACTGCCGCAGCCAACTGCGATCAGGGCCGTAAGCGCCAGCAGCAGCGCCAAGAGCCGTTTCATGTCTACTTCCTCCCTTGATCTAGGAAAGCCAATATGCCCACCTTCCATTTTACCCCGAATCTGTGGAGATTCCGTGATGGTGCTCACACATATGGTATCATTTGTTCGAGGTGGTTATTGGATATGGAACGCAGCATCATCACCGAACGGACCGAGTTGGCCGGCATCCCCATCCTGCATGTGCGGGCCCGCACGCTGCAGGGGCCGGCGCCCACCATCCTCTACTTCCACGGCTGGTCGTCCAAGAAAGAGTTCAACATCATTCCCGCGGAGCTGCTGGCGATCGATGGCTTCCGGGTGATCGTGCCAGACCAGATTCACCACGGCGAGCGCGGCGCCCTTGCCGACTACCCCAAAGCGGCCAAGACCCACTTCTGGAAAGTGATTCTCCACTCGATCGAGGAGGCCGCGATACTGCGAGACGCTGCGGTGGCCGCAGGCTGGAGCCAGCCGGAGCAGTTCGGCGTGGCCGGCCACTCCATGGGCGGGTTCGTCTCCAGCGGCGTGCTTGCCCGCTTCCCCTGGGCGCAGGCGGCGGTGCTGCTGAATGGCTGCCCCTGCTACGTCTGGGCGGATGCACACTACCGGCAGACCGCCGGGGCCTTCCCGGCCGCCCCGGGCCAGGTGGAGCGCCTCAGCCAGTTTGACCCCGAGCATCTGGTGGCCCGGGTCGCCCCCAAACCCCTGCTGATGCAGCATGGGTCGGCCGATACGTCGGTGCCCGTGGGCGGCGTGAAGCGCTTCTATGATCTGGCGAAGCCTCACTATGCGGCGCACCCCGAGCGGCTGGCACTGACCATCGTCGACCGGCTTGACCATTACGTGACCAATCACATGATGGAAGCGATGCGGAACTGGTTCCTCCAGTGGGTGGCGCCCCATGCATGAGCAGGAACGGGCGATCCTAAGGCGTCACTACGGCCTGACGGCAGATGAGATTCAGCCCATCCGCAGCGTCGGCGGCGGTATCAAATCGATCTGCCGGGTCGAATGCGGGGGTACGGCCTACGTCCTGAAACGCTTCCGGACCGACTACCGCACGGTCGATGATGTCATCGCCATGCACGATGCCCAGGATTACCTGCGGGCTGCCGGCCTTCCCATGGTGAGCACGGTGCCCAACCGGGACGGACTCGCCGTCACCCCGGATCTGGATGGCTGCGAGCTAACCGCCCCGGCTGGCAGCTTCGGCCGCCAGTCCACTGACAGTGCGGCGCAGGCCCCCGGCTACGCTTGGGTTCTCTACAACTGGGTGGCCGGGCGCCACATCGAGCCGGGTGTCACCATGACCACCCGGGCCGCCGCCACCCTGGGCGAAACTGTGGCCCGCCTCGGGCAGACGCTGAAAGGCTGGCCCACCGCCTG
>Ga0196970_1000936_pt1 | contig 24901 bp, 22 predicted proteins | sample S1v_513CmetaG_FD_148672 | JGI IMG/M metagenome (GOLD analysis project Ga0196970, IMG submission 148672) | Soil microbial communities from Anza Borrego desert, Southern California, United States - S1+v_5-13C | ecosystem: Environmental > Terrestrial > Soil > Desert | place: USA: California... | reverse complement strand
CGCGCCGGCGCTGGACGAGCACCTCCAACACCTCGCCTTCGTCATCGACAGCCCGCCACAAGTACATCAGCTTTCCGCTGACCCTGATCACCATCTCGTCCAGATGCCAGCGTGGGCTGGGCTTGGGCTGGAGGCGCCGCAGATTGCCGGCGATGGCCGGTTTAAACCTCAGGACCCAGCGGCGCACGGTCTCGTAGGACACCTCCACGCCGCGTTCGGCCAGCAGCTCCTCGACATCCCGGTAACTCAGCATGAAGCGGAGATAGAGCCAGATTGCATGCTGGATGATCGCGGGCGGAAACTGATGGCGGGCATACGAGAGCGGCGCCATCCGAGGAGGATAATGTCACGGCCGGCAAGCCGCCACCGTTCCCGTGACAATGCCTCTATACCCGCTCGCCCTGCCGACCGCCACCACCCGGGCCTTTTTGCACCAATGTCCCGTATGTGTCGTACTCTCCAAGACTTGGTATTATTGCATGCCCCTTTGGAAATCAGAAGTGTTCAATAATCATCGTAGGAGCCGGCGGTGCCACCGAGTAGCGCCCCCCGCCAGCGTGCTTGGCTTGGTACATAGCGCGGTCGGCGGCAATGAGCAGTGCGTCGGCATCCGGGGCATCTTCTGAGTATAGCGCGATCCCAATACTGGCGCCCACGACCACCTCCTGCCCATCCAGCAGGATCGGCAACGATACAGCCCTGATGATCTCGCGGGCCACTCGTTCGGTGTCGGTCGGCGAGGTCACATTCTCAAGGATGGCGGTAAATTCGTCGCCGCCCACCCGGGCAACTGTGTCGGACTTGCGCAGGCATCCGGCGATACGCTCAGCGGTCACTTGCAGCACCTGATCGCCTCGGTCATGTCCGAAGTGGTCATTCACCGGCTTGAAGCCGTCCAGGTCGATAAAGAGGAGCGCCACGTTACGATGGTACCGTCGTGCGCAACTCAGGGACAGGTTCAAGCGGTCCTTGAACAGGCGACGGTTGGGCATGCCCGTCAGTGCATCATGGTTGGCCAAGTGAGCTTTCTCAGCCTCGCTGCGGCGAAGGACCTCCTCGATCCTTTTGCGTTCGGTGATATCCCGACCAATGCCGACCAATCCCATCAGGTCACCGTTGGCATCTCGGATCGGCGCCTTGACGATCTCCACAGAGATTGTGCCTCCTGTCGGGATAGGAATGGTGAGTTCGCTGCGGTGCGGCCGGTTCTCGGCGTAAGCCTGCTCGTCATTGCTCTGAATGGTGGCGGCAAGATCACCAGGCCAGAGATCATGATAGGAGAGACCGATGGTCTCGTCAGGGGTTTGACCATGCCAAGCGGCGAAGGCACGGTTAACCTTTCGGAAAACGCCGTCCCGGTCCTTGAAGAAGACAGCATCCGGCATGGTCTCGATGATCCCTTGCAAGAGAGCACGTTGCTGGCGAAGCGCTTCTTCGGCCCGCCGGCGCTCTGTGACGTCGCGGGAGACCCCTACAGCGCCCAGCACTTGCCCATCTCGGTCCACACACGCAGCCTCCGCTGTCTCCAACAGGATATGGCGCCCATCAGACGCGGTAAGCCAATCCTCACTGCGTGCGAGGCCTTGTTCCATGGCAATGTGGTTTCTGTCGTGGCGACGTTTGGCAGTCTCCGCGTCGAACAATTGAGCATCCGTCATGCCAATGGCTGCTTCAGCCGACAAGCCGGCGAAATCGAGAGCAGCCCGGTTACATCGCAGGTAGGCTCCGTTTCGATCCTTGAAAAAGACGAGGTCCGGTATGGATTCAATGAGGCTCTCAAGCATCGCGCGTTCCTGATCAAGCGCCTCAATGGCCATGTGCAGGTCAGTCACGTCGCGGATGAGCCAAACCTCTCCGACGTCAGAAAAATAGGCGGAGAACTGTACCCACCGGAGCGTGCCGTCCTTGCGGGTGATCTGAAGTTCCGTAGACACGGGTGAACCACTGATCCGCGCGGCGTCATAGCGGCGACGAACCTCTTCATGGTTGGTGGGATATGCTACCTTGAACCACACCTCAAGTGTTGGCAATTCCTTGCGGGTGTAGCCGGAGATCTCCTCAGCCGCCCGATTTAGAAGCAATCTTCCCCCCTCGACATAGGCTGCACCTGCCGGCAAATGCTCGACCATGCGGGCGAGACGATGCTCAGACGACCTCACCGCCTGCTCTGCACGCACTTGCTCCGCTACATCCTGCTCATTGACAAGCACGACAGGATCACCCGTCACCGGGTCGGTGGTGATGCGGGCGTCAACCAAGTGCCAGCCAAGTCCCTGTTGCGTGAGAACCTCGACTGTCCGATGGAAGGTCCGGCCATGCTCCAGGGTCTCCTGCAGGTTTTGTCGGTCCGCTTCGTCAACAAAGTGGCTAGCCAAGCGGTCGCTGTCTCCAGCCGTGTCAACCAAGCCAAAACACCTTTGTGCAGCGGGGTTGCGCATAAGGAGACGACCACTGCGTGAAAACATGGAAATAAGAACGGTGGTGTGGTTCAGGGCTTCGACGCCACGTAGCGTGTTCGGGTCCACGGGCTGTTCAAAGGGTCGAGCTTCGTGCAGCATGCCAAGGCGCCCGTCGGGCAGCATCATACCGGTTCGGCGCACCTGCATGGTGACCGGTTGACCGGCTGGATAGAAGGTCCACTGATCAATCACTTGGGCACCAGCGGCCAATTGCTCCCTCAGCGCCGCCAGCCGAGTGCGGGTAGCCTCCGACATGTCGCTGAAGTCCCGCTGCTGAAAATTCTGGAGCGAGCCTGCTTGCCAAAGCTCCAGCGCCGCCTTGTTTCCCCAGATCATGCGGGCCCGCTCGCTGTCGAACAGCCAGATTGGCGTCCACAAGCCATCTAGAACTGGAAGATCAGAGACCATCAGATGTGGCAACTGCATTACGGTCATCGCACTTCAAATTTCTCGCAAGAGCATACCCGGCCTCTCGGAAAACGGTTGTGTCAACCGCGCTTCGAAAGCGGTTTCAATGTGGAAGATATTAATTAATATTGTGATATCCCTGGAGCGGCTTCCGGTTTCAATCAGCACCCATACCCGGTTATCTCGTAGATTCATCGAAGGCAATCTCGGCAGATGCCTCTTCACCGGTATTCACGCAGAGTTACCCTTCGCAAGAAAATCCAGCATGAGAACCAATAACTTATTACATTACACTGTATAGCCTTAGGCGCCGGCCAATCCACACTCAGTCAGCATCGATCTTAAGTTGGCTGATTGACATACTAGTGAGAATACCGTCTTTGCTAGGCTTTCAACGACGTGCGGGCTGGTCTAATTACAACGTTGAAAATAACTTTAAAGCAATGCGAAACCAGTCTATATTCTGAGTAGGCTGAGCGCCGATTCACAAGAATCGTCTTTCGTGGGCGCTATTTTACTAGATCGGGAAAAGACGGTACGTTTCTCCATCGGCCGGAAGCTTCCAATATCAAGACGCGCTGCCCCCCACATGCTTGCAACAAGGCTTGAGCTTCCTCTGGTGGCGCGAGGAAAATCGTGGTCGATAGTGCATCAGCCGTCGTGGCCCGCTCGGCGAGCACGGATACGCTGGCGTGGTGACACACGCCTCGCCCCGTGGGCGGATCAAAAATGTGCGGACTGGTCCGACCGGTCCATGCTCCCTCATCAGCTGAGGTGGCCAAGGCCTGATCCACCAGATCAAATCGTTGGACTTGGCGGTCCGCTTCAATCGGGTGGCGTAGACCGATGCTCCAAGGGGCACCATCAGGTTTTCCCCCGAGGGCGCGCATCTCACCCAGATCAAGAAGGACATGATTAATCCCGGCTGATCTCAGGAGATCGGCAACGCAGTCGGTTATATAGCCCTGAGCGATGCCGTTGAGTGAAACGGCCATGCCGCGCACACCAAGCCTAATCCCGGCCCCGCTCATCTCGACTTTCCGGTAGTCCACCAGCGCCACCGCCGCTGCTATTTCCGCATCGGATGGCGTCGAGTTAGACGCATATAGTGACCAAAGCGGTTGGATCGTCACGTCGAACCGGCCACCGCTCAGATGGCCAAACCGGATTGACTCGCCCATCAGGCGCCGCATGTCGTGGCTGGGCCATCGCAGGCTCCCTTCAGCATTCAATTGGTTCAGCGCGGAATCACGACGGAACAGGCTGAATTGCGCTTCGAGCCGATCAATCTCAGCGAGGCAGGATCGGATCAGGCGCTCCGCTTTGGTTTTGTCAGGATGATACAGAGTGATCCGGGCATTGGCACCAAGCGCCGTACCGCTCCATTCGTGACGGGATGTTGCCGCTTCGCCAGAAGGCCGGCCGACCCAACCGCCGGCCATGGCACCGGCCATCGCCCCGACCAAACGAATGAAGCGACGGCGTGACGGATGACGGATCATGATTTCGCCTCGACGCTTTTTCGGGCTTGGCGCGCGCTGTCGCCCTCAAGGGCGCCGCCGTACCGGTTCTCTCGCCGCTTCCGGCGGGCGATCATGGGAGGACAAACGTGGGTGTCAAAATACAGATTCTGGCATTTCAGGCAGTAGATGCATTCATTAGGATTGATTTCCCCAGTTGGGTGGATCGCCTGAACCGGGCAGCGCATCTCGCAAATCCGACACTCCCGGCCGCATTGCCAATGCCGCTTCAGCCATTGAAACATGCGCAACCGGGCGGGCAACGCCAAAGCGGCTCCCAGCGGGCACAGGTATCGGCAGAAGAACCTCTCGATGAAGAGGCTGGCCGCCAATAGGATCAGTGCGTATAGGATCCAGGGCCATTCCCGCATGAAGCGCAGCGTGATCGCCGTTTTGAATGGCTCGACTTCGGCTCCGATCACCGCTGGTACCATTGAGTTCAATGATACGGCAAACAGGCCAACGAAGATCACGTACTTCAGCGGCCAGAGCCGCTCATGCAAGCCAAAGGGGAGCCTGACTTGAGGAACGCGCAGCCGTTGGGCGACCCGGTTGCTCAGCTCCTGCAGCGCACCGAAGGGGCACAGCCAGCCGCAGAACACGCCGCGCCCCCAGAATATGAGTGCGACCGCGACGTAGCTCCACAGGATAAACAGAAGCGGGTCGAGCAGAAAGAAGGTCCAGTCGAATCCGGTTAGCAGTGCGTTGGCGAAGGTGAGCACGTTGACGACTGACAGTTGGGCCGCGGCGTACCAGCCGATCCAGATCAGTGTCACGCTTAGGAAGCCGATACGCAGTCTTGCCCAAACGCGCGGACGCTTGGCGATGGCGTCCTGAAAGAACAGAGCCGAGGTCAACACGACCAGCAAGACACCGAGAGTGAGGATATCGAATCGTCTTGCCCACCATACCTCGCGCCAATCCGCCTGAAGCTGCCCATGATGACCAGGATCGGTTGCGCTCCTCGTTGGTGTTGCGCTCAGGTAGCGCTCTGGAAGCTGATATGGCAGGGAAAAGGCTGTCGATATGGGCCCGGCATCCGGATGATCGCGTGTTACCAGCAGGTCAAGCCGCCAGGGCTCGGACAGATTGAAACCGCTATTCTCAGGGAGCACGAAGAGCGCGGTTTCGCGCAATTCCGGCGCTTCCCGCGCGGCTACCCTCTCGATGCTACGCTGCTGATCCGAACGGAGCTGGAAGGTGCGGCTGCCTTGCACAATCTGTAGACGCTCGAACACGCCGGTACGCCGGTATGCTGTCCCCTTGACAGAGAAAAGGCCAGTTGCCCCGATGAAAATCGCGGCGCTACCCGCTCCGGTGTTGGTGACCAGGTCAGTGTAGAGACGGTCGCCGAGCAGATTACGGCCGATGTGCGCGGGCGTAACAAGCCCGGCATAAATCGTGAGAAAGTTGCCTTCCGGCGCTCCGTCCAGTCCGGGTACGCTCTCCACCCCCTGGCGGCGGAATGCCTCGCGGACGTCGCCGATGGTCAGCGTCATCCTCGCGATGGACCCGTCAGTCCTCAGGTCTGGCCAGCTCGCCGGTTGAAAGCTGTCCTGAAGAGCCGCCGCGGTCCCCGATCCAGCGCGATTAAACAGGTTCAGACCATCAGCGACAATGCGGCTCGATCCAACGATCAAACTGTTCAGCGTCAACGAGGTGATGGTGGCGCCGCTGATCCCATCGACCACCGACATCGATTCTCCGGTACCGGCCACGGAGCGGAGCTGGACCGATTGGCGAATATCGACGCCGCGATACTGTGCGACGAAGCTCCGGAGATGGGCATCTGTAATTCCGAGGATCAGAATTGGTTCGGAATGAGCAACCAGATGGGCGCCGACGATATGGCCCTGCAGATCGAGGCCGATCGCGACGTTGATCGGCTTTGCCGAATAGCCGGCGCTGTCCAGAATGTCGGCACTGAAAAAAGCATAGCCTATGATGGAGCCATTCCGGTAGGCGGGGTAGACTGGAGGCTGTGCGATCCTTTCACCGAAGCCGTCGGCGCCGGGAACGGCCCGCATCAGTTCGTGGATCGACTGTCCAACTGTGTGAGTTGTTTGGCCCATTTGGGCCAGCGAGCCGGTGCAGATCGTGCAGGCAACGAGCGACAACGCCATAAGGAGCCGACTTGGCTTGAGCAGAAACGCCGCCAATGCCCGTAAAGTGTTCCTCGAATTTCTTGGCATTTTGATACCATTCACGCTCTATACAAAGTATCCATCGAGATCAGCTTGCATAAGGTATTCTAACTTCCCAGTGCTTTGGCATATATCGTTAGATCACCTACTCCAATGAGAAGTCCAGATCCCCGTTTTCGATGATGGGTGACTTGATCTGCGTCAAGCTACAGTGTGCAAAACGGTGATCTACTTGCAGTAATTACCGCTAACGGGAGGAACGAGCATGCAGGCTCATGTCAGGCAGCTACTCGCTGGAGTGGCGGTCATCGCCGTCATTGCCTTAGCGCCGATTGGCTCCAGCGCGCAACAGAAGCAGGAGCGGCAACAGTCGGTCGATGAGCCTGTGCAGGGCTCCAACACTGCCAAGAAGCTCAATCCAGAGGAGGTTCATAAGACGCAGCCCGGCGATCAATATCAGCCGGAGCACAATGTAATGTCGAACATTCCCACCGAACAACCTGGTGCCAAGCCTGGTGTCCCGCAACTGAGCGAAGCTGAATTCAACAAAGCCAAGAAAATCTATTTTGAGCGCTGTGCCGGATGTCACGGCGTTCTGCGCAACGGCGCGACCGGTAAGGCTCTGACCACCAATTTAACCCGCGAGTTGGGCTACGAGTATCTGCGCGACTTCATCACCTACGGTTCGCCGGCTGGCATGCCGAATTGGGGAACATCCGGTCAGCTTGACAAGGCCGATGTCGAGTTGATGGCGAAGTATCTTCTGAACGATCCGCCGACTCCTCCGGAGTTCGGCATGAAAGAAATGCGGGAGAGTTGGAAGGTTTTCCTTCCGCCCGAGCAACGCCCAACGCGTAAGATGAATACAATCAATATCGAAAACCTATTCTCGGTGACCTTGCGTGATTCTGGGGAAATCGCGCTGATAGACGGCGATACCTACAACATCATCAGCATCCTGAAGACCGGTTATGCAGTTCATATTTCTCGGTTGTCGGCATCAGGACGCTATCTGTTCGTGATCGGCCGCGATGGCAAAGTTAATCTGATTGATTTGTGGATGGAAAAACCCGACACGGTCGCTGAAATCAAGGTCGGCCTTGAGGCTCGTTCGGTTGAGACCTCAAAGATGCAGGGGTGGGAGGATAAATACGCCATCGCCGGCGCCTACTGGCCGCCTCAGTTCGTCATCATGGATGGCGATACACTGGAGCCGTTGAAGATCACGTCGACGCGCGGCATGACTGTCGACACTCAGGACTACCACCCGGAGCCACGTGTCGCCTCCATCGTAGCGTCTCACTTCAGCCCGAGTTTCCTCGTCAATGTGAAAGAGACCGGCAAAATCATGGTCGTCAATTATGACGACCTGAACAACCTCAAGGTCACGAACATTGAAGCCGAGCGCTTTCTCCATGACGGCGGCTTTGACCGGACCGGCCGGTACTTCCTGGTCGCCGCGAATGCCCGCAACAAGGTGGGTGTGGTGGACACCAAGGAGAACAAGCTGGTTGCTCTGGTGGAAACGGGCACCACGCCGCATCCCGGCCGCGGTGCCAATTTCGAACATCCAAAGTTCGGCCCGGTTTGGGCGACCAGCCATCTCGGCAGCGAGGCGATCAGTCTGATCGGTACCGATCCGGACAAGCACCCGCAGCAAGCCTGGAAGGTCGTGCAGGAATTGTTGGGTCAGGGCGGTGGCTCGCTGTTCATCAAGACCCATCCGAACTCCAGCAATCTGTGGGTGGATACCCCGTTGAACCCCGAAGCGGAGATCTCCGCCAGTGTGGCGGTGTTTGATCTCAAGAACCTGGACAAAGGCTACGAAGTGCTGCCCATCGGCGAGTGGTCGGGCATCACTGAGGGCACGCGTCGTGTCGTGCAGCCGGAGTACAACAAGGCCGGCACGGAGGTCTGGTTCTCGGTCTGGAACAACAAGGACCAGCAGTCTGCCATTGTCATCGTCGACGACAAGACACGTAAGCTGAAGCACGTTATCAAGGACCCAAGGCTGATCACGCCGACCGGCAAATTCAACGTCTATAACACGCAAAAAGACGTCTACTGACCGGCCGTCCGGCGGAGTATCGCCGCCGAACGAACCCGTCCAGGAACCAGCCCGTGCATTGGAGATGACCCGTGACGCTTGGAACAGCGGTCGCACCGTGCATCCATTTGGTCGGTGCCGGGCCCGGAGATCCCGAACTGTTGACGATCAAGGCTTGGCGTCTGCTCTCGAGCGCCGACGTTGTCGTGCACGATCGTTTGGTGCCACCGGCGATCCTGAACGCCATGCCGCCCAATGTGGAGCGTATTGACGTCGGAAAGGCGCCGGGGTGCCATCCGGTCCCCCAGGATCAGATCAACGCGATGCTGGTCGAACTCGCTCGCTCGGGCCGGCGCATCGTGCGTTTGAAGGGTGGAGACCCGTTCATCTTCGGGCGCGGTGGGGAGGAGGCTGAGTATCTGGCACGGCACGGGATCGCCTGCAATGTCGTGCCAGGTATAACCTCGGCCTCGGCTTGCGCCAGTGCACTTGGCATCCCGCTCACCCACCGGGGACTCGCCAGCAGTGTACGGTTCATCACCGGTCACTGCCAAGACGGCGAACTGAACCACGACTGGCAAAAGCTAGCCGATCCTGACGCCACTCTGGTCGTCTACATGGGCTTGGCAAACATCCGGACCATTGCGGATCGGCTGATCCAAGCGGGTCTAGCAGAGCATACGCCTGTGGTCATGATCTGCGACGGCACACTTCCCAGTCAGACGCACGTGATCGCGACATTGGCGACCATCGGCGAGTTGGCCGGCACGCTTCACCGGACGGGGCGTACGCTGTTTGTCATCGGCCAAGTCGTCCGCCTTGCCGAAGCAGTCCTTTCCGCGGAAAGGGAGGCCGCCATTGTTTGAGGTTCGAAGACGGCTGCTATCAGCCGCGCTGATCCTGTCTACAGGTCTCATTGCTGCCGGCATTGCGCAAGCGGAGCTGTCGCCGATACGCACCGGGGAGTTGCTGATCCTGGTGAGGCACGATTGCGGCTCCTGTCATGGTCTCACACTCAAGGGGGGGCTCGGCCCGCCATTGCTTCCGGAGACGCTGAACGGTCGGGATGAGGAGGGGATCGCAGAGGTCATTCTCAGCGGTGTGCCGGGCACGCCCATGCCGCCCTGGAAATCCGAGCTCACCCGGGGCGAGGCGCTGTGGATCGCGAAACAACTCATCGAGGGGCTGCCATGAAGCTCGCCATCATCGCGATCCTCATCCTCACAACGCTCCAGACGGCCACCGCGGAAGAGTTCCGTGGCACCGGTGACCTCGGCATCGTCATAGAGCGGGCGGCCGGCAGTGTTCAGGTCGTCGAGACCACGTCCGGGACGAGCCTGTCCAGAGTCAGCGGGCTCGGCGATTTGAGCCACGCGTCGGCGGTCTACTCACGTGACGGTCGGTACGCCTACGTCTTCGGACGGGATGGCGGGCTGACCAAGGTGGATTTGATCACCGCTTCGGTTGTCAAACGCGTCATGCAGGCGGGCAACAGCATCGGCGGTGCGATATCGCAAGACGGCCGTTTGATCGCCGTCTCCAATTATGATCCGGGAGGTGTTCGGTTCTTCGATGCGCAAACGCTGCAGCCAGTTTCTGCCATTCCGGCCACCGGCTCCGACACAGGGCGGCTCTCAAAGGTCGTCGGGCTGGTGGATGCGCCGGAGCAGCGCTTCGTGTTCAGCCTGTTCGACGCCGGAGAAATTTGGATCGCCGATATGACGATCCCGACCGAACCGAAGGTGACGAAATTCGCCGGTATCGGTAAGCACCCCTATGACGGCATGATCACGCCAGATGGCCGGACTTATATCGCCGGACTGTTCGGCGAGGATGGGTTGGCCGTGGTTGATCTCTGGCATCCTGACAAGGGTGTCCAGCGGGTCCTGGACGGCTACGGGCGGGGGGAACAGCCGTTGCCGGTCTTCAAGATGCCGCACCTCGAAGGGTGGGCGATAGCTGGAGACAGAGTTTTCCTGCCCGCTGTCGGCCGGCATGAGTTGCTGGTGGTGGACATGCGGACATGGCAGGAGGTCGGCCGGATTGCGGTGCATGGCCAGCCTGTTTTCGCGGTGGGCCGCCCCGACGGCCGTCAGGTCTGGGTCAACTTCGCGCATCCAGACAATGACCGCATCCAGGTGATCGACACGGAAACCCTGCAGGTTGTTCGCGAGCTGCAGCCGGGGCCCGCGGTCCTGCATCTCGAATTCACGCCACGCGGAGAACGCGCCTGGGTGTCTGTGCGCGACGCCGATCGCATCGACATTTACGACACCCGAACCTTCGCATGCGTCGCATCGCTTCCAGCAGACAAGCCAAGCGGCATCTTCCTGACCGCTCGTGCGCAACGGACTGGTCAATAACATGGACATCCAAGGCGACATTGCCCAGGTCAACCTTGTGCCACTCGAACGGCGCCTGATCGACCGTTTCCAGCGCGATTTTCCTTTGTGTGCTCGCCCGTACCTTGCCATTGCCGAAGAACTGGGAGCTACGGAGGCCGAGGTGATGGCAGCGCTCGCCCGTCTGCGAGACACCGGAGCGTTGAGCCGCATCGGAGCTGTTGTTCACCCGAATGTGGCTGGAGCCAGCACGCTCGCCGCGATGGCCGTGCCGCCGCAGGAGTTGGCTGCGGTGGCGGAGATCATCAGCGCCTATCCGGAGGTCAACCACAACTACGAACGCGAGCACCGCTTTAACCTCTGGTTCGTCGTTATCGCGCCCGATGCCGAAAGCCGAGGGTGTGTCCTTGAGCGCATCGCCACCGAGACTGGCCACCGTGTCTTGGACTTGCCATTGGAAGCGGCCTACCACATTGACTTGGGATTTCCGCTGTCATGATCACCCCGTTTGATCAGCGTATTCTTGCCGCAATCGCGGACGGTCTGCCGCTCGTCGAGCGTCCGTTTGCCGAGCTGGCCCAACGGACCGAATTGTCTGAACAGGAGGTAATCGATCGCGTTCGCGCGCTGGTCGACGGCGGGGTGATCAAGCGCTTCGGGCTGGTCGTCCGACATCATGAGTTGGGATATCGGGCCAACGCCATGGTGGTCTGGGATGTCCCCGACGACAGGGTCGATGCGGTTGGCGCTCTCCTCAAGGCGCACTCCTTTGTCACGCTCTGCTACCGCCGTCCGCGGCGCCCGCCAGACTGGCCGTACAACCTGTTCTGCATGATCCATGGCTGCGACCGCGCGACTGTGCTCGGTCAGATGGCGATGTTGCGTGCGATCGACGGTATGGAGAGTGTTCCGTACACCGTGCTGTTCAGCCGGCAACGTTTCAAGCAGCGCGGAGCTACATACGCGCGGTTCTTGGAGGCAAGTCATGGATGATGTGGACCGGCGGATCGTCAATGGGCTGCAAGGCGGCTTCCCTGTGTGTGACCGGCCCTTCGTTGAGGCGGCTGCCAGCTTGGGCCTGACGGAGGACGAGTTGATCGTGCGCCTGCGCCGCCTCCTCGATGATGGTGTGCTTTCGCGCTTCGGGCCAATGTTTGTGGCGGAACGCCTCGGCGGCGCTGTGACCCTGGCAGCGCTGCAAGCACCACTTGAACGGTTCGAAGCTGTGGCCGAACTGGTCAATGCTCATCCCGAGGTCGCTCACAACTACGAACGAGATCATACGCTGAACATGTGGTTCGTGGTGGCTGCGGAACGGCCGGAGATCGTTGCCCGTGTGCTGCGGGCCATTGAACAGGAAACTGATCTGGAGGTCTTCGACATGCCAAAGGAGGAGGAATTCTACGTCGGGCTGCGGCTGGAGGCATGAAAATGGACACAGCTGAGACCTTGGACGACGTTGATCGCCGGCTGATCAGGGCGACCCAGGAAGGGCTGCCGCTCGTGGCTGAGCCCTATCATGCGGTGGCTGACGCTCTCGGTGTGGCGCCCTCTGAGGTCATGGACCGGCTGCGGCGCATGATGGCGCAGGGTGCAGTACGGCGAATTGGTGCCGTCCCGAACCATTATGCGTTGGGTTATTCGGCGAACGGTATGTCCGTGTGGGACGTGGAAGACGATGTTGCACGGGACATCGGCCGGCAAGTCGGTGACCTGGAGTTTGTCAGCCACGCTTACCTCCGACCACGCCATCCTCCGGTATGGCAATACAACTTGTTCGCCATGGTTCATGGCCGCACTCGCAATCAGGTCGAAGAGAAGGTCGGCCGGATTGCCGAACTGATCGGAGGGGCCAGCCGCAGCCACACCGTGCTCTACAGCCGACGCATCCTGAAGAAGACTGGCCTGCGGCTTGCCGGTTGACCTGGGGGGACCCATGTTTCGCATTTCTCAGTACATGCGCGAGATCGCAGCTCCAACGCCGGTTGGACCGCGCCGCGGACCGCCAGGTCCGGTGGTCATCTGGAACCTGATCCGCCGTTGCAACTTGCGCTGCAAGCACTGCTACTCGATCTCAGCCGACCATGACTTTCCCGGTGAACTGAACACCGACGACGTCTACGTTGTCATGGAAGACCTGAAGCGGTTCCGCGTGCCGGTGTTGATCCTGTCGGGCGGCGAGCCGTTGCTGCGGCCGGACATCTTCGACATCTCGCGCCGGGCCAAGGCGATGGGGTTCTACGTGGGGCTGTCGAGCAACGGCACACTCATCGACGAGACCAACATCGGGCAGATCGACGAGGTCGGTTACGACTATGTTGGAATCAGTCTGGACGGAACTGCCGCGACCCACGACCGCTTTCGGCGCCGGGAAGGAGCATTCGACGCATCCATGCGCGGCGTCCGCCTATGCCGTGAGAACGGCATCAAAGTTGGGCTCCGCTTCACCCTGACGCAGGACAACTTCCGCGACTTGCCCGCAGTTCTTAATCTGCTTGATGCTGAAGGAGCGGACAAGTTCTACCTGTCCCACCTCAATTACGCGGGGCGTGGAAACCGCAATCGCGGCGACGACGCGCACTTCGATATGACCCGTACTGCTATGGACATGCTGTTCGAACGAGCTTGGCAATCGGTCGAGCGGGGTGACGATAAGGAGTTTGTAACGGGTAACAACGATGCCGACGGTGCCTACCTTCTGTTCTGGGCGGAACGGCGTTTCCCTGACAGGGTCGAACATCTGCGCGCAAAATTGGAACAATGGGGCGGTAATTCCTCCGGTGTCAATGTCGCCAACATCGACAATCTCGGCAACGTGCACCCCGACACCTTCTGGTGGCACTATAGCGTCGGCAACGTACGGGAACGGCCGTTTTCCAGCATCTGGACAGATCTGTCGGATCCCATCATGGCCGGGTTGAAGGCGTCGCCACGCCGGGTTTCGGGGCGATGCGGCGCCTGCCGGCATTTTGCCGTTTGCGGCGGTAACACACGTGTCCGCGCTTTCCAACTAACCGGCGACCCCTGGGCCGAGGATCCTGGATGTTATCTGAGCGCGGAGGAAATCGGTGTGGCCCCTGGCGAGCGGCGGGTCCTGCCGACGCCTTACCACGCCCGCTCCGTCCGGGAGAGGCTTAATGGTTAAGCATCAGAGTGCGGTTGCTGCAGCGCTAGGGATCCTCCTCGTTTCCATCACCGCCGAAGCGGATACTGAGACCGAGGAGGTATACCGGACATATTGCGCGGAATGTCATGGCGCTGACCGACTGGGTGGGCGGGGGCCGGCGCTGCTGCCGGACAACCTTGGGCGCCTGGGAAGGAAGGGAGCTGCTGCCGTGATAGCTCAAGGCCGCTCGGCTACCCAAATGCCCGGATTTGCCGGCACACTTGATCTCGCACGGATCGAGGCGCTTGCTGAGTACATTCACAGCCCGCCGGCGGCTCCACCGCGCTGGGGTATGGAGGAGATCGCAGCCTCACGAACCTATAACGACGACGTTGCAGCGTTGCCGGACAAGCCGGTGTTTCAGGCCGATCCGCGGAACCTCTTCGTTGTGGTGGAAAGCGGTGACCATCATGTAACCATCCTTGATGGCGATCGGTTCGAGCCGATTGCGCGCTTCCCAAGCCGGTTCGCCTTGCATGGCGGACCGAAATTCACCGCCAGTGGCCGCTTTGTTTTTTTCGGCTCGCGCGACGGCTGGGTGACCAAATATGACCTCTTCAACCTGAAGATAGTGGCCGAAGTCAGAGCCGGCATCAACCTTCGCAATGTCGCTCTCTCTCGCGATGGTCGTTATGTTGCTGTAGCCAACTACCTGCCTCATACCCTCACCATCCTCAATGCTGAGGATCTCTCTCCTGTAAAAGTAATCGACGCTGTGGATGCTAAGCGTTCCCGCACCTCACGAGTGAGCGCCGTCTACGATGCCCCCCCGCGCGGCAGCTTCATTGTCGCCCTCAAGGATACGCCCGAGATCTGGGAGGTGCCGTACCGGGATGATGCGCCTCCGATTTACCGGGGACTCGTCCACAGTCATGAAGCTGGAATGGTCGAAGCGCTTGGCGAAGATGGGACGTTGAACGTCCGCTCCATCGCTTTGGAGGCGCCGCTCGATGACTTCGTGTTCACTCAGGACTATCGGACCTTGATTGGGTCGTCTCGTGACGTCAAAGGTGCCGTGGTGGTGAACCTAAACGTCGGGCGCCCGATTGCCACAATTCCAATTTCAGGACTCCCCCACCTTGGATCGGGCATCACGTGGACATGGCAAGGCCGTCCGGTGCTTGCCACACCGCATCTGGAGGAGCCGGCGATCAGCATCATCGACATGACCGATTGGCGGGTGATCAAGCGCATTGAGACCAAGGGACCAGGATTCTTCCTGCGAAGCCACGAGAACACACCCTACGTTTGGGCCGATGCTTTCCTGAGCAAGGATCGCGACACGATGCAGGTCATCGACAAGCGAACTCTGGAGATCATCCGAACGCTAAAACCCGACCCTGGGCGGACATTGGCTCATACAGAGTTCGACCGTAACGGCTCTCATGCCCTGGTCAGCCTGTGGGAGGTGGACGGTGCCTTGATCGTCTACGACGCCATCACGCTCACGGAAGTGAAACGCATTCCGATGTCCAAACCGTCGGGAAAATACAATGTTCACAACAAAATCAGCCTATCAGCCGGCACCAGCCACTGAGTTGTGCTGGCGCTGGTTTAGCACAAGGCGACGCATGAATCCCTGGTGCCGTCATGTGTCGGCGAAAGCCGGAGTTCAGGTGCCAGATATGGCAAGAGCACAACAAGGAGGAAACCAAGCTATGGGCAAGGCGCTGCTTTGGGGAGTTTTTCTCGTCATCGGTTCGTCACTCGGCGCGTCCGGCGCATCGGCAGCCGACGCGGCTGCAGGCAAGGATGTTTTCAAGGAATGTATGGCCTGCCATACCGTCGAACAGGGAAAGAACCGCGTGGGTCCGAGCCTGCATGGTGTGGTCGGTCGCAAGGCCGCGTCAGTTGAGAACTTCAAGTATTCTAAACCTATGCAGGAAAAGGCATCATCGGGGCTAACCTGGACGCCAGAGGTCCTCAAGTCCTATCTGCAAGCGCCTAAGGAGATCGTTCCAGGTACCACTATGGCTTATGCAGGATTGAAGAACTCTGCCAAGTACAAAGCCAGTCCGGATGAAGCAGCCGACAATCTCATTGCTTACCTGACCGAGACCAAGTGACCGTCACAAATACATGGTTCAGATTGCTTGGCTCGCTGTCGGCGATCGAGGGTAGTCGCATATAGGTCATAGTACCTAGCCTGGGGAGGCTGAACGTTTATCCGCAAGGTCGATCCGCCTTACGCCAGTCTCCCCTTTTGCGCTGTAGCCACCACTGCCCACCACAGGTTTTATTGGTGGCTAATAAGCAATTCTGTCGCGAATCGACAACGAGGGGGAGGTGATGGCCGAGCGGTTCACGAAATCAGCGGCACGCAACATCTTCTATGGCGGATCGCTCTTCTTCCTGGTCACCTTCGTCGCCCTGACGATCCATAGCCACTACTACATACGCACGTCCAGCACGGACGAGGCGACGCTGTCGGACAGCGTGGCCCGCGGCAAGCACGTCTGGGAAAAGAACGCCTGCATCAACTGCCATTCGCTCTTGGGCGAGGGCGCCTATTTTGCGCCGGAGCTCGGCAATGTCTGGGTCCGCTACGGCGGGCGTGACGACGCGGAAAGCGCACGCTCGGCGCTGATCGCCTGGATGCAGTCGCAGCCCAGTGGGATCGAGGGGCGCCGGCAGATGCCGCAGTTCAATCTCACCGACCAGGAACTCAACGACCTCGTCGATTTCCTCGAATGGACCAGCCGCATCGACACGCAAGGCTGGCCGCCGAACAACGCGGGCTGAAGGGGAGGGTCGCGGCATGAAATACGAAACCCAGCGCATCGCCTACTGGTACTTCGCCTGCGCGATGGTCCTGTTCGTCGTCCAGGTGCTGGTCGGCACGCTGGCCGGCACCGTCTATGTCCTGCCCAACTTCCTGTCCGAGACGCTGCCATTCAACATCCTGCGCATGATCCACACCAACGCGCTGATCGTGTGGCTGCTGCTCGGCTTCTTCGGCTCGGCCTATTATCTGATCCCGGAGGAGGCGGAGCGCGACATCGAGAGTCCGATGCTGGCCTATGTCCAGCTGGCGATCCTGATGATCGGCGCCCTCGCCGCGGTCGCCGGCTACACCATGGGCATCCATGAAGGACGCGAGTTCCTGGAACAGCCGCTGTGGGTCAAGGTCGGCATCGTCATCGCGGCGCTGATCTTCCTCTACAACGTCTCGCTGACCGTGTTCCGCGGCCGCAAGACGGCGATCACCAACGTCCTGCTGCTGGGGCTGTGGGGTGTCGCCATCTTCTTCCTGTTCGCCTTCTACAACCCAGCCAACCTGGCGCTGGACAAGATGTACTGGTGGTACGTTGTCCATCTGTGGGTGGAGGGCGTGTGGGAACTGGTGATGGCGTCGATCCTGGCCTTCCTGGTCATCAAGATGACCGGCGTCGACCGCGAGGTGGTGGAGAAGTGGCTCTACGCCATCGTCGGCCTCGCCCTGTTCTCCGGCCTGCTCGGCACCGGGCACCATTACTACTGGATTGGCGCGCCGGGCTATTGGCAATGGATCGGGTCGCTGTTCTCCACGCTGGAGGTGGCGCCCTTCTTCGTCATGGTCCTCTTCGCCTTCACCATGGCCTGGAAGGGACGGCGCGACCACCCGAACAGGGCGGCCTTCCTGTGGACGCTCGGCACGCCGGTCTTCGCCTTCTTCGGTGCGGGTGTCTGGGGCTTCCTGCACACGCTGTCCTTCGTGAACTACTACAGCCACGGCACCCAGGTCACCGCGGCGCACGGGCATCTCGCCTTCTTCGGCGCCTATGTGATGCTGAACCTGTCGATCATCACCTACGCCATGCCGGGCTTGCGCGGCCGCGCGCCCTACAACCAGGTGCTCAACATGTGGAGCTTCTGGATCATGACCTCGGCCATGGCCTTCATGACCTTCACCCTGACCTTCGGCGGCGTCGTGCAAATCCATCTGCAGCGCGTGCTTGGGATGACCTATATGGAGGTGCAGGAGCAGTTGGCCCTGTTCTACTGGATGCGTCTCGGGTCCGGCATCTTCGTGGTTCTGTCGGTCCTGCTGTTCGTCTATTCCGTCTTCGGTCCGGCCCGCGAGCAGCTGCCCGCGCGCAGCCGGCCCAGCGTCGCTCCGGCTGAATGATGGGCGGAGATGCATCGGGGGACGGGGTGGCGGACTCCGCCATCCCCTTCTACGCCCCGACCGGCAACGAGGTGGCGCTGTTCGAACATGCCCACCGCAACCGGCTGCCGTTGCTGCTGAAGGGGCCGACCGGCTGCGGCAAGACGCGCTTCGTCGCGCATATGGCGGCGCGGCTGGGGCGCCCTCTCCACACCGTGTCCTGCCACGACGACCTGACCGCCGCCGATTTGACCGGGCGCTATCTGCTGAAGGGCGGCGACACCGTCTGGACCGACGGACCGCTGACCCGCGCCGTGCGCGAAGGCGCCATCTGCTACCTCGACGAGGTGGTGGAGGCGCGCAAGGACGTGACCGTCGTGCTGCACCCGCTGACCGACGACCGCCGCCTGCTGCCGCTGGAACGCACCGGCGAGTTGCTTGAGGCCCCGCCCGACTTCATGCTGGTCGTGTCCTACAACCCCGGCTACCAGAACATCCTGAAATCGCTGAAGCCCAGCACCCGCCAGCGCTTCGTCGCCATCGAGTTCGGCTTTCCGGCTCCGGAGGCGGAGATCGCCATCGTTTCCCGCGAGAGCGGGCTTGCCGCCGACCGGGTGGCGCCGCTGGTCCGGCTGGGCAACGCCCTGCGCGCACTGAAGGGACAGGATCTGGAGGAAGGCGTGTCGACCCGGCTGCTGGTCTATTGCGCCAGCCTGATCCGGGACGGCATGGCGCGCGACGAGGCGGTGCTGGCTTCGATGATCGAGCCGCTCACCGACGACCCGGAGGTCAAGAAGGCGCTGCTGCGGGTCGCCGAACTCACGCTGGGGTGATCGCATGGCGTCCATCTGGGAACCGGAGGAGTTCGTCGGCGCGCTGTGGCACCGCCTTGTCGGCAATGCCGTGTCGTACCCGCGCCACCCGGAGGCGGCGGTCGGTCTGGACGACATGCGGACGCGGCTGGGCGTGCTGTTCCGGGCGCTGGGCGGGCCGGGCGCCGTCCGCATCGCCGCGACCGCCGCGGAGTCCTCCGGCCACCGGCTGGGCCTGAAGCAGCGGCTCGGGCTGGGAACCGAAAAGCTCGACCGTGCCCGCTATGACGGCGCCACCCTCCAGCTTCCCGACCGCCTCGACGTCTTTCCGGTGCGCGAGGACAATGCCGGGCTCTACGAGTGGCTCGCCGCCTTCTTCGCCCATGCCGAGCCGCCGCCGATGCTTCCCGCAGACCTGCTGCAGGCCGATCTGGCCCGCCTGCGCGCGGCTAGGGTGGCGACCGACCGTGCGCTGGCGGCATGGCCGGGGCTGCGGGTCCTGCATGAACGGCTTTGCCGGCTGATGCGCGCCGCAAGGCCGCGGCGGCGCCTTCCCGCGCAGGAGGCCGCGGTGGAAAACGTGGTCCTCACCCTTCTCGGCGCGGAACGGCAGCCTGCCGACGCTAGGTTTGCCGCCATGCTCGCCGCAGTGACGGATGGGGCAATGCCGCTCGATGCGTTCCAGGCGGATCCCGGCTATCGGCCGTTCCTGCCCGTGCCGTTGTGGGGCGAGGTGTCCGACGCCGTCGGAACGGGCGTGGCGGCGGACGGCGACGAGGAGGGCGGCGGCGGTGCGGAGGGGGACGGCAAGCGCCGCAAGGCCAGGCGCCGCGACACCGACCAGACCCGGCGCGACGACCCGCTGATGCTGAACCGCTTCGAGAAGATCCTCGGGCTGGCAGAGATGGTCAACCTCAACCGCAAGGTCGAGGACGACGATGAGGAGAACGCGCGCAAGGCGGCCGAGGACATGGACGAGATCGCGGTCGGCCAGCACGAGCGCAAGGCTTCCACCAAGCTGAAACTCGACCTCGATCTCGCCGCCGAGGAGGCCGATGCGGCGCCGCTTCGCGCCGAGATCACCTATCCCGAGTGGGACTGGAAGCGGCGCCGCTATCTACCCGACCATTGCCGCGTGATCGCCGCACCCGCCGCGCTGGAAGGCGAGGACTGGCGTCCCGACGACGACGCGCTCCGCCGCATCCGTCTGGTGCGCCGCCAGTTCGAAGCCATGAGGCCGCGCCGCCAGCTGATGACCGGCCAACCCGACGGCGACGACCTCGACCTTTCGGCGCTGGTGCGCTCCGTCGCCGACCGGCGGGCGGGTGGATACGGTTCGGAGCGGGTCTACAGCGCGGTGCGCACCGTCGCCCGTGACCTGTCGGTCTGCGTGCTGGTCGACGTCTCCCTGTCCACCGACAGTTATGTCGAGGAGCGGCGCGTGCTCGATGTCGAGAAGGAAGCGCTGCTGGCGCTGACGCACGGGCTGGCCGCTTGCGGCGACGAGCACGCCATCCTCACCTTCACCTCGCATCGCCGGCATCGCGTGGACGTGCGCACGGTCAAGGATTTCGAGGAGCGGCTGGACGCCCGTGTCCTGCGCCGGATACAGGCGCTCAAGCCCGGAAGCTACACCCGGATGGGGGCCGCGCTGCGCCATGCCACTTTCCGCCTGAAGGACCGTCCGCACACCCACCGGCTGCTGCTGGTGCTGACCGACGGCAAGCCCAACGACACCGACCATTACGAGGGGCGCCATGCCATCGAGGACACGCGCGTGGCGGTGCAGGAGGCGCGCCGCGCCGGATTGCGGCTGTTCGGCATCACGGTGGACGAGCAGGGGCGCGACTATCTCCCCTACATCTTCGGCACCGGCGCCTACGCCATCTTCCCCCATGTCGCGCGCCTGCCGGCGGCGTTGCCGGCCATCTACCGCCAATTGACCTGCTGAGTGTTCACGGGAACAGGAGCCATCATGCTTAGGATCCTCCGCGCCGCCATTCTCGGAACCATCCTGGTGTCCGGCTCGTCCTGGGCACAGGCCAACCTCCGCCCCGACCCGACGCCGCGCCTGCCGCCGCAGCCGGGGCAATCGCTGCCGCTCGAAGATGCGCTGTTCCTCAGGCAAGCCGCGGCGGCAAGCCAGGGGCAGGCCGAACTCGGGCGGCTCGCGGCCGAGAAGGGGCCGGACGACGCGTTCAAGGCCATGGCCAGGGAGATCGCGCAAACCCACGCGAAACTCGACGAAGGTCTGAAACGCCTGTCCTCCGCCCGTACCCTGCCGCCGGCCGATCAGGTGAAGCCGCAGCGCGCCGACCAGTTCGGAGCGGCAGGGGCGGTGACCAACCCGGCGAACACGCAAGAAGGGATGGCGCAGGACGCGGCGAAATCACTGTCGGCGGCAAGCGGGGAGGGATTCGCCAAAGGCTATCTGGAGGCACAGCTGCGCATCCACGACCGCATCGTCGACCTGTACCAGACCGAAGCGTCGCACACGCCCGACCGCGAGCTTGCCACCTTCGCCATCACCAATCTGGTGTCGATCCAGAAGAACCGCGACGCTCTGCGGCAGATGGCCGGCCGGTTCGGGATCAGCGCCCCGGCCGAAGGACAGGCAATCCAGTATGGCGATCCGGCCAAGGTCCGATGAAAGCGGCGTCACGGCAAATGAGTGGGCTTTCAAGCACGTCGCCAACGTGTCGGCGCTCAAGGTCGTTCCGTATTGGTGGCCCTTGCCCCAAGGGCATCGTCACATTAACTTGAGCGAGGCAAGGAGAGGGGGGCTGGAGCCGCCCAACGGCACTACGACACAGCCTTCCGGGCGCACGTCTCCTTCTGCCAGGCGGCGAAGGCGTCAGCCCGGTAAGTACAATACTCAGCGGCGCTCATGCAATGTCGACGCCGGTGGGAGTGCTGGTATATGGGGCCATGGGCGGAGAGGAATTGCTGAACCTGCCGCGGTGACGTGAAGCGTTTCATCCGCCGCTCGCGTTGGTGGGTCGGCTGGTGTGAATTCTCGGCGCGGTTATTAAGATACCGACTTTGCCGGTGCTCGGCTCCGGGGATGATCTTGGCCTTGGGGGCGGCATAGGACTTCAGCTTGGCCGGCACGACGACACGCGGCACGTAGCGCAAGCCCTTCAGAAGCTACTTGAAGAAACGCTTGGCGGCCTTGGTGTTGCGCCGGCTCTACACCAGGATATAGAGCACCACGCCGTGCTGATCGACGGCGCGCCAGAGATAGTGCTGCACTCCATTGATCCTGATAAACACTTCGTCCAAGTGCCAATGATCGCCGGGCCGTGGGCGCCGATGGCGCAACCGATTGGCAAAGGTCTGGGCGAACTTGCGACACCAGCGCCGAACCGTCTCATATGAGACCTCGACTCCGCGCTCGGCCAGGAGCAATTCGACATCGCGGAAGCTGAGCGGGAACGTGTGGTACAGCCAAATGGCGTGCGCGATCAGCTCGGCTGGGAAGCGGTGGCGGTAGTGGGGATCGGGCTCGCGTCTCATCCCGCTACCATGCCCGGCGCACCTCCGGCTCGCCAGCCCCGCAGTTTATGTGACGATGCCTTTGTCTACCTGCTGAGGTGAGCAATGACCGCTCTCACACGCACATGGCTCATCCTAATGATGCTCACCGGTGTCTCCATATGGGCGGGGCACGCTATGGGCGGCGGTAGCCTTGGATGCACAGTCCGGTGAAAGTGAACAGGCTGTCCGGTCGAAAGTGAACAGCGTGTACGGCTGAAACCGAACAGGCCGTACGGCAGCATGAACACCCAGTGCGCGTTGTCACCCGCTGAGTGACGCCTCACTCCGCCTTCATCATCTGTATTTTACGTCCTCTTTGGCACTTGGGTCAACTGCCAGTATCAACGGCAGGTATCACAATTGAAGAGGATTCGATCTCCGCAGTTCTAAATACTTTATCTGATTACATGCGCCAGCATTCTTCGCCCTTGTCTTCGATGGCGGAGCGTCGGGCCAAGCGGCGCAGGCCGGTCAAGTGCGAAGCCGCCGAAGGCGGTGGCGCGTCAGCGCCACACTTGAGGGGCCTGCGCCGCTTGGACATCATCCTCGCCCGAAGGCAAGGCGCCGATCACGCCGCCGGGAGGCCGGTCAGGCTATCTTCCTTGGTGTTCGCCGCGAGGCGCTTGCGCATCGATTCGCCACGCAACTCAATGCGGTACGCGTTGTGAACGACGCGGTCGAGCAGGGCGTCGGCGTAGGTGGCATCGCCGATCTGGTCGAACCAGCTGGACACGGGGATTTGCGAGGCCAGGATCGTCCCCGCCCGGTCGTGCCGATCGTCGATCACTTCCATCAGGTCGCGGCGCTGCTCGGCGGTCAGCCGGATCATCGCCCAATCATCCAGGATCAACAACCGGGTGCGCGCCAGCTTGGCAAAGGTCCGCCGATGCCGCCCTTCCACCCGGGCAATCGCCAGATCATCCAGGAGGCGGGGAAGGCGCCGGTACAGAACCGAGAAGCCGTCCCGAGCCGCCTGGTGGCCGAGCGCGCAGGCGATGAAGGTCTTGCCCACGCCGGTCGGCCCGGTCAGCAGAACCGAGCGTGCCGTGCGGATCCACTGGCCGCTGGCCAGCGTCTGGATCAGGCCGCGGTCGAGCCCGCGCGGGGTGCGCAGGTCGAGGTCCTCCAGACACGCGGTCTGGCGCAGGTTGCTGGCCCTCAGCCGCTGGCTGAGCGCCGCGTTGTGGGCGGCGGCGTGCTGGAGGTCAACCAGCAGCGCCAAGCGCTCTTCGAACGTGAGCGCGTCGATGTCCGGCTGCTTCGCCTGGGCCAGGACCCCATCGGCCATCGCCGACAGCTTCAGCCCGTGCAGTTTCTCGATGGTCTGGTGCAGCATGGTTTCCCCTCAGTGATAGTAGCCGGAGCCGCGCACGTTGCCGTGCTCGCCGGGGCCGCCCTCGATGGGCTCAGGCAGAACGGGCCGGTTGGGCGCCTTCAGCAGCCCTTCCACGAAGCGCGGCGACAGTACCCCGGCCGCTAGAGCCCGCTCACACGCCGTCTCCAGGGCCGCGGTGCCATACTTGGCAGCCAAGCGGAGGACGCCGTAGGCCGCCCGCACCCCTTGCTCGACATGACGACGCGACGCCAGCACCCGGTCGACGTAGGTGGCCGTGGCCACGCCGATCGCCGCGGCGTCGGCCCGCATGCGGTCGGGTGTCCGCTCCAGGACGGCGCGATGACCCGGCGGCATGTGCTCAGGCAGCGTGGTGTGCCCGCCCTTGCTCGGGCTGCGGGGATGGCTGGCTACCCGCTCGCCGCGCTGGAAGATCGTCACCAGCGTGGCGGTGGTGAACACGTCGACCTTGCCGCGTGCCAAGGCGCAGGGCACCGAGTAGTAATGGCCGTCGGCGATCACGTGGTAATCGGCGCCGACGGTGCGGCCAAGGTCCCACTGCCCCACGACATAAGCATCGCTGGGCAGAGGTCGCAGCAACACCCGCTCCTCGGCCTCGAATACAGAGCGGCGGGTTCCCTCACGCGGCGGCGACAGCGGTCTGTTGTTGAGCGCCTCGCGCAGTGGCATCACGGCGGCGTTCAACTCGCCCAGTGAAAAGAAGGTCTGGTGACGCAAAGGCGCCAGAACCCAGCGTTCGACCTGCAGGACGGCGTTCTCCGCCGCGGGCTTGTCGCGCGGTTTGCGCACCCGGGTCGGCAGGATGGCGGTGCCGTAGTGCCGGGCCAGTTCGTAATAGCTGGCGTTCAGCACGGGATCGAAGAAGTTCGCCTTGGTGACGCCGCTCTTCAGGTTGTCGGGCTTATGTGCCTCTCGGCGATATGTGCCGGGACGCCGGTTCGGTGGGAAATTCGGCCGGGTGGCGTCGGCACCCGGCCACATAATATTCAAAGTGCGGCGAGCCATTCGAGCAGGTTTTTATCGTC
>Ga0196970_1000935_pt1 | contig 24928 bp, 22 predicted proteins | sample S1v_513CmetaG_FD_148672 | JGI IMG/M metagenome (GOLD analysis project Ga0196970, IMG submission 148672) | Soil microbial communities from Anza Borrego desert, Southern California, United States - S1+v_5-13C | ecosystem: Environmental > Terrestrial > Soil > Desert | place: USA: California... | reverse complement strand
GTCCACACCGGCCTGCAGGGCCCAGCCGAAGCGGTTCTTCAGGCTGAGCGACTGGGCGACGCCACCGGCGGCCGACTTGCTGTAGAACAGCGAGTAGTTGATGCCGGCGCCGACGTACGGGCTGACGCGCTCCTTGGTGAAGAAGTGGTACTGCACGGTCAGGGTCGGCGGCAGCAGCCAGGTCTTGCCGACGTTCACTTCGCCCAGGACGGTGCTGGCGGTGATCTTGTGGCGGGTGGTGCCGGCGATCAGCTCAGCGGCGATGTTGTCGGTGATGAAGTACGAGAAGTCGAGTTCCGGGGTCCAGCCGTTGCCGACGTGGCCCTGGCCGATGTTGACGCCGCCCAGGGTCAGGTCGGCCTTCTCCTGCGGCAGGGCGCCGACGGCGCGGGCGCGGATCAGGATGTCGCCGGCCGACTTGCCCTTGAAGTCCTGCGCGGTGGCGGTGGTGGCGAAGGCGGCGACGGCGGTGGTCGCCAGCAGGGCGGCGGCGGCGCGCTTCAGGAAAGTCATTGGATCTGCTCCCACAGCATGGTCGGGTTTGTTTGATCGCGGTCTGCGTGTTGACCGTGGTGTAACAGAGTTTTTGCCCGCTCGCTAGGCAGCCCGCAACCATTTCGACGCACTGTTGCGGCAATGAGACAGCGACGCAACGCCGCAGGGACAAGGGTTTAGCGCCCCTGCTATTGCTTTGTAATCACACTATTAGAGTAGGCTTATTGTGCGCGGGGCGGCGTCGACTGCGGCACTTGGGCCAGACAGTTCTGCACGATCGCGCCGCATTCGCCCAGGCTGCTGCCGCCGCTGTAAACGACCCGTTCGACCACGCCGTTGCGCAGGGTGAAGGTCGCCTCGCAGGCGTAGCTGCGCACGTCCGACGCGTAGGCCGGCCAGCCCCAGCCACCAAACCCCCATGGGCGCCAGGGTGCGGCGTAGAGGCTGCTCGCGGCGACGGGGTAGGAGACGATGCGGCCGGTCTGGTAGGTGAAGAACTCGCGGTTGTCCGCCACGGCCTGCCGCTCCGGTACCCCGGCGCAGGACAGCAGGGTGGATTTCTGCATGCCGACCAGCGCGCTTCGCGCGACGATGGCCTGATCGGCGGCGGGGTTGGCGCACGCCGTGATGCCGGCGGCCACAGCCGCCAGCCCGAGGCCCAGGCCCAGGCGTCGTACCGTCAGAGGAGTCGCAGTCACGGCGGTCACTCCCTTTGTCCTCACCGCCCTTTCATTCCTGCCTCAGGCGGGCGGGGGCCAGATCGGCGGCGGTGACGCCGAGCCGGGCCACGTCGGGCGGCACGCCGGCCCCGGTGATCAGCGACGCGGCCGTGCGCGCCAGCGCCGGCGCCATCTGGATGCCATAGCCGCCCTGGCCGGCCAGCCAGAAGAAGCCGTCGGTCGCGTCGTCGAACCCGGCCACCGGGATCTTGTCCGCGACGAAGCTGCGCAGGCCGGCCCACCTGTGGCTGATACGGCGAACATGGAATCGGGCGACTTGTTCCACGCGGTCGATGGCGAGCGCCACATCCAGCTCCTCCGGCTGCGCGTCGCAGGGCTCGACCGGCGTCTCGTCGGCCGGGGAGGCGAGCAGGCGCCCGGCCTCCGGCTTGAAGTAGAAGGTCTCGTCGACGTCGATCACCATCGGCCACGTCGGGAGCCCCGCGGCGTGTCCCGGCTCGTCGAGGACGGGATCGAAGGTCGCCACGGTGCGCCGCTTCGGCACCAGCCCCACCGGCGGCACGCCGGCCAGCCCGGCCAGGGCGTCCGCCCACGCCCCGGCGGCGTTGACCAGCACCGGGGCGGCGAACACGCCGGCCGCCGTCTCCGCCACCCACAGCCCGTCGTGGCGCGCCAGCGCGGTCACGCCCGCGTCGGTCACCACCGCGCCCCCGCGCGCCTTCAGCGCGCGCAGATAGCCGTGATGGATGGCGTGCACGTCCATGTCCATGGCGTCCGGCTCCCACACCGCGCCGGCCACGCGGTCGTCGCGCAGCACCGGGCAGCGTTCCAGCGTGCGCGCGGTGTCGAAGCGCTCGACCGTCGGGGTCAGCCGCCGCGCCTGTTCGAAGGCCGCGTCCACCGTCGCCTGCTGGTCGGCGCGGCCGACCAGCAGCACGCCGCGCGGGGTGAGCAGCGGGTGCTCGGCGAATCCGGCGGGCGGTTGCCTGTAGAAATCCCAGCTCGCCACCGTCAGCGCCCGCACCACCGCATGGCCGTAGGTCTGCGTGTAGAGCGCGGCGGAGCGGCCGGTGGCGTGGTAGCCCGGCTGCCCCTCCCGCTCCAGCACCAGCACGCGCCCGTGCGCCGCCAGTTCGCAACCCACCGAGGCGCCCGCCATGCCGGCGCCGATGACGAGGAAATCCGCGCGTTCCAAGGTCCTGTCCCCTTCTCCTGAGCGGTCCAGGATGCGGCCGGCGCGGCCGGCAGGCAAGGGCCGAAGGGCGGGTTGTGGGCGCGGCGCGGTTCCCACTACAATCGTTCGTGGTAGGGGGCCGGCCGTCGCGGTCGGGCGCCCGGTTCCGCAGCGGAGGGCGCATGCCGGCCACCACGTTCGACAGCCTGCATCCCCAGGCGCGCGCCGTCGTCGGCGTGGTCGACTCCATCGAGGACGGTGTCGTCGGCACCGTCAGGGGCGTGATCGGCGGCGACGGCACCGACCACGACGACGACCCGACGCCGACGCCGGCCAGCACGAACTCCGGCGACTATGAGGTGGACGCCCTGCTGGTGGGCGACCCCTACCGCTGGAACATCGACTCCATGGTCGGCATGCCGGTGACGCTCACCTACAGCTTCATGGCGGGGACGCCGTCGTACTACGAACCGACCGAGGTGGTCGCCTTCCAGGCGTTCAACGACACCATGAAGCAGGCCGCCCGCGCCGCCCTGGCCGAGTGGTCGTCGGTCGCCAACGTCACCTTCGTCGAGGTGGCGGACACGGGGGACGGCGGGCAGATCCGCTTCGGCGCCGCCCGGCTGGACGAGCGCGTCGCCGCCTACGCCTACATTCCCGTCCCCAACGATCCGCGCGCCGGCGACGTCTGGGTCTCCACGGCCGCCGACGGCAACCTGGCGCCGGGTTTCGGCAGCTACGCCTACCTCACCTACATCCACGAGATCGGGCACGCCATCGGCCTCAAGCATCCCGGCGACTACGACGCCGGGGGCAACGGCGGGCTCGGCCCCTTCCTGCCGGCGTCGTTGGACAACACCGACCAGACGGTGATGTCCTACATCACCGGCAACGTGCGCTATCCCGCCGACCTCGGCCCGCTGGACGTCGACGCGGTGGCCTACCTGTACGGTCCCAAGACCGCCCGGACGATCGGCCACATGCAGGCGGGCGACGACCACCCCGACCGGCTGATCGGCGACGGCGCCGACAATGCGCTGATCGGCAACGGCGGCGACGACACGCTCTCCGCCGGAGCCGGCGACGACGGCCTGCTGGCCGGCCCCGGCAACGACCGCGCCGACGGCGGCGAGGGCGACGACCGGCTGTACGGCAACCAGGGCATGGACGACTTGGCCGGCGGTCTTGGCGACGACACGCTGTTCGGCGGCCAGGACGCCGACGGGGTGGATGGCGGCGGCGGCGCGGACCTGCTGTACGGCAATATGGGCGACGACACGCTTTACGGCGGGCAGGGCGCCGACCTGCTGTTCGGCGGCCAGGGCGCCGACACGATCGACGGCGGCGACGGCAACGACACCCTGCATGGCAACGCCGGCCATGACACGCTGACCGGCGGCAACGGCGCGGACGCCTTCCACGTCGGCCTGGGCCGCGACGTGGTCGTCGACTTCACGCACGGGACGGACCGGATCCACGTGGCGCGCGACACCGGCATCACCTCCGCCACCGACCTGCTGGCGCGGGCCACGGACGGTGCCGGGGGCGCGGTGATCGACCTGAACGCCGGCAACGGCGTGACCCTTGTGGGCGTGTTCAAGGCAGGGCTGAGCGCCGGGGACTTCGTGGTGGGGTAGGCTGGTTGGACGGGAGCCGAAGCGATACCTCGGCTTCCGGTGCCGGCGTGACGTTACAGACCCCACACCACGTCGTTGAACCAGTTGCTGGTGCCGCCGACGTTCAGGTATTCGATGCGCCCGACACCGGCGGCGCTGCCGCTCCAGAAGTCATGGATGAGGATGAACTCGGCCAAGTACCTGTCGGCCACGTCGGCGTCGGTTGTGACCAGGAGGTCATCGTAGTCCTCGCCGATCACATTGCCGCGGTAAAAGGCGAACTGGCTGACGTTGCTGACGCTCCCTATAGGCAGCGAGTCGTAGCGTCTGGTTCTTGGTCAGGGGTCAGACTGACCACGTTTTCCAGGCCGGGAGCTGGGCTTCCTCACGCCGTCTGCCGCAAGCGCCAAGGCGCTGCCATTAAGGGATCAGACGGCCCGACAAACCGGTGCCGGGCCGCCGTCGCTCCTACCCGAAGGAATGGTGCTCGCCTCCGGCTTTCGGCACTCTGACGGTGTTATACTCGGATCGCACTACAGCATTCGGCGAGATAATCCATGAGTGATCACAGTTGGTGTCAAATCTAGCTATCTTTGTCATGTCTTCATTGAAGATGCAAAGTGTCCATGTGCTGGCATCTTTCACAGCAGATGCCAAGCCGCTTGCAGAGAGATAGCGAGGCGGCCAACAAATATGCTCGGACCCGACAACCTGCAGCTCGTCGGGATTAATAGTGACACTATTTGCCTTTATGCGTTCAACTGCTTCTTTGACTTTTGCAAAATCTTCTTTCGTTATATTTGTCTTATTGGACAATCTGATGGCATTATTCGTAATAGAATATACACCTGCAATTCCACCTATGATTTCAAAAAGAGCTCCCATTGTCTTTGCTTCGCTGGCCAGCGTACCGATAACATTAAGATTGAAAGTAAGCACAGATTGTATGACATCTACAACTAACCAGTCTTTATTCGGAGTCGCGAGTACGTAAAATTTTTCGTTAGTGCCGTTGTAGGCATGTATCTTTGATTTTGGACCACTTTCGATTAATGCATCAATCTTTTTGTCTGCGCTTTGTAGGACTTCTAGGGTTCTCCTTGTTTCCGGCGTTTCTTCAATTCCAGCTACTTTAGCCAGCTCATGAAACGCGTTGCCTAAAAAAGAGCCGATGGAAGACATGTCAATCTCCGTATGTTTCAGACCATACTGTCGTAATGTGATACACATATATGAGCAAGCATATTCATGAGACCCAACCCACGCGGTTGCAGCGCCGAAGCGTTGCAGATCACCAATCACCACGTCCAGCAGGTGCTGGTCGCCATGGCATTTCGCAAGACGCTTCCCGTTGGCCTTCGCCTGCTGCCCGAGGCGAAGGCCGCCTTGGAGAAGGCAGCGGAGGAGGATGATTGGTCGCTGTCGTCGATGATGGAACGCATCATCAAGCGGTGGCTGGTGGAGCACGACTACCTGCCCAAGAAGGAGCGCGGGTAGCATGGAGTGAGCGGGTGGCACGGATCGATGCCAATCCCATTCATCTGTGTTCATCTGTGTCAAAAACACAGCCTTCCGCTGGGCTTGTGCGGCGGAAGGCCGGGATTTTGACACAGATGAACACAGATAGACACAGACGAATATTATGGAGATTTATTCTTCACCCGTATCCATTCGTGCAAGAACCCGAGTTCGGAACTCTGGTGCATCGGTTTTCCATGATTCGAGCGAGTCATCGTAGGTTGGCGCCAAGCGCCGGCGCGGTCCAACGCCCGTTTCCGGGAAAAGAAATGCTGGACCGCGCCGCGCTTGGCACCAACCTACGATCCTCCCGTGCATCGTGATTGCCCGGGGCACGTCCCAATGATAGGATGAAAGTCCTTGAAATGGGGTGGAGACAGCCGTGGCGCGTTGTGCGGGAAATCCGTCCGAAGCCACTCGCTCCACAGCTCCGGCACGGCGCTCCGGAATGTTACGACCGGCTCCGAAGCGTATCGCCGCGTATCATCCGGTAACATTCGCCCCGGCGTCAGGCGACGCCGCGCAGTTCCTCGGCGCTCTGCAAGTCCACGCTGACCAGTTGCGAGACGCCGCGTTCGGCCATGGTCACGCCGAACAGGCGGTTGACGCGGGCCATGGTCAGGCGGTGGTGGGTGATGATCAGGAAACGCGTATTCCCCTCGCGCGCGATGTCGTCGACCAGATCGCAGAAGCGGCCGACGTTGGCCTCGTCCAGCGGCGCGTCCACCTCGTCCAGCACGCAGATCGGCGCGGGGTTGGAGCGGAACACGGCGAACAGCAGCGACAGCGCGGTCAGCGCCTGCTCGCCGCCCGACAGCAGCGAAAGCACCTGCAGCTTCTTGCCCGGCGGGCTGGCGTAGATCTCCAGGCCGGACTCCAGCGGGTCCTCGGCGTTCACCAGCTCCAGGTGCGCCTTGCCGCCGCCGAACAGGCGGGTGAACAGCTCCTGGAAATTGCGGTTCACCATGTCGAAGGAGGCGACCAGCCGTTCCCGCGCCTCGCGGTTCAGGCTGCCGATGCCCTGGCGCAGGCGGGCGATGGCGGCGATCAGGTCCTCGCGCTCGGCCTGGAGGCCGGTGATCTGCTGCTCCAACTCGGCCGCTTCCAGCTCGGCGCGCAGGTTGACCGGGCCCATGCCCTCGCGCTCGCGCACCAGCTTTTCCAGGCGCTGTTCGACACTGGTGGCATCCGGCAGCGGCTCGTCCTCGGCCACGCCGGCGGCGGCGCGCGTCTGTTCGGGGGCGCAGTCGAGCCGCTCGGCGATGCGCTCGGTCAGCGTCTGGCCTTGCTGCACGGCGGCCTGCACGGCGGCCTCGGCGTGCGCGCGCGCCTCGCGGGCGTCAGCAAGGCCGGATTCGGCCGATTTGAGCGCCTTCTCGGTCTCGCCCAGGCGGTTCTCGGCCTCGGCCAGCGCCTCGATGGCGCGCTTGCGGATGCGCTCGGCCTCGCTGATGCGGGACAGCAGGTCCTGCCGCTCCCCGGCGATCTCGGCCGGGCGGTCGGCCAGTTGCGTCATCTCGGCCGAAATGGCGTCGGCGCGCGCCTGCAGCTCCTCCACGCGCCCGCCGGCACCCTGGGAGCGGGTGGACCAGGAGGACATCTCGTGCTCGATGGCGTTGAGCCGCTGCCGGCGCGCCTGCGCCTCGCGGGTCAGGCGGTCCAGCGCGTTCTGCCGCTCGGCCGCGGTGGTGCGGTGCTCGGCCACGGTGGCGCGCAGGTCGTTCAGCCGGTCGCGGCCTTCGCGGGAATCGGGCAGGGTGTCGAGCGCGGATCGGGCATCGTCCAACTGCGCGTCGGCCTCCCGGCGGTCGGCCTCCAGCCGCTCGATGCCCTCCACCAGGGCGGCCAGCCGGGAGCGCGCGGCGTCCGCCTCGCGCGCCAGCTTGGCGTGGCGGTCGCGGGTGGCGTTCAATGCCGTGAAGGCGTCGCGCACCGCGTCGCGGGCGCGGCGGTCGCGCTGGGCGGCGTCCTCGGCGGCGCGCTTGGCCTCGTCCAGCGCCGCGCGGGCCAGTTCGACCTGTTCCTCGGCGGCGTCCAGTTGCTCGCGGATCTCGCGCAGGCGGTTGCGCTGCCTCAGGCGCACGGCCGCCGCCGTGGGCGCGCCGGCCTGCACGGTCAGCCCGTCCCAGCGCCATGCCGCCCCGTCGCGGCTCACCAGGATCTGCCCGACCGACAGGGTGGGGGCGAGGTGGGCGCCGTCGGCGCCGTCCTCCACCACCGCGATGGTGGACAGGCCGCGCGTCAGCGCCGCCGGCCCCTGCACGCGGCCGGCCAGCGGCTCGGCGCCGGCGGGCAGAGGAGCGGGGGAGTCGAGCGGCGGCAGGGTGCGCCAGTGCACGGGCGCCGACTCGTCCAGGGGTGCCGTCAGCGCGTCGCCCAGCGCCGCTGCCAGCGCGCCCTCGTAGCCGGGGGCCACGGTGACCGCGTCGATCAGCGGGGGAAAGTCGCCCGACATGCCGGCGGCCAGCAGCTCGGCCAGCGCCTTCTCTTCCGCCTTGAGTTTGGTGCGGGCGGACTCGGCGGCCTGCACCGCGTCGCGGGCGCGAGCCTGGGCGGGCTCCGAGTCCATCTTGGCGCGCTCGGCGGCCTCGGCGGCCTCGCGGGCCTCCTCCAGGCGCTGCTCGGCCAGCTCGACGGCCAGTTCGGCCTCGGCCACGTCGCCGCGCGCGGCGATCTCCTGCTCGATGGATGCCCGCTGCACGTGCTGCTCGCCGATGCGGCGGGTCAGGCCGGCGACGCGGGTCTCCAGATCGGCCAGTTGGCGCTGCGTGGCGGCGCGCTTGGCCTCGTCGGCGGCCACCTGTTCGGTCAGACGGGTCAGCTCGCGGTCCAGCGCGTCCACCGCCTCGCGCGCCTCGGCCAGCGCCTCGCGCGCGGCTTCCTCCAGCATCTCCTCGTCGGCCTGGGCTTCCAGAAGACGCTCGCGCTCCTCCTCCAGGCGTTCCAGCGCGCTGCCGGCGTCGGCGGCCAGCGCCTGCTCGCGCCCGAGGTCGCCGTCGATCTGCCGCAGCCACTGCTGCAGGGACCGCTGGTGCTCGGCGACGCGGCGCTCCTCCGCGTCCAACTGCTCTTTGGCGATGACGAGGCGCTGCAGCGCGGCGGCGGCGGCGGCCTCGGCCTGCCGCTTTTCGGGCAGGCCGGCGGCGTCCTCCGTGCGCTTCGTGGTGAGCTGGGTGACGGCCAGCATCAGCTCCCGCACCCGGCCTTCGGCGGTGGCGAAGGATGCCCGGGCGCGTTCCAGGTCGGCCTGCGCCGCGACCCAGCGCAGGTGCCAGAGGATGGCCTCCGCCTTGCGGATGTGTTCGGAGAGGTTGCGGTAGCGGGCGGCCTGCCGGGCCTGCTTCTTCAGGCTCTGGAGCTGGGTGTCCATCGCCCCGACGACGTCGTCGAGGCGTGTCAGGTTGGTCTCGGCCGCGCGAAGCCGCAGCTCCGCCTCGTGCCGGCGGGAGTGCAGGCCGGTGATGCCGGCCGCCTCCTCCAGCAGCATGCGGCGGTCCTGCGGCTTGGCGTTGATGATCTGCCCGACCTTGCCCTGGCTGACCAGGGCCGGCGAGTTGGCGCCGGCCGCGTTGTCGGCGAACAGCAACTGCACGTCGCGCGCCCGCACCAGCTTGCCGTTGATGCGGTAGTCGGAGCCGGAGCCGCGCTCGATCCGGCGGGTCACTTCCAGATCGTCGGCCTCGTTGAAGCCGGCCGGGGCGGTGCGCGAGCGATTGTCGATGGCCAGCGCCACCTCGGCCAGATTGCGCGCCGGGCGGTTGGACGTGCCGCCGAAGATGACGTCGTCCATGTCGCCGCCGCGCATCTTCTTGGCCGAGGTCTCGCCCATGACCCAGCGCAGCGCCTCGACCAGATTCGACTTGCCGCAGCCGTTGGGGCCGACGATGCCGGTCATACCCGGTTCGATGACCAGCTCCGTCGGGTCGACGAACGACTTGAAGCCGGTCAGCTTGAGACGCGTGAAGTGCACCGCCGGAGGACCTTACTTCTTGGTCAGCTTGTCGATGGCCTCGGCGAACTTCTCGAACGGCTGGGCGCCGGTGATGCGCGCGGCCCCGTCGTTCAGGATGAAGGTCGGCGTCGACTCGACCTTGTACTTGGCCTGACCGTCCATGTAGAAGCCGAGCACGCCGGCCTCCAGGTCCTTGTTGGCCCAGCAGGCGTTGATGGTGGCCTCGCTCAGGCCGGCCAGCTTGCCGTAGGTCATCAGGGCCACGGACGGGTCCTTGGCCCGCGACCACTGTCCCAGGTTCTTGAACAGCACGTCGAGCAGCGGGTAATAGCGCTCGGCCGGCGCGCAGCGGGCCATCATGGACGCCTTAAGCGCCCACTGGTCGAAGGGGAAATCGCGGAAGATCAGCTTGGCCTTGCCGGTGTCGATGTAGGCTTCCTTGAGCTTCGGCAGCGTCTCGGTGTGGAAGGTGGCGCAGTGTGGGCAGGTCAGCGACGAATAGTCGATGATCGTCACCGGCGCGTCGGCCTTGCCCAGCACGCGGTCGGCCAGCGCCGCCTGCGTGTCGATCGCCTGCGCGGCGGCGGGAAGGGCGCCGGCGGCGGTGACCAGGGCCAGCACCAGCAGGGCTGCAAACGCTTCTACGTATCGGCGCACGTTGGCCTCCTGAATACCAGATGTTGACGTTATACGGGGAAGGCGGGATCGGCGGCAAGCCCCCGCGCGGGGATGGTCAGCGCTTCCTGCTGCCCAGAATGGAGCGGCCGAAGCGTTCCAGCGATGCCCGCAGGCCGTCGTCCTCGATGGTGGAGGTGGCGCCCATGACCGCCAGTTCCTCGTCCATCGACAGCGCGCGCGGCTGCGGGGCGCGCGGAGCCGGGGTCATCGGCACGGCGGCGTGCACCAGCCGGATGCGCGACACCGCGCGGTAACCGAAGAAGCCGTTGATCTTCTCGATGATCAGCGGCTCCAGATGCTGAAGCTCCAAAGCGATGGCGCCCATGGCGCGGATGTGCAGCGTCGCGTCCTCGCGCTTGCCGCGCGGGAAGGCCAGCTTCTCGGGCGCGGTGCGCAGAGAGAGCTGGTGGCCGACGATGCTCGGCCATTCGGTGATCAGCGCGCCGAACGCCAGGCCGCGCTTGCCCAGCGCCTTGCCGGCCACGTCGGGCACCGTCCGGCCGATGAGTCGGGGTCCTGCCATGGGGGTTCCGTTGCGATCCGTTGCCGAAGAAACGCTTCAGCGCCTCTTCCATCTCCTCACGGGATGGTGTCGATTTCGTGGTGGCCGCCACAGCCTAGCGCAGGCGCCGCCGCCGATCCACCACCGCCGGCTCCCACTTTCGTCAGCGGCCGTGACGCCCTATGTCTTGGGGCCATGCGAACCGACTTTCCCGCCGCCGAGCGGCTGCTCTCCTGGTACGACCGCCATCGCCGCGACCTGCCCTGGCGCGCCCCGCCGGGCCGCCGGACGGCCCCCTACCGCGTCTGGCTGTCGGAGATCATGCTCCAGCAGACCACCGTACCGGCCGCCGCCCCCTACTTCCTGGCCTTCACCGGACGCTGGCCGACGGTGGAGGATCTGGCGACCGCCAGCCTGGACGAGGTGCTGGTGGCATGGGCGGGCCTCGGCTACTACGCCCGCGCCCGCAACCTGCACAAATGCGCGCGCGTGGTGGCGCAGGAGCACGGCGGACGCTTCCCGGAAACGGAGGCCGCGCTTCTGGAACTGCCGGGCGTGGGCGCCTACACCGCCGCCGCCATCGCCGCCATCGCCTTCGACCGGCCGGCCACGGTGGTGGACGGCAACGTCGAGCGGGTGATCGCCCGCGTCTTCGCGGTGGAAGAGCCGCTGCCCGGCGCGAAGACGAAGCTGCGCGCGCTGGCTGCCACGCTGACGCCAAGGCAGCGGCCGGGCGACTACGCGCAGGCGATGATGGACCTGGGCTCCGGCGTATGCACGCCCCGCAAGCCCAAGTGCATGCTCTGCCCGCTGGCCGAGGCGTGCGAGGCGCGCGCCGCCGGCATCCAGGAACGACTGCCGCGAAAATCCGCCAAGGCCGACAAGCCGACGCGGCGCGGCGTCGCCTACTGGCTGATCAACCCGGACGGTGCCGTGCTGCTGCGCCGACGCGCGGAGGACGGCTTGCTGGGGGGCATGACGGAGGTGCCGTCCACCGGCTGGACGGAAGGGGCGGCGCCCGACGCGCGGGCGGTGGAGCGCGCGGCACCGCTGCCGGCGCCGTGGCGGGCGCTGCCCGGCGTGGTTCGCCACACTTTCAGCCATTTTCACCTGGAACTTGGGGTCATCGCCGCCCGTGCCGGGGAGGACTGGGCGCGCGCCGACGGGATCTGGGTGCCGCTCGACCAGCTTGGCGGGCAGGCTCTGCCGTCGGTGATGCGCAAGGTCGTCCGTCACGCGCTGGCGCACGCCTGATACGGCCGGCGCCTGAAGGCTTCGTCCGTATCACCCTCTCCCCCCTTGCTGCGCAAGGGGCTGCCTGGTTTGACCGGCGGCGCTCGATGGAAGCGATCAGGCGCCGCCGGTATGACCTGCCCTCGTCCGGGAACCGCACGATGCTGCTGCGCGCGTTCGTCGTTCTGTTGCTGTCCGCCGTGCTGGCGTTACCCGCCGGGGCGGCGCCCAAGGCGAAGGACACGCCGCAGGTGGCTCCGCCGGTCGGGCTCGAACTGGTGCTGGCGGTGGACGGTTCGGCCAGCATCAGCGAGGGGGCTCTGGAGTTCCAGTTGCGCGGCCACGCGGCGGCGTTCCGTGATCCGGCGGTGATCGCGGCGGCGAGCGCCACCCGCATCGCGGTGACGCTGGTGGCGTATTCGGGACCGGGCATGTTCCGCGTGCTGGTGCCCTGGACGACCATCGGCAGCGCCGAACAGGCGGAGGCCTTCGCCAAGCGCGTCCAGGACACGCCGCGCGACGGGCGGGCGGATTCCACGGCGATCGGCAGCGCCATAGACGCCTGCGCCGCGCAGTTCGCCAAGAGCGGGGTCAACGCGCCGCGCAAGGTGATCGACCTCGTGTCCAACGGCTTTTCCAACAGCGGCACGCCCCCGGCCGAGGCACGCGACCGGGCGGCGGCGCGCGGCATCACCGTCAACGCGCTGGTCATCCTCGATGAATACGACTGGCTGGAGGAGTATTTTCAGGAGAACGTGGTCGGCGGCCCCGGTGCCTTCGTGCGCACGGCCGAGAGCCGCGACAGCTTCGCCGAGGCGCTGCGGCAGAAGCTGATCCTGGAGATCGCCGGGGTGCCGGTGCGTTACGCGATGATACGCTGAAAGACAGGGTGCGCGGGCGCGTCAGGCGCGCGCGCGTTCGATCTCCACGCCGACGGTGGCGTCGGGGAAGACGTCCAGCTTTTCCACCCGCACGGTCACGGCGCGCACGCGGGCATCCTGCAGGCAGCGCTCGGCGATGCGTTCGGCCAGCGTCTCGATCAGCGTGACGTGGCCCTGGTCGAGGACGGCGCGGATCGCCTTGACCCCGTCCTCGCCGGTCAGGCCGGGGATAGCGACGTCGAGGTCGAGGTTGAGGCGGATGCGCTGCGCCTTGGCGCGCTCGTGGTCGTACAGGCCGACGAGCGCCTCGAGCACCAGATCGCGCACGAACACGCGGTGGGACACGGCGGCCGGGGCCGAGCGGGGCACAGGCGCGGTGACGGTGGCAAAGAGCTTGTTCATGGGCGGAACAGGTAACACGCCGCCCCTCGTCTGCCAAGGCGCGGGGCTGCGATAAAAGGCAGCCCCGCGTCCGGCGCAATCGTCCTCAATGCATCTCCGAGCGGATCTGCTCGCGCAGCACGTCGATGGGGACGAGCTGGCCGGCGCGTTCGAAATGCCAGAAGGTCCAGCCGTTGCAGGCCGGCAGGCCGGCCATCGCGGCGCCCACCTGATGGATCGAGCCGTGGCAGCGCCCGATCGAGCTTTCGCCCGCCAGCGTGCCGTCGGCGCGCACCCGTGCCGCCAGACGGCGGCGCTGGTCGACCAGCACGGTGCCGGGGCGCAGCAGGCCGCGCTCCACGACCGTGCCGAAGGGCACGCGCGGCGCCTGCCGCTTGGGCGGCGTGTCGAGCAGGGTGTGGTCGCTCACCGCCTCCGTCGCGTCGATGCGGGCTTGCGCCGCCTTGGCGTAGTCCGGGTCGCGCTCCAGCCCGATCCAGTTGCGGCCCAGCTTCTTGGCGACCGCGCCGGTGGTGCCGGTGCCGAAGAAGGGGTCGAGCACCACGTCGCCCACGCGGGTGGAGGACATGATGACGCGGTAGAGCAGCGCCTCCGGCTTCTGCGTCGGGTGGGCCTTGCGGCCGGTGTCGTCGCGCAGGCGCTCCGGGCCGGAGCAGATGGGGATCACCCAGTCGCTGCGCATCTGAAGATCCTCGTTGAGGTTCTTCATCGCCTCGTAGTTGAAGCGATAGCGCGCGTCCTTGTCGCGGGCGGCCCAGATCAGCGTTTCGTGGGCGTTGGCGAAGCGGGTGCCGCGGAAGTTCGGCATCGGGTTGGTCTTGCGCCAGACGATGTCGTTCAGGATCCAGAAGCCGATGTCCTGGAGCGAGGCGCCGACGCGGAAGATGTTGTGGTAGCTGCCGATCACCCACAGCGAGCCGTGCGGCTTCAGCACGCGGCGCGCCGCCGCCAGCCAGTCGCGGGTGAAGCGGTCGTACGTCTCGAAGTCCTGGAACTTGTCCCAATCCTCCTCCACGCCGTCAACGCGGGAGTGGTTCGGGCGCAGCAGTTCACCGCCCAGCTGCAGGTTGTAGGGCGGGTCGGCGAAGACCATGTCGACCGAGCCGGCCGGCAGCTCGTTCATGAGCTGCACGCAATCACCCATAAGAATCCGATTCGGCGTAAGCATTTTTACCCACCGTGAACCTGCGAATCACTCGGTCGGACAATGAGTCGTCCCCGAGTCGCCGTCAACGGTTTTCTTCGGCAAAGAGTCTTGCGAGTCAGCGTCTTAGGCGGAGTTCTTCACGTACCGGACCAAAGCTAGTGCGGTGGTGCGGGGTGGGCCCCAAGTGCTTGAGTGCGGCGCGGTGTTCGGCGGTGGGATAGCCGGCGTTGCGGTCCCAGCCGAAATCCGGGTGCAGGGCGTGCAGTTCCGCCATCACGCGGTCGCGCGCCACCTTGGCGATGATCGACGCGGCGGCGATGGACAGGCTTCTGCCGTCGCCCTTCACCACGGTGCGCACGGCGCAGGCCAAGTCGGGCGCCCGGTTGCCGTCGACCAGCGCCAGCGTCGGTGTCACGCCCAGCCCGTCCACGGCGCGGCGCATGGCGAGCATGGTGGCCTTCAGGATGTTGATGTCGTCGATCTCCTGCACGCTCGCCTCGGCCACGCAATATGCCAACGCGTGCGCCTCGATCAGCGGCACCAGCGCCTCGCGTGCGCCCGCCGTCAGCGCCTTGCTGTCGTGGATGCGCGCGGCGATCTCCGGCGGCAGGCCGGCGGGGGGCAGCACCACGGCGGCGGCCATCACCGGCCCGGCAAGCGGCCCGCGCCCGACCTCGTCGACACCGCAGACGACGGCGCCGGGGCCGGCCTCCAGCTCCAGGCTGAGGTCGGGGCCGGAACGGGGAGCGCGCGGGGCGCGGGGACGGAGGGTCTTGGTCGCGGTCTCGGTCGTCATGGCGGCGACCATAGCCAAGGCCGCGCGTCAGCACCAGCAGGGCGTCTTCTCGGTCCTCTTCTCGGTCCAGGGCGACTTGGCGTAGCGCCGGTGCGGCAGCGGGATGGCGCGCTTGGACACGCCGGTCGGTGTGTGGACGTCGCGCGTCGCCCGCACGACGAGGCGCAGAGCTGCTCAGAACAGCGCCAACTGGTCGCCGGGCGCCTCCGGCCGGCGAAACTGCGTGAGGTCGAGCGGCGGCGACCGGCCGCCGAGCCCCAGACGGTCGCAGGCGGCGTGAAAGCGGCGGCGCAGCAGTTCGGCATAGGGGCCGTCGCCGGTCATGCGGCGCCCGAACTGCGCGTCGTAGAGCGCGCCGCCCCGGCACTGGCGGATTAGGCTGAGCACCCGCCGGGCGCGATCGGGGGCATGGGCGTGCAGCCATTCCTCGAACAGGCCGCCGATCTCGTGCGGCAGGCGCAGCAGGATGTAGGCCGCACCCTTGGCGCCGGCGTCGGCGGCGGTTTCCAGGATGGTTTCCAGCTCGTGATCGGTCAGGCCGGGGATCATGGGAGAGGCCATCACGGTGACCCGCACGCCGGCCGCGCTCAGCCGGCGGATGGCATCCAGCCGGCGGGCGGGGGTGGAGGCGCGCGGCTCCAGCGCGCGGGCGAGACGGCGGTCGAGCGTCGTCACCGACACGCAGACGTGCACGAGGTTGCGCGCCGCCATGCGCGACAGCACGTCCAGGTCGCGCAGCACCAGCGCCGACTTGGTGACCAGCCCGGCCGGGTGGTTGCAGCCGTCCAGCACCTCCAGAATGCGGCGGGTGATGCTCAATTGACGCTCGACCGGCTGGTAGGGATCGGTGTTGGTGCCCAGCGCGATCGGTTCGGCCACGTAGCCCTTGGCGCGCAGTTCCTTCACCAGCAGTTTCGGTGCGTCGGGCTTGTGGAACAGGCGCGTCTCGAAGTCCAGGCCGGGCGACAGGCCCAGGTAGGCGTGCGTCGGCCGGGCGAAGCAGTAGACGCAGCCGTGCTCGCAGCCCCGGTAGGGGTTGATCGAGCGGTCGAAAGGAATGTCGGGGGAACGGTTGTAGGTGATGACGCTGCGGCTGGTGTCGACGGTCAGCGTGGTGCGCAGCGGCGGCAGCTCCTCGTCCAGTGCGGACCCCCAGCCGTCGTCGATGGCGACGCGGGTGGCACGCTCGAACCGGCCGCTGCGGTTGCTGACCGCGCCGCGCCCCTTCGTCACCCGATCCGGCAATTCGTCAACCATACCTTGAGCATGGCATTTTTCATGGAACAAAACAAGAACTAAATGACCTATTTCTCTCCGAAGGGCGGCACTCACAGCATCACTGCGTTGACGCGGGTCAACTGTTCCCCAGGAGGATCATCCGGTATGCTGCGCTGCAAAGAATTCCTTCATTGCGGTGCGGGCATGCCATTCTCCTATCTTCGCGCGTTGTCGGAGAGCAAGCGGACGAGAAGGGCCAACATCCACCTTGGAGTGTCGCTCGCCTTCGTCGCCGGGGCCATCAACGCCGGTGGGTTCCTCGCCGTCCTGCAATACACGTCCCACATGACCGGCATCGTGTCGTCGATGGCCGACAACCTGATCTTGAACAACATGGCCGCCGTTGCCACGGGATTGGCGTCCCTGGTCGCCTTCGTCGCGGGCTCCGCGTATTCGACGGTCCTGATCAATTGGGGACGTCATCACAGAATGCGCAGCGCGTATGCCTATCCGCTTTTTTGGGAGGCACTGCTGCTTCTGTGTTTCGGGATGATGGGCAACGTTCTGGAATCGCATCAGGCGCTGTTCGCGCCGCTCACCGTCCTGCTGCTGTGCTTCATCATGGGCCTGCAGAACGCGATCATCACCAAGGTCTCCAATTCCGAAATCCGCACGACCCACATGACGGGCATCGTGACGGACATCGGGATTGAACTCGGAAAGCTCGTCTACATCAACTCCCAGGAAGAATCCGCCCGCTACAAGCCCGTGCGCACCAACTGGCAGCGCCTTGCGCTGCTGGCGTCGCTGCTGCTGTCGTTCTTCCTGGGCGGTGCGGCGGGGGCAGTGGGCTTCAAGGTCGCCGGATACGTGACCACCATTCCCCTGGCGGTTTTCCTCATCCTCCTGGCCATCGTCCCGCTGGTGGACGACGCGCGCACGCGCACGCGGCTGTTCCTGCGCTACCACGCGCACGGCCGCCGCGCCGGCAGGAGCAGAAGCCTACGGAAATACCAAGTCCGTTAGCCCACGCCCCAACCGCCGGTGTCCGGGAAGGGAACGGGCGGCGGCGGAACCGTGTCCTGGTGGGACGGCACCTGCAGGCCGGTCGGCAGCGGCGGGGCATTGGCCGGGGCGGGCAGCAGGCGGGCCGGCTTGACCCACCATTTGGGCTGCGCGGCGGCGATGCCGGCGGCGGCCTCGGCGGCCTGGGCGGCGGTGGCGTACAGGCCGAAGCACGTGGCGCCGCTGCCCGACAGGCGGGAGAGCAGGCAGCAGGGCGTCGCTTCGATGGTGGCCAGGACGTCGGCGATCACCGGGGCGACGGTCAACGCGGGTGCGGTCAGGTCGTTGCCGCGCTCGCGCAGCAAAGCGGCCAGAGCGGCGGCGTCGGCGGGTGTTTCGGTGAAGCGGGCGGGGGCCGAGAACGGGCCGCTGCGGGCCTTGAACACCGCCGGAGTCGGCACCGGGACACCGGGATTGACCAGCACGGCGTGGCAGTCGGGCAAGGCGGGGGCCGGGTCCAGCCGTTCGCCGATGCCGCCGAGGAAGGCCGGGCGCCCGGCGATGCACACCGGAACGTCGGCGCCCAGCGTCACGCCCACCTCGTACAGCAGGCCGGCATCCGCCGGCACCTCCCACAGGCGCGCCAGCGCCCGCAGCGTGGCGGCGGCGTCGGCCGAACCGCCACCGATGCCGGAGGCCACCGGCAGACGCTTGTCCAGCATCAGCACGGCGTCCGCCTCGCGCCCCAGCCGGGTGGCCAGCGCGTGCGCGGCGCGGATCACCAGGTTGCGGGACGGGTCCTCGCCCATCAGCGCGGCGCCGAAGGGGCCGGAGACCGCGAGCCGCGGGCCGACCGGCGGCAGGGCCACGCCGCGCAGCGCCACGCGCGCGAAGCTCGGCCGCGCCGTCACCGTGTCGCCCACGTCGGCGAAGACGACGAGACTGTCCAACTCGTGGAAGCCGTCGCCGCGGCGGCCGAGGACGTGCAGGTACAGGTTCAGCTTGGCCGGTGCGGCCTCGACGATCTCCGGCATGCTCATTGGGTCTTCGGCACTCCGGCCTCGGCGGCGCGGGTGTCGCTCAGGCCCTTTTCGAGCTTCTCCTCGATCTGCTGCTTCAGCGGCTCCTCATCGGCGGTGCGCAGCGCCCGCTGCCACTGGAAGCGCGCCTCGTTGCGCCGGCCGACGCGCCAGTAGGCGTCGCCCAGGTGGTCGTTGATGGTGGCGTCGACGGGGCGCAACTCCACCGCGCGCTCCAGCCGCGTCACCGCCCCCTCGAAGTCGCCGGTGCGGTAGAGCGCCCAGCCCAGGCTGTCGATGATGTAGCCGTCGCGGGGCTTCAGCTCCACCGCGCGCTCGATCATCGCCTTGGCGCGCTCCAGGTCCTGGCCCTTGTCCACCCAGCTGTAGCCCAGATAGTTCAGCAGGTACGGCTCGTCCGGCCTCAGTTCCAGCGCCTTCTTCAGGTCGGCCTCGGCGTCCGGCCAGCGGTTGATGCGGTCGTAGGCCAGCGCGCGGGCGTAGAACACCGACCAGTGGCGCTCGGCGGGCGTGCCGATGCGTTCCAGCGCCGTGGTGTAGGTGGCGGCGGCTTCGTCGTAGCGCTTGCCGGCGCGGTAGACGTCGCCCAGGCGGACCAGCGCGTCGGTGCGCTCCGGCCGCTCCTGCGCCAGCCTGGCGAACATCGCGCTCGCCTCGTCGTGGCGCTCCATGCGGGCCAGCACGTCGGCGGCGCGCAGCCGGGCCGACCAGCCGAGCACCGGGTCGTTCTCCAGCGTCTTGTATTCGGCCAGCGCCTCGTCATGGTGGTCGCGCGCCTCCATGATGTCGCCGATCATGATGCGCGCCAGCGCCAGGTCGGGGCGCAGGTGCAGGGCGATGCGGCCGAACAGCAGCGCGGTCTCCTCGGCACCCTCGTGGTGCAGCGCGCTGCCCAGGTCGAACAGCGCCTCGGCCATGCCCTGGCGGGCGTCGGCGATGGTTGGGGCCGGCGGGCGGGGGGCGTCCAGCGTCTTCAGCGCCGGCTCGATCATCAGGCTGTCGGGGTTGTCGGCGCGGAAACGCTCGTACAGTTTGCGGGCTTCGTCCTTGCGGCCGACGCGTTCGTAATGGTTGCCGACGATCTGCACGACGCGCAGCGGCGCCTCCGTCTTCACCACCTCGGCGTAGTGGCGTTCGGCGTCGGCGGGGCGCCCGCCGAGGTCGAGCACGAGGCCGGCGTGCAGGTTGTGGAGCGCCGAGAAGCCGGTCGCGGCCGTCAGCGCGGACAGCGCCTGCACGGCACGCTCCGTGTCCTTGCGGGCCACCGCCAGCCAGGCGTCGAGCAGGGGGCCGAGGAACTTCGCCATGCCGTCGCGCGGCATGCGCCTGGACATCGCCTCGGCGTCGTCCAGGCGGTCGCGGGCCAGGGAGTCGGCGATCAGCAGCGTGGCGGCGATCTGCGGCTCGGCGTCGCGCTCCACCAGCCGCTGGGCGAGGTCGAGGGCGGCTTCGATGCGCCCTTCGCTCAGCCGCAGCATGTAGGTGCGGCGCAGCAGCGACAGCTCGTCCGGATCGGCGCTCAGCGCGTGCGACAGGTATTGGGCGGCGGCGCGCCAGTCGTCGTGGTGCTGGGCGAAGCGGCCGGCGAGATAGCTGCCGGTGGCGGAACCCGGCGCCTCCGCCGGGGTGCCGGCCATCGCCGGGGTGGGCAGCCAGAGTGCCGTCACAAGGAGCGCGGTCGCGAGAAGTCCGCGCCTGGTCCGGGAGGTCGTCATGCCGGGTCCCGTTGCTTGCAGAGTTGCGGGTTCGAGCCTATGGCTCAATTCCTTAATCATTCCATATCCATGTCGTTCCGGGCGAGCCCTGGTGCCAGTCGCGCCTTACCCGGTCGATGGTGTCCGGACGGAAGACGTCGTCGAGGCGTCCGCGCAGATGTGCGCACAGATCGGCCGGCATGCCCGGTGACAAACGGTCGCCCTCCACCTTCCAGCGCGCCATCCACGACAGGCTGCGCAGCCAGGTGAGCCGGCGCAAGGGGCGCAGCCACGGCCGCACCGCCGCCGCGAGGGCCGCCGGAACGGCCGCTTCCCAGGCGGCGTGGAAGGCCGCGACATCATTCGGCGCCAGCGCGGCGGCAACCGCGGAATCCCACATGGTGGAGGTGTAGAGGCTGGCGTGCGCCAGATCGATGCCGGGATGGCCGTACTGGGCCTTCTCCAGGTCGGTGAACCACGCCTTGCCCCGCGCGTCGACCAGGAAGTTGCCGGGGTGCACGTCGGTGCCGACCAGGGCGATGGGCATGGGAAGGTCGGGACGGTCGTGGCGGGCGGCGTCCAGTTCCTCGGCGAGGCGGGCCCGAGCGGCGGGAGCGAGGTCGGCCGTGTCGAAGTAGGCGGCCTGCCGTTCGACCAGCGCCAGGGTGGCGGTCACCGGGTCGGCCGAACTGGCCAGCGGCGGGCGTAGGGCCGCCGGCGGCAGGGGCAGGCGGTGCAGCGCCGCCAGCGCACCGGCGACGGCCCCCATGTCGGCGGGCAGGCGGGGCGGCCGGCCCGCCACCTCCCCCACCAGCAACGCGCCCATGGGCAGGCCGGGGCCGGGCTCCACCACGGCGACCAGTTCGGGCGTGTGGCCGCTGGCTGCCGCACGGGCGAAGGCCGCGGCCTGGTGGGCGAGGTTGGCGCCGGCGTCCAGGCCGACCTGGCTCCAGCGCGGGATCCGCGCCACCACGCCGCGGCCTTTCAGGCGCACGTGATCGTGCGCCACGCCCTTGAGCGGCATGGGCTCCAGGTCCGCTGCCTTCAGGTCGGAGAAGGCCGGGAGGCGGGTGAGGGCGGCGTGGAGGCCCACTCCGCTACTTCCGGTGCTCGTTCAACCGCGGCATCAGCTCGACAAGGTTGCAGGGGCGGTGGCGGTTGTCGAGCTGCGCCTCCAAGATGCCGTCCCAGGCGTCGCGGCAGGCGCTGGGCGAGCCGGGCAGGGCGAAGATGTAGGTGCCGTTGGCGACCCCGCCGGTCGCCCGGCTCTGGATCGTCGAGGTGCCGACCTTCTCGTAGCTCAGCCATCGGAACAGCTCGCCGAAGCCGGGGATGGTCTTTTCGAACAGGCCCTCGACCGCTTCGGGCGTCACGTCGCGCCCGGTCACGCCGGTTCCGCCGGTGGTCAGCACCACGTCGACCTCCGGGTCGGCGATCCACGCCTGCACCTGGGCGCGGATGGAGGCGATGTCGTCCTTCACGATGGCGCGCTTCGCCAGCCTGTGCCCGGCGCCCTCCAGCCGCTCGATCAGCGCCGCTCCCGAGCGGTCGTCCTCGACCGAGCGGGTGTCGGACACCGTCATGACGGCGATGTTGACGGGGAGGAAGGGGCGGGTCTCGTCAATCTTCGGCATGCTGGGCCACCTGCGTCGGTCGGGCATCAACCGGCATATAGACCGGCCAACGGCCCGCCGCAACGGCGTCCAGCGAGGTGGTCTCCTGCCCCAGGCGCAAGCGGTAGATCCAGAAGTTGGCGAGCACCTTCTCGACGTAGTCGCGCGTCTCCCAGAACGGCAGGCTTTCGATGAACAGCAGCGGGTCGTCCACGTCGTCCATCTCGCGGCGCCACTTCAACAGGTTGCCGGGGCCGGCGTTGTAGGCGGCGGCGAACAGGAAGAGGTTGTTGCCGATCTCCGGCATGCCCAGCAGCTCGGCCAGATAGCGCTGGCCCAGCTCCATGTTGTTGGCCGGATCGAACAGGGCGTTGCGCGCGGTGTCCCTCTCGTCGATGTCGGCGTTGCGTTCGCGCACGTGGACGGCGGTGGCCGGCATGATCTGCATGAGGCCGAGCGCACCGGCCGGGCTGACCAGACGCCGGTCGAAGCGCGATTCCTGCCGCATCACCGCGAACACCAGCGCACGGTCCACGTTGAAGCCGTCGCGCGGCGCCCAGTGCGGCAGCGGGAACAGGGCGGCGTCGTAAGGGGCGCCGTCCGGCCCGGTCACCGCATTGCCGACGCGCAGCGCCAGTTCCGGCAGGCCGGAGCGGTCGGCGAGGATGACCAGGGCTTCCTCCATCCGGGCGTTGCCGCGCGGGTGGGTGCGCAGCAGCTCCTCCTCCGCCATGTCCTTCTGCCCGGCCTGGAGGAGCGCTATGGCGCGCCCCCCGCCCGGACGTTCGGCGAGGGCCGCGAGGTGGGCGCCGGTCAGTTCCGGCAACTGCCATCGCAGGTCGCCCAGCGTGCCCAGCGCGCGGCTGGCGACGAGCCCGTAGAACGTGTGTGGATAGCGCGCGGCGGCGGTGAGGTAGGCGTGCGCCTGCTCCCCCCGTCCCTTGCGGACGTGGGCGCGCGCCGCCCAGAAGGCGGCGGCCGTGAGGCGCCAGGGCGAACGCGGGGAGGCAGCCACCATGGCGTCGAAGTGGCGCGAGGCGCGGTCGATCTGCTTCAGCCGCCACGCCGCCAGCCCGGCGATCCAGTGCGCCTCGTCCACCACCTCGCCCGACCGCGCGGCGCTGGCCGACGCGAGCGCCAGGGCCTGCGTCACCTCTCCGGCGTAGTAGAGAGCGCCGGCGATGCGCGCGCGCGTCGCGTCGTACTGCACGGAATCGAGCGCGCGGGTGAACTCGTCGTCGTTCAGCAGCGCCAGCGCCGCGCCGGGTTTGCCGGCGCGCAGCAGCTCCTCCACCCGGCCGGCGGCGGCGACGTCGGCGCGCTTGCGGGTGCTGGTGCGGCTGCGCGGCGCCACGGTCAGCGCCTCCTCGCCCTCAAGGGAAAGTTCGTCGCTCACAGGCTGTGGGCGGGAGCCGGCCATGCGTTCCAGCGAGCCGGTCAGCCGCTCGCTCTCGGCGCGCGGCGCCTTGGGCGGGCGCTGACCGGCGGGTGTGCGGCGCTCGGCGAGTTGGAAGATGCGCTCCGCACCGGGCAGGTCGCCGTACTTGCGCAGCCACGCCGACAGCTCCTCGAAATTCGCCTTGCGGTCGGGGTGCAGATAGCGCTGGCGCAGCACGTGGCCGAGCAGGCGCTTGTCGCCAAGCTGGCGGATTTCCCAGTCGGCCGCCTCCCACTCCGCGCGCTCCTGCAAACCGAAGATGCGGCGGTAGCGGTGGGCGTCGTCCTCCGACAGTTGGACGGCGCGCGCGTCCGCATCCTCCGACAGCAGCAGCGGCTGTTCGGGGAAATCAAATCCCAGCGGTATCACCGGACGCCCGTCCGGCCCGTGGATCACGAGGGCGGCCCGCGCGGTCGGAAACTGACCGCTCAGGTCGGGCGCGACGGCGATGGCCAGCGTCGCGCACAAGGCCCCCAGGAGTTTTGAGCGCAGCATGGTTGTCCCCTTTGCTGCGTTGCAACAATTCCCGAGCATTTTTCCGAAATAGACTCGCACGCGGCGAATCGCAAGCCCTGGATTCGTCGGTCAAGCCAACGTTCGGGGAAAATCGTATATCGTTCAGTGATTTGCCCTGCGTAGAAATTTCGCTTTAGTCCTGCTGGCTGAGCCTTTGGCGCAAGGTCAGTAGATCGCGCCACGCCTCCCGTTTGGAGATGGGATTGCGCAGGAGATACGCCGGGTGGAGCATGGGCAGGACCGGTACCGGCTTTGACAGGCCTTGCCCGCTGTACTCGAACCACTGGCCGCGCAGGCGCGTGATGCCTTCGCTGCGGTCGAGGATCGTCTTGGCGGACGTGCCGCCGAGCGGGACCAGGACGTCCGGCGCGACCAGTGCCACGTGGCGTTCGAGGAAGGGCAGGCAGGCGGCGATCTCCGCCTGCGTCGGGCTGCGGTTGCCGGGCGGGCGCCACGGCAGAATATTGGTGATGTAGACGCTGGTGCGGTCCAGGCCGATGTGGGCCAGCATACGGTCGAGCAACTTGCCGCTGGCGCCGACGAAGGGCTTGCCCTGACGGTCCTCGTCCTCGCCCGGCGCCTCGCCGACCAGCATGATGCGGGCCTTTGGGTTGCCGTCGGCGAAAACGGTGTTGGTGGCGGTCAGCTTCAGCGCGCAGCCGTCGAAAGCGCGCACGGCCGCTTCCAGCGCCTCCAGCGACCCGGCCTCGCGGGCGCGGGCGCGGGCCGACGCGCCGGCCTCGCTGGCACCCAGCGGAGCGCCGGGTTCGGCCGGGGTGCGGGCGGCGGCGGGCGGACGAGCCGCGGGGGTGGCATTCGCCGGGGTGTTGCCGCGCGGCGCGGCGCCCGCCGGGCGCGCGGGCAGGGGGCGGGCGGCCAGGGTGCCCCAGTCCGTGGGGAGGTCGGCGATGGCCTCGTCGCAGCCGATTTCCACGTGCCAGCGCAACGCCGACAGGATGTCGCTCAGGTCACTCATGGTTTGACCTTAGCACGGGACCTGTGTTCATACATGGGCTTAGCCACAGCCATCTTTGGGCGCGCCGACGCCCCCGCCGAGCCGCAGCGGCGGTACAACATTCGGGAGGTCGAGGGAACATGGAGCGCGAACCGCGCGAGGTGATGGAATACGACGTGGTGGTCGTTGGCGCCGGCCCGTCGGGCCTGTCGGCGGCCATCCGCCTGAAGCAACTGGCCGCCGAGGGTGGCCCGGAGCTGTCGGTGTGCGTCATCGAGAAGGGCTCGGAGGTCGGGGCGCACCTGCTCTCCGGCGCCGTCTTCGAGCCGCACGCGCTGGCCGAGCTGATCCCCGACTGGAAGGACAGGGGCGCCC
>Ga0196970_1000934_pt1 | contig 24941 bp, 22 predicted proteins | sample S1v_513CmetaG_FD_148672 | JGI IMG/M metagenome (GOLD analysis project Ga0196970, IMG submission 148672) | Soil microbial communities from Anza Borrego desert, Southern California, United States - S1+v_5-13C | ecosystem: Environmental > Terrestrial > Soil > Desert | place: USA: California... | reverse complement strand
GATGGCCGACCTGCACATGGAAGGCTTCGACGTCGGCCTGGAGATGAGCGGCAATCCGCGCGCGTTCAACGACATGCTCGACTGCATGTACCACGGCGGCAAGATCGCCATGCTCGGCATCATGCCGCGCGGCGCCGGTTGCGACTGGGACAAGATCATCTTCAAGGGCCTGACCGTGCAGGGCATCTACGGCCGCAAGATGTACGAGACCTGGTACAAGATGACCCAGCTGGTGCTGTCCGGCTTCCCGCTGGGCAAGGTGCTCACCCACCAGCTGCCGATTGACGATTTCCAGAAGGGCTTTGACCTGATGGAAGAAGGCAAGGCCGGCAAGGTCGTGCTGAGCTGGAACTGAGCCAGCGCGCATTGCGCGATGGCTTGATCCGCCGCAAGAAAGAAGGCGCCCCGCGGGGCGCCTTCTGCGTTCTAGCCGGCCAGCACTGGCTCAGGGCCAGCTGACAGTGGCGGTGGCGACCACGCGACTGTCCGAATTGGGCTGGCCGAAGTTGTATTCGCCGCTGCTGCTGGTGTCGTAGTACGCGACGCTGAGATTGAGCGGGCCCCAGGTCTTGCCGACGGTGACGCCGTAGTCGGTGTAATCCTTGTAGTCGAGGCTGGACGAATAAGTCGTGCGGCCGACATGCAGGCCGACGCTGAAATCGGCCGGCAACGCCCAGTCCGCGCCCGCGGCGTAGTAGAAGCTGTCTTCGTCCAGGCCGTAGATGTCGTTGGTGTACGCGACCGTCAGGCTGTAGGTATCGAGGAAGGTGGTCTTGGTGATCAGCTCGTTGTAGTTCGACGCGCCGGCACCAGGGTAGTTATAGCGGTTGACCATCACGTCGAAGTTCCAGTTCTCGGCGAAGTCGATGCCATAGCCAATGAAGCCGTCCACTTCCCAGTCCGGGTCGCCGGCGCCGAAGTCGACATTGGAGACCCAGGTGCCCACGTAGAGTCCGAAGGGCGCGGTATAGGTCAAACCCGCCTGGAAGGCCGGGTCTTCGTTGGTCTGCGAGATGCCGCGAAAGACGTAGTCACTGGTGACGGCAAAGGTGCCACTGAAGCCTGATGAGGATTCCTCCTCGGCCTCCTGGGCGAAGGCGCTGGCGGACAGCGCGGACAGGGCGAGCACGGCGGCACAGGCGAGGGGGAGCGACTTCATCGGGCACATCTCCTGGGGGTGGCGAGGAAACTGCGGACTGGAAGCGTCCTTTACAGATTCTTAACCCAGGTTTCGTTGCAGTGCAACACCGCCGTGCTAGTCAGCGTCCCGGGCAGGGCCCAGGCCCCGCCCTGCCCTCAGCCCGGCAAGGGGAAAACCCCGTAGCGGCGGGCTGCCAGCTGCAAGGGTTGGCCGGCCTGAAAGGCCGCGCCGGAGGCCGGCAGATCGACTTCCACCTCCTCCGCCACGGTGTCGAGCCGTGCCCGCAGGCGCAGGCGAGCGCCGCTGCGCTGGGTGGACAGCACCGTCGCCGGCCAGCCGCCGTCTTCCAGCACCAGGTCTTCCGGGCGCACGAACAGCGCCACTGCGTCCGCGCCCGCGGTCGGCCCGGTCCAGGGCAAGGCGCGCCCCGCCACCTGCACCTGGCCGTCGGCCGCGCGCCCGGGCAGGCGGTTGACCTCGCCGACGAAGCCGTAGACGAACGGCGAGGCCGGGTGGTCGTAGACCGCGGCCGGGCTGTCCAGTTGTTCGATGCGGCCGCGATTGAGGATGGCGACGCGGTCGGCCAGCTCCAGCGCTTCTTCCTGGTCGTGGGTAACGAACACGGTGGTCAGCCCGGTGCGCTCGTGCAGTTCGCGCAGCCAGCGCCGCAGGTCGCGCCGCACCTGCGCGTCCAGCGCGCCGAAAGGTTCGTCCAGCAGCAGCACTCGCGGCTCGATCGCCAGCGCGCGCGCCAGTGCCACGCGCTGGCGCTGGCCGCCGGACAGCTGCGTCGGGTAGCGATTCTCCAGGCCTTGCAGCTGCACCAGCGAGAGCAGTTCGTGCACGCGATCAGCGATGCGCGCCTTCGCCCAGCGCGCCTGTCCGCGGCGCACGCGCAGGCCGAAGGCGATGTTGTCGAACACAGTCATGTGCTTGAACAACGCGTAGTGCTGGAACACGAAGCCGACCCGACGCGATTGCACGCTCATGCTGGTGGCGTCCTCGGTACCGAACAGGACGCGGCCACGGTCAGCGGCCTCGAGCCCGGCGATGATGCGCAGCAAAGTGGTCTTGCCCGAACCGGAAGGGCCGAGCAAGGCAAGCAGCTCGCCCTGGCGGATGTCCAGATCGATGCCGTCCAGTGCGGCGAACTGGTCGAAGCGCTTGTGCAGGTCTTGGATGCGGATGCCCATGTTCGCCTCAGTGACGGTGGTTGGACGCCAGCGATTCGCCATGGCGCCACTCCAGGTAGGTCTTCAGCGCCAGGGTGACCAGCGCACTCAATGCCAGCAACGCGGCGCAGGCGAATGCGGCGCTGTAGGCGTATTCGTTGTAAAGAATTTCCACATGCAGCGGCAGCGTGTTGGTGCGGCCGCGGATGTGCCCGGACACCACCGACACCGCGCCGAATTCGCCCATGGCCCGCGCCCCGCACAGCAGCACTCCATATACCAACCCCCAGCGGATATTGGGCAGGGTGACGCGCCAGAACATCTGCCAGCCGCTGGCGCCCAGGCTCAGCGCCGCCAGTTCCTCGTCGCTGCCCTGCTGCTCCATCAGCGGCATCAGCTCGCGGGCAATGAAGGGGAAGGTCACGAAGGTCGTCGCGAGCACGATGCCCGGCAACGCAAACACGATCTTCGGCAACTGGATCAGGGTCTGGCCGATGATCGGCAACTGCACTTGCCAGCCCTCCTCGATCAGCGGCCAGGCCAAGCCGTTGCGGCCAAAGATCAGCACGAAGATCAGGCCGGCCACCACCGGCGAGACCGAGAACGGCAGATCGATCAGGCTGACCAGCAGGCGCTTGCCGCGAAAGCGATGCTTGCTCACCAGCCACGCCGCGGCCACGCCGAATACCAGATTGAGCGGCAGCACGATCGCGGTGACCAGCACGGTCAGGCGGATCGCGGCCAGCGCGTCGGGATCGCTGATCGCTCGCCAGAACACCCCCAGCCCGCCACGCAGCGCTTCGGCAAACACCAGCACCAGCGGCAGCAACAGGAAGAACAGCAGGAACGCCAGCGCGCCCAGCACCAGCAGCGCGCGCACCCAGCGCGGCTCGGTGGTGGGGCCGGCGAGGGCATCGCGGGGCCGGTGGGCCGGCATGGCGGACTCCTGCAGGGGCAGCGCAATATCCGGGGCGATGGGGTTCATCGTGCCCTACTCCCGGCCCTTGCGCTGCATCCAGCCCTGCAGCCCGTTCACCAGCACCAGCACGGCAAAGGACAGCAGCAGCATGGCCGCGGCAATGGCGGTGGCGCCCGCGTAATCGAACTCCTCCAGACGGATGGTGATCAGCAGCGGCGCGATCTCGGTGGCGTTGGGCAGGTTGCCGGCAATGAAGATCACCGAGCCGTACTCGCCCACGCCCCGCGCGAAGGCCAGGGCGAAGCCGGTCAGCACCGCCGGCCACAGGCCCGGGAGTACCACGCGCAACACGGTCTGCCAGCGCCCGGCACCGAGCGTGGCGGCCGCTTCCTCGAATTCCTTTTCCGACTCCGCCAGCACCGGCTGCACCACCCGCACCACGAACGGCAGGCCGACGAACACCAGCGCCACCACGATGCCCAATTGGGTGTAGGCGACCTTGATGCCCAGCGGCTCCAGCCAGCGCCCGACCCAGCCATTGCCGCCGTACAGCGCGGTCAAGGCAATGCCGGCGACCGCGGTGGGCAGGGCGAACGGCAGGTCGATCATCGCGTCGAACAGGCGCTTGCCCGGAAAGCGGTATCGCACCAGCACCCACGCCACCCAGGTGCCCATCAAGGCATTGAACGCGGCCGCGGCCAGCGCGGTGCCGAAGCTCACCCGCAGCGCCGACAGCACGCGCGGCTCGCTCCACACTTGCCACACGCCCGACCAGCCCAGGCCGCTGGTCTTGACGAATACGCCCAGCAGCGGGATCAGCACGATCAATCCCAGCCAGACAAACGTGATCCCCAGGCTCAGTCCGAACCCGGGGATCACGTTGCGATGCCGCCTGGGACGCGGCGTTTGCAATACCTCCACTGCCATCGGCTACTTGCTCGCCTGGATCTGGTCGAACAGCCCGCCATCAGCGAAGTGCTCGGCCTGCGCCTTGTCCCAGGAACCGAACGCCGAATTGATCGTCACCAGTTCCACCTTCGGGAAGCGCGCCACGTCGGCGGCGTCGGCAAATTCCGGGTGGCGCGGGCGGTAGTAGTGGCGCGCGGCGATCTTCTGCCCCTCCGGCGAATACAGGTATTTCAGGTAGGCCTCGGCCACTTCGCGCGTGCCATGGCGGTCGACGTTGCGGTCGACCACCGCCACCGAAGGTTCGGCCAGGATCGACAGCTTCGGCACGACGATCTCGAACTTGTCCGGCCCCAGTTCCTCCTGTGCCAGAAACGCCTCGTTCTCCCAGGCCAGCAGCACGTCGCCGATGCCACGCTGCACGAAGGTGGTGGTGGCGCCGCGCGCGCCGGTGTCGAGCACCGGCACGTTGCGGAACAGCGCGCGCATGTAGTTGAGCGTGCGCTCGCGATCGCCCTTGAAGATCCGGTCGGCATAGGCCCAGGCCGCCAGGTAGTTCCAGCGCGCGCCACCGGAGGTCTTGGGGTTGGGCGTCACCACCGACACACCCGAGCGCAGCAGGTCAGGCCAGTCCTTGATGTTCTTCGGGTTGCCCTTGCGCACCAGGAACACGATCGTCGAGGTGTAGGGCGCGCTGTTGTCGGGCAGGCGCTTGTCCCAGCCCGGCTGGATCAGCTTGGCCTTCTGCGCGATCGCATCCACGTCATAGGCCAGCGCCAGGGTGACCACATCGGCCTCGATGCCGTCGATCACCGCGCGCGCCTGCTTGCCCGAACCGCCATGCGAGGTTTCGATGCTGACGGTATCGCCCTTGGTCTGCTTCCAATGCTTGGCGAAGGCGGCGTTGTAGTCCTTGTACAACTCGCGAGTGGGATCGTAGGACACATTGAGCAGTTGAACGTCGCGGGCGGCGGCCGGCGCGACCACAGCGGCGGCGAGCAGCAAGGCGGACAGCAACCGCGCGCTGCGCGAAGGGGAGGTTTTCATCGTCGCTTTCTCCATGATCAGAAGGCCACCTGGAGGCGGGAAAACACCGCCTTTTCGTCTTCGCGGTCGGCGCCGGCCACGGCGCCCCCCTCGAAGCGGGTCTGCGAATAATTGAATACCAGCTTGAGATTGCTGGTGAGGTACCAGTTCACGCCGAAGGTCCAGGCCTGGGCACGGCGCGCGGCCGCGTCGGCGCTGGCAAACAGCGGGAAGGCAGCATCGTCCACGTCGAGTACAGCATAGCGACCCACCACTTCCCAGGCTCCGTAGCCACCGTCTTTGCCGACTGGGCGTGATGGGCGTGTGATGCCACGGTAGCCTGCGTCTTCGCCGGTGAGCACATAGCTGGCGGTGGCCTGCCAGGCGCTGTTTCCCAGGTCGGCGCGTGCGCCACCCACCGCTACTTCCTGACGCGAGACGATGTACTCGGCCTGCAGGCCAAATGCATTGTAATAGTAGTAGCCTTGCGGCGACCAGCGCAGGTTGCGGCCGTCGGCCAGCACCGCGCTGCGGTAGTTGAAGAACTGCACCTGGCCCGGCGTGCGGTAACGCGGCAGGAAATTGTTGCCGCTGCCATGCTTGTCGCCGACGCTGGCACCGATGCCGAAGCCCAGGCCCGACCACGCGCTGGCGTCATTCTTGAACGGCTCGAAGAACACCCGCCCGGCGTATTCGAGGTCGTCGTCCGGATTGCTGGTGACCGCATCGCGGCCATCGACGGTGCCGTTGAACACACCCAACGCATAGCTGAAAGTGCTGCCGGCCACATCACCCTGCAACTGCACGCCGATATCGCGGTTGGGCGCCAGCTCACTGGGCAGCGCGCGTTCGGTATCGGCCAGGGCAGCGGAAGACTGCAACCGTTCCAGGCCCACCGGCGAGGTGAACTTGCCCGCGCGCAGGGTATAGGCCGGGTCGAAGCGCAGGTCGATGTAGGCATCGACGATGCTGGCGCTGTCGCCGGCAAATTCCGGCGTGAGGCGGAAGGCCACCAGCTTGCCGAGCGAGCCTTCGATGATCGGCCGCGCGGTGCGGATGAGGAAGGTATCGTTCTGCGGCTGCGCGTTGTCGTCGATGTAGAAGCGCGCATCGCCCTGCAACAGGCCACGCAGGCGGATTTCGTAGGCGCCATCGGCGGACTTGAACGAGGCGCCCTTGTCGTTGACCGCCACCACCGGCGCTTCCTTCGCCTTGGCCACGCGCTCTTCTTCCTGCAATTCGAGCCGGCGTTCGATCACGCGCAGGCGCTGGTCCAGGTCGGCCAGGCCCTCGCCCTCTGGTGCGGCGGGCTGCGGTTCGGTGCCGAGACGACGTTCCAGCGCTTCCAGCCGGCGCTGCAATTCCTCCACGGTCGGGCCGGCGGCCATCGCCCAGCCCGGCAACGCGGCCAGGGCGCAGGCCATCGCGCAGGCCAGGCCCAGCCTGGTTCGCCGCCGGTTGCTTGTGTTCCCGCCTGCCGCTGCCTGTTGCTGTCGCATTCCCCGCGCTCCTGTGGTCGGGCAAGCCCCCTTGCCCATGGACGGCCGATGCTGCAACCGCACATGGACGCGGGGAAATGACCAAAGGCTCGGCGCTTATAGCCGTTGCGAATGAGCGCGCCGGGCGGCGCCGGCTGGCAAGGTAAAATCGGGCTTTCCGCCTTGCCGACACCGCCATGACCGACGCCAGCCTGACCCGCCACTACGCCGAGGAACTCGACGCCATCCGCGACCAGGGGCTGTTCAAGTCCGAACGCATCATCACCAGCCCGCAATCGGCCGAGATCACCCTGGCCGACGGGCGCACGGTGCTCAACTTCTGCGCCAACAACTACCTGGGCCTGGCCGACCATCCGGCGGTGATCCAGGCGGCCAAGGACGCGCTGGACACACACGGCTTCGGCATGGCTTCGGTGCGCTTCATCTGTGGCACCCAGGACCTGCACAAGCAGCTGGAAAAGACCATCGCCGACTTCTTCGGCACCGAGGACACCATCCTCTACGCGGCCTGTTTCGACGCCAACGGCGGCCTGTTCGAGCCGCTGCTGGGCGAGAACGACGCGATCATTTCCGACGCGCTCAACCACGCCTCGATCATCGATGGCGTGCGCCTGTGCAAGGCCAAGCGCTTCCGCTACGCCAACTGCGACATGGCCGACCTGGAAGCCCAGCTGCAGGCCGCCGACGCCGCCGGCTGCAAGACCAAGCTGATCACCACCGACGGCGTGTTCTCGATGGACGGCTTCATCGCCCCGCTCGACCAGATCACCGCTCTGGCGCGCAAGTACAACGCGCTGGTGCATATCGACGAATGCCACGCCACCGGTTTTCTGGGCGCCACCGGCCGCGGCTCGGCCGAGGTCAAGGGCGTGCTCGACCAGATCGACATCTTCACCGGCACCCTGGGCAAGGCCATGGGCGGCGCGCTCGGCGGCTTCACCACCGCCAGGAAGGAAGTGATCGAGCTGCTGCGCCAGCGCTCGCGCCCGTACCTGTTCTCCAACTCGCTGCCGCCGCACGTGGTGGCCGCGGGCATCAAGGCCTTTGAGATGCTGGACGCCGCGGGCGACCTGCGTGAACAGCTGGTGCAGAACACCGCGTATTTCCGCGAGAAGATGGTGGCCGCCGGTTTCGACGTGAAGCCCGGCGTGCACCCGATCAGCCCGGTGATGCTGTATGACGCACCGCTGGCGCAGCGTTTCGCGCAGCGCCTGCTCGAAGAAGGCATCTACGCGATCGGCTTCTTCTTCCCGGTGGTGCCCAAGGGCCAGGCGCGCATTCGCACGCAGATCAGCGCCGCGCATACCCGCGAACACCTCGACCGCGCGATCGATGCGTTTACCCGTATCGGCCGCGAACTTGGCGTATTGAAAGGCTGATCAAGAGCGGCGGCAGCACGCCGCCGCGGACTGACCAGGAGCGGTGGCTGCGCGCCACCGCCGGCCAATGGCCTCAGCCTTCGCTGCTCGCCTGCCTGGCCGCCGGCGCTGGCTGCTGCAGCGACACCGCCTTGGCCGCCGGCTTGGCAACGGATTTGCTGCCCGGCTTTGCCTTCGGCTTGGCCTGCGCCACGGGAACCGCCTTCGGCTGCGCGGCTGCTTTCGGTGCGGCGGCAACGCGCGCCTTGCTGGAACCCGAGGGCTTGCTCGCAGCGGGTTTGGCAGCAACGGGCTTGCCAGCGACAGCGACGGCCGGCTTGGCACTGCTGCGCGAGCGCGCCTGCGCCGTCACATGGCCCGGCTTGGCGGGCTCGCCCGTAGCGACGCGGATGCCGCGTGCCTTCATCCAGGCATCGAACTCGTCGGCGCTCATGCGCCGGCCGTTCTGGGTCATGTTGAAGCGGTAGGCACCGGTCGCGTCCCGCTCACCACTCGGCGCCACGCTGGCAGCGGGGGGCGGCGGTGCTGGTCGATGGCTGGCGCAGGCGGCCAGCGTCATCAGCACGCTGGCGGTCACGAACAGGCGGGCCGCACGCGGCCGTGAATCAGATATTCCCCACATGGCAACCTCTCCCCAGAGATGGGGCGAGTGTAGGCGGAGCAGGCACCCGCGCGCGGTGGAAATACCGAACTGCTGGCACGGCGCACGCGCGGAGCGTGACGGCCCGCGCAACTCGTGTCCGCCCTCAGCCCCCGGTTGCGGCCAGGCTGCGCCACTCGTGCTCGGCCAGCGGACGCCACGCGCCTTTCGGCAGCTCGCCCAGTGCCAGTCCACCGATGGCCACGCGCACCAGCCGCAACACGCCGATGCCCTGGCTGGCCAACAGGCGCCGGATCTGCCGATTGCGGCCTTCGTCGAGCACCACTTCCAGCCAGGCATGGCGCTGGCCCTGGCGCAGTACCGTAATGCCTTGCGCGCGCAGCGCTTCGCCCTGGTCACGCACGCCATCGAGCATGGCCTGCAGCTGCTGTGGCGTCGGCAGGCAGTCCACCTGCACGTGATAGGTCTTGTGCGGACCGCGCTCGGGGTCGGTGACGGCAGCCGCCCATTGCGGGTCGTTGCTGAAAAGCAGCAGCCCTTCGCTGGCCTTGTCCAGCCGCCCAACCGGCGCCAGCCACGGCAAGCCAGCGCCTCGCAGGCACTGGTAGACGGTGTCACGGCCCTGCTCGTCACGCACCGTGGTGACGAGGCCGCGCGGCTTGTTGAGCATCAGGTAGTGGCGCTGCGGGCCCTGCACAGGTTGGCCATCGACACGCAGCCGCGCGGCCACGTCGGCGGCCTGGACAATCGGCCATTCGGGATCGCGGACGATGCGGCCATCGACCTGCACACGGCCGTCGGCGATCCAGCGCGCGGCTTCAGTGCGCGAACATACGCCGAGCTTGGACAGCGTGCGCGCCAGGCCATGGCGCGCGGGCACCGCGCCCTTGCGCGTGCCCGGGCTGGAACGGGGCCGGGAGGAAGCCGGCGGCGGACGCCGGTTCACTGCCAGCCCCGGCCGCTTACTTGGAATCGCCCGGCTTGGCTTCCGTGGCCGGCGCCGCGGTGGCCGGTGCAGCCGCCGGACGCGCCTTGATCACGCGCACGCCGCGCGCCTTCATCCACGCGTCGAACTCGTCAGCAGTCATGCGCTTGCCGTCCTGGCTCATGTTGAAGCGCCACGGCGTGTTGTCGAACGCGGTCTGCGGCTTGTATGCAGCCGGGTCGTTCGGATTGGCAGGGCTGCCAGCGGGCAGCGCCTTGCTGATGTCCTGGCAACCTTCCACGCGCAGACGCAGCAGCACGCGATCGATCGACTGGTCGTTGCTGAAAGGCTGGGCAAGCACACCCGAGGGCATGCCGAGCTGACCGTTGCGGGTGACGAACTCGGATGCGGCCGGCGGAATGACCGTGGCCGGCAGCGGCAGCGGCGCGGCGGCAGGCGTGGGAGCGCAGTTGGTCGCGGCGTGGGCAGCGGGGACGAGGGCCAGGCCGATCAGGCCGGCCAGTGCGGCGATACGCAGCATCTGAATTCCATGGGTGGTTGGATGCAAGGAGTGTAGGCAGCGCAGGTTTGGCTTTCAACGGCTGCGAACGTGTTGACGCGCGCGGCGCGTTACGCGGCCTTGCAGGCCAACCAACCCCTCGCACAAAAAAAGAGCCCGGCTTGCGCCGGGCTCTTCATTCAAGCCTTGCCGTCCAATCAGTTCTGGACGTTCAGCTCGGTACGACGGTTCTTCTCGCTCTTGCAAGCCGGGAAGGTCTGCGGGGTCTGCTCCAGCGGACGGCTCTCGCCGTAGCCGATCGGGCCCTGCAGGCGGCCAGCATCGACGCCGTTCTGGGTCAGGTAGTTGTACACGGCAGTCGCACGACGCTCCGACAGCTTCTGGTTGTAGTCGTCCTTACCGCACAGGTCGGTGTGGCCGGCCACTTCGACGCGCAGATCCGGGTAACGCTTCAGGATCTCGGTCGCTTCGCTCAGGATCGCCACGGCGTCCGGACGCAGGTTCGACTTGTCGAAGTCGAAGTTCACGCCCTTCAGGTCGATCGACACCGGCACCGGGCAACCATCCGGACCGATGGTCTGGCCAGGCTGCGAATTCGGGCACTTGTCGTCGCAGTTGTTGACGCCGTCACCGTCGTCATCCAGATCCGCGCAGCTCGGAGCAACCGGAGCCGGGGCAACCGGGGCAGCCGGCGGCGGGCCCAGCGGGATCACGACGCCAACCGAAGCCAGCACGTCGCCGAACCAGCTCTCGTTCGGAGCGGCCATGCTCTGGTCGTCGAAGTCACCACGGTAGGCCACTTCGGCGCGCACGGCGACGCGCTTGTCGAAGGTGGTCTGCAGGCCGACGCCGACCTTGGCGGCAAACTCGCCGTCCTTGCGCTCGCCCGGGGAGTTCGGGTTCGGGAACGCGTCGAATTCTTCCTCGGTCTTCTGGTAGCCCACGCCGAACAGCAGGTACGGGTTCCAGCCGCGGCCTTCCTGGATGAAGTGGCGGCGCAGGTCGAACGAAATGCCGTACTGGCTCCAGTTCAGATCCTGGTTGGCGTCGAAGTTCGGGTTCTGATAGTTCAGCTCACCGTCGATCGACCAGTTCGGGCTGACGAACTTGCCCAGGCCGAGGGTGACGAACGGAGCATCGTTGGTGGTGCGGTCGCTGTCCTGGAAGTTGAAACCAGCCGAACCGGTCAGGTACCAGCGATCGTCGAACTCCTGCGCAGAGGCTGCCTGGGCGATGGCCATACCGCCCAGCAACGCAGCAGTGAGGATTTTCTTGTTCATGAATACAGCTCCTTGTTTCGGGGGTATAAAACCGATAGAGGCATGGTTCAGTTCAGATGTCTCGTCTCTTCCAGACGGCCTTTCCGCACGCCATCGCGGCGCAGATTAAGCTCGCTTAAGTGAAGACGGCGTTAACGGTCATATAACAAGTACAAATTGGCCGACGCCCGGAAAAGCCCGAGGATTCTACGTATACAGCTTGATGAAGGCTGCTACCACAAAAACCCGTCTGCGGGGAGTGAAAAGGCGTGCCGGTGTTTCCCGATTATTGAGTGACCGAAGTCGCCAGGGCTGGGTTAGCTTCTTCCCTTTCATCAGGAACCCGCCATGAAAGCCGTCGCCCTTACCCGCTATCTGCCCATCGATGACCCGGAGTCCTTGCTGGACGTCACCTTGCCCGCACCGCCCGCGCCGCTGGGGCGCGACCTGCTGGTGCGGGTGCTGGCGGTCTCGGTCAATCCCGTGGACACCAAGCTGCGCGCGCCCAGGCCGCAAGTAGAGGCACAGCCGAAGATTCTCGGCTTCGACGCCGCCGGCGTGGTCGAGGCGGTCGGGCCGGACGTCACCGCCTTCGCGCCCGGCGACGAGGTCTATTACGCGGGCGACATCACGCGCAGCGGCGCCAATGCGCAGTTCCAGCTGGTTGACGAACGCATCGTCGGGCGCAAGCCGGACACGCTGGATTTCGCCCAGGCCGCGGCCCTGCCGCTGACCACGCTGACGGCGTGGGAGCTGCTGTTCGAGCGCATGCCGTACCGCTTCGACCACGAAGCCAACCGCGGCCGCCGGCTGCTGGTGATCGGCGGCGCCGGTGGCGTGGGTTCGGTGGCGATCCAGCTGGCGCGGCACGCCGGCTTCGAGGTGGTGGCCACCGCCTCGCGCGAGCAGACCATCGACTGGTGCCGGCAGATGGGCGCCCACCACGTCATCGACCACCGCCAGCCGTTGGCGCCGCAGCTGCAGGCGCTGGGCATCGACCAGGTGGACGCAGCGATCAACCTGGCCGATACCGACCACTACTGGCAGGCGCTGGGCGAGCTGCTGGCACCGCAGGGCCATGTCGGGCTGATCGTCGAGCCGGCCGGCGCGCTGCACATCGGCGATCCCTACAAGGCCAAGTGCATCGGCATCCATTGGGAAATGATGTTCACCCGCGCCGCTTCCGCACCGCGGACATGGGCGAGCAGCACCGCATCCTCGGCCGCGCCGGCAGCCTGGTCGATGCCGGGGAACTGCGCACCACGCTGACCGAGGTGCTCGGGCCGATCAATGCCGCCAACCTGCGCGAAGCGCACCGGCGCCTGGAGTCGGGCCGGACCATCGGCAAGCTGGCCCTCGCGGGCTGGTAAACCGAGAGCCCGGTCGCGGCGGCGACCGGGCTTTGCTCTAGCGCCGCGATGGCTGACAATGGGCCATCCGTACGCCAGCGTATCCATATGCCCGCCGACCCCTCCGCCTCCGCCTATCCGCACCTGTTTGCCCCGCTGGATCTGGGCTTCACCCGCCTGCGCAATCGCGTGCTGATGGGTTCGATGCATACCGGCCTGGAAGATCGCGCGCGCGATTTCCCGCGCCTGGCCGCCTATTTCGCCGAGCGCGCCGCTGGTGGCGTCGGCCTGATCGTCACCGGTGGCTTCGCTCCGAACGTCAGCGGCTGGCTGAAGCCTTTCGGCGGCAAGCTGTCGTGGCCGTGGGAAGGGCGGCCGCACCGCCAGCTCAACGCCGCGGTGCACGCGCATGACGCCAGGATCTGTCTGCAGCTGCTGCACGCGGGTCGCTACGCCTATCACCCGCTGTCGGTGGCGCCGTCGAAACTCAAGGCGCCGATCAATCCCTTCACCCCGCGCGCGCTCGGCAGCCGCGGCGTGGAGCGGCAGATCAATGCCTATGCCCACGCCGCGCGGATGGCACGCGAGGCCGGTTACGACGGCGTGGAGGTGATGGGCTCGGAGGGCTACCTCATCAACGAGTTCACCGCGCCGCGCACCAACAAGCGCAACGATGCCTGGGGCGGCGACGCGGCCCGGCGCATGCGCTTTGCGGTGGAGATCGTGCGGCGCATCCGCGAGGCCTGCGGGCCGGACTTCATCATCATCTATCGGTTGTCGCTGGTGGACCTGGTGGACGAAGGCAGCCAGTGGCAGGAGATCGTCGCCCAGGCCCAGGCCATCGAGGCGGCTGGCGCGACCCTGATCAACTCCGGCATCGGTTGGCACGAGGCGCGCGTGCCGACGATCGCCACGTCGGTCCCGCGCGCGGCCTTCGCCGGCGTGACCGCCAAGCTCAAGCCGCATGTCGGCGTGCCGGTGGTGGCGACCAACCGCATCAACATGCCGGAAGTGGCCGAGCGCATTCTCGCCAGCGGCGGCGCGGACATGGTCTCACTGGCGCGGCCGTTGCTGGCCGACCCGGAATGGGCGAACAAGGCACGTGCCGGCCGCGCGCAGGCGATCAACACCTGCATCGCCTGCAATCAGGCCTGCCTGGATCACGTATTCGAGAACAAGCTGGCGAGCTGCCTGGTCAACCCGCGCGCCGCGCACGAGACCGAACTGAACTACCTGCCGACCGCGCAACCGCGGCGCATTGCCGTGGTCGGCGCCGGGCCGGCCGGACTGGCCTGCGCCACGGTCGCGGCACGCCGCGGCCACCGCGTGACCCTGTTCGATGCGGCCAGCGAGATCGGCGGCCAGTTCAACGTGGCCAAGCGCATCCCCGGCAAGGAGGAATTCCACGAAACCCTGCGTTACTTCCGCCACCTGCTGGAAGAGACCGGGGTGGAGCAACGCCTGGGGACGAGCGTGGAAGCGGCCGACCTGGCTGGCTTCGACGAGGTTGTCCTGGCCACAGGCATCACCCCGCGCGCGGTGGACTTCCCCGGCGCCGACCACCCGATGGTGGTGAGCTACCTGGACGTACTGCTCGGCCGCGTCGCGGTGGCCGACAAGGTAGCGATCATCGGCGCCGGCGGCATTGGCTTCGACGTGGGTGAGTTCCTCGTGCATCAAGGAGAGTCGCCATCGCTGGACCCTGCACGCTGGATGGCCGAGTGGGGCGTGGACCCGAGTTTTGAAGCCCGTGGTGCCCTGCTGCCGCCGCGCCCGGAAGCGCCCGCGCGCGAGGTCTGGCTGTTGCAGCGCAGCCCGGGCCGTCCCGGAGCCCGCCTGGGCAAGACCACCGGCTGGATTCACCGCGCCACACTCAAGGCCAAGGGTGTGCGCATGCTCGGCGGCGTGGAGTACCTCGGCGTGGACGACGCCGGCCTGCGCATCCGCGTGGAGGGCCAGGAGCAGACACTGCCGGTGAGCACAGTGGTGATCTGCGCCGGCCAGGAGCCGCGCCGGCAACTGCTGGCGCCGCTGCAGGCCGCGGGCATTTCGGTGCAGGTGATAGGCGGCGCGGACGTGGCCGCCGAACTCGACGCCAAGCGCGCGATCGACCAGGGCAGCCGCCTCGCCGCGCGGCTCTGAAGCGCTGCAACCGCCCGGTCCGGCGCGGACAGCTGCCGGACCGATCCCGCATTCAGCCACCCGCTGCTGAACGCGTTGTCAAGCCTTCACATTCACGCGGCGTTGCGTGACCGCCGTCTACCTTGCGCGCACTTTCGGTCCGCCACCCAGTTCGGCGGGCCCCCGGCCTCCACTTCATTCCTGGCCGGACCCCGGGCGGCCCGTCTGGCCGCCTCCCCATGACGCCAAGTCGTGCCCTTCCCTGCTCCTTCCCCGCGTTGGAGACAGGCAGGTGCCGGCCCATACGGAGCAAGGAGTCTCATGAAACTGGCTTGGATACTGTGGTTGTCGCAGCTGTTGCCGCAACCCGCCGCCGATTCGCTGTGCTTGAGCACCACCGTTTACCTGGAAGCCCGCGACCAGACCCTGCGTGGTCAGCAGGCCGTCGCCGAGGTCGCCCTGCGCCGCCTCGACAGCGGGCTGTGGGGAGACTCGATGTGCGAAGTCGTCACCGCGCGCAAGCAGTTCGCCCCGACCCTGGTCGCCCCCGGCACCCAGCTGAAGAACAACGTCGCCTGGAACAAGGCCGTGGATGTTGCCTTCGCCGCCGAACAGAACTGGGCCCTGCCCATCGGCCAGCGCAAGGAAATCGTGCCCGGCGCCAGCCACTTCGCCGCCAGCGCGATCGCCAGCCCGAGCTGGCGCAACGCGTACCAGGTCGCGACGATCGGTGACCATACTTTCTATCGGGTACAGAAACTGCGCCCGCGCGCGTCCTGACCGCGTTGCCAGCGTCCGGCGCAACGCAATGTGCGTCGGACACGTGCTGCCTGGGAGTAACGCGGGGGAGATAATGCGCAGACAACCTCCGCGGAGTTTCCCCCAATGAAGCTGTACACCAAGCCGGGCGCCTGCTCGCTCGCCGACCACATCACGCTGCGCTGGTCCGGCCTGCCGTTTGAAGTGGAAGTCGTGAATGCCGAGCGCATGAAGTCGCCGGCCTATCTCCAGCTCAACCCCGCCGGCGCCGTGCCGGTGCTCACCGTGGACGACTGGGTGCTGACCCAGAATGCCGCGATCCTGGGCTTCATTGCCGACACCGCGCCGCTGTCAGGCCTGGGTGGCGATGGCACCGCGCGCAGCCGCGCCGAGATCGCGCGCTGGATCGCCTTCATCAACGCCGACCTGCATCCGGCGTTCAAGCCGATCTTCGGCGCCACTGCCTACCTCGGCGACGACAAGTTCATCGGCCTCAGCAAGCAAAACGCGCTGACCCAGCTACGCACGCTGTTCCAGCGCGTGGACGCGCACCTGCGCAACCGCACCTGGCTGGCGGGCGAGCGCTCGGGCGCGGATGCCTATCTGTTCGTCACCCTGCGCTGGGCGCGCGCGGTAGGCGTGGACCTGTCCGGCCTGGATGCACTGGATGCCTTCTTCGCGCGGATGAGCGCCGACGCCGACGTGCAGGCCGCACTGAAGACCGAAGGCCTGTCCTGAGACAGGCAGCACCGGCCAGGCCCGTGCCTGGCCGGTCGCCGCTCCAGTTCGCGATGTCTTACGGCGTCACCGGTTGCCGGGTCTGTTCGAGCCACTGCGTGGTGAACGCCGCACCGCGCGCCTTGCGCAACGCCGCTTCCAGCTCCGGAAGCACCGCCTGCAAGGAAGCCACGTCGGTGCAGCGCTCGATCTTCAGCTGCAGGAAATAGCCCTTCAGGCCCAGGTAGCGGCCGACTGCGCCACTCATGCGGTCATAGAGCCAGCGGTACTCCTGCGCGCCATCGCGTTCGCGTGCGCTGCCCGCATCCGTGGACGCAGCGGCAGCGGTAGCTGCCACCAGCGTCGCCGCATTGACGTTCCAGCTGTCGGCAATCAAACCCATCGCCGCGAGTTGTTCGAGCGCGTCGGCCGGCGCCTTCAGGCCTTCGATCAAGTTGCGCAGTTCGGCGTCGGTGCGCTGGCCATCGACCATCAACAGAATCGAACGCAGCGCCGTCGGCAAACGACGGGTGCGCGCCTCGATCTCCTGGCGGCCCGCCTCGGTCTTTGCAAAACCCATGTTTTCCCCTCCCCCTGAGGGCGCGTCCTTCCCACGCGCCGGGGTCAAGCGTACCAGCGAAGCGGGCGGGCTGCGCGCCCGCCCCTGCCCGGCCTCAGCGGCCCCGGTCAGCGCCCCAGGACGCGGCGGATTTCTTCCAGGGCGTTCGGGTCATCCAGCGTGGACAGGTCGCCCGGGTCGCGCTGCTCGGCCAGGGCCTGCAGTGAACGCCGCAGCAGCTTGCCCGAGCGCGTCTTGGGCAGCGCATTGACGATATAGACATGCGCCGGCCGTGCCACCGCGCCGAGCTGGCCGGCCACGCACTGCTGCAGTTCGGCCGCCGTGGCGGCCACGTCCTGCGGCGCGGCCTTCATCATCGCGAACACCACCGGCACCTGGCCCTTGAGTTCATCGTGCATGCCGATCACCGCGACCTCGGCCACGCCGGGATGGCCGGCGATCACTTCCTCGATCTCGCGCGTGCCCAGGCGGTGGCCAGCGACGTTGATGACATCGTCAGTGCGGCCAAGGATGAAGGTATAGCCGTCCTCGTCGCGGATCGCCCAATCCAGCGAGCTGTACAGCAGTTCCTTGAAGTGGCTGAAGTAGCTCTGCAGGAAGCGCGCGTCGTCGTTCCACACCGTGGTCATGCAGCCGGGCGGCAGCGGCGGTTGGATTACCAGCACGCCCTTCTGCCCGGGCGCGACCTCCGCCCCGCTCTGCTCGTCGATCACCTTCATCCGGTAACCGAGATTGGGAAAGCCCGGCGAGCCGAACTTCACGGTCTTCATCTCCACGCCGGGCAGCAAGGTCAGTGCCGGCCAACCGGTCTCGGTCTGCCAGTAGTTGTCGATCACCGGCTTGCCGAGCGCGCTGTTGATCCAGGTGGCGGTGGGTTCGTCCAGCGGCTCGCCGGCCAAGAACAGGTATTTGAGCTGCGAGAGGTCGTGGCGGCGGATGAAGTCCACGTCATGCTTCTTCAGCACGCGGATCGCGGTAGGTGAGGAGAACATCGTGCGCACCGCGTACTGCTCGCACAGTGCCCACCAGATGCCCGGATCCGGCTGGGTGGGCAGGCCTTCGTACAGCAGCGAGGTGCAACCGCCGATCAACGGGCCGTAGACGTTGTACGAATGCCCCACCGCCCAACCCACATCGGAAGTGGAGAACATCACCTGTCCCGGCGCGCAGTCGAACACGGTGCGCATCGACAGCGCCATCGCCACCGCATAGCCGCCCACGTCGCGTTGCACGCCTTTCGGCTTGCCGGTGGTGCCCGAGGTGTACAGCAGGTAGCTCGGCTCGTTGGATTCGAGCCATTCCACCGGCACTTCGGCGTCGCCGACTTCGGCGCGCAAGTCCGCATATTCGACATCACGCCCGGCAATGCGCGGCTGCGCCGCATCCAGCCCGCGCGAAACGATCAACACCTTCGGCGGCGCATGCGTCGCCTCCGCACAAGCCGCATCCACCAGCGGCTTGTAAGGGATGACCTTGCCGCCACGGCTACCGGCATCGGCGGCGATCAGCAGCTTGGGCCGCGCGTCGTCGATGCGCAGCGCCAGGTTGTGCGCAGCGAAACCGCCGAACACCACCGAGTGGATCGCGCCGATGCGCGCACAGGCCAGCATCGCGAACACCGCTTCGGCCATGTTCGGCATGTAGATGACCACGCGATCACCGCGACCGACCTCCAGCGCCTTGAGCACGGCGGCAAACGCGTTGACCTCGCGGTACAGCTGCGCATAGGTGATTTCGCGAGTGCTGCCGGTCTCGGTCAAAATAGCGACCAGAGCGAGCTGGTCGGCGCGCTCGGCGAGGTGTCGATCGACCGCGTTGTAGCAGAGGTTGGTGGTGCCGCCAACAAACCAGCGCCGGAACGGCGGGTTGGCGTACTCGAGAATCTTCTGCGGCGGCGTGTGCCAGTGAATGGCCTGCGCGGCCTCGGCCCAGAACGCCTCGGGCTGGTCGACCGAACGGCGGTATTCGGTTTCGTAGCTCATGCTGGTCCCTCCCAGAACTTTGCCTCGCTGCGCGCAGCATAGGCCGGGGCGGGGACGCGGGCCTTGCGACCTTGGTCGCATGGATCCAGTCGCGCAACATGTCCTCACGTTTGGTTGCATGGGTACGCGCGACGGCGCCCGGAAAGCAGAACGCCGGCACAAGGCCGGCGTCCTGTCATACCGTGGCGCTGCTTGCTCAGCCGAGCAGGTGGGCCACGCCGCTGCGCTCTTCTTCCAGTTCGGCCAGGGTCTTGTCGATGTACTTCTGGCTGAAGTCGTCGATCGGCAGATCCTTGACCAGGGTGTACTTGCCGTTCTCGGTCGTCACCGGGAAGCCGAAGATCACGCCCTCCGGGATGCCGTAGCTGCCGTCGGACGGCACGCCCATCGTCACCCACTTGCCGTTGCTGCCGAGCACCCAGTCACGCACGTGGTCGATGGCGGCGTTGGCGGCCGAGGCAGCCGAAGACAGGCCGCGCGCTTCGATGATCGCCGCGCCGCGCTTGCCCACGGTCGGGATGAAGGTGCCGGCATTCCATTCCTGGTCGTTGATTGCATCGCCAATCGAGGCACCCTCGACGGTGGCGAAACGATAGTCCGGGTACATCGTCGGGCTGTGGTTGCCCCACACGACGAGCTTCTCGATGCCGCCGACCGGCTTGCCCAGCTTGGTCGCCAGCTGGCTCAGCGCGCGGTTGTGGTCCAGGCGCAGCATGGCGGTGAAGTTCTTCGGGTCCAGGTCCGGCGCCGACTTCATCGCGATGTAGGCATTGGTGTTGGCCGGGTTGCCGACCACCAGCACCTTGACGTCGCGCTTGGCGACCTTGTTCAGTGCCGCGCCCTGGGCGGTGAATATCTTGGCGTTTTCCAGCAGCAGATCCTTGCGCTCCATGCCCGGGCCGCGCGGACGCGCGCCGACCAGCAGGGCAATGTCCGCGTCCTTGAACGCCACTTCGGCGTCGTCGGTGCCGACCATGCCGGCCAGCAGCGGGAACGCGCAGTCTTCAAGCTCCATCATCACGCCCTTGAGCGCGGCCTGGGCCTTGTCCACGGGCAGTTCGAGCAGCTGCAGGATGACCGGCTGATCCTTGCCCAGCATTTCACCGGAAGCGATGCGGAACAGCAGGGCATAGCCGATCTGGCCGGCGGCACCGGTCACGGCAACACGTACGGGGGTCTTCATGGGTAATTCCTCTGCGTAGAGCCAATCAGTGGGGTTAGTTCGTCTTTGCAGACACGGCCCGGCCCGGGTTCACCGGGCCGGGTTTGTGGCAATGCGGGTGGCTCAGGCGGCGAGGATCTTGTTCCACTCGGCGACGCGGTCGGCCTTGGCGGCCAGCACGGCGTCGGCATCGCCTTCGATGGTGACCTTGTTGATCACATCGCCCTGGGCCACGCTGTCGACGGTGTCCAGGCCTTCGAGCACCTTGCCAAACACGGTGTGCTTGCCGTCCAGCCACGGGGTGGCGACGTGGGTGATGAAGAACTGGCTGCCGTTGGTGTTCGGGCCGGCATTGGCCATGGACAGCACGCCGCGCTCGTGGCCGATGCCGTTGTTGGCCTCGTCCTCGAAGCGATAGCCCGGGCCGCCGCGGCCGGAGCCCTCGGGGCAGCCGCCCTGGATCATGAAGTCGGCGATGACACGGTGGAAGCTCAGGCCATCGTAGAAGCCACGCTTGGCCAGGTTGACGAAGTTGGCGACGGTCAGCGGCGCCTTGTCGGCAAACAGCTCGACCTTGATCGGGCCGCGGGAGGTATCGAAATGGGCAATGACGGACATGGAAATCCTTGTGTTCTCGGGGGCTATGCGTCAGCCGCATAGGATACACCTGTCGCCCCAGGTGCCGGCCGCCACCGCGGCCGGTGGTCGGGGCTGAAGCCCCTCCTGCAGTGCATCCAGCAGCAACGCGTGCCCTGAGGCCGCAGCTCTCCCTTCCGGTCGCGCCGACTGTCAGGGTGGCCGGGGGCAGGCCCTTTCGGGACGCTAGACGACATGGATGTCGTCTAGCAGCCCCATGGATGGGTTCACCGCGTGTCCCGAAAGGGCCTGCCCCCGGCCGCCACGCAGCGAACCTCGGCAGCCGCTCCTGGCGGCAAACCCTGGGAGCCGACCAACCTGAACACGCGTCCCGCCACGCGGTCACCGTTCCGACCGCCCCGGCAGGTATAATGCCCGGCTACCTCACACGTCTTGGCGCCACCCGGGCCCTCTTTGCGCATGTCCATCGAAAACCTCCGCAACATCGCCATCGTCGCCCACGTCGACCATGGCAAGACCACGCTGGTCGACCAGCTCCTCAAGCAGTCCGGCACGCTGTCCGAACGCACGGTGCTGGCCGAGCGCGTGATGGACAGCAATGACCAGGAAAAAGAGCGCGGCATCACTATCCTCGCCAAGAACACCGCCATCACCTGGCGCGGCAACCGCATCAACATCGTCGACACCCCTGGACACGCCGACTTCGGTGGCGAGGTCGAGCGCGTGCTGTCGATGGTCGACACCGTCCTCATCCTCGTCGATGCGATGGACGGCCCGATGCCGCAGACCCGCTTCGTGACCCAGAAGGCGTTCGCCATGGGCTTCAAGCCCATCGTCGTCATCAACAAGATCGACCGCCCCGGCGCCCGCCCCGAATGGGTCGTCGAGCAAGTGTGGGACCTGTTCGACCGCCTCGGCGCCACCCCCGAGCAGATGGACTTTCCCATCGTCTACGCCTCGGCCCTCAACGGCTACGCCTCCCTGGACGAGAACAACCGCGACGGTGACATGACCCCGCTCTACGAAGCGATCATGCAGCACGCGCCCAAGCCCGAGGTTGACCCCGAAGGCCCGTTCCAGATGCGCATCAGCCAGCTGGACTACAACAACTTTGTCGGCGTCATCGGCATCGGCCGCATCCAGCGCGGCACCTTGAAGAAGAACATGCCCGTCGCCGTCATCGACCGCGAAGGCAAGAAGCGCCAGGGCAAGGTGCTGCAGGTGCTGGGCTTCCTCGGCCTGGAGCGCATCGAGCAGGATTCGGCCGAGGCCGGCGACATCGTCGCCATCTCCGGCATCCAGGAGCTGACCATCTCCGACACCGTGTGCGCCCTCGATACCCCCGAGGCCCTGCCCGCGCTGACCGTCGACGAGCCCACCATCTCGATGACCTTCCAGGTCAACAACTCGCCGTTCGCCGGCAACAAGGACCTGTCCGGCGGCAAGTTCCTGACCAGCCGCCAGCTCAAGGATCGCCTTGAGCGCGAGACCGTGCACAACGTCGCCCTGAAGGTCGAACAGCTGGAAGACGCAGACAAGTTCCTCGTCTCCGGCCGTGGCGAACTGCACCTGTCGGTGCTGATCGAGAACATGCGCCGCGAAGGCTACGAACTGGCCGTGTCGCGCCCGGAAGTGATCATCAAGGAAATCGACGGCCAGCTGATGGAGCCGATCGAACAGCTCGTGGTGGACGTTGAAGAAGTGCACCAGGGCGGCGTGATGGAAAAGCTCGGCGTGCGCAAGGGCCAGCTCAAGAACATGGAACCGGACGGCAAGGGCCGCGTGCGCCTGGACTATGAAATCCCGGCGCGTGGCCTGATCGGCTTCCAGAACGAGTTCAAGACCCTGACCCAGGGCTCGGGCCTGCTGTTCCACGTGTTCGACCATTACGGCCCGAAGGAACAGGGCGCCATCGCCAAGCGTCCCAACGGCGTGATGATCGCCAACGCCGCCGGCGCCACCCCCGCCTACTCGCTGGGGCCGCTGCAGGAACGCGGCAAGCTGTTCGCCGCCGAAGGCGACAACGTGTACGAAGGTCAGCTGATCGGCATCCACTCCAAGGACAACGACCTGACCGTCAACGCGATCAAGACCAAGCCGCTGACCAACATGCGCGCTTCGGGCAAGGATGACGCGATCCAGCTGACCCCGGCGATCAAGTTCACTCTGGAACAGGCGCTGGACTTCATCGACGACGACGAACTGGTCGAGATCACGCCCAAGGAAATCCGCCTGCGCAAGAAGCACCTGACCGAGAACGAGCGCAAGCGCGCCAGCCGCGCAGCCTGAGGCCAGTCCGCCACGTGACCGCCAAGGCCTACAACCCGGATCCGCACGCGCATCCGGGGTTGCACCTGATCGCATTGTTCGAGGCGGCCAAGGGGCTGCTGGCGATCCTGGCGGCCACCGGCTTGGAAATCCTCGGCCCCCTGCCTTTGCAGGGGGCGGTCAGCCACCTGATCCGGCGTTTCAACCTGGACCCGGACCACGGTGCCCTGCCCTCGCTGTTGAAAATGATCAGCCCCGACGCGGTGCACATGGCCGCGGCAGGCATCCTCGCCTACGGCCTGTTGCACATGGTCGAGGCCTGGGGTCTGTGGCGGGCCAAGGCCTGGGCCTCCTGGCTGGGTTGCCTCACTGCCGCCCTGTACCTGCCCTTCGACGTCTACGCGATCATGCGCCACCCCGGCTGGGCGTCGTGGAGCGTACTGGCGATCAATCTGCTGGTGATCGCGGTGCTGGCGCGCGACCTCGTGCGGCGCAAACCGCGCCGTTGATCGCCGCTGCGTTGCCAACGCGGCAGCGCGTGGTTAGCCTGCTGCGCGTGACCCGGAACTTCACCCCGCGCCTGGCTGCCTGGCCCCTGCGTGCCGCCTGGCTCGCCGCCGCCTGTCTGCTTGCCGGCTGCCAGCAAGCGCCGGCGCCCGCTCCTGCCGCCGACTCCGCCAATGCGGCGCAGGCAGCGGCTGACGAATTTCCCTTTGCTGAAATGGACATCGCCGACCTGCAGGCGAGCATGACCCGTGGCGAACTGGACAGCACCACCCTCACCCGCGCCTACCTGCAACGCATTGCCGCGATCGACCGCAACGGCCCGCGCTTGAATTCGGTCATCGCGCTCAATCCTGATGCCCCCAAGGAAGCTGCCGCTCGCGACGCCGAGCGCCGCGCCGGCCACGTGCGCGGACCGCTGCACGGCATTCCACTGCTGCTGAAGGACAACATCGACGCCACGCCGATGGCCACGACCGCCGGCTCGCTGGCCCTGGCCGGCCTGCATCCCCGGCAGGATGCGTTCCTGGTGCAGCGCCTGCGGGAGGCTGGCGCGGTGATCCTGGGCAAGACCAACCTCAGCGAATGGGCAAACTTCCGCTCCACCCAATCCAGCTCGGGCTGGAGCGCGCAGGGCGGGCAGACGCGCAATCCGTACGCGCTGGACCGCAATCCCTGTGGCTCCAGCGCCGGCACCGGCGTGGCCGTATCCGCCAACCTTGCCGCTGCCGGCGTCGGCACCGAGACCGACGGCAGCATCGTCTGTCCCTCCGCGGTCAATGGGCTGGTCGGCCTGAAGCCAACGGTGGGCCTGGTCAGCCGCGGCGGTATCGTGCCGATTTCCCACAGCCAGGACACCGCCGGCCCGATGACGCGCAGCGTGGCCGACGCCGCCCTGCTGCTGGGCGCGATGGCTGGACGCGATCCTGCAGACCCGGCCACCGCCGCGCGCCCAGGTCTGGCGGTCTATGACTACGCCGCTCGGCTCAACCGCGATGCCCTGCGCGGCGCCCGCCTGGGCGTGCTGCGCAACCGGCTGGCCGAAAACCCCGCCATCGCCGCGGCCCTCGACGCCGCGCTGCAGACCCTGCGCCAGGCCGGCGCCACCGTGGTCGAAGCGCAGATTCCCACCGACGGGCAATGGGAAGCCGACGAGCAGATCGTGCTGCTGTATGAATTCAAGGCTGGCGTCGCCCGCTACCTGGCCGCACACGACGCGCCATTGCGTGATCTGGATGCATTGATCGCCTTCAACCGCGAACATGCCGAACGCGAGATGCCGCATTTCGGCCAGGAGCTGTTCGAGCAGGCCGCGGCCAAGGGCGGCCTCAACGATCCCGAATACATCGCCGCGCGCACCCGCGCGCGACGCCTGGCCGGCCCGCTAGGCATCGACGCGGCGCTGCAGGCGCAGCAGCTGGACGCACTGATCGCGCCGACCACCGGCCTGGCCTGGCTGACTGATCCGGTCAATGGCGATGACTTCCCCGGCGGCAGCTACGGTGCCGCCGCGGTGGCCGGCTACCCCAGCCTCAGCGTGCCGATGGGCGCGGTC
>Ga0196970_1000933_pt1 | contig 24967 bp, 21 predicted proteins | sample S1v_513CmetaG_FD_148672 | JGI IMG/M metagenome (GOLD analysis project Ga0196970, IMG submission 148672) | Soil microbial communities from Anza Borrego desert, Southern California, United States - S1+v_5-13C | ecosystem: Environmental > Terrestrial > Soil > Desert | place: USA: California... | reverse complement strand
AGGCAGACGATGTAGAGGAGCGCCTGCAGGACGAAGAAGATCAACATTGTGATCAGGACTTCAGGGTTCATAAACGGGGTGACGGGGTTGGGCTGGCCGGCTGGCGCTGCGCTGCCCAAACCGGGCAGCTGCACGCGAAATGGAAACTCCACTTTCTGGCTTTCCTGAGCGAGAAACGGCTCGCTCACGAGCAGCAGAACCAGCAACGAACCCAATCCAAAGAGCACGGCGCGCGCAATGAAAATGCCGCCCACCTGCAGCGGACGCTCCAGCGATGCGGGCCGCGGCAGCGCGAAATGCACGGCAATCGAGAGCAGGAATCCACCCGCAAAAAACAAGAGCCACTTCACCGTCAATCCGAGCAACGGTGCGCGCAAGCTCAATTGCACGAACAGGGGCTCGAACCGCGACACGTGCAGGCGCTGGTTTCGTTCAAGCAACTCGTTCATGCCTGCAAAGCCGTAACGAAGCGACTGCCCGAGATCGGCCGCCCCCGTTTTTCCAAACGTGCTGAGATAGCGCGCCACTCCCGCGGGATTGGCGGAAACCTGCACCGCAGCGAATATCACTGCGCGGGCGCCTTCCTCGGTTCGCACGTGATTGGCAAGCAGGCGCAACGTTTCTGGGTTTGAGATCTGGCCCACAAACGCGAGCAGCTGGCCCCAATTGAATCGCTGGCCGAGCGACAACATGTCGAGAAGCACCTGTTCCAGCGGACCAGACTTCCCGGCGTTCGCGCCCACTGCGAGCCGGCCGATGCTGTTGCTGAAGCCTGGATGCACATGGCCGCCCTCAAGCAGGAGCCCTGTCATGCAAAGCGCAGCGTCCACGGCCTGGCCTGACGATGTTCCAGACGCGGGAAACAGCGTCGTGTTGGTCATGGTGCGAAAATGCAACAAATCGCGGACAACGGCGCTCTCGGAATTTTCCAGCGCCTGCAACGCGGCCTGCCGGTTTTCGGCACGAATGAGGAATTCCGCAGCGGTTTCAAACGCGCCAGCCGGCGCCGCCGTTGTGCCGCTGTTCTGAAACACCTGGCCGACCGATCGCTCATCAATGAACCCGTGCTTGCGCAACATTGGATCCTGTCGCGCGAGCTCTATCAGGGCGCGCTGCAGCGGTTCACGACGCGGTATTCGACGCTCCTCAGCCGCCTTGAACATCAATTGCGCGGCCCCCAGATTGCGCTCGTACACCAACGCGAGCCCCTGCCCCACGAATCCAGGAGAATCGAGCGCGGCACGCTCCAGCACGGTGTCGTCAACGGCGCGCAAGTGCGACGGCACCAGGAGCCCGCAGGCGAGCATTCCGAGGCCGAGCAGAGCGCAGAACAAAAACGAAACCCAATTTTTCATCGCCAGTGAAGGACAGATTGCCCGTGCCGTTTCCGACGTCCCCCGGGATAAACCTATTCAAGGGAACTTAGCGCCGGCGTCAAATACTGCAAAACCCGCATTCGCTCCCGGAATGACGCCGACTCAAAGCACGGGAACTTCGAAAAAACTTTTCCTGCGGCCGTTCGTTTCTAACCTGCGCTGGTGTCTATTGCGCCCGGAAATATTGTAACACTTCAGATCACCGACATTGCGTTTGGCGGCGAGGGCGTCGGCAGGCTGGAACAGTTGGTGGTGTTCGTGCCGTTCGTCGCCATCGGTGAGATTGTCGAGGCCGAGATCACCGAACTAAAGAAAAGTTTCGGCCGCGCGCGGCTGGTGCGGGTGGTGCAGGCCTCCGCGGAACGGGTTTCGCCACCTTGCCAGTATTTCGGCGCGTGCGGCGGCTGCCAGTACCAGCACCTCAGCTACGCCGGGCAACTCCGCATCAAACACAAACAGATCTGCGACCTGTTCGAACGCATTGGCAAGATCCCGCGCGATCACATCTCCCCCGTCGTACCCTGCCCCAATCCTTACGGCTATCGCAATCGCGTGATGATCCGCAGCCAATGGAACAAACCCGAACAACGGCTGAACATCGGATTCGTGCGATGGGACTGCGGATTGGTTGAGGACATCACCGAATGCAAAATCGCCGAACCCGCGGTGAGCGATCAAATCCGCCAGGTCCGTGCCAATCCGCCGCCCAAGGGCGGCATCAAGGTGGTGTTGCGCCTGCCGCCGGAAGGATGGGAGGTTCCTCGCGACTCGTTCTTCCAGAACAATTTTTTCCTGCTGCCTGAAATGGTTAAGGTCGTGCGGCAATTGCTTGGCGACAGCGGGTCAACGCATCTCATCGATCTGTTCTGCGGCGTTGGCTTTTTCGGCATTGAATTGAGCAGCTCGGTCGAGTCGTTCATCGGGGTCGAGTTTGATCACATGGCGATCAAGGCGGCGCGCAACAACGCCCGCGCGCGAGGAGCATTGAACGGCGAATTCATCGCGGGTCCAGTTGAGGAAATCGTTCCCGAAATCCTCGGGAAATTCCATGCAGACACCACCACGGTCCTCCTGGATCCGCCGCGCAAGGGTTGCCGGCCGGACACACTGCAACTGCTGCGCGAGCAGGGACCGTCGCAAATCATCTATGTCTCGTGCCATCCCGCGACCATGGCGCGGGACTTGAACATTTTATGCTCCGGCGATGTCTTTAAGCTGGTGCGCGTGGTTCCGCTCGACATGTTTCCCCAGACGCAGCACGTGGAGTGCATTGCGGATTTGCGGCTGAATGTGCGACTGCCGCAACCTGCCGGCAACGGTGAAACAAACAGGGTTGGCGCACCCGCTGCGGGGAACGATGGCTCCTCGTAAACCGGCCTCGCGAGTCGAGGATTCCGCCATTGGAAGAACGCTGCGCGCAATGGGTTCCCGGCCGTTGCCGTGCCGTAAACTGCTTGCAAATCGAATGTCCGTTACCCCACTTTTAGCCGCCCATGACGAAGCCTAACAAGACCAGCCCCGAACGAAGCTTTGTTGCCGCTCGCCTGCCATGGATCCTGGGTGCTGGCGCCCTCCTGGTTTACCTCCTGACATTCAATCACTGGGTGTCGTTGAACAATCTTTCCGCAGTGTCGCGCAGCGCGGGATGGCTTTGGGGGCCCGAGCTGACATTGCCGTTGTTCTATGTTCTCACCTTTCCGTTCCGCTGGCTGCCGCCTGAAACCGTTCCATGGGCCCACAATCTGTTTTCGGTCGCCTGCGGATCACTCGCACTGGCGCTGCTCGCGCGGGCCGTGGCTCTGCTGCCGCGCGACCGCACGCACGATCAGCGGCTGCGGGAAAAGGGACGCGTCCCGCTGCTCAGCGGACCGCTTGCCTGGATCCCGCCGGTTTTCGCCGTGGTCGTGTGCGGATTGCAGCTGACGGTCTGGGAAAATTCCACGACAGGATCGAGCGACGTATTGGATCTGCTGTTGCTGGCGTATGTCGTGCGCAATCTCCTGGAATATCGGATCAGTGAGAACGACTCATGGCTGCTGCGAGCGGCTCTTGTGATGGGATTGGGGATGGCGAACAACTGGCCGCTGTTCGTGCTGTTCCCTGGGTTCGTTGTGGCGGTTGTCTGGATCAAGGGTTTCGAATTTTTTCAGCCGCGCTTCTTCATGCGGATGATCGCCTGCGGCATAGCGGGAATGCTTTTATATCTGCTCCTGCCTGCGATTCACGTGCTATCCAGCGCGCCGCTGTACAATTTCTGGAATGCCTTGAAGGTGAACCTGACTGCGGACAAGCAGGCCTTCATGCATTTCATGGGCGGGGGGCGGCCCAGCGTCCTGGCCCTGCTTGCGTTTACTTCACTGCTCCCGGTGTTGATCATCGGGATCCGCTGGCCTTCCAATTTCGGTGATCCCAGCCGCATGGGCAGCATGATTACACGGTGGATCTTTCATTGCGCCCACGGCGCGCTCCTCCTGTTTTGTCTGTGGCTTGCGCTCGATCCGGTATTCAGCCCCCGCCGGCTCGGATACTCGATGTCGGTCCTGGTCTATCTTAGCGCCCTGAGCGTGGGTTACCTGACGGGATATTTTCTGTTGGTTTCAAGGCCCGTGGTGGATCGGATGGGGCGTTCCTCGCCGATGCAGGGTGTGTTGCACAAGGTGACGATCGGCACTGTTGCCGCGCTGCTTGTGATTACGGGGGCAGGACTTTGTGTCCGCAACCTCCCGCAGATCCGGATGACGAACGGTCCGGCGCTTCGCGAATACGCTGCGGAACTGGTCCGTGACCTTCCGGAAAATGCCGTTGTGCTCAGCGATGACGCGCGCCGGACTTATCTCGCCCAGGCTGCGGTGGCTCGTGCGCCCGGCAAGCGCCTTTTCATCGATACTCAACTGCTCACCGTTCCGGGATACCACGGAGCATTGAAGCAGCGATATGGGGAAGCCTGGCCGGAGGTGGTAAAACCGCAGTCAAAGGAAGAAGTGAAGCCCGGCGTCATGATCAACATCATGCATCGGCTTTCGGAAGCCCGGCCAGTCCGCTACCTGCATTACAGCTTCGGCTATTATTTTGAAATGTTCGACCGGCGTCCGCATGGCATAACGATGGAACTGGTTCGCTTCACCACAAACTCCCCCTACATCTCGCCCGTCACTGGAGAAGAGATTGCGGCGAACGAACAATTCTGGACGAGTCATCAGGCCGCTCTGGATCGGCTCGTGCCCTTTATCGCGCCGCCGGCCGCGTCCACCAACAAGTCGTTCTCGGATGTCCTCCGCAACAAGTTGCAGCTGCGTTTCCAGCCGAACGCAACTGCCGTCGTGCTGGGAAGCTATTATTCCCAGGTGCAGAACGCGTGGGGCGTCAATCTTCAACGAGCCAACCGCGTGCGCGAGGCCGAAGGCCATTTCAAGTCCGCGCTGCGGTTGTTTCCCGATAATCTCGCCGCAGAGAAGAACCTGGCCTTCAACGCCGATCTTCAGGCGGGCCGCCCCGCCGAGCTGCGCCCGCCAAAATCGATGGAGGAAGAGCTCGGGCGTTATCGCAGTTGGGAACAGGTCATGCGCGACACCGGCCCATTTGATGACCCGACACTGAGTTTCGTCATCGGCATGGGTTTCGCCCAGGGCAATAATTTTCGCCAGGCGACGCATGCCGTCGAACGTGTGTATCAGGTGCTTCCCGGAAACCTGCAGGTCGCCTTCTGGCTGTCGCGGCTTTACGTGATCACCCAGCAGCCTGCCCGCGCCTCCGAATTGCTGGCTGTGCTGCGCCAGCGGCAGGCGGAACTTGCCGAGCTCGGCATTCGCAAGATCGACATGTTGCAGGCCGAGGCCGGCGCACTCTATGTCAGTGGCAGGCGCGAACAGGCGGACCAGCTGGTGCGCGACAGCTTGAAGCAAAATCCCACCGACTTGCAGACCATCACCACCGCGCTCGAAATTTCAAAGGTGTTCCGCAGCTACACGAACGCGATGCTGTCGATCAATCAACTGCTGGAAGTCCGGCCCGACAACATTTCCGCGCTGGTTACGAAGGGCGTCTTCCAGATTCAGGCCGGCGAATTTCAGGCTGCACTCGAACCGCTTAACAAGGCTTTGTCGCTCCAAAGCACGAACTATGGCGCGCAACTCTATCGCGCAATGGCGCTCCTGAACGTCAACCAGCTGGACGCAGCCGCAAAGGATTACACGCAACTCAGCAAGGTGTTCCCGAACTCCATCGATGTTCACACGGGCCTGGCGGAGCTCGCCGTCCGGCGCAAGGACACCAATACCGCGCTCCAGCACCTCGAGTTCTGCCTGCGCAATACTCCTGTCGATTCCCAACAGGCTCACTTGCTGAGCCGCCGCATCAGCGAACTGCGACCGCCATCGCCGTCGCCAGCCGCATCGCCGTGATCGAAGCGCTGCCATGCGCATCACTCACGTCATCACGCGGCTCGTCGTCGGCGGCGCACAGGAAAACACCATCGCGTCGGTTCACGGATTGCGGCAGCAACCCGGATTCGACCTCAAACTGATTTCAGGTCCATCCATCGGGCCCGAAGGTTCGATGGAATCGGAAGTCGCCGATGTTCCGGGTTTGCTGGCCCTTGTCCCTGAACTGGTGCGCCCCGTGCATCCATGGAAGGACTGGATCGCGCTCCGCCGTCTCACGCGCATTTTCCAGCAAACGCGTCCCCACCTGGTGCATACCCATAGCGGCAAGGCAGGCATCCTCGGTCGCATGGCCGCCGCCAGGACCCGGGTGCCGATCGTTATTCACCATATCCACGGCCCATCATTTGGACCCTTCCAGGGAGCGCTCGCCAACGCTGTGTTCACCGCCGCGGAACGCTATGCCGCCCGGTTCACGGATCACTTTTTCTGTTCGGCGCAGGCGATGACCGACCTTTATCTGTCCGCAGGAATCGGCGTCCCAGCGCAATACACGCGGGTGTTCAGCGGGTTTGACGTGGATGCATTTCGGAATGTACCGGATGCCGCCGCGCTTCGCGCACGTCTTGGATTTTCACCTGCCGACTTTGTGATCGGAAAGATTGGCCGCATCACTGCCTTGAAAGGCCATGGCGACCTGCTTCGTGCCGTCAGGGATCTCCTGCCACATGTGGCGAACGCTCGCATCCTGTTCGTGGGCGACGGCTCGCTGCGTCAACAGGTGGAAACCCAGGCGCGGGAACTTGGCCTTGCAAACCGTGTGACCTTCACTGGCTTGGCCGCTCCAGCCGACGTCCCTGGTTACATCAGCGCGATGGATTGCGTTGCGCACCTGTCGTATCGCGAGGCGTTGTCCCGCGCACTGCCGCAAGCGCTCGCCGCCGGCAAACCGATCATTGCCTACAATTTCGCGGGGGCCAACGAAGTCTGCATGAACGGCCAGACGGGCTTCCTGGTGGATGTGGGAGCGATTGCGACAGTGACGCAATGTTTGCTCAAGCTGGCGCAGGATCCTGGATTGGGTGCGGTTTTGGGAAAACGGGGACAGGAACTTGTGGCCGAAAATTTCACCGTTGAAAACATGGTGCGCCAGCAAGCCGAGGTGTATCGCAGGCTTGCCCGCGAAAAAGGAATTTCGCCGTGAGTTTCAACGTGCTCTACCTGGGGGCGTTTACGGCGGCGTTTGCGGTGTGTTTTGCCACCCTGCCACTCTGGCGGCGCTTTTGCATCCGGCGCGGGCTCGTGGATGACCCTGGCGAACGCAAGATCCATAATGCAGCCGTTCCGCTCGCTGGAGGATTGGCAGTGATGACGGGCCTGATCGTGCCGACAGTCACCGCACTCGGCTTGCTGCTGATTGCTCCGGCAATGCTGGATGCTGATCTGTACGGACGCCTGAGCCATGGACTTCGCGTTCGATCCGTGGAATTGGCCGCCATTTTTCTCGGCGCGATTGGAATGCTGCTGGTTGGCATTTGGGACGACAAACATGAATTGAAGCCAGCCTTGAAGTTTGGAGCGCAAACAGTCGTCGCCCTTCTGGTTGCGGCAGCGGGTATCCGGATCACGCTGTTCGTGCCGAGCGTGATCTTCAGTTGCACCATCACGGTGTTATGGATTCTCACAGTGATCAACGCCTTCAACTTCATGGACAACATGAATGGCCTCTGCTCGGGCCTTGGCGCGATTGGATCGGCTTTCTTTGCGGTCATTGCGGCAGGCGCGGGCCAGTATCTGGTGGGCTTGATTGCGGCGCTCACCTGCGGCGCACTCGTGGGTTTCCTGCCGCACAACTATCCTCGAGCCCGCGCTTTCCTGGGAGATTCCGGAAGCCACCTCGCTGGGTATCTGCTCGCAGTGCTCGCCATCCTGCCGCATTTTCACACGCCTGAAGCGCCCCGCGCGTGGGCGGTGCTGAGCCCGTTGTTCATTCTCGCGATACCCCTGGCCGATCTGTGCTGGGTAGTGCTCCTGCGCACGGCCGCGCGGAAACCATTTTGGATCGGCGACACCAACCACTTGTCGCATCGACTGGTGCGCCGCGGCTTCACAAAACCTGCCGCAGTCCTGTTGATCTGGTTGCTTGCAATGGCGCTGGGCCTTCCTGCCTTGCGTTGAATGGAACCAAAGGAGAACCCGCGGGGATTCCCTACGCGTCGGGTTTGCTGCTCGCCGCGATGGCTTCCGAGAAGAGGCTGAGCACCTGCGCGCGGGCGAGTGCGCCGACGAGGCGATTCTCCTTCAAGGTGCTGACGACGGGGATATTGCGCTGTTCACTCGTGAGGACGACCGGCAAAACATCCAGCAGACGCTGGTTGGGTGTCACGCATGGCGGCGGCGGGCGCATCACATCGTATGCAATGATGGCCTTCAATTCCGCGCCGCCATTCAGGTATTCCTTGAGATCGTGCAAAGCGACAACGCCGATCAACTGGTCGCGCCCATCCACAACGGGCAGGAAATTATTCGGACTGCTCAGGAAACGTTCCGCAATCGCCGCGAGAGTTGCATTTTCCCGAACGGGCGCCACAGGCGCCTGCATGACATCAGCCACAATGCGCTCCGTCGCTGCGCCAGGATCGGTGCTGTCCTGCCGCACGTTCAGTCCCTTGCGGCGCAGCGGCTCCGTGTAAACAGATTCCGCCACGAACCGCCCGGCAACCAGGATTGAGACGACGCAGCCAAGCATCAGCGCGGGCATGAGGGAATAATCGAGTGAAATCTCGAAGATCATGATGATGGCAAGCAGCGGCGACCGCGTTGTCGCGGCAAGGGTGCTTCCCATGCCGACGAGCGCGAACGCCGCAACGGGAAGATCCTTTGCGCCACCGACCTCGTGCAGGACCATTCCAAACACGGCGCCCAGGCTGGCGCCGAGAAAAAGAGTGGGTGTGAAGACACCGCCCACGGCCCCCGAGCCGACCGTGATCACGGTGGCAAGCAGCTTCGCGATGAGCAAACCGCCCAGCACCAGCAGCAGCTGGTTCTCTCCTGCGAACGGAGGACGAATCAACTGAATCGGATCGAGCAGCATCTGATTCGTGACCACGTAGCCATTGCCCCACACGTGCGGGAACAGTTGTGCAATGACCCCCACCGCAAGGCCGCCGAGCGCCACCCGCGCGTAGATGGGCAGCTTCATTTTCTCGAACATGGTTTCGCTGGAACGCAGCAGGAACAGGAACGCGGCACCGAGCATTCCGGCAAGCACACCCAGAAGGACGAACCACGGCAGCTGAAGCACGCTGGTGAAGTCAAATGATGGGACCGTGTACCACGGTTTGATGCCGAAAAAACTCCGCGACACCATTGTTGCCACGACGGAGGCGAAGACCAATGGCGCGAACAGGTTCATGGAAAAATTTCCAAGCACAATCAACGAGGCGAAGACTGCGCCTGCGATGGGTGCATTGTAGGCCGCTGCAATCCCTGAGGCGGCGCCGCAGCCGACAAGCATGCGCAATCGATAGGGCGGCCATTTTGAGAGTTGGCCCCATTTGGAAGCGAGAGTTGCTGAAAGCTGGGTGACGCCGCCTTCCCGTCCGATCGATCCGCCCGTGCTGATGCTCATCATCGACGAAATGAACTTTACGAGTGCGGTTCGGAAAGGCAGGCGGCCATCCCCGGCAACGACGACTTCAAGCAGGTTGCTGGAACCCTGCGGCCCGACGAGTCGCAGTCCCCAAAACAGCACGAGTCCCGCGCACAGTCCGCCGATCGCTGGGATCAGCAGGCGCTCCATTCCGGTCATCATCTCCGCGACCTCTGAAGGATCTCCCGGCCGTCTCAGGAACAGCAATTTGACGGATTCCGTCGCATAGTAGAACGCAAGGTTGACAAGGCCGCCCACCACACCCACGCCCCCGGCGAGCACCAGATGAAACGCTTCCTCGCTGAAACGAATGCGTTCGCGGATGCGCAGCAACCGTTGCCAGTGCCGTTGGAAAAAGGCACGTGAGGCTCCCACTACTTTCCTGGGTTCCAGTCGAGGCACAGAAAAAGATTACTGCCATTCGAGTATTTGACGAGTCGTGACTCACCCCGGCGGCCGGCGGTTGGAGCGAAGTAGCGGCAGGCATCCTGCCTGACGCAGAGGGGCGCGATTCCTCGCCGCCCGGAACAAAAACGATAAAAACCGCGGGCAACGGTGGATTTTCTTGCGCACGGCCGCGCCTAACGTTCATGCCGCCGGGCTGGAAACCCGGTTTCGACGGCAGGCAAGATGCCTGCCGGAACCGCAGGATCGCATTGCATGCGGCGCCTGCGCTGCATAACGTGCGTCAATGGGAACTCACTTTGCCGTCGGGCTTTCAAGATTTGTGGTGCTGCTGTTGACAGGCTTCAGCCTGCACGCCGCGGAACCCATCCTCACGGTGTCGCCCGAGGCATCACGACCCACTGCAACGTCCTTTCGCTTCTGGCTCACTGCGCTCAATCCATCCGCCCAAGCCATCCATTGGCAGCCTCCCGTGGAGCTGCATTGCACCGCGACCTCCACCCATGCGGATATTGCCATCCTTGCGCAGCGAGTCGGCACGCTCCCCGATACAACAGTTCAGCCCGGCACGTTCGCGCGCGTGGAATATCAGTTCTCCCTGCCTGCCAACGCCACGAACGATATTACGGTCCGCGTCCGCGAAGTGCCCGGCATGCTGATTACCTACTCAGCCGCGGCGGACAATACCGAGACACCAGTGCCCGTGCAATCGGGCGGACTTGTGTATTTCCTGAGGGGCCGTGGGGATGCCGCCAATGCGCGGAATTACGAACCGAACCAGTTCTTCAAGGAACATATTTCCGGACACGAGCCGCTCTATTTCCTGGCGGGAACCAAAACACCGAACGCAAAGTTTCAAATCAGCTTCAAGTATCGGCTGCTGAACGAGCATGGCTGGCTGGCGGAAGCCGCGCCGTTGCTGGGCGGCTTGCACCTCGCGTATTCGCAAACATCGTTATGGGACCTGGATTCCCGTTCAGCGCCGTTCTTCGATTCGAGTTATCGTCCCGAGGTGCTGTTTTCGAAGGAAGAAGTCTTCAGGTCGGCACAGGGATTCTTCACGTTGGATGTGGAAGGCGGCGTTCAACACGAGTCGAACGGCCGCGATGGGGCTGATTCCAGAAGCCTGAACATTGCGTATCTGCGTCCGCGATTCACCTTTGGTTCCGGCGACGGATTGCAACTCTCGCTCGCTCCGCGCGCATGGGTGTACGTGGGTGACCTCAGCGACAATCCCGACATCGAAGACTATCGAGGCTACGTCGATTTGCGCGCTGTGATCGGATGGAAACGCGGATTACAGGTTTCCGCGCTCGGACGGCTGGGCGATGACTCGCGTGATGGGAGCGTGACTGTCGATGCCACGTACCCGCTCATGCAACCGCCGTATGGGGCGTTGAGCCTTTATTTGCACGCCCAATATTTCACCGGGTATGGCGAGAGCCTGATTGGGTATCGCGAGCGAACGGAACAATTCCGCGCGGGCATTTCGCTATTTCGCTGAACTGGCCCCGCTTCGCGCAAGCCTTGCCGAAGCACGCGGCGGAAATGCTACGCCGTCTGAATCGGGGGCTGCACCACGGTTTTTGCGGACGTGTTTGCGGCTGCAATGGATGTAGTGGATACCGCTGCTGGAGGAGCCGATGTGCGTTTGCGCTTGTACCAGGCGATCGCGGCGCGGGTAAACTCCGAATCCAGGTAGTTGTGCAGCAGGCGCCAGGTCCATCGCTGCCAGCAGGCTTCTAAACGGAACGCGAGGAGAAACACCTGGTTTTCAAGGCGCTCCATGAAGGTATTCTGCGCAACCTTTTCACCGTACACGATCGATCGGGAAAAGCGCACCTTGCGAAAATGACGAGACTTGAACACCCGTTCGATCACGAGACGGTAAACACCCGGCCAGCAGGTGCTGTCGTGAAACGCAATGGTGCCGCCATTGACAACTTTGGGATACCACGCCTCGAAATCATCCCGCACGCCTTCGTATTCGTGCAATCCGTCGATGAAGATGAATTCCACAGGGTCATTAAACGTCTTCGCAACCGAGGTGGAGTAATCCACATGGGGCACGATCATTTCGCTGACGCCCGCGTTGTCGATGTTCCGCTGGAATTCCTCGAACGTCCAAACCTTGCCGCCAAACATCGTCGAATGCTCAGGCGATCCCGTGTGCGGGTCGATCGCATGAACCTTCGCTCCGCACCCTTCCCTTGAACCAAAACTCATCCAGATCGTCGACTTCCCCTTCCAGGATCCAATTTCCACAATGCGTCCCCTGCCAGTGCAGCGATTCGCCAACTGGTAGAGGATTCGGCCTTCCTTGGGATGCAACCAACCGTCCACTTTATCTGCCTGAGCTTCGACGTGTTTCATAGGATTGGTGGCGATCCTGAGACAAACCGTTTGACAAATCCATGGGGTTGGAACCGCCCATCCGGGTATGGGATTACTCCAGTCAAACAGGGCGGAAGTGGTGCACGAATGGCTGCACTGGCGGCCTGTGCTAATTTGGTCCAATCAGAACATGACAGAACCCGGTTCATCTACCAATCAACATTCAATATGGGCTCCTCTCAAACGCCCGCTCTTTCGGGATCGCTGGCTCGCGTCGATCGTTTCGAACACTGGCGGCTGGATGCAGGATACCGCGGGAACGTGGCTGATGACCGCGCTCACCACCTCGCCGCTTCTCGTCGCGCTCATGCAAACCGCGGCAAACCTGCCTGTGTTGTTGCTCGGGCTTCCGGCGGGAGCGACTGCGGACATCCTTGATCGCCGAAGATTGCTGCTGTTCTGGGGCACATGGATGCTCATCGCTGCGGCAGCATTGAGCGTGCTGACACTTGGAGGCTGGGTCGGCGTTGGATCCTTGCTCGCCTTGACGTTTCTGCTGCGCATTGGAACCGCGATGAACGGCCCAACGTGGCAGGCGATCGTGCCAGAGTTGGTGCCAAGAAAGGAGTTGCCCGAAGCCATCGCGCTGAACAGCGCCGCGTTCAACATCGCGCGGGCGGTAGGCCCCGCCGTGGGCGGCCTGCTGGTTGCCGCGTTTGCGTCGGTGATGCTTGGAACGGGAATCGTGTTTTTGATCAACGCGCTGTCGTTCCTCGCTGTGCTGGTCGTGATTTATCGCTGGAAGCGAACGCCTTACTTCACAAGTGCCTTGCCTGCGGAACGGCTCGCAGGTTCGATACGCGCCTGCCTTCGGTACACGCGGTTCGCCCCCGCGATGCGCGCCATTCTCGTCCGCTCTTTCCTGCAGACCTTTGGCGTCAGCGCGATGTGGGCGTTGCTCGTCCTGGTTGCAAGAGAGAACGTGCAACGTGGAGCAACGGGTTATGGGATTCTGACCGGGGCGATTGGAGTCGGCGCGGTTTCTGGCGCGCTCCTGTTTCCCCGGTTGCGACGACGCTTCTCGGCCGATTGCATCGTTTCGGCAGCGAGCGTGGTATTTGCCTTGGTGCTGCTCGTGATGGCGTGGTTTCACCAATGGATCGTTCTCGTCATCGCCCTTTTCTTTGGCGGCATGGCATGGACCAGCACCACTTCCTGCCTCAATATCGCCGTTCAACTCTCAGTTCCTGCATGGGTCCAGGCACGGTCGCTCGGGATGTATCAGACCGTGTTCCAGGGCGGAATGGCCATCGGCAGCGTCGTCTGGGGAATCGTCGCCGAAAGCACCAGCACTTCCATCGCGCTCACGGCAAGCGCCGGGGGGCTGATTGCAAGCCTGGCAGTCGTCGGAAAGTTTCGGCTGATGGATTTTGCGGGGCAGGATCACTCCCCTGCCCGCCTGACGGTCGCACTCAGTCGATCCGCGCCGCAGGTGGTGATCGAACCCAACCCTGAGGACGGGCCAGTCCTGATTACCGTCACGTTCCAGATTGATCCTGCGCGCGCGGACGATTTCGTGCGTGCAGCGCAGGAACTGGGCCGGGTTCGGCGCCGCGATGGCGCGATTCGATGGGGACTTTTCAAGGATCCGTTTCATCCCGGCCGTTATGTCGAAACTTACGTAGTGGAATCGTGGCTCGATCGCCAGCGCCAGATTGAGCGGTTCACGGTGGCAGATCATGCGATACGCGATCGCGTTTGGAACTTTCATTCCGCGGCCGAGCCACCGGCGGTTTCACGCATGATTCTCGCGCGCCCCGAAGACGTTCCTCCGCAACCGCCGCTCACTGAAGTTTGACCTGCGCAAGGTTGCGCAGCCATTCATGGCGCTCCTCCCGCGGTTTCGCGGATAACTCCTCTGCGGCAATATAGAAAGCATCGACGTCGCCATCCTTCAGCCGCAGCAGCGCTTCAAATCCAGGCACGTAGTCGTAGTAGTTCGCAATCGTGTTCAGCTGCGCATTGTTCAACTCCCGCGCAAACCACGCATCGTAGCCGGCGAACCCGTCCCACTCCTCTTTCAGTCGCTGGTACTCACTGCGCAGGCCGGCAAACACCTGTTGCTTTTCCTGCCGCAATTGATCGGGCGCGGCTGGCAGCTCACGCGCAGCTTTCAGTTTTCCATCCTCATCGCGGACATCGCCATAAAGCCGTTCCAGACGCACACGCGTCTTCAGGATCAATCGGACGAACTGGCCGTTGCGTTTGAGCGACGCCTCATATCGCATCAGGCCGTTGGTGTCGGATTTGGAATGAAGCCAGCGGCGCGCGCCTTCTTCGCCGACCACCGTTGCAAACGCCTCATTGAAATCCGTGTCGCCCCGCGCAAACAACCGTTGATGTCCCAGCTCGTGAAAGATCACCTCAGCGAGTTCACTTTCTTCGCGAAAGATGAACGTGTTCAGCACAGGATCCTTGAACCATCCCAGTGTTGAATACGCCTGAACACCGCCAACGAACGTGTCGAAACCCTTCCTCCGCAATCGCGCTGCCGTTTCCTCAGCCCCATCTTTCGCAAAGTATCCGCGATACTCCAAACGCCCCACCAGCGGATACCACCACGTCTTCGGTTCGAGCGAAAATTCGGGCGCGGCCTGAACGTTCCAAACGACGTAGGGCCGCCCAACATCCACATAGGATTGATAGTGGCCATCGACCGGCAGCTTCAAAACATCGCGCGCGAACTGCCTTAGCTCCTGCAGGAGTTCGAGTTGGCTCTTCAGGACTGCCGGAGTTTGTGGATTCGCGATCACTTCCTCGACGGGTTGCTGGCCTGCAAATATCTGGTACTGGCCTTTGATTGCCTGCCCGTAAAATTTCAACGTGCGGCAACCGCACACAGTTCCGACGAAAAATAGAACAGCGAGAACGTACAACGCGCGGCGAACTCGCGGCCTGTGAAACAACCGGCGTGCGAAAGTGGGAATCATTCAGGGGAAACGTAACAAAGCATGAGCCGGGAATCTCCGGCAGGATGCAAATTCTTGATCGGCGCGCGCAATACCATTACCCGCGATGCCGCCCCGCAATCTCTTCCACCTCAGGTTTAGCGCACTCGAGTCCCCAGTATTGCGTGACGGACTTGGTTTCCATAACAGGTTCTGCCACCGCCGCAATGTACGCGGCACCCTGGAAAAATCTAATGAGGAAAAACAGAACCTGGGTTTCGACGGGGCTTGGAAACCCGCGGCAGCAGCGCCGCTTGAACCTTGAACCCGCATGCTTGATCCTGCTACAACCTGCCGGTGCCTAATGATGCCGTCACGTGGAAATCGCTCAATGCGCCTCGCTCCCTCAGCCTCATTGCCGGTCCTTGCGTGATCGAGAGCGAGCAGCTCTGCATGGACGTGGCGGCTTTTCTCAAAAAAGCGTGCTCAAGGCTGGCCGTCCCTTTCGTGTTCAAGGCGAGCTACGATAAAGCCAATCGCACTTCGGCAAAATCGTTCCGTGGACCTGGCGCCGAAGCGGGCCTGCGGGTGCTTGCAAAAGTGCGCGACCGCTTTGACATCCCGGTGCTTACGGATGTGCACACCGCCGGCGAGGCCCGGTCTGCCGCGGAGTTCGTGGACATCCTGCAAATCCCCGCCTTCCTTTGCCGCCAGACAGACCTCATCGAGGCAGCTGCGCGAACCGGCCGGATCGTCAATATCAAGAAAGGCCAGTTTTTGTCGCCGAACGAAATGGGCCAGGTGGCCGCCAAAGCAAAAGCTGCCGGCGCAAAAAAAATCCTGCTGACGGAGCGTGGCACCACGTTTGGTTATAACAATCTTGTGACGGACATGCGTGCGATTCCGATCATGAAAGGCTTCGGATTTCCTGTGATCTTTGATGCCACGCACTCGGTTCAACTTCCCGGCGGCGGAGGCGATCGATCCAGCGGGCAGCGCGAGTTTGCGCCCGTCCTGGCCAAATGCGCAGTTGCTGCAGGCGCGAGCGGCGTGTTCATCGAAACCCATCCCGACCCGGATAACGCCCTGAGCGATGGGCCAAACATGATTCCGCTTCGCGACATGCCGGCGCTGCTGAAAGCCCTGCTCCGCGTTTCCGACGCAGCGCGCGGCTCATGATTTCGCGAGTCACCTGAAATGACTACCCCTGGCCTGCCACTGAAGCTCCGGCCGCGATTGCGGCGAATCAAATTATTTCTCTGCGATGTCGATGGCGTCCTGACCGATTGCGCCGTATGGATGGGACGGGACGGGGAAACCAAGCGTTTCAACATCCGCGACGGCCTCGCGCTCAGAATCATGCAACACTGCGGTATCAAGGTGGGCTGGGTGTCGCGACGCCCTTCGAAGGCAACGCAGGAGCGCGCGATGGACCTGAAAATCGATTTCCTGGTACAGAGCGATCACGATAAGCTCGCGGCGGTCGAAACTATTCTGAAGCAGACGGGTTTAAACTGGGAGGACCTGTGTTACGTCGGGGACGATATTGTCGACATCTGCGTCCTCAAACGGGCGGGCCTTGCGGTCGTGGTTGCGGATGGGACGGCTGAAACGCGGGAATACGCGCATTACATCACATGCGCCGCAGGCGGCCATGGCGCGGTGCGGGAAACGATCGAAATGATATTAAATGCACAGAACAAGTGGAAACAGGTGGTTGCTGACTATGCCGCGTAACACGAAGCGCGCCGTCCTGCTGCTGTCGCTGTGCGTCTGCATCGCCGGGCTGGCGCGTGCGCAACAGGTGAGCCGCGTGTCGGGAACCAGCTTCAAAGTCCAGCTGGAAACCTTCCCTGCCCCTTTTGAAACACAGATCAAAACCTCGCTCGAGGGCAAGCGCGCGGAACCCCAGCCAGGCGGCTTCATCATTTTCACCGAACCCCAACTCAAGCATTTCAATACAAACGGAAGCCTGGAAATCCAGGTGCGCGCACCGGAATGCCTGTTGAACCTGATGCAGCGAACCGTCAGTTCGACCAACACGCTGCAAGTCGAATTGACCGACGGCAGGTTCTACATGGAGGGCCGTGGTTTTCTTCAAATGACAAATGGAACCCTCCTGCTCTCGAATGACGTTCGTACGGTGATCCGAACCACCATGAAAGCCCCTGGCAAGCCATGAAATCTCTTTGGTTCACACTCGCCCTCGCTTCCGGCATCGCCAGCGCTGCGGCCCAGGATTTCTCCGCAACGGCCGGGATCGCCAATCCCCCGCCCGCCACCAACACCGCTGAGGCCACCCCGGCCGCCGCGGGCGTGGTTGCCTCCCTCGTTTCCGCGACGAATCACATTGAAATTGAGAGCGACCAGGCCGAGCTGCGGACGGAAACCAACTATACTGCGATTTACACGGGAAATGTCCGTGCAAACTACGGCTCTGCAAAACTGACGTGCGAGCAGCTCACCATCCGCGCGGAGAAAGGCGCAGAGCGTCCGGAATACATGCTGGCCGACAGGAACGTGATCATCCACCACATTGACAAGGATGGGAAACCGATCCACGCGAGTGGCGAACGCGCGGTTTACGCTTACGTCAGGGAACCCGCGGGCACGAACGAGCTCATCACCTTGAGCGGCGATGCGCACATCACTTCGAGCTCCGGCGAATTCATGGGCGAGGTGATCACCTGGAACCTGACCACGGGAACTGTCCTCGGCTCGCGCCAGCGCACGATCATCAACATGAAAGACGATGCCGCCTCGCAGGTGCCGTTTGGGAGCAGCCGCACCAACTCGCCATGAGCGACTCCACTGCAACGCTGGTTCCGCAAGCAGACAGCGCCCCGGCCGCAGCCGCACCGCTGCTCGCCACAAGCAAGCTCGTCAAGGAGTATCGCCAGCGCCGCGTCGTCAACGGCGTTTCGATCAGCATCGCAGCAGGCGAAATCGTTGGCCTTCTCGGCCCCAACGGCGCGGGCAAGACGACCACTTTCAACATGGTGGTGGGTGTTGTAAAACCTGACGAGGGCGAGGTGCGCTTCCAGGATCGGAACATTACAGGCCTGCCGATGCATCGGCGCGCGCGACTTGGGATTGGTTACCTGACGCAGGAACCTTCCGTATTTCGCAAGCTGACCGTTGAACAGAACATCCTGGCGATTCTTGAAACCTTGAAGATCGGCAGGCAGGAGCGCGCCATCCGCCTCAAGTACCTGCTTGAGGAACTGGACCTGACGCCACTCGCCAACAGCAAGGCGTATCAACTCAGCGGCGGCGAGAAACGCAGGCTCGAGATCACGCGCGCGCTGGTGACAAGCCCCAAGCTGCTGCTCCTCGATGAGCCGTTCAGCGGCATCGATCCCATCGCCGTGTACGAGGTGCAAAAAATTGTGCGCCGACTGAAGGACCGCGGGCTTGGCGTGCTGATCACCGACCACAACGTCCGCGAGACGCTCAAGCTGATCGACCGCGGTTACATCATTCACAAGGGCCAGGTGCTTGTGGAAGGCAGCGCTGAGTTTCTGGCAAACGATCCGAAGGCCCGGGAGATTTATCTCGGTCCTGAGTTCAACATGTGATCCATCTCTTATGCCCCTCCAACGCGACATCGTCACGGTCGAGAAGTTCTACACTGATCACGCCGATGACCTTGGCCTGAAGCTGATTGCAGGCGCGAATGGCCTGAAGCGCATCATTCGCGAACCCACCGTGAATCGGCCAGGCCTTGCCCTTGCGGGCTTCACCCGCTATTTCGCGAACAAGAGGATCCAGGTCATCGGAAACGCCGAGGCCTATTTCCTCAAGGCGCTCACGGCGGACGAACGCGTGAATCGATACGAGATGTTGCTCGGCTACAAGATCCCCTGCTTCGTGTTCAGCCGCGACCTCATGCCGGACAAACAGTTTCTAAAGGCGATGGAAGAAGCCAATGTTCCAGCCTTTCAGACTCCGCTGATCACGATGAAGTTCATCAACCTTGCCACCCTCGCGCTTGAAACGATGTTCGCGCCACACGGCACGGAAATGGGCAGCATGGTGGATATCCTGGGCGTTGGCGTCATAATCCGCGGTGAAAGTGGCATTGGAAAAAGCGAGAGCGTGCTTGCCTTGATTGAGCGCGGCTACAGCCTCGTTGCGGATGACATCACCAAGGTGACGCTCATCGACGGCCACGACGTCATCGGGACGAGCGCGGAATTGACCCGCAATCACATGGAGGTGCGCGGCATTGGCATCATCAATGTCGCCGCGATGTTCGGCGTGAAGAGCATTCGGAGCAAAAAACGCGTCGATCTGATTGTGTCACTCAAAGGGTGGAACCAGGTGGAGGATGTTGATCGCGTCGGAATGGAACAGGAGTTCGTGAAGATCCTGGGAATTGATGTTCCGCACATTACGATCCCCGTGCGCCCCGGCCGCGACCTGGCCCGGTTAATCGAGGTCGCAGCGTTCCAGACAAAACTCAAGATGTCCGGGTTCAATGCGGCCAAGGAACTCAACGATCGGCTGATTGCCCAAATGGCGAGTGCCTCAAAGATCTGAACCACGGCACAACAACCAGGGAAGAGAGAGCCGGCTGAAACCGGCTGGACAATGGGCGGGGTCTAACGGAGGCGGAAGGTGATGCGGGCTTTGCTGAGGTCGTAGGGCGACATTTCCATTCGCACGCGGTCGCCAACGGTGAGGCGGACAAAGTGTTTGCGCATCTTGCCAGAAATGTGGGCTAGAACCTCGTGCTGGTTGTCCAGCATCACACGAAACATGGTTCCAGGAAGCACGGTTTTAATCACGCCTTCCAGTTCAATCGGTTGTTCACTGCTCATATACAATCACGGACTCCACAGCGATAGGTTTGGCCGGGAGATGCCAGCGGACACAGCCGCCAGAAAAGTGCGGGCCAACATGGACTCATGCACGGCACTTGGCAAGCCGCAAATCCGCGATCTCGAGGCGCCCGAGTTGACTCAAATTAAAAGACACCGGAGGGGAAGAACTGGGGGGAGGCCGAAAGGGTCGTTGACTCATGGAAAAAAGACACCAGGAGTCGGTGTGAATGAACATGGGCACGAAATGAAAAAGGATTGGTTGTCCAAACTACAGCTTCAGCACTCACGACGCGGTCGGGCGGGCAAAAGCAGGATGATTGATGAGTTCTGTGAAGACCATGAGCATGAGCGCAAGTGAAAACCTCGGCAACGGGTCATGCACGCGCTGCACACATGCGGCCGCACCCGGCAATATTGAGTGTGAAGCCGCCTGAAAGCCGGCGCTCTGATGTTGCTAGTTCCGATTCCGATTTGCCATTTGCCGGGACTGCCATCGGTGCACTACATTCCGGGCCGAAACACTATGATCCTGGTCATCGACAACTACGATTCGTTCACCTACAACCTGGTTCAATACCTGGGCGAGCTGAATGTGGAATTGCAGGTGAAGCGCAACGACCAGATCACGATCGACCAGATCCGCGAGCTGAATCCCGAACGGATTCTGGTTTCTCCGGGGCCCTGTTCCCCCCGCGAATCCGGTCTCTCCAACGAGATCATCCGCACATTCGGTCCGAAGCTCCCGTTGTTCGGCGTCTGCCTTGGGCATCAATGCATCGGCCACACCTTTGGCGGAAACGTCATTGTGAATCATCGCATGATGCACGGAAAAACCTCGCCGATTCGCCACAATGGCAAGGATCTGTTTGAGGGAATGCCCAACCCTTTTGCAGCGACGCGCTATCATTCGCTCGTCATTGAACGCGGTTCGATTCCTGATTCCCTGGAGATCACGGCGGAAACCGAAGAGGGCGAGATCATGGGGGTAAAGCACAAGGAATTTCCGATCTGGGGTGTGCAGTTTCATCCTGAAAGCATTCTCACCGAGAACGGACGCCAGATTCTGAAGAACTTCCTGAAGCTGCAGGCGCGCTGAGCGCGTTGCGTTCACGCGAATTTGGCGCGTGGATCCATTACGCGTTTGCAGATTCCACGATTCTTCCACGCATTACGCTGAAGCGGACTGAAGTCCGCGCTCCTCCGCACAATCCCCGTCTGGCCGAGAGTGCGCGGCTTGCCTATACTCGCGCACGATGAGCGAGATCACTCTGGTTTTGGATGCGATTGCGAACGGTGATCGTCGCGCCTCGGAGGATTTGCTTCCGCTGGTTTACGACGAACTCCGCCGGCTGGCTGCAGTTCGTCTCGGGCGCGAATCTGCGGGCCAGACGCTTCAACCGACGGCCCTCGTGCACGAAGCCTGGCTGAAGCTTTCCCGAGAGGGCAACCGAACCTGGCAGGACCGCGCCCATTTCTTTCGCGCCGCTGCGCAGGCCATGCGGCGGATTCTGGTCGATCGTGCGCGCCACAAGCTCAGCCTCAAGGGCGGAGGCGGCTTTGAAAAGATTGCCATCGACGAACTCGACCTCGCTGCCGCGCCGGTGGAAGATCGCATCCTGCTTGTGGATCAGGCCCTCGAGCGCCTGGAACAGGAGGACCCGGAAAGCGCGCGCGTCATCACCCTGAAATTCTTCGGCGGCCTGACGAACAAGGAAGTGGCCGCCATTCTCGAGATCACCGAACGCACCGTTGAACGGCAATGGGCCTACGCACGAGCCTCGTTGTTCGAAATGATCCAGGCTGAAATCTGAATGTGCGTCGGTTTTGATCTGGCCCTTTCGCTCTTCAGATGGAGAAGCGCCCCAATTGCGGGCAGCACAACGGCACATCATTTGGATGACTGAACAGAAACAGGTCGAGAAAGCGGTCTTTGATGCCGCATTGGCAATTGAGGATCCGGCCGCTCGGGAAGCATTTCTCGACCAGGCGTGCAGCGGCAACGCGTTGCTGCGAGCGCGCGTTGAAAAACTTCTGCGGCTGCAATCTTCCTCCGAGGAATTCTTTCGTATCAACGCAAGCGCCGTAGTCGCTACCCCGGCAGACTTGGCCGCGTGTTCCTCGACGGAATGCTCCGAGCTCGATACCGCGCCGGTTGTGATTGGGCGTTATCGGCTCCTTCATCGCCTGGGTGAGGGAGGTTGCGGAATTGTTTACCTCGCCGAACAACAGGAACCTGTTCGACGCAGAGTCGCCCTGAAGGTGATCCGCCTTGGCATGGATACCGAGCGCGTCATTGCGCGGTTCGAGGCGGAACGCCAGGCGCTTGCGCTGATGGATCACCCGAACATTGCCCACGTGCTCGACGCCGGGTCGACTGATTCGGGGCGTCCCTACTTCGTGATGGAACTCGTGACGGGAACCAAGGTGACCGAATACTGCAACGAAAACCGTCTCAGCCTTCGCGAACGCCTCATGCTCTTCATCCAGATCTGCCACGGAATCCAGCATGCGCATCAAAAGGGCGTGATTCATCGCGATATCAAACCCTCCAACGTGCTGATCACGCTTCACGATGGAGCTCCCGTTCCCAAGGTAATCGATTTCGGTATTGCCAAGGCGACCCAGGGCAGGCTCACGGACAACACGCTCTATACGGCCGCGGACCAGTTCATTGGGACCCCTGCTTACATGAGCCCCGAACAGGCGGAGCGAAGCGGGCTGGATGTCGATACGCGCAGCGACATCTACAGCCTCGGCGTGCTGCTGTACGAGCTCGTCACGGGACGCACTCCGTTTGACTCGTCAGAACTGATGAAGTCGGGCGTGGATGCAATGCGGCGCACGTTGCGGGATCGCGAACCGCGCCCGCCGTCAACGCTCCTGACCACGCTTGAGAAAACGGAGCTTCGAACAGTGGCCGCGCAACACCTCGCCGATCCGCCGCGCCTCATTTCGCTCGTCGCCGGTGACCTTGATTGGATCGTCATGAAGGCGCTGGAGAAGGATCGGCGTCGTCGATACGAAACTGCGAATGGCCTGGCGCTCGACGTGCAGCGTTACCTGAACAACGAACCGATTCTCGCACGGCCGCCGAGCCGTTTCTATCGCCTTGGGAAAATGATCAGGCGGAACAAGCTGACCTTCGCGGCCATATCCGCCGTCACGCTGACATTGATCGCCGGACTGGGAACATCCACATGGTTGTTCCTTCGCGAGCGCGAGGCGCGGAGGCGTGCAGTGGAGGCGGAGCAGCAGCAGATTCAATTGAGGAAGGAAGCCGACTACCTGCGCCAGGAGGCGGAACGGCGGCAGAAGCTCACGGAAGCAACGGTGCTCCTCAGCCGCGAACACCTGGTGGAGGCGGATCGTCTGGTCGCGGGAATTCCGGCTGCCGAGCCGAACCTCGAGTATGCCGCATTGTTCCGAACCCTCGGTGACTGGCACAGCGTTCATGGACGTTGGGAATTCGCCGCGCAGAGATTCCGCGTCCTGTTGCAGGCGAATCAACCCGAGGATTGGGATATCACCACGCTGGACTATCTCCGCTGCGGTCCTGTGCTGCTGGAAATGGGTGACGATGCTGGGTATGAGGAGTTCCGCAAACAAGCAATCAATCATTTCGCCGGCACAACAAACCCGCTTCCAGCAGAACGCGTGTTGAAGATCAGCCTTCTGACCCCCACCAGCAGCAACCTCCTACACCGATTGGAGCCGCTGGCGAAACTATCCGCGCATACGCTCGAGGGCGGTGTCACAGTGGAGCGATCCCTCGCAGCCTGGCGCTCGTTTTCACTGGCGATGTACGAGTTCCGCCGCGGAGAGCTTCGCACAGCGCTCGACTGGTGCAACAAATCGGTCGCCTTGCAAAATATAAATCCGGCTCGCGCTGTAAACGTGCAGCTCCTGATGACGATCCTGCGTTTTCGCCAGGGAGAGGTGGAACACGCGCGAGCAGAACTCTCGCGTTTGCGCGAAACGGTCGAGACCCGTTTCAACCGCGGCCTCGTTGTAGGGAACGGATCGGAGGGATTTTGGTTTGATTGGGTTTTCGCCCGCATCCTGCTGCGGGAAGCGGTGGATACAATCGGCGAATCGCATCGATGGAAGCCGTTGGAAACGTCCGAGTTGTAGCGAGGCTAACGTCGTTCATGTTTTTGAAGCGTCCGTCGTGGTGCTGGCTTCCAAGTCTTCTATATTGCCTCTTTCCGTAGCAGCTACGGCGGATGGACAGGTTTCCAAACCTGCGCCGCGTTGCAGACCCGGCGTGTGAAGCATTTCACCCGCACTGTGAACTCCTCCGCCCTGCCGACACGGAAATCGGCGATACAGTCCGGACTGATCGGGAGAAACATGTGCTACGAGACTGGAGGCCGCGTTGCGGCGCGGTTCTCGTCGACAAAAATAATTTGTCGGGTTTCGCGGCCGCTTTCCGCTTCCTTCTGCAGACACTATGAGATTCCACAACGCAGATTCAGCTCCCTCTCCTTCCACGATTCATGCTGAAAATTCGCGCCACGACGCCTTTACGCTGATCGAACTCCTGGTTGTTATCGCGATCATCGCAATTCTCGCGGCAATGCTTTTGCCCGCGCTTGCACATGCCAGGGAGCGCGCGAAGCGGATCAACTGCAACAGCAACCTGCGCCAGTTTAACATTGCCTGCCAGCTATACGCGGGTGAGAACCGTGACAAGTTGCCAGTCATGAATGCCGGATTCTGGCCTTGGGATATCAGCGTCGCTGCCGCCGATGCCCTGACCCAAAACGGCGCACGACGCAAAATCCTTTACTGCCCGTCGTTCAGCGATCAGGACAACGACACCCTTTGGGGCGGCGCCAATGGCTACCTCAATGGCGGTTATCGTGGAACAGGCTACGCCAACACATTTCCGGGTGGCACTTCCAACCACGGATTGATGGCCACCAACATCAATGAGTTCATCGTCCCCCGCGGCATCCGCAACGGACTGATCGTTCTTCCTCCACCGCCCCCAACTGATCGCGTGTTGCTGGCCGACGCCACTATCACTGCGTCCGCCAATCGAACC
>Ga0196970_1000932_pt1 | contig 24973 bp, 25 predicted proteins | sample S1v_513CmetaG_FD_148672 | JGI IMG/M metagenome (GOLD analysis project Ga0196970, IMG submission 148672) | Soil microbial communities from Anza Borrego desert, Southern California, United States - S1+v_5-13C | ecosystem: Environmental > Terrestrial > Soil > Desert | place: USA: California... | reverse complement strand
GGATCTCACGCTCGGACTCTTCCGGGATCAGGTAGTAGGCGGCGCCGAAGAAGCCCATCAGCAGCCACACGATGAGCGCGTTCGTGTGGATCATGCGCAGGATGTTGAACGGCAGCAGCTCCGACAGGAAGTTCGGGAGCACATACACGGTGCCGGCGAGCAACCCAATCAGGATCTGAACGCCGAAGAGAGCAAGCGCGCCGACGAAGTACGGCAGCGCAACCTTCTGGGTGGCATATTTCATAGCGGGCTCCTCCTCAGCCGGAAATCTTTGGTGGCCAGTTTTGGGTGTTGACGGTGCTGGTCCACTCGAAGAAGTCGGCGAGGTCGTCCAACTCCTGTTCGGACAGATTGAATTGCGGCATCTGACGACGGCCCTCGATGCCGCTGGGCTGCGATTGCATCCAGCTCTTCAGCGCGGTCCGGGCGCCGTCGGCATCTGTATCGCCACCGTAGCGCTGCCAGACGTTGCTGAGTTCCGGCGCAAAGTAGGCACCTTCTCCCTGCAGCGAGTGGCAGTTGATGCAGGAATGCTTTTCCCAGACATGCTTGCCGCGCCTGACGCCATCGGTCAGGGCGGCCACGTTCGTACCCTTCGTCAGAATATAGTTGTGACTCATTGCGACCAAGGCAATGAAGACCACGAAGAAGAAGAGCGACCCGCCAAAAAAGATGTTTCGCGCTGCCGCCTTTGTAAACCGTTCATGCACCACTATTCTCCTTCAACCTTATGACATGGCAGGGGCGACCATGCCTCACACCCGGGCTGACATGCGCCACCGGGTTGGGGGTGTCAGGAGAAAGACCTACGAGGTCAGCGCGACGGTCTCTTTGTGCTGGAACAAATTTCTGGAAGATGGGGTCGCTGCCGGCAGACAGGCAGGGGAAGCATGTGCCGGCTTGCCCGGCCCGTGGTCAGGACGTGCGGCTGTGGGGAGCAGGCGGAAGGAAAGGACCTTCAGGGGCATTCCCGGCGATGGCGTGCGCAAGGTCGGCCAGCAGCTCAGCAGGCTCTACCCCATAGGATTGGGCGGCTTCGGTCACGGTTTGGAATTTTGCCATAGCGCAGCCCGGACATGCCATGCGGTGCTTCAAGAATACAGGTATGGTCTGTGGCCACAGCGCCAGCACCTCCTCGACGATCTGAGAGGGTGCAGGCCTGGTCAATGGGTGTGGAAAAGCCTGAGTCATGCAGCAATCCTAGCCCAACGTGACACGCCGTCTTTGCGCCGGCGCAAGCTCCCGTCACTCGTAAGGCGCCGTTGGATGGCGTCGCGGGTCTGTGCCAAGCGGATTACCTTCCAAGCGCCCGTACGTCCCCGGCGGACAGTCGTATGCCACAGCGGGATCGAAGGCAATAGGCCCCACCATTCCAGCTCCGATGTGGACGGGGCGACGCAGCATGAAGCCTTTGGGATGCGCGAGGATGCACAACCGCCTTCCGGCACCTCAGGAGTTTGTGCTGGAACAAAGAGCGCGGCACGGCGACGGGCTAGTGCTGTGCGTGAAGTCCCTTTTCCGCATAACCGACAGCCTTCGGAGCACCATGCAGACCACCCTCCAGCCGGCCGGCGAGGCCGTCATCGACGTCCAGGCGATCCCGCCCTACGAGCGCCATCCGCTGATCTTCCAGGCGGTGCAGCGGCTGAACCCCGGCCAGGCGTTCACGCTGGTCAACGACCACGACCCGCGCCCACTCTACCTCCAGCTCCAGATGCACTTCGGCGACGGCTTCGACTGGGAGTACCTGGAACGCGGGCCCGAGGAGTGGCGCGTGCGGATCTCCAAGCCGGAGGGGACCGCCGACGCCTCGTCGCACTTCGTGCGCATCGAGCGCGACGGCACTGCCGCGAACGCCCAGCCCGGCGCCGAACCTGGCCCCACTGCCGACGGCGCGCTGGTGGTCGAGGTGGTGGAGTGCCCGCCGGGCACAACCTCAGCCCAGGTGCTCGACCTCATGCGCGGCGTCGTGCCGCCGCCAGGCATGTACCGCCTCCCCTTCGAGCGCCTGGTGGCGCGCCGTGGCGGCGGCTGCTGCGGCGGCATGTGCGGGTAACGGAGTTCCTTGTCATGAGCACGAACATCTTGGACGAACAGCGAACCAGGGCGCCGCGGGTCTTCTTCGCCTACGGGTTCCGCCCCTTCTTCCTGCTGGCGGGGGTGTCCGCCGCGGTCCTCGTTCCGTTGTGGGTGTGCGTGCTCACCGGCACCTTCGGGTTGGGGGGCAGCGTCCCCCCGTCCGGATGGCACGCGCATGAGATGTTGTTCGGCTTCGCCGCTGCCGCCGTCGCCGGCTTCCTGCTGACGGCGATTCCCAGTTGGACGGGCACCACTGCCGTGTCCGGACCGCCGTTGATGGGGCTGGTGGCGTTGTACCTCGCCGGGCGCGTCGCGTCGCTGCCGGTGCTGGCGGACCATGGACTGGCGGCGGCGGTGGACCTCGCCTTCCTGCCCGCGCTGGGTGCCCTGGTGGCCGGGCCGCTGGTGCGGGCCGGCAAGGCGCGCAACACCGCCTTCCTGGCGCTGCTGGCTCTGCTGACCGCGGCGAACGCGCTGTTCCGGCTGGAATGGCTGGGAGTGACGGTCGGCACCGCGCAGCTCGGCATTGCGCTGGCGATCGGCGTCGTGTTGCAGATGGTCGCGGTGATCGGCGGCCGCATCGTGCCGAGCTTCACGCAGAACGCCCTGCGAATACGCGATCCGGGCGTGGTCATCAAGCCACTGCCCAAGTTGGAGCGCGCGGTCCTGGTGCTGACTGCGCTGCTGATCCCTGCCGATCTGCTGCTGCCCGGCAGCGCCGTGGCGGGCGGTCTCGCCCTGGCCGCGGCGGCGGCGCACGGCGTCCGGCTGTCGCGCTGGAAGGGGTACCGCACGCTGGGCCAGCCGGTGCTGTGGATCCTGCACGCCGGCTATGCCTGGATCGTGGTGGCCCTGGCGCTCAAGGGGCTGGAGTTCGCGGCCGGCCTGCCGTTGAGCGGCGCCTGGCTGCACGCACTGACCGCCGGCGCCTTCACCACCATGATCCTGGGGGTGATGACGCGTGCGGCGTTGGGCCACACCGGCCGCGCCATCGTAGTGTCGCGCACCACCGCCGCCGCTTATGTTCTGGTGCTGCTGGCCGGCCTCGCGCGCACACTGCTGCCCATGCTGCCCGACGGCGCCTGGTTGCCGCTCGTGCACGCCGCCGGCGCGCTGTGGACGCTGGGCTTCGCGCTGTTCCTTTGGGTCTACGGGCCGATTCTCACCGGCCCGCGGGCGGACGGGCGGCCGGGGTAAGTCACGGCACGAAGGCAAAGTTGCGAGACGAAAATTTGGGCCGCCGGGTTGCCCCCCGGCGGCCCATACAGTTTGCCTGACAGTTTCCTGAAGCGCGCCCACGCGGAGAAGCATGAGCTGCCGGGGAAACCTTACCGATTTGGCCGGCCTTTGCATTAGGCTATTTTGCCTATGACAAGCTGACAAAATGTCGCGCGTCGGATTAGCGCGGCAGGGCTATCGAAGCGACGGCCCGGTGCCGGCTTTCGTTACTAGGCCTGGGCCTCCGCAACCGGAAACCGCAACACGGCCTGCACGCCGCTCGGCTGCCGGTTCCGGATCTCCAGGGTTCCGCCGAGTTGCTGGGCAAATTGCTGCACGAGTTGGCCCCCCAAGCCGGTGCCCTTCGGCGTGTCGGAGGTCATGCCAATGCCGTTGTCCACGACCGTCAGCACGTAGGCATCGCCATCGCGCCGGAAGGTCACGACGAGCCGCCCCGGACGGTTGTCCGGGAAGGCGTACTTGAGTGCATTCGTGACCAACTCATTGATGATCAGCCCCAAAGCCACGGAGGTGCTGACTCCGACGTCGGCCGCCTCGGCATACACCTCCACCGCGAGCGGACGCAGACCGGTCATGGCAAGCCCAAGATCCTCCACCAGCCCCTCGACGAAGCTTCTCGTATCCACCAGACGAGCGGTGCCATCCCGCCGTAGACGGCCGTAGACCCGGCTGAGGATGGCGATTCGTTCCGTCGTCGTCTCCACCACCTCTTCCACAGAACCGTGCTGGCTCGTCCGCGCCATCTGGAGCAGCGTCAGGACGATCTGGAAGTCGTTGCGGATGCGATGATGGACTTCATGGAGCAGCAGATCCTTCTCGGCGTCCATCGCCGATATCTTTTCCAGAGCCTGCTGCAGTGTTTCCTGTGTCTGCCGAAGTTCCAGGTTGGCGATGGCTAATGCGGCCGCATCGGCGATTGCCTGTTGACGCTCCAGGTCGTCGGGCGTGAACGATCGTTGTTCGCCCCAATAGGCACCGATGGCCGCAATGGGGTCGATGGAACGGACCGGAGCCATGACGAGGCTTCGCACGAAGGTCGGGCGGTACGCATCGGTAGGAATGCGCGGGTCCTGGTAGATGTCCTCGACCGCCACCGCCTCTCGATGAATCATGCACCAGCCCGAAATGCACGCTTCCATCGGAAATCGCTGCCCCCTCCATAACGGAGCGATGGCATCCTCGTCGGCGTAGTAGCACTTCCCACGGTCGCGGAGAATGAAGGTGACACCATCGACATGGAGCAGCGATCTTGCCGTCTCCGTGACGGAGGCCATTACAGCCTCGATAGTCGTGCACGACGACAGGTAGTGAATGAGTGAAAGTATAGAGGCCAAATCCTTATTGGCGTATTTCTTTTCAAATACGCCACGGAGTGAATGCACGTTATTGCCGAACTTGCCTGCCACGTGTTGCGCGCTCAAGTTGGTTCAGGGCGTACCATAGCTAGACCATGATATTCTTGCGACCAAAGCCATGGAACAACTTTTGTTAATCTAACACCATTGATTTTATATATCATACGGACGGCGCCTGAAGGCTTCGTCCGTATCACCCTCTCGATCAATGCCTTTGGCATTGATCTGCCGGGTTTGACGGTCGGCGGGCACTGGAAGTGATCATCCGCCGACCGTATCAGGAGTCTCCGGAGGAACGGCGCGCTGGAGTGCCTTGCCGCACCCTTGAGCGCAAGCCATGACACACTTGCCCGGATCAGTCTTCCGGCGGCAGGCCGAAAAGGTCGGGCTGGGCGTCGGTACGGGGGTCAACCAGTTCGGCGCAGCCGATGCCGATCAGGCGGTAGAGGCATCCCTCCCCTTCCCGGTCCAACAGCTCGCAGCCGGCGCGCCAAAGCGCATCGGCCGAGCGGGTCGGGGCGATGCGATGCGAGCGGGTCAGCGTCTGAAAATCGGACGTCTTCAACTTGAGCACTACATTGCGGCCCAGCACGCCGGCCTTTTCCAGACGGCTCGCCACCTTCTCGGCCAAGGGGCGCAGTTCGCGCTTCAGGGCCTGGAGGTCGCCGATGTCCCAATCGAAGGTCTCCTCGGCGGAGATGCTCTTGCTGGGTCCCTCGGGCTCGACGCGGCGGGTATCCTCGCCGAGCGCGAATCGATAAAGACGCCGGCCCATGGCGCCGTAGCGCCGCACCAGCCAGATCTCCTCGCGCTGGGACAGATCGCCGACTGTGCAGATGCCGTCGGCCCACAGCTTCTGCCGCAGCGCCGGCCCGACGCCCCAGAGAATGCTCACCGGCTTCGGCGCCAGGAAATCGACCGCCTCGCCCCGGCCGATCACGGAGAAGCCGCGTGGCTTGTCCAAATCCGATGCGATCTTGGACAGCAGCTTGTTGTAGCTGAGCCCGACGGACGCGGTGATGCCCAGGTCGCGTTCGAACCGATGGACCAGCTCGACCAGGGCCTGGGCCGGGCTGATGCTCAAGCGCTCCTCCACCCCGGTGAGGTCGAGGAACGCCTCGTCGATGGAGATCGGCTCGACCAGGGGGGTGAACGCCTCCATCAGCTCGCGCGCACGGTGGCCGACCGCGCGGTACTTCGCCATGTCCGGCGGCAGCAGCACGGCGTCGGGACAGCGCTCCAGCGCCTCGCGGATCGGCATGGCGGAACGCACTCCGGCCATGCGTGCCACATAGCAGCAGGCGGCCACCACGCCGCGGTGCTCGCCGCCGACGATGACCGGCTTGTCGGCCAATTCCGGCCGGTCGCGCTTCTCGACGGTGGCGTAGAAGGCATCGCAGTCGATGTGGCCGATGGGCAGCGTGTGCAGCTCGGGATGCGCGAACACCCGTCGGCCGCCGCACTTCGGGCAGCGGGCCGTACGCGCCGCCAGGGCGGCGGCGCAGTCACGGCAGATGGCCTTCGGATCGCGGTCCAGCATGGCTTCGCCAGTGTGTCGGCCTTAGTACCGATAGGTCCCCTGGAACAGATCGCCGATCGCCCGGCGCAGCAGAATGGTGATACGGAAGCGCCGCCGGTGCTCGGCACGGTCGTGCAGCATGTGGCAGCGCTGGCACAGGGCCATCAGGTTCGTGGGGTGGTTGTTGGCCGGATTGTGATCCCTGTGGCAGGCCGACAGGGAGACGCGGGTGTTGCGGTGCTTGGCGTAGTCGACCACGTCGGGCCAGGGGGCCGGGTTGCCGTGGCCGTCGCGCCAGACGTGGGCCGCGGTGTCGAACCAGCGCCCGTCCGGCAGGCAGCGGACCTCGTCCCCGTGCGGCCGCCCGCACTGCTCGCAGCGCCCCTTGGCCCGCTCAAAGCGGACGTGGCGGCTGATCTGCGGCCAGTCGATTGGATAATACCAGCGGGTGCGAGGCAGGATCGGCATGCCGCGCAGTTTAGGCGATTACCGGGCTTTGGGGAACGGCGACGGTGGCCGCAAGGTGGGATTCAAGGACGTCGGCAAAGCGGTCGCGGATCTCGCGCAGCATCAGGCTGTGGTCGGCGCCCTCCAGGAACTCCAGCCGCACGTTGGGCAGCCCCTTCAACCGACGACCGCCGTGGCCGAGGCGGCTTTCCAGTTCGCCCAGCGTGATGTCGTCGGCGCTGTAGAGCAGCAGCGTGTGCACGCCGCGCGCGGACAGATGGCGGAACCAGTACGTCACGTCGCCGGGCGTATGCCACCCCCCAGCGCCGCCCGCACCCGGCCCGCCTCGATCCGCATGGCGTGCAGGCCGCGGGCCGCCAGCGCCTGCGCGATGCGGGCAACCTTCGGGCCCTTGCGCAGAACGGCCCGCCAGATGCGCCCGTCGGTCAGCATCCGGACGTAGTCGCCGGTGCGCTTGACGGCGCTTTGCGTCACGGCCTCCGACGTCTCGCCATGGCCCAGGAAGAATCGGCCGGGGTTGACCAGCACCTGCCCCACCACCCTCTCGTCCTCCAGCGTGGTGTGCAGCGCCAGCGTCGCCCCGGCGCACAGACCGACGGCGACGCAGCGCCCCAGCCCGCGCGCTGCCAGCCAATCGAGCGCCGCACGAGTGTCGGCGCAGGCGTCCCGGCAGTAAAGGAGATTGTCGCGCCGGTCGGCGTGCGACCCGCTGTCGCCGATGCCGGTGATGTCCATGCGGAACGACGCGAACCCATGCGCCGCCAGGCGCCGCGCCAGATACACCGACATTCCGCCCGATCCGACATGGTGCGTGGCGCCGCTGTTGAGCAGAAGGACGGCGGGACGCCCGGAACCGGGCGTCGTCGTCTTCGGTTCGCACAGCATCCCGAACAGCGCCTGCTCCGGCCCGAAGAGGACGGCCGTCTCCACGGCGCCGGGTAGCTCCAGCCGCGCCGGGCCGGCCGGAAGCGGTGGTGTGGCCGGTTCGGGCTCGTCCGGGCGCAGCCAGTTCGTCACGGCATCCAGGGGTTCCTGGGGGGCCGCCGCGCGCTGCACACTGTTCATGAGGTGGGCGAAGGTGCCGAAGGGCTCCACCTCCACCGCGGCCCCCAGCTCGCGCAGCCGGACCGTCAGGCGGGCGCCATCGTGCACGTCAGTGCGTTCAAGCAACAGCACACGTGGGGCCGGGCTGTGTGGCAGCGCCATGAGGTCGAGACCGCGCAGGCCCGCCAGCGTGTCGGACGTCAGCAGATAGCCGGCGCTCTCCACCACCGCGTCCGGATGGGGCTGCGGCGTTCCGGCCAGATACGCCATCGCCTTAAGCTCGTGCGCGTAGGCCCGGCCGGTGATGCAGGGGGCGAGCAGGATCAGCCGGGCCACCCCGCCCATTTCCGCCGCGGCGACGGCTGCCAGCGTGGCGCCCAGCCGCAGACCGACCAGCGCCACCTCCTCCACGCCGGTGGCGGCGCGCAGGTGGTGGACGGCGGCGTGCACGCTGTCGAGCCAGCCGCGCACTTGGTTGGGGTCCTCGTCGCTGCCGATGGAGTCGCCGGTGCCGCGGTAGTCGAAGCGCAGCGTCGGCAGGCCCGCCGCGGCCAGCCGCTCAGCGAGGTCGCGCCAAGTCCGGTGGACGCTGAGCTCCTCGTTGCCATGGGCGCTGCACAACACCACCCCGCGCCGGCCGGCGGCCGGGTGCAGCCATCCGAAGCAGCCCTCGAACACCACGGGCGTCATTCCCGCCTCACCCAAAACGCCGTGCCAGGGCGCCCACGGCGGTGTCATAGGCGCGCTCCATGGCGTCCAGCGAGGCAGTGTAGTCGCCGAAGCCCCGCTTGCGCACGGCGCGGGCGAGCTGGAACTGCAACACCTTCGCCGTGGTGGCCAGGGTATCGCAGGCCTCCGCCGCCTCGTCGAGCCCGCCTTCGCCCAGCCAACGCAGGTGGCTGCCCAGCAGTTCCATATTGGCGCCGAGCTGGCGCAGCACGTTGAAGGCGTAGAGGTGGAAGTACTCCATGGGCCGCGCGGCCAGCGTCTCCAGATGCCGTGGGAATTCGGCGCGGTAGGTGGCGACGGGATTGCCCTCCGGTCGGCGGTGCACATGCTGGCCGAGCAAGTCGAGCGCGGTGTCGAGCAGCGCCCGCCCGGCCGGTGCCGACCCGCTGCGGCGGACGAACTCCACGTAGGGGAACAGTAGGTTGGGATTGTCCCGAAGGTGTGGCAACCGGCGGAACACGCCGTCGTAATCCGCGCCTTCCAGCGTGAAGCGGCCGGCGTTGTGGATGTAGTCCAGGCACCGTGCCTGCGCGTCGAGGCCCAGGATGGCGATGGTCGTCTTCACATGTTGGGTGCCGTAGGCAGTGCCGCGGGTGTCCGGCAGGTGGAAGCTGTCCACCTCCACCAGCACCGAGCGGCCGAGGCGGAGCTGCACCGCGGCGTGCGCCTCGACGGTGTCGTAGATCGCCAGCTCCTGCACCTCGATCCCGAAGAGCGCGCGGAGATCTTCCGGCGGCGGCTTGAAGAAGGTGAACTGGTCGCCCTCGAAGTCCTGCGCCACGGTGAAGCCCAGCGTTGCCCGCGGCTCGAAGCCCCAGGCGTGCAGCAGCTCGATCCACAGGTCGACGTAGCAGTTCGTCTCCGGCCAGGCGCGGTCGGGCCCATGCAGGGTATGCGGATGCAGGGGGTGCGGACGGTGCTCCATCCCCGTCACCCCCAGAGCACGGCGCGCACGGCGTCCGGCCATTCATCTACGTCGAAGCCGTGGTGGCGGAACAGGGCCAGCGCCACGCGCTCCATCCCGAAGCCGACGCAGGCCGTGTGCGCCACCGCGCCGTCCGGCGTCCGCAGATTCCAGATCAGGCCGAAATGGTCCTGGTGGTAGTTGAAGCTGAGGCAGGCGGTCGGCTTCCGCGTGCTGGTGATCGGCACCAGCAGCTCGAACTTGAGGCGCTGGTCGCGCTGACTGGCCGACAGCATCCGCCCGGCGCGCCCGAAGAACGGGTCGTTGGCCACGTCGATGACAACCGGCAGCCCCAGGGATTCCACCATGGTGCGCCCGCGTTCCAGCCAGCTCTCGCGGAACTCCATCACCTGCTGCCCGGTGCCCAGGCGCACGTACTCCCGCATCCGGAAGAGCTGCATGCGCGCCGGGTCGAGCGAGGGTTCGCGGCGGAAGCAGTAGGAGTACACGTCGATCAGACGTCCGTGCTCCGACAGGGGCCCGCGCGCCGCCAGCGTCGGGTAGACGGGGTAGCAGGCGGCCGGCGTCATCACCACGTCGGTGGCGCGCTGGCCGCCGGTCCAGTCCTCACCGGCCTCCAACCGCTGCAGCAGCGTGTGGTGGTCGCGCTCGTTGCCCGCAAAGCTGTGCACGGTGCCGGCGAGGCGCGGGAAGCTCTTGAGGTATTCGCTCTCCTCGAAATGGCGGCGGTTGAGCGCCGGGGGAAAGCGCATCACTTCCGCGCCGTCGCCGCGGCCCCGGTCGGAGACCAGCGCGTTGAACCGCTCGATCACGTCTTCAAGGATGCCGCTGCGGCCGTACAGCCCCTCCACCCCCGTGGGGATGAGCAGCCCGTGCCGGACCAAGGCGTCGCGGAAGGCGGTCTGGGCATCCGTGGTTCGGGTGGCCGCGGTCATCCGAAGAGCCCCGTGTTTTCCTTGTGGACCAGCAGCAGATTGGCGGTGTTGCCGAGGATCCGGTCGTTGCTGATCATCAGCGGCGCCGAGTGGGCGTCGCGCAGGTGCCGGGTCAGGCTGTACTCCGAATCGTTCCGGTAGCCGGACAGGCCGCAGACCAGCATCGCCTGCTCGACGATCCGCACGACGGACTGCGCGGCGCCGACCTTCAGCGTGTTCATGGCGATGGCGAAGGACAGCGAGCTCAGCCGATCGGGCAAGCCCTGCGCCTGCTCGTACTGGCGAATGGCGGCCTGCACGCCGGCGCGCATCTGCTGGAGCGCGGTCGTCGCCTCGGCCAAGCGCAGTGCGCCGGGCGGCGTGATGCCCGGACGTTTGCGCGCCTCGGCCCGCACGAAGGCCCGCGCCCGCGCCACCGCGTCCGTGGCGATGCCGGCCCAAGCGCTGGCCCACAGGATGTGCGTGATCGGCAGCATGGTGCGCGCGGAGATGTCGGCGTAGGGCAGCGGCAAGATCTGCGCGGTGCTGCCCTCCGCATGCAGACGATAGCCCTTGCTGCACGTGCCGCGCATGCCGAGCGTGTCCCAGCCGCCGGTTTCCTCCAGCCGGTAGTCGTCCTTCAGCACCGCGACGATGAACTGGTCGGAGGCGGGGGCATCCGGCGTGCGCCGGGCCGTCACCAGGATGCCGTCGGCCGCCTCGGCGTAGGAGATGACGGTGGCGTGCTTGTCCAGCGTGAAGCGGCCGCCGCGGGCATTCACCGAGCAGGAGGAACTGCGCACGTCGCCGCCGATGCCCGCCTCCGTGGTGGCGGAGGCGAGCAGGAGCTGTTCCTCGGCCAGGCGCCTCAGAAACGTCCGGTGCCAGGCGCTCTCCTGCCCGTGCTGGACGATGCAGGCCACCTGGATCTGGTGCATGGCGTAGATCAGGCCGGTCGAGGGACAATGCTGCGCCAGCGCGTGGCACACCGAGGCGACGTCGTCCAGCCCCGCTCCCTCGCCGCCGCAATCGCGGGGCACCAGGATGCCCAGCAGCCGGGCGGCCTTCAGGGCCGTGAAGGCCTCGTGTGGAAAGCGGGCGTTCCGGTCCACCGCGTCAGCATGGCGGGCGGCGATTTGGCTGCCGACGTCATCGGCGCGCTGGAGCAGCGCGCTCACGCGCCGGACGTCCCTTGTAAGAGGCCGGCGATGGCCTCGCGGATCGCCGCGATGCTCTCAAAGGTGCGGCGGCGCAGGAGGTGTTCGGGGAACTCGACCTGAAAGCGCTCTTCAAGGGCAAGCATCAGATTGACGGAGCCGTGCGAGGTCAGGCCGGCGGCGTACAGATCGTCCTCGTCCGACAGGCCGGCAACGTCCATGGCGAGCCACCCGCTCTCCCCCAGGATGCTGCGGATCTCGGGATCCATCGACGCCGCGGGTTGATCATCCTGCTGAAAGGTACCTCCGGCGTTCGCCGACCAAATTTGCCGCATGAATCTTGCCTCCGTCTGGCATGCCCCGGGCATTGCTTTGCTCCGGGGGATAACATGGGCAAGGCTTTGTCGTTCAAAAAAAGTCCATGTATTCCCCGATTCTTTGGCTGATGCCGATGAGCGTATTGCGCGTCTCTGGTTTTATTACGCCCTTCGATACGCCTCCAAGTCGGCTGCCTGCAATTTCAGTAGGCGGGCCCTCGGAAGGACGGGCAGGGAGAATCGGTGGCCAGCCGATCGGGTAGGCCGGAAGCCCGTCGCGGACGTCCCGTAGTTAACCCTTGGATAGCGTTGATCCGCATCCGCTTCGGTTTCGGGCGACCGCTTCGATGGCAGCGTCGACGGCCATGCGGTTGTCCGCGGTCAGCCGGGCGGGCGGGCTGCACTCCAGCGCACCCTCGCGGTCCGCCTGCTCCTGCCAGCGGGCCATTTCGGCCTCCGGGACCGGCAAGAGTTGAAAGCGATCGGGCAGGTCTTCGGCGGCAAAGGCCTCGAACCCCCGCTTGGCCCCGACCAGACGCCCTTGCTGCGGCCGGGAGAGGTGGCGGTTCAACTGTCGAACGGCCTGATCGACCTCCCCGACCGGCACATCCTGCCAGTCGGCGCGCGGATCGGGGGACAGCCGCCGGATGGCCTGCGCCAGTTCGCCGGCGTACTGCGCCGGGGAGGCGGCGACGATCCGCCACGCCGCCCGGATGAGGAGCCGGCGCGGATTGCCCGCCTGAAGCTGGCGCAGGTGCCTCGCCGGGTTCGCGGAGGTGCCGAGCTTCACCGGACGCTCCTGGCCGGTTTCCGTCGCCACGTAGAGAAAATGCTCGGCCATTGCGGATACCTGGGTTGGCGACGCTCGAATGCCGGGAAGTCATAGCACGGACCGATCAGCCTGGGGATCCGTATGCGACGTCGCAAGCGGCGTTTGGTGCTCATTGACATACTAGGATCCTAGTATAGGATGGTTCGCATGACGAGCAATGGGATCGACCGCCGGGCACCGCTGGCGGAACAGGTGTACGAGGTGCTGCGGAGCGACATTGTCAGCGGTGCCCTGCCCCCGCACGCCCAGCTTTCCGAACCGGATCTGGCCGAGCGGCTGCAGGTCAGCCGGACGCCCTTGCGCCTGGCGCTCGCCCGGCTGAGCGACGAGGGGCTGGTGGTGATCTATCCCCAGTTCGGCAGCTTCGTGGCGCCGATCCGGCTGGACGCGGTCGCCGAGGCGCAATTCGTCCGCGAGCATCTGGAATGCGCCCTGATCCGCGACGCCGCGGCGCGCATCGACGCGCCCATGCTGCGGACGCTGCGCAACAACCTCGACCGGCAGGCGCGTGCGCTCCGCGATGGCGATCTTGAGGAGTTCTACGCGCTGGACGAGGCGCTGCACGCCGCCTTCGCCGAGGCCGGCGGGCATGCCGGCGTCTGGAAGCTGATCCAGCACGGCAAGGTGCACATGGACCGCGTGCGGCACCTCAGCCTGTCCATCGACGAGCATCCATCGCTACTCCTCGAACAGCACGCGGCCATCGTCGATGCGCTGGCCGCCGGCAACGCCAATGCCGCGGAAGCGGCGCTGCGCGTGCACCTGCGGGAGGTGTTCGCGACGGTCCAGGCGCTCGGGCTGGAGGAGTTCTGCGCACCCGCCATGCCGAAGCGCCGGCGCCGGGCTTCGGCGGCCGCGCCGGGAGCCGACCGTTAGTGTTTCAGTACATGGTCTCTGTCTGGAGTGTCCTTTCATGGTGGCGTTGACGGTTGAGAAGCCGCACGTGCTGTCGCTGATGAACGACGCACCCGCGCAGCCGGGGGCCGGCGAGGTGCTGGTGAAGGTGCAGCGCGCGGGGATCTGCGGGTCCGACCTGCACATCTTCCACGGCTCGAACCCGTTCGCGAAATACCCGCGGGTCATCGGGCACGAGTTCGGCGGCGTGGTGGAAGCGGTGGGCCCAGGCGTCGAAGGGCTGGATGTGGGCGACCATGTCGTCGCCGATCCGGTGGTGTCCTGCGGACGCTGCTACGCCTGCCGTGTCGGGCGCTCCAACGTCTGCGCCAATCTGGAAGTGTACGGCGTGCACCGCGACGGCGGCTTCCGCGACCGCGTCGTCCTGCCCGCGGCCAACGCCGTCAAGGTGTCGAAGGACCTGCCCATCGCCATCGCAGCGCTGGCGGAGCCGTTCTCCATCGCCGCCAACGTGCTGTCGCGCACCGGGATCGACGCGGGCGACACCGTGCTGATCTATGGGGCGGGCACCGTCGGGCTGACCGTGCTGCAGGTCGCCAAGATGTTCGGTGCGCGTTGCATCGTCGCCGACCTGGACGAGGCCCGGCTGGAACGCGCCCGCGGCTTCGGCGCCGACGTCGTCCTCAACTCCGCCCGCACGCCGGTGCCCGACGCGGTGAGCGGCGAGAACGACGGCCTCGGCCCCTCGGTGGTGATCGACGGGGCGGGCGTGCCGGCGCTGCTGGAGGAGGCCTGCCGCGTCGCCAGCCCGGCCGGGCGCGTGGGGATTCTCGGCTTCTCGCCGGCGCCCTGCAACATCAGCCAACAGGAGATCGTCAAGAAGGAACTTACCCTCGTGGGCTCCCGGCTGAACCGGCGGCTGCTGCCGCAGGTGGTGGAATGGCTGGAAAGCGGCCGGCTGGCGCCCGCGTCGATGATCACCCAGGTCTTCCCGGCGCGGGACGCGCACGCGGCCTTCGCGCTGATCGAGAACGACCCGGGCAGCACGGTGAAGGTCCAGCTCACGTTCGAGGACTGATCAACGAAGGGCGGCGCCAAAGGCCGCCCCATTGCAGGAGGGAACGACCATGAAGATTACCCGCCGCACCGCCGTCAAGGGGATCGGGGCCGGGTTGGCGCTCACCTCGGGCATTGCCCCGGCGGTGCTCGCGCAGGCGAAGACGACACTGAAGCTCGGCCACCTCGGCAACGAGGACAACGTCTGGCACAAGGCCAGCCTGAAGTTCGCCGAAGAGGTGGCGAAGCGCACCAACGGCGAGGTCGAGGTCAGGGTCTTCCCCAACGAGCAGCTCGGCAAGGAAACCGACCTCATCAAGGGCATCCAGCTCGGCACCGTGGACTTCACCATCACCGGCGAATCGTTGCAGAACTGGGCCCCTAGCGCGGCGCTGCTGGCGGTGCCTTACGCCATCCGCGACCTGGAGCATCTGGACAAGGTCGTCGGCGGCCCGGTCGGCCAGAAGATCGCCGAGAACGTCGAACAGAAGACGCAGTTGAGGACGCTGGCCTATTTCGCCCGCGGTCCGCGCCACCTCACCGCCAACCGCCCCATCAAGACGCCCGACGAGCTGAACGGCCTGAAGATGCGGGTGCCGAACGTGCCGCTGTTCGTGTCGTTCTGGCAGGGGCTGGGCGCCAAGCCGACGCCGATGGCGTTCTCGGAGGTGTTCACCTCGCTCCAGAACCACACCATCGAGGCGCAGGAGAACCCGCTGGCGCTCATCAAGTCGGCGAGCTTCTTCGAGGTCCAGAAGTACGTCAACCAGACCGAACACGTGATCAGCTGGATCTATCTGGTCGGCGGTGCGAAAAAGCTCGCGCGCATGCCGAAGAACCACCAGACCGCCATCGCCGAGGCCGCCAAGGCCGCGCAAGCGTACGAGCGCCAGCTCTTCGTCGCCGACGAGAAGCAGCTCGAAGCCGACCTGAAGGCCAAGGGGATGGAGTTCGTGGCCGTCGACAAGGCCGCCTTCGCCGAGAAGGGCCGCGGCGCCGTCGTCGCCGCGCTCAATCCCGAGGTCAAGCCGCTGTACGAGGAGATCGTCGCGATCAAGTGATCGTGTCCGCCGCCCGCCGCGGGGTGGGCGGCCCCCTTCCTCGGACGATGTGGAAACATCTCATGCGCAGAACCCTTGCGGTGCTTGTCACGGCGGCGAGCACCTTGTGCCGCTACGGCACTCTGGCGGCTTTTGCCGTCCTCATCGGCGTGGTCACGCTCCAGGTGCTCGGCCGGGTGCCGGGCGTGCCGTCGCCGGCCTGGACGGAGGAGGTGGCGCGCTTCGCGCTGGTCTACCTCGTGGCGTTCTCCTGCGGGCTGGCGCTGCTGCGCGGCGAGCTGGTGAACGTCGACATGTTCGTGGCCCCCCTGCCCGCCCCGGCGCGCCACGCGGTGGAGCGGTTCGTGGACGTGGTCGTGCTGCTGTTCGCGCTGGCCATCGTGCCCGGCGCCTACGCCTACGTGACGGGGAGCTTCGGGGAGCGGGCGCGGTCCATCGACCTGCCGATGGTCGGGGTCTACCTCGTGGTGCTGATCATCCCGATCTCGCTGGCGTTCTTCTCGGTGGCGCGGCTCCTGGGCTTCGGCCAGCCCATCGCGCCCGAAAAGGGGGAGATCGTCTGATGTTGATGATCGCGCTTTTCGGGACTTTCGCCATCGCCCTGATCCTCGGCGTGCCGGTGGGCATTTCGCTGGGCCTCGCATCGGCCGTCTACCTCGTCGGCGCCGACATCGACTTGGCCGTGGTGCCGCAGTTCATGTACGCCGGCATGGATTCCTTCGTGCTGCTGTGCATCCCCGGCTTCGTGCTGGCCGGCAACCTGATGAACGGCGGCGGCATCACCGACCAGATCGTGCGGTTCGGCAACTGCCTGGTCGGCCACATCCGCGGCGGCCTGGGGCTGGCCAACGTCACGGGGTCGATGATCTTCGCCGGCATCTCCGGCACGGCCGTCGCCGAGACCGCGTCCATCGGCGCGGTGATGATCCCGGCGATGCGCAAGTCTGGCTACGACGCGCCGTTCGCGGCGGCGCTCACCGCGGCGGCGTCAACCGTCGGTCCGATCATCCCGCCCAGCGTGCCGATGATCATCGTCGGTACGCTGACCGGCCTGTCGGTGGGCAAGATGTTCATGGCCGGCGCTATACCGGGGCTGCTGCTCGGCCTCGGCATGATGGTGACCTGCTACATCCTGGCCCGCAAGCGCGGCTATCCCAAAGGCCGGTGGGTTGGCTTGCGCGAACTGGTGCGCTCCAGCCGGGCGGCGTTCTGGGCGCTGTTGATGACGGCGATCATCCTGTTCGGCATCGTCGGCGGCTATTTCACGCCGACCGAGGCGTCCATCGTCGCAGCCCTCTACGCCTTCGTCATCGGGCTGTTCGTCTACAGGGGGTTCGGGCTCAAGGACCTGCCGGGCATCCTGCTGGAGAGCGCCGTCGGATCGGGCGGGCTGATCCTGCTGGTAGGACTGGCGAACGTCTTCGGCTGGATCATGACCAGCGAGCAGATCCCGCAGACCATCGCCGCAGCGATGCTGTCGGTGACGGACAACAAGTACCTGATCATTCTGCTGATCAACATCCTGCTGCTGATCGTCGGCACCTTCATGGAGACCATCGCGGCGCTGATCATCCTGTTCCCGCCGCTGCTGGCGGTGGCGACGCAGGTCGGCATCGACCCCATCCACTTCGCCACCTTCACGGTGCTGAACCTGATGATCGGCCTGACCACCCCGCCGGTCGGCGTCTGCCTGTTCGTCGCGGCGAACATCGCCAAGATCTCGCTGGGCAGCATCAGCCGGGCGATCGTGCCCTTCCTGGTCTGCAACATCACGATTCTGTTTCTCGTCTCCTACATCCCGGCCATATCGCTGTGGCTGCCGAACCTGTTGTTCCGCTAGGGCGGACGGAGACCAAACCCAAGGGAGTTGAAGTCATGGAACAGACCTGGCGCTGGTTCGGTCCGGACGACGTGATCCAGCTCAACCACATCCGGCAAGCCGGGGCGACCGGCATCGTCACCGCACTCCACCAGATCCCCTACGGCGTCGTCTGGTCGGTCGAGGAGATCGAGAAGCGCAAGGCGATGATCGAGGCCGACCGTTCGCTGGGCCTGCACTGGAGCGTGGTGGAGAGCCTGCCCATCCACGAATCCATCAAGATCGGCGAAGGCGACCTGACGCCGCTGTTCGACAACTACCGCCAGTCCATGCGCAACCTGGCGGCCTGCGGCGTCACCACCATCTGCTACAACTTCATGCCGATCCTGGACTGGACGCGCACCGATTTGGCCGCGGCGCTGCCCGGGGGCGGGCGGGCGCTGCGCTTCAACGCGCACGAGCATGCCGCCTTCGACGTCTACATCCTGGAGCGCCCGGGCGCGGAAGCCGACCACAAGCCCGAGGTGCTGGCGCGCGCCAAGGCGTGGTTCGACAAGGCGTCGGAGAGCGACAAGAAGCAGTTGCTCGCCAACATCATGGCCGGCCTGCCCGGCGCTTTCGACCGCTACGACGTGCCGGGCCTGCGCAAGATGCTCGACCGCTACAAGGGCATGGGCGCCGACGCGTTGCGCGAGACGCTCACCCGCTTCCTGCGCGAGGTGATCCCCACCGCCGAGGAACTGGGCATCCGTATGGGCATCCACCCCGACGACCCGCCCCGCCCGCTGCTGGGCCTGCCGCGCATCGTCAGCACCGAGGACGACCTTGCCTTCCTCCTGGACGCGGTAAAGTCGGAGGCCAACGGCCTTACCTTCTGCACCGGATCGCTAGGGGCCGGGCAGACCAACGACGTGCCGGCTATGGCGAAGCGCTTCGCCGACCGCATCCATTTCGTCCACCTGCGCAACGTCGCCAAGGAACCGGACGGCTCGTTCATGGAAGCCGACCATCTGGGCGGCGACGTGGACATGGTGTCGGTGGTCACCACGGTGCTGGAGGAGCAGAAGCGCCGCAAGGACGCCGGTGACCCGCGCTGGCGCCTGCCCTTCCGCCCCGACCACGGGCACGAACTGCTGGACGACGTCGGCAAGAAGACCCACCCCGGCTATCCCGCTATCGGCCGCCTGAAGGGCCTGGCGGAGATCCGCGGCGTGATGACCGCCGTCGCCAGCATGCGCGCACTGCCGGTGTGAGGGTGAAACAACCGCGAAGGCACGGAGACACAGAGGGTTTCAATCTCCGTGTCTCCGTGCTTCCGTGGTTCAAATCCCAAGCGTCTGCCAAATCCGGGAACCCAGCCATGGAATCCTTCGCCGAGGTTCGCTTCCGCCAGGCCGATCTGGAAGCCTTCATCGAGGGACTGATCCGCGCAGCCGGGGCGAGCCCGAGCGGCGCCGGGGCGGTCGCCCGCGCCGTGGTCGACGCCTCGGCCCGCGGCGTCGACACGCACGGCGTGCGGCTGGTGCCGCACTACGTCCGGTCGCTGGAGGCCGGGCAGGTCAACCCGACGCCGGACATGCGCTTCACCCGGCAGGCGCCGGCGGTCGGGCACCTCGACGCCGACAACGGGTTCGGGCACGAGGCGAGCTACCGCGCCATCGACGAAGGCATCGCCATGGCCGCCGAGACCGGCATCGCCGCGGTGGCGGTGGGGCGCTCGTCGCACCACGGCGCCACGGGCTGCTACACGCTGGCCGCGGCGCGCCGGGGCTACGCTGCCATTGGCATGACCCATTCCGATGCCATCGTCGTGCCGCACGACGGCGTGAGGGCATTCCACGGCACCAATCCCATCAGCTTCGCCGTGCCGGTGGAGGGCGAAGCCCCCATGCTGCTCGACATGGCGACCAGCAGCATCCCGTGGAACCGCGTGCTGCTGCGCCGCGCCGCCGGCACGCCGCTGCCGCCCAACGTGGCGGTGGACGATCAGGGCAGCATGACGACGGACGCCGACCGCGCGATCGCCCTGCTGCCGCTGGGCGGGGTGGATCACGGCTACAAGGGTGCCGGCCTCGCCACCATGGTCGACCTGCTGTGCTCCGCCTTCACCGGCATGGCGCACGGTGCGGCGTTACCGCAGTTCGGCGGGCCGGACCTGTCGCAGAAGGTGTCGCTCGGCCATTTCTTCATCGTCCTGCGGCCGGAAATCTTTCTGCCCCTGGCCGCGTTCAACGCCGGCATCGCCCGCTTCCTCGCCGACCTGCGCGCCCAACCCGCCAAGCCCGGCGCCCGCGTCATGGCGCCGGGCGATCCGGAACGCGAGGCGCAGGCGGAGCGGCGGGCCAATGGCGTTCCCGTCGACGCAACAACCTGGATCGACCTGCGGACGTTGGCCACACGATACAGCTACGCGGAACCGGCGCCGCTGGACGGCGGTCATCGGACCTGAAGGCGAGCATGAAAATCGATGAGTATCTGGGCTTCCGCATCGGCGACGTGGTGCCCGACCTCTTGGAGCGGACGGCCGGGACGGCGAAGATCAAGAACTTCCACGTCGGGCCCGACGAGTGCATCGGCCTGACGGTGATCGCCGTCATGGGGAACGGTGCCGAGCGGCTGGTGACCCAGCTCAAGAAGGTCCGCACCGCCGGAGGCGGGGACGGCGACGCCTCCCCGCTGTAGGTCAGGTCATGCCGGCACGCTGCTCGATGCACATCAGCGCGGTGCGGTAGGCGTCGTCCGCAGTATCCAGCGCTTTTCGACCACGGCCGGGTACAGGGCGGCGTCGGCGTGTTCGCCGGTCCAGCGGCCGTGGGCGTAATCCTCGAGGGCGTCCAGGAACCAGCCCCGGCGCGTGGCGTCGAACCCGCGCACCATGGCGGCGAACGGCGGCGCCACGGAGCCGTTGCGGCTCAGCGCCAGATACACTCGCGCCGGCGCATTGACCGAGCCGGTGTTGCGGCCGCTGAGCAGCACCCATCGGCGATAACCTGCTCGATGGTGTCGTCGCTTTCCGCTCATGGACGTCTCCGGGATCAGGGGCATGGACGAACGCTAAAGCGGATTGTGATCCGCTTTAGATTCACGTGGCCTCACACGCCGGCCGGGCTTCGGGCGCACGTGCGCCCGGGACCGCCGTCGCGGTCCAGATCGGATCACAATCCGATCTAAAAGATGCCGGCCTCCAGGCCCGCCGCCATCAGCATGCCAAGCTCCTCGCACTGCGTGACGAAGCCGTCCTGGAACGCGCCGCGCATGACCAGCGGCTCCTGAACCGGACGCCAGCGCAGGCCGGTGGCGATGGTCGCCACGGCGCGCCGGGTGCCGGTGCCGTCATGCCCGGCCCGGACGTAGAGGGCGTACGGCAGTCCCTGCGTGCGTTCCAAGCAGGGGTAGTAGATCCGGTCGAAAAAATCCTTCAACGCGCCGCTCATGTAGCCAAGGTTCTCAGGCGTGCCGAGGACGATGGCCTGCGCCGCCAGCACGTCGTCCGGACCCGCCTGCAACGGCGCAAGCACGGCGACCTCGACGTTTTCGATGTCGGGGGAGCGTGCGCCGCGCGCGACGGCGTCGCGCAGCAGCAGGGTGTTCGGCGACGGAGCGTGAGCGACGATGAGCAGACGCTTGGGCGACATTGCGGTGCCTCGCTGGCTCCCCTGCATTCTACAGGATGGCGCGTTCGGAGTAGAACCCCTCGCACGCGCACTCGCTTGCGTTCCTGTTCGGGTGCAGTCTTTCGGCCAATAACTAGAACGAATATGGAGGAACGCCATGCAGAAACAAATGGTCGACCGGCCCGCTGTAAATGAAGGAGCGGTAGGCATCCTGGCCGAAGCGCTCGCCAGGGCAGTGGCCCAGGACGGCGCCGACGGGGTAATCCTCTCGACTTATCTTCGGCACCTCTACGGCGGTCCCGACCCGGAGGTGGCGCACGAGGTGGGCATGCGGCATATCCGTGAATTGAACGCGCTGCTGAGCGCCCGGCGGCTTCCGCCGGTGTGCTACGACGAACACTGCTTCCGCTTCGTTTCCTGACGGCGTGGGAGCGTACGGGGCGTCTCACCTGGACGCCCCCTTCCCGATCACCGACACTTCCCATATCCTGCCCCCGAAGCTTTCGCCCGCTGTCGCGCGGCGTAAGGAGACGAGCCCATGCGGATCGCGGTCCTGGGAGCCGGTGTGGTCGGGCTGACCACCGCCTATTGTCTGGTGGACGACGGCCACGAGGTGGTTGTGATCGACCGCGGCGACGGCCCGGCGGCCGGGGCCAGCCGGGCCAACGGCGCACAGCTCAGCTTCTCCTACGTCGCCCCGCTGGCAAGCCCGTCGGTGGTCGCCAAGCTGCCCGAGCTGGTGCTGTCGCGGGAGTCGCCGCTGCGCCTCTATCCGCAGCTCGACCCGCAGCTCTGGTCCTGGTGCGCGCGCTTCCTGGCGGCCTGTACGCGCCGGCAGGCGGCGGAGACGACGGTGCGCCTGCTGGCCCTCTCCTTCTTCAGCCGCAGCATCCTCGACGAGCTGATCCACCGTGAAGCCATCCGGTTCGCGCACGCCTCCAACGGCAAGCTCGTGGTCTATTCCGACGCCGAGAGCCTGGCATCCGCCGCCGAGCAGCTGGAGTTCCAGCGCACGCTGGGCTGTGAGCAGGAACTGCTGGACACCGACGGCTGCCTTGCCGTCGAGCCGGCGCTGGAGCACATCCGCGACCGTCTGACGGGAGGCGTGTTCACCCGCTCGGACTCCGCGGGCGACTGCCGGACCTTCTGCGAGGAGCTGGCGGAGCGCATCCGCCGCCGCTCGCCGGCGTCCGAGTTCCGCTTCGACACGGCCATCGAGCGATTCGCCCTGGAGGGCCGCCGCATCCGCGGTGTGCGCACCGGGGCAGGCCTCGTGGAGGCGGACGCGGTGGTGCTGGCGCTGGGCAGCGGCAGCCGACGTCTGGCGCGCACGGCGGGGTTCGACCTGCCGATCTACCCCCTGAAGGGCTACAGCATCACCGTGCCGGCGGCGAACGATTCCGGCACGCCCCGGGTCAGCGTCACCGATTCCGCGCACAAGATCGTCTACGCCCGGCTCGGCCCCATGCTGCGCGCGGCGGGCATCGCCGACCTGGCCGGGCACGACGACGCCATCGACGACGCCCGGCTCGATCTGTTGGTGCAGCGCGCCAGGGCGACCTTCCCGGGCGCCGGCGACTACGCCGACGTCCGCCCCTGGGCCGGGCTGCGGCCGGCCACGCCGAAGGGGACGCCGATCCTCGGCCGCTCGCCGGTCGAGAACCTGTTCCTCAACATCGGCCATGGAGCGCTGGGCTTCACGCTGGCCGCCGGCGCCGCGCGGGTGGTGGCGGACGTGGTGGCGGGGCGCACACCGGCCCTACCGCTGGACGGGATGACGCTCGTCCCCAACGGTTGACGCGCGGCCCGCATTCGTCCAGAACCGGCCGCCGCCTCCCGAGGTCTTCGTATGCCCCCGTCCGACGCCGATCCGCATCTCGTCCACGACCTCGCCAGCGCGCATCCCGAGGTGGTCACGCTGGCTTCGACCGGGCTCTCCCGGATCGAGCAGGCGGAGGGCAAGGGGCTTGTTCCTCTTGGCCTGCCCTTGCCCAAGGGAAAGCGCGATCTGCTGGTCCCGGCCGAGCGCCGGGAAGCGATCCTGCGCGAGATCCAAGGTGTCATTGACCGAGCGCTGCGGCGTGACGAGCTGCTGGCTCAGGGGCGCCGGGCGCTGGACGGCGGGCGCGTGTCGCTGCACCCGGCCGACGACCGGACGCGCGTGCGCGCCGTGATGGCGGACGAGCTGCGCTGGCCGGGCCTGCCCGTCCCCGTCCGGCTCCAGATCACCCGCGCCATGGACGCCATGGAACTGGCCGACCTGACGGACCAAGAACTCGCAGGGCGCCTGGAAGGCGACCCGCAGTTGGCCTCCGTGCTGGAGGAGGCGATGTCCAGGACGGCGGCGCGCCTGCGCGCTTTCGCAGAGGAGATCGGCGAACCGGCGGATTCCTGGACCTTCGATGTCTTCGCCGAGCGCCTGTCCCGCGCCGCCCGCAACCGCTTCGGCGCCGAGGAGCTGCTGGCGCGCTGGGACCGGGAGTTCGATACCTGGCGGCGCGAGCGGGCCGAGGCGCGCGGCCGCGCCTATGTCGACCGACATTTCGACTTCGCACGGTTCGAACGGCTGTTCCCCGTCGCCCGCGGCATGGGGCGGCGGATCGTGCTGGTGACAGGCCCCACCAACTCCGGCAAGACGCACCGCGCCATTGAGGCCCTGAAGGGAGCACGCGACGGCGTCTACCTTGCCCCGCTGCGCCTGCTGGCGCTGGAGGTGATGGAGCGCCTGAACGCCGAGGGCACGCCAGCCACCCTGCTGACCGGCGAGGAGGAGATCCGCACGCCGGGCGCGCGGCACACCGCCTCGACCATCGAGATGATGGACCCCGACCGGCCGGTGCAGGTGGCGGTCATCGACGAGATCCAGATGCTTGCCGATCCCGACCGCGGGTGGGCCTGGACGGCGGCGCTCATGGGAGTGCCGGCCGACACGTTGTTCATTCTCGGCGCCCCCGAGGCCCGTCCCCTCGTCGAGCGCGCCGCCGCCCACCTGGGCGAACCGCTCGAGGTGATCGAGTTGGAGCGCAAAACGCCGCTCAGCCTGCTCGACCGGCGCCTGGAGTGGTCCGACGTGGAACCTGGCGACGCGCTGATCGCCTTCTCCCGGCGCGAGGTGCATGCGGTGCGCGACACGCTGCTGGCGCGCGGGCTGTCTGTCGCTACGGTGTATGGCGCGCTGGCTCCGGCGGTGCGGCGCCGCGAGGCGGCGCGCTTCCTGTCGGGCGAGGCCGACGTGGTGGTCGCCACCGACGCCATCGGCATGGGCCTGAACCTGCCGTGCCGGCGTGTCCTGTTCACCGCGTTGGAGAAGTTCGACGGCAATTCGGTGCGCCCCCTGACGTCCACGGAGGTCAAGCAGATCGCCGGCCGCGCCGGCCGCTTCGGCAAGCACGAGGCGGGAGAGTTCGGCGTGGTCGGGCGCGGCACGCCGCAGGCGTTGCGCCGACTGCTGGACAGCGCTGACCACCGGCTGCGCCCCGACGCGCCGCTGGCCGTCCGCCCGACGCGCGGGATGCTGGCACGCCTGGCCCAGTATCTGGGCAGCGAGGAAACGGTGCTGCTGGTGGACTGCTTCGCCGACGCCCGCACCGCCGACTCCCCCTACCGCGTGGGGGATCTGTCGATGATGCGCCGGCTCGCCGTGCTGCTCGACGCGCGGCGCCTGGCCCTAGGCGCCAAGCTGGACCTGCTGCTGGCCCCGGCAGACCTGGACGAGGCGGCGGATGTGCGGATCCTCGGCGCCATCCTGGACGCGGTGGAGGCGGAGCAGCCATTGCCACTCGGCCGGGTGGTCCCTGGCCACATCGACGGGCTGGACGCCGAAGCGCTGGAGGGCCTGACGCGCGCCTGCGATCTGTACCACTGGGCGGCGCGCAAGTTCCCCACCCTCCTGCCGGACCGGGAGAAGGTCCGGGCGACGCGCGACGCGGTCAGCCGACGGCTCTCCGAATTGCTGGCGTCGCGGGCGAGACGGCGGGAGGCCTCGCCGCC
>Ga0196970_1000931_pt1 | contig 25037 bp, 22 predicted proteins | sample S1v_513CmetaG_FD_148672 | JGI IMG/M metagenome (GOLD analysis project Ga0196970, IMG submission 148672) | Soil microbial communities from Anza Borrego desert, Southern California, United States - S1+v_5-13C | ecosystem: Environmental > Terrestrial > Soil > Desert | place: USA: California... | reverse complement strand
GACATGCGTGAGGCACCCAGCCGTTACCTGATGGACGCGCTGTGGGCCGAGGGCGCCAGCGTGCAGGCCTACGACCCGGAAGCGATGTCCGAATGCCGTCGCCTCTATGGTTATCGCAACGATCTGCACCTGTGTGCGACCCGCGACGACACCCTGGAAGACGCCGACGCGCTGGTGATCTGCACCGAGTGGAAAAACTTCCGTGTGGTCGACTTCGACCTGCTCGCCGAGAAGCTGCGTTCCAAGGTGATCATCGACGGGCGCAACCTGTACAACCCGGAACAGGTGGCGGCTGCCGGTCTGCATTACAGCGGCATCGGTCTGCGCCACATCGCTCCTGAAGGGCTGCGGCCATGAAGGTGCTGGTCACCGGCGCGGCCGGTTTCATCGGTGCCCACTGCGTGCTGCGCCTGCTGCGCGACGGGCACACGGTGGTTGGTCTGGACAATTTCAACCACTACTACGATCCGCAGCTCAAACAGGATCGCGTGCAGTGGGTGCGCGAGGAAGTTGGCGATTTCCAACTGGCCACGGTCGATCTGGCGCACGCCTCGGCGATCGATGCACTGTTCGCCCGCGAACAACCGCAAGTGGTGATTCACCTGGCGGCGCAGGCCGGGGTGCGTTATTCGCTGGACAACCCACGGGCCTATCTGGACAGCAACCTCAATGGTTTTCTGAACATTCTGGAGAGCTGCCGGCATCACCCGGTCGAGCATCTGATCTACGCCTCGTCGAGTTCGGTGTACGGCGCCAACCAGCACACGCCCTACTCGGTGAAGGACGGCGTCAATCATCCGCTGTCGCTGTACGCCGCAACCAAGAAAGCCAACGAGCTGATGGCGCACAGCTACAGCCATCTGTTCGGCATTCCCTGCACCGGCCTGCGCTTTTTCACGGTTTACGGGCCTTGGGGACGGCCGGACATGTCGCCGATCCAGTTCGCCAAAGCGATCAGCGAAGGTACGCCGCTGAAGTTGTTCAACTACGGCGAGCACCAGCGCGACTTCACCTACATCGACGACATCATCGAGAGCATCGCGCGCCTCATCGATCAGCCCCCGCAGGCCAATCCGCAGTGGGATCGCGAACAGCCCGACCCGGCCAGCAGCATGGCGCCGTGGCGGCTGTTCAACATCGGCGGGCAGCAGCCGGTCGCGCTGAAAACCTACCTGGCCCTGATGGAAAAACACCTCGGCCAACAAGCCATTGTCGAGCTGCTGCCACTGCAACCGGGCGACGTGCTCAACACCTGCGCCGAGGCCAGCGATCTGGCCCAGGCCACCGGGTTCCAGCCCCGGATCGAGCTGGACGAAGGGCTGGGGCGATTCATCGCCTGGTTTCGCGGCTACTACCCCACGGCTCGTGCGCCGCTTGCGGCTGAATGAATGCGGAGGACCTCATGACTGGACATGAAAAAAGTGTGGCGATTGCGCAGATGCGTCCTGACAAGCGCGTCGACCCGGAACATCGCATGCGCCTCGACGCGGCGATTCACCGTCAGGGCCGTGGCTGGTTAAGCGGCCGTGACGGCGGTCGACCGTGGCAATTGTCGCGGACCAATCGGGTGGTCGCGTGCTTCGGCGCGCTGCTGATTCTGCTGTTGATTTCGCCATTGCTGCTCGGCCTGGCGCTGGCGATCAAGTTCACCAGCCCGGGCCCGGTGATGTTCGTGCAAAAGCGCACGGGTTATCGCGGTCGCAAGTTCGGCATGTACAAATTCCGCACCATGGTCAGCAACGCCGAAGAACTCAAGGAATCGCTACGCCACCTGAACAAACACGGGGCCGACGCCATCGATTTCAAGATCGACAAGGACCCGCGCGTCACCGGCATCGGCGCAATGCTGCGGCGCACCAGCCTTGATGAGCTGCCCAACCTGATCAACGTGGTGACCGGTGACATGCGCCTGGTCGGCCCTCGCCCGACCTCGTTCAACGCCTATCGCTACAAGGACAATCACCTCGCACGTCTGAGCATCTACCCCGGCATGACCGGTCTGTGGCAGATCTCCGGACGCAGCAATATCGACTTCGACCAGCGCGTTGAGTTGGACCTCAGCTACATCGCCGAGCAGAGCCTTCTGCTTGATCTGAAGATTCTGTTGAAAACCCCCTTCAAAGTATTCAGCGGCCACGGAGCAAGCTAATGGACGGTTCAACCAATACAAGCCTGAGCATCGCCAATCCCAGCGAATCGAACCTGACGTCGACCGTGCTGGATCTCGATCTGCGGATCCTGTTGCTGACCGCTGCCAACCCCGGCGCGGGCACCACTACCAGTGCGATGGCGCTGGCCAGCCAACTGGCACAAATGAGCAGCGGCCAGGTGCTGCTGGTCGATGCCAGCCAGTCGGCGAGCAACCTCACCCAGCAGTTGAACCTGAGCAAGGAACGCGGCCTGCGTGACTTGTTGTTCAGCTCGGGCAACCCGCCGCTGCTGCAGGACTGTGTGGTGCACACCTCCAGCCTGCCCTTCCATGTGCTGCCCAACGGCCGGCCGATCCGCACGCTGGAACACCTGACCGCCGAACGCCTGAGCCCGTTGCTCGACCAGTTGGGCAGCCAGTACCGCTTTGTGGTGATCGATGGCGACGCGGTGTATTCCGCCGCCGACACGCTGGTCATCAGTACGCAAGTGGATGGCGTGGTGTTTGTCGTCCGCGCCGAAGACACCCGCTGGGAAGTCGCCCAGGCTGCCGTGCAACGCCTGACCCAGGCCGGAGCGAAAGTGGTCGGTAGCGTGTTCAACCGGCGCAAGTACTACATGCCCAAATGGCTTTACAAAAACCTGTAAGCGAACGCGAAGGATGACGCCATGAACGCCAAAATGCTTGTCCTGCTGATGCTGCCGCTTGCGGGCTGCTCCAGCACTTCCGAGACCCGCAACATGCCGGTGAATATCCTCACCGCCACACCGGCCAATGCCCAGGCCACCGACATGCCGCGAGTCGAGCAGACCCTGCGCCCGAAAGACGTGCTCGATGTGATTTTTCACATCAGCACCAGTGGCTCGGATGCTTACCGCGTGCAGTCGGGTGACCAGATCGGCCTGAACTTCACCGCCGCCAGCCAGCTCAACGGCACGCAGCTGGTGCTGCCCGACGGCACCATTGAACTGCCGGGCGCCAACACTTCGGTGAAAATCGCCGGGCTGACCAGCGAAGAAGCGCGTCAGGAAATCCAGCGTGCGTATGAGCGCAAGCAACTGTTCCAGCCCAACCGCAATCAGCTCGCGGTACAGATTCTCAGCCCGCTGAGCAACGAGCAGAACCTCAAAAGCGCGTTGAACCACCCGGCTACCGGCATGAGTCGCGAGATCACCGTCGGCACCGACGGCTATGCGAGTTTCCCGGAAATCGGCGCCGTGCCACTGCAAGGCATGACGGTCAACCAGCTCGAAACCTTCCTCAATCAAAGGTACGCGCAACTGCCGGGGCGAATGACCGTCGACGTGCTGCTCAAATCCACCGCCGGCAACGAGATCTACGTGCTCGGCGAAGTCGCGCAGCCAGGCTCCTACCCCATCCGGCGACCGGTGTCGGTACTCGAGGCACTGACCCTGGCGCGGGGCACCAACGTCAAGGCGCGGCTCGATTCGGTCGTGATCATGCGGCGCAACGGCAACCAGGTGCAGGCGATGAACTACGACGTCGAAAAGGCCTTGTCTGGCGACGCCCCACAAATCGCCTATCTGCAGCCGGACGACATGCTCTACGTGCCAAAAACCAAACTGGCCAGCGCCGGCGAACTCGCCCGCCAACTGGCCGATGTGGTGCTGTTCCAGGGCGTCGGTTTCAGCTTCGGCTACCGCGTCGACAACAAAGGCAGTGACAACTGACTCTCAGGTGACCGACATGAACCCAAAAGAAAATTACCTGCACGAGTTCTTCAGGATTTTCTTCGCCAACAAGCAACTGGTGAAGCGCATCTTCCTGACCTTTGCAGTGATCGCCCTGCTCCTGCCATTGCTGCTCAAACAGAGCTTCGATATCACCGCGCAGGTGATCGTGCAGTCGAAAAAACTCTCTCAGGGCGATGCGACCACCTCGCTGACCCAGGACAACGCCACCTTCATTCCGCCATCGCTGGCGGACATGGAAACCGAGAGCAATATCCTCCGTTCGCCGGCGCTGATCCGTCAGACCATCAGCGAACTGCGCGACAACGGCCAGTACAACCCGCCGCCGGGGATGCTCAGCAAGCTGGCCGGCGAGCCGTTCAAGCGTTACGTCAGCACGCCACTGCGCGAGTACGTGATCAATCCGCTGCGTGATGCACTGGGCATGGAAACCGATCCGGTGCGCGACACGGCGCTGGACGGCTTGACCCAGGAAGCCATCGACAATCTGAAGATCGAAACCCTGCCGGGTTCCAATGTCATCTCGATCGTCTACAGCTTCCCTGATCCTGCCCAAGGCACGACGTTCGTGGCCGCGTTGCTGCAAAACTATCTGGTCGATCGTCAGGCGTTGCAATCGATCGAGCTGCCGCACTCGTTCTACGAGACCAAGAAGCATCAATATCAGGTGCGGCTCGATGGCCTGGAAGGCGCGAGGCTGGGCCTGCTGGAGAGCGTCGGTTCGTCCGATCCGAAAGAAGAAATCACCTTCCGCCTCAACGCGATCAACACCGAAGAGCAGGCACTCAACCTGTATCGCGATCGCTTGCTGCAAAGCCAGCGCTGGCTCGATTACCTGAAAACCAGCCTGGCCGCCGCCAACACCAACAAACTCAATGACTACACCTTTCCGTTCACCTTCACCACGACGGTGGACAACATCGCGTTCGAGGACCGCGAGATCCGCCAGATGGGCGAGGCGCTGACCACTCAAGTCAGCCGCTATATGAATGACCTGGCGGTATTCCAGCCCGGCAGCGAGCCGATGTTGCTGGCCCGCGAGCAGATTGCCCGCACGCGCCAGCAGTTCCTCAAAGTGGTCAACAACCGCATCCAGGAACGCACGATCGACTTGTCGGTGGTCAGCCAGGTCATCGAGCAGAAAACCGCGCGCATTGCCGAGTTCAAGAATCGCATCCATCAATTGCAGCAAACCCAAAGCAAGCTGCGCCAGATGGACACCGAGATCGGCGCGTTGCACGCAGCGTTTTCTACGTATGCGCAACGCTTTGCTGAAAGCAGCACGACTCGCGCGCTGGACAACGACTTGTCCAACGCTCGTGTCCTCAGCCCGCCGTATGAACCGACCGAGGCGGCTTTTCCCAAGCCGATGCTGATCATCCCGTTCGGGCTGTTCACCGGTCTGTTGCTGGCAATCGCGTTCGTCTACGTACGTGAGTTCTTCGACCATCGCTTCAAGCATCCGGCGCAAATCAGTCACGAACTGGGCCTTCCGGTGCTGTTGGTGCTCAACGAAGAAACGCCACAGGCGGGCAATCCGCACAAGAACTGGACCATGCCAAGCCTGGTTCACTGGGTGCGCAATTGAACGCGGTGTCCACCCCTTACGTCGCCCTGCCGATCATTCATTTGCTCAGCAGCGGCGGCTTCTATGGGGCCGAGCGAATGTTGCTGGATCATTGCCTGGCCACGCCGGGGCAGCATCAGGTGCTGTTTCTCGATGCGCCGCCAGAGCTGATCGCGCGCTTTCGTGAGGCTGGGGTGGACGCTTGCTACTGCGCCGGGCTGGGCGAATTGTTGCGGCACCTGCGGCAGCGCCGGAGCGACAAGCCGTTGCTCAACACGCACAACTTCAAAGGGCTGTTGTTCGGCTGGGTCGGCGCAACGCTGTTGCGCCTGCCGCTGGTAATCACTCAGCACGGGTTCACGCCGCGCAGTCGCAAGCAAAAGTTCTACACCTGGCTAAGCCTGCAACTGTGCCGCACCGCAGCGGTGAAACGGGTGGTTTGCGTGGCGCAAAGCATTGCCGAGCTGCACCTCGAGGCCCGCGTGCGGGCGGAAAAATTACAGGTGATTCCCAACGGTTTGCCAGCGGCGCCCGCCATGCCTCCGGTGGCAGATCGGCAACGCTGGCTGGCCGGTTACGTCGGTCGGTTGAGCAGTGAAAAAGGCCCGGATCTGTTTCTCGATGCGCTGATTCCCTTGTGTCATCAGCACCCGCAACTGGACGCCGTGATGCTCGGTGATGGCCCGGAACGGGAGAGCTTGCAGGCGCGCATCAACGCTGCCGGTTTGCCGCGGCGGATTCGCCTGCCGGGCTATCAGACGGCGATGCAAGGCTGGTGGCAACAACTCGATGCGCTGGTGATCAGTTCGCGCACCGAGGGCACGCCGATGATTCTGCTTGAAGCGATGCAGGCCGGCGTACCGGTGGTGGCGTTCGCGGTCGGCGGTATTCCCGATGTCTTGCAGCACGGCGTGAACGGGCTACTCGCGCCGCCAACCGATACCGCCGCCCTCACCCGCCAGCTCGACACCTTGCTGGCCGAACCGAAACTGGCCGCGCAGCTGCGCGACAACGCCAGACGCACACAACAGGAGCGCTACGACCTCAAGGCCCTGGCCGAACGCTGGTCGCAGCTGTACATCCACACGGCACGGGAGGCACGCGCATGATTTTCCCGCTCTCGATCGTCAGTCTGTTCGCACTGGTCAGCCTGGGTTTGCTGGCCAGTCCCTGGCCCTATCTGGCACCGGGGGCAGTCATTGGTCTGGTCGGTTTTACCGTCCTGTACCGCAAGCCGACCTGGGGCCTGCTCGGCATTGCTGCGCTGGTACCGTTCGAAGGTTTCTTCAAGGACAGTTCAGTTTCCGGCAGCAAGTTGCTCGGTGCTTCGCTGGCGGTGATCGTGATGCTGCAACTGGCGCTGCATCAGATTCCATCGCAACGCCTGCGCAGCAATCTGTGGCGCTACCTGATCGGCTTCATGGCGCTGTACCTGCTGAGCCTGCTCGCCACCGACAATATGGGCATGTCACAGAGTCATCTGCGCGAGCTGAGCGTGGGCCTGCTCCTGTTTGTGATCACCTTGTTGATCGGCCGCGAACTGAATCTGGATCTGTTTGCCCGGCTGGTCACGCTCAGTGTCAGCGCGACCTGCGCCATGGCGATGTTTTCCAGCAGATTCCAGGACAAGGGCCGCGCCGCCGGCCTGCTCGAAGACCCGAACGCCTTTGCCTTGCTGATCGCCTTCGCCGTGCCGCTGGGGCTGCTGTTGGTGATCCGCAGCCCGCAGCTGCTGCACCGTTTGTTCTGGGCCGGCTGCTGCCTCTTGCTGTTGGGCGGCATGACCAAAACCGAGTCGCGCTCAGGCCTGGTGGTACTGGCCTTGAGTCTGGCAATCGGTGTCTGGCATTACCGCCAGCAACTGACACGCATTCGTCCACGGCACTTCGGCTTCGCCATGCTCGGCGCCGCGATCATTCTGCCCTTGGCGATCTACGCGATGCCGGCCGGTTACCTGGCACGCATTCAGTCGCTGAGTATCCTCAGCGCCGGCGCCAAGGCTCAGGACGAGTCCCTCGGCCGTCGCGCCTCGTACATTGTCGTCGGCAGCCAGATCATCCGCGAGCATCCGCTGCTCGGCTCCGGCCCCGGCACCTTCCCGTTGCACTACGCAACCACCGGGTATGCCAAGGCGTTTTCCGCCAACCGCAAGATCGGCGACCTGTATCGGCGGGCGCACAACACCTATCTGGAGATTTTCAGCGAACTGGGTATTCCCGCCGGCCTGCTGTTTGTCGGCATGCTCGTGCAGGGCTTCTACAACCTGATCCGCGCACGGGGCGCGTGGGTTGAGCGGCGCGAGTGGCAGCACGCGGATCTGGTCACCCACCTGGGCATGAGTTTTCTGTCGTTGACGTTGTTCCTGATGTTCCTCAGCGCGCCGAACCTGAAATACCTGTGGATCATGCTGGCGCTGACCTGGGTACTGCGCCTGAAAGCCGAGCAGGCACCGCTGACGGAGGCCAGAACATGAGCCGGATCAGCATTGTCATGCCGATGTTCAACGAGGCCCGCCACATCGGCCGCACCCTGCTGGCCGCGCGCAAAGCGGCGCACGCCGCCGACATCGACTGTGAACTGATCGTGGTCGACAACGGCTCCACCGACGACGGGCCACAGATCGCCCGCGCATTCGGCGCACGGGTTCTGGTGCTGCCCGGCCTGCTGATCGGCGCCTTGCGCAACCGTGGCGCAGCGGTTGCCAGCGGCGACTGGCTGGCGTTCATCGACGCCGATATCGAAATGCCCGAAGACTGGCTCAAGCAGATGTTTACCCTGGCTGCGAACGACCAGGGCGACGTCTTCGGCCTAGACCTGCACACCCCTGCCGCTGCGCCATGGTTCGCCGCGGCCTGGCAGCGCCGCTCTTTGTCTGCATCGGGCCGCGCCACTCGCACCGTGCACTGGCTGCCCAGTGCCAACCTGCTGATGCGCAAGCAGTGGTTCGATAATGCCGGCGGTTTCAACGAAACCCTGCGCACCGGTGAGGACAAGGAATACACCCTGCGTCTGCACAGACACGGTGCGCGATTGCTGTCGGTCAGTAGCAGCGTCGCCCTGCACTGGGGCTATGAAATGACCTGGCGCGAATGGATCGGCAAGGAACTGTGGCGTCAGGGCAGTCACCTGCAATTGCTCCGCGCCCATGGCATGAGCCTGCGCCTGCTGCGTTTTCCGTTGCTGTCAGGGCTGGTGTGGTTGCTCGATGCGTTGGCGATCCTGGCGTTGCTCACGGGGTACTCGAATCAGGCCTTGCTGCTGCTGATGCTGGGCCTGCTACCGAGTCTGCTGCTCAGCGTGCGACAAAGCATTCGCCAGCAAAACCTCGGCCTGACGTTGCAACTCTGGGGCCTGCACTGGGTGCGCCTGCACCTGGCCAGCGCGGCATTGATTCTCGGTCTGTGTCATTGGAACGCCAGGAGGCCCGCCCGTGGCTGAACTCATTTTTTGCCTGTGCCTGTTGCTGCCGGTGTACGCCTACATCGGTTATCCGCTGCTGCTGACCTTGCTGGCGCCGCTGTTCCCGGCCTGGCGGCATGCCCCGGCGCCGCCGCTGAACATCAGCATCGTCATTGCCGCGCACAATGAGGCGCGGCATATCGAGCACAAGTTGCGCACGCTGCTGGCCCAGGATTATCAGCCGGCCACGCTGCAGATCATTCTCGCCAGCGACGGTTCGACCGATGACACCGTGGCCTGCGCGCACAAAGTGACGGATGCGCGCATTACCGTGCTCGACCTGCCGCGCCAGGGCAAAGCCGCCACGCTGAATGCCGGGGTTGCCGTGAGCAATGGTGAGATTCTGGTGTTCACCGACGCCGACAACCAATGGTCGCGCGACACCCTTGGCCACTTGCTCGCGCCGTTGAACGATCTACAAGTCGGGGCCTGCGCCGGGCACATGGTGATCCCGGTCACCGGTGGCGGCCTGAGCGTCGGCGACAGCCTCTATCGGCATTACGAAGGCTGGTTGCGCCGGGTCGAGAATCGCACCGGCTGCATGGTCTCCGCCGACGGCGCGCTGCTTGCGCTGCGCCGCGAGTTGTTCCAGCCCGTGCCGGCCGAGGTCAACGATGATTTCTTCATCAGTACCTGCGCACCGGTGGCGCGCAAACGCATTGTCTACGTGCCCGAGGCTCAGGTGATCGACCAGGGCGTCGACGAAGCGGACAAGCAATGGCGTCGCCGCCAGCGGGTCACGGTCGGTGGGCTGCAGAGTCTGGCGCAACGCCGCGAACTGCTCAATCCGTTCAAGCACGGGCTGTATTCCATCGCCTTGATCAGCCACAAACTGATCCGCCGACTGGCGCCAGTGCTGTTGCTGCCGCTGCTGCTGAGCAATTTCTGGCTGTGGAACGAACACGGTTTCTATCGCCTGAGTCTGGTCGCGCAACTGATCGGTTACTCGATTGCCATCGCCGGCCTGCTGGATTCGCAACACCGTTTGCCGAAACCGTTCCGCCTCGCGGCATTCCTGCTGGTGACGCTGGCCGGCATGAGCGCCGGCCTGTGGCAGTTCCTGCGCGGGCAACGGTACGCGCAGTGGAACCCTGACCAGAATCGTTGAGAGGACGCACGCCATGGCGATCAAACAATTGCTCAAACGCACCAGCGGCTGGCTTTATCTCAACTCGTCAGTGGGGCGTAACCAGTTGCACGGGGCCGGGGTCATCCTGATGCTCCACCGGGTGCTGGGCAACGACCGTGCCGCCAACCTGCCGCACCGCAATGAACTGTGCGTCGGCCCGCAGGCGTTCGAACACTTGCTGATATGGCTGCGCAAGCATTTCGATTGCGTGCCGCTGATGGAGTTGCTGCAGCCCAACGCCCTGCGCACCGAGCGTCCGCGAGTGGCGCTGACCTTTGATGATGGCTGGCGTGACAACGCGGTGAACGCCTATCCGCTGCTGCAAAAACATCAGGTGCCGGCGAGCATTTTTCTCTCCACCGATTTCATTGGCAGCCGGCAACGCTTCTGGTGGGAAAGCGTGGGCGAAACGCTGTGGGGCAGCCATGGCGAAAAGGCCCGCATGCACCTGATTGAACACCTGCGCATCACCGGTCATCCGTTGCCGGTGCTGCTCGACGATATCGATGTCGACCGGCGCAGCGTGGCGCTGCTGCATTATTTGCAAGGGTTGAAGAGCCTCGATCCGCAGGAACTTGAACGTCTTACCAACGAGTGTCCGCCGGATTCCTTGCCGCAAGCGCTGGACTGGCATCAGGTGCGCGCCATGGAAGCCTCCGGCCTGGTGCGTTTCGGCCCGCACGGCGCCAGTCACTCGATCCTCACCGGGCTGGACGACGTGCGTCTGCACGAAGAAATCAGCCGCAGCCGTGGCGCCTTGCAAAACGGCTGCAATCGGCCATTGCCGGTGTATTGCTACCCCAACGGCGACAACGACGAGCGCGTGCGTGAGCAGGTTGCCAATCACGACTATCCGTTTGCTCTGGGCACCACCACAGGACTCTATCGCGGCGCCGGCGATCCGCTGAACCTGCCACGCTTCGGCGTCAGCCAGCGCACCGCGCGCAATCCGGAACTGCTGTCGTTACGGATCTTTCGCGGGGCACGGCCATGAGTCGCAGCAGCTACCTCAAGCACCTCGCCCTGAGCATGGGCACCAAACTGGCAATGATCGCCTTGCGCCTGCTGCGCAATGTGTTGCTGGCGCGGATTCTCGGGCCGAGTGAACGCGGCTTGTTTGCCCTGCTCAGCACCCTGCCGGATCTGATCAGTGCGGCCACCAGCGGCGGCCTGAATTCGGCGGTCGGTTATCAAGCGGCCAATCAGCGGCCGATGGGCTTGTTGCTCGCTCAGGTGTTGGTGTTCGGCTGTCTGCTGGCCGGGCTGCTGACGTTGCTGGTGGTGGCGCTGGCGCGGGAATTCGGCAGCGAACTCGACGTCACGATGCAACTCGGGTTGCTGGCTTGGCTGTTGCTGCTGGCGGTGCCGCTGACGGTGCTCAAAAGCGGCCTGCTGACCTTGCACAACGCCTCGGGGGGTGTGGTCGCGTTCAACGTCCTGCGCCTGATCGAATCGCTGGCGCCGTTGCTGTTGTTTGTCGCGCTGTTCTGGATGTGGAAAGAGGCCGCACTCGAAGCCGCGCTGATCAGTTGGCTGGCCGGCATCAGTCTGGTGGTGCTGGTGGGCTGGATGTGGCTCAAACGCGCACAGCCAACTCAGTTGCAATGGGATCGTGCGAGCCAGAACGAGCTGCTGCGATTCAGTGCGCGCAGCCATCCGGACCTGCTGTTCCAACAGGTCATTCTGCGCTCCGATTACTTGTTTATCGGGGCCCTTTTGGGCAGCACCGCGCTCGGCCATTACGCCATGGCCAGCGCCGCCGCCGAACTGCTGCTGATCGTTCCGGAGGCGGTCACTACACCGCTGATGAAGCGTCTGCTGCAACAGGACAAAGGCATGGACAAGGTCACGCCGCTGGCGCTGCGCCTGACCGCCACGGTGATGCTCGGCGCCTGCATTACCATGGCGCTGATCGGCGAATGGCTGATCGTTACCCTGTTCGGCGTCGCTTACCAACCGGCGTACCCGGCGCTGCTGGCATTGCTGCCGGGGCTGTTGGGCCTGTGCTACGCCAGCATTTTGCGCCTGGACCTGATCGGCAAGAACCGCCCCGCCACCGTGTCGCTGATGATGGGAGTGGGGGCATTACTTAATCTGGCGTTGAATCTGTTGCTGATTCCGGGCTACGGCATCGTCGGCGCAGCAGCGGCGTCCTCGATTGCCTATCTGGCAGTGACCCTGGCGATGCTGGTGCTGTATTGCAAACTCAGCGGCGTAGCGTTCTGGCAGACGCTGTTCATCCTGCCCGGTGATCTCAGCCCGATGTGGCTGATGTTGCACCGTCGGAAAGCCGCATGAATCGCCTGGCCCTGTTGCTCGGACTCGGCATGTCGCTGAACGGCTTCGCTGCGCCGATGCAGTGGGGCGACATCCGCGACGGCAGCCTGTATCTGCAAGCTGATCGTCCGGATACCGTCACCGTGAGCTGGGTTCCGGCATGGCAGGCCGAGGCCAATGAAGAACATATTTACCTGCTCGACGGCCACGGCCGACTGCAAGGTGACCGGTTCATCAAGGCCAGTGAGGTGCGCGGTTCGCAGCGCTGGTCGCTGGTGCCGGGAGCGGCCAGCTATCGTCTGGAAATTCCCGGCTACAGCTTTCGCAGTTACCGCGTCGAGCATGACGACCAGACCGTGGCGCTGTTCAGTCCGGCCAAGGTGCATTTCAGTGTTGAAACGCGCCGTGGCGATGAGCTGTTTTTCCGAGTCGCACCGGGGGAACGCGCGGTGCTGAACGGCAAATACCATGGCGGCGTCAACGCGCTGCAGGCACAGCGCATGAACGATGGCCAACAACTGTCGCTGGCCCTCACGCGCCACCCCGCCTATTGGCAATTCGATCAAGTGGCCTTGCCGGTCAGCGACCAGGCCCAGGTCTGGCGCTTGCGCCTGCAGGGCAGCGGCAAAGCGGCGTTTTGGCTCGATGGCACGGCCAACCTGTTTGCGCAAAATCCCCAGCAGCTCCAGCCATTGCGTGAAGAGCCGGGTCAGGTACGACTGACCCTGCACGATAAAGTCCTCGGGCGCACGCCGGATCTGGGCATTGCCCTGCCCAATCTCATGCCGCCCGCCGCCAGCCATGCCGCACTCGATGCCTTGAAACCGGCCGCAGCGAGTTATTACAGCTACGTTGACGTTGTTTCAAAAAATGCCGGTTTCGAAGACCCGGTTCGTCTGCTCTATCAGACTCGCTTCGGCATCCGTCAGGACATCACCCTGCTCGCCGGCACCGGGCGTCAGGCCAATCTGCGTGCCGACGGGCAAAGCAGCAACGGTCTTGGCGCGTGGCTCGCCGCTACACGCGCACTGGGTGGTCAAGGCACGCATTACATCGGCTTCGCCGACGAGCCGAATCTCAACTATTCGAGCTACGAAGATTACCGGGCGATCTTTGTCAGCATGGCTCGCCAGGTGCGCAGCGACCCGGCCAATGCCAAGGCCGGCGTGCGTATCGCCATGCCCGCCACTTCACGCTTGGTCAACGGGCCGTTCATCCGCAACGCGGCGAGCAAACGCGGCATCGACTGGGCCCGCCGAATGCTCAGCGAATCTGCCGATCAGGTCGACGCATTGGCCTGGCACGAATGGATGATTCGCGACCTGCTGGCAACCCGGGTCTACCGCGACAGCGTGCGTCGCGCCGCCGATCTGGTCGGCCTCGACGCAAACGGTCAGCCGCGCAAAGCCTTGCTGCTCGATCAGACCAACCTGTCCAGCGGCTCGAGCCTGAGCCCGTACGATCAGGAAACTCACTACGCCGCGCTGTGGTGGGCCTCGGTCGTCATCAACGCTTCTCAGGATGGCCTTCTGACGATGCTCAACTGGTTTCAGGCCGCTGACGAACCGCCCTACGCCAAGGGCATGGCGCGCGTGTCAGGCGACGGTCGCTTCGAGCTGAAACCGGTGGGTCACGCCCAGCAATTCATCGCCCGGCATTGGCTGCCGCAAGTGCTGCAACTGGATAACGACGCTTTCGAAGTGGATGTGCTGGCGATGGCCGGTGACGAGCAGCGCACATTGCTCGGGGTAAACAAAAGTACCCGCCTGCAACGCGTTGATCTGAGCAGCGTGAAGTGCCCGCTTGATCCCGCAGCCCTGAGTTTCTTCGGCGTTGACAATCGCGCCCGCGACGCACCGTTTGCCTGCAAAAACGGGCGTGTGCGTTTCGAATTACCGGGGCAAACCCTGTTTGCCCTGAACTGGAACGCTTCATGAACCGCCCTACTGCCCTGCGAGCGTCATGCTGCGCGTGGCACCTTCATCAGGAGAAGAGACCATGGATATCTTGAAAAAACTCAGCGGACATATCCGTCGTAAAGGCCTGCGAGCGACCTTGGCGAAGATCCGCAGAATGTATGTTTTTTCCCATCGGCAATTGCTGTGGATGGAGCGCGACCTGGTCAGTCCCGTGCCGCCGTACAGTCTCAAGCCTTACCCGCCGCTGCGCGTAATGAACATCACCGCAGACAACGCCAGCGCCTTCAGCCGTTACTTCGGCGACCGTGTCGACGTCATGGCCGAGCTGGCCGATGAAGGTCACACCGGGCATATGCATGTCGACGAGCACGGCGATGCCGTGGCGTTCATCTGGGGCACGCCGCGCGATTATTTTGATCGGCATTACTACGGTTGCCGGTTCCCGGTGAAACCCGGCGAGTTCTTCGAATTCGGTGGCGAAATGGCCCGCGCCTACTGGGGCACCGCATTGTCCGTCGATGTGCAAGTGCGTCTGTGGCAAGCCATGGCCGTGCAAGGTTGCAGCAAAGTGGTCGATGTCTGTGACTCGAGCAACATCCCGGCGCTCAAGCTGCACCTGCGCATGGGCTATACCGAACAACAGCGGATCATGAATATCTACACGCTGTTCGGCCGCTGGCGCTTCTACCGCGAAACCCGCTACAGCGGCTCACGCCTGGCGGCGCTGCGCAAAACTCCCCGTCCATCTGTCCCAGCAACGGCGGCCTGAACCCATGACGATGCGATTCGAATGGCGCACGTCCCTGTGCGCAGCGGACTTCCCGGCGAACGCCTATGAAGCACTGCGCCTGCTCGTAGCCGACCACACGCCGTTCAATAATCTTGGCTGGTTGTGCGCGGCAGAGCAGGCCCTGGGCGAGGACCAGCGCCTGCACATTCTGCTCGGCTGGGACGCGGACACATTGCGCCTGTGCCTGCCGCTGGTGGCCGGCCGCGAACGCTTCGCTGGGGTGCCCTTTCGCGTGCTGCGCCACTTGGGTTATCCGCTGGCCGATCGGCTGGCCCTGCTGTCATTGCTCGGCGCCGAGGACATGCGCGAGGCGCTGGCGCTGGTCCGACAGCGCCTGCCCCATGCGCTGCTGCAGCTCAATGAACTGTCGGAACCGGCCGGCGAAGAAAGTGCGCTCACCGAATGGATGGCGCGTAGCTCCACGGCTGAACGACGCCTGAGTTGCCGGGTGCCAGTGCATCTGATCAGCGAAGCCGACCATCAGGAAGTCTCCGGCGACCCGCGCTACAAACTGCGGCGGGCGCGCAAGCGGATTGCCGCGTGCGGCGCCCAGGTACGGCGAATCACCCCCGATGCGCTGTCGATGCCCACGGTTTTACAAGCGCTGCAGGCAGTCGAATCGGTCAGCTGGAAAGGTGACGAAGGTGTCGGGATTTTCGCCACCGAACACAGTCGTCAGTGGATAAACAGCGCTTTCACCGCCCTCGCCGCTCAGGGCCTGGTGCGGGTCGTAACGCTGGAGCTGGACGGTCGCTGCATCAGCTATCGGCTGGGCCTGCTCGAGCAGGGCCGACTCTACGACTACAACCTTGCGTTCCTGCCGCAGCATGCCGATCTGGGCAGCGGCCGCGTGCTGCTGGAGGAATGGATTCGCTGGGGCCTGGACGAGCAATGGCACTGGATCGATGCGTCGCGGGTGAGCCTAGAGAACTCCAGCCATCAACTGCACGAGCGCATGACCGGACAACTCGAACACTGGCGCTGGAGCTTCTACTCATGGCGCCCCAGTGGCTTGCTGCTGGGCCTTGGGCTACGTCTTTGGTACTGCGTCAAACCGGCCTTGCAAAAAAGACGCGCACAGCGTGCGGGCAACCCGGCGGCAACAGATACATCTGCAACTCAACCGGCAACATCATCCCCCACACCTGGGCTAGCGCCTCGGAGAGCATCATGAACGTCATCGAAGAACTGCTTCTGCGCATCAAACAAAAAGGCCTGCGCCGCACCCTTGGCGCGCTGGGGAAACGTTACATATTCGCTCACCGCAAATTGCTCTGGATGGAGCGCGATCTGGTCACGCCGATTGCCCCGAACAAACTGCGCCCCTGTGAAGGGTTGCGCAGGGTCGACATCACCGAAGAAAACGCCAAGGCCTTCAGCAAGTACTTTGGCGACCGCGTGCAGACCATGGCCGAGCTCGCCGCTGAAGGGCATACGGGGCACATGTACCTGGACCAGGACGATCACACCGTCGGGTTCGTCTGGGCCAGCGCGCACGACTATTACGACCGCCACTTCTATCGCTGCACGTTCCCGGTCCAGCCCGGTGAATACTTCCAGTTCGGTGCCGAAATTACCCGGCATTATTTCGGCAGTAGCCTGACCGTCGATGCACAGGTCGCACTCTGGCAAGTCATGGCGGCCCGAGGTTTCAAGAAAGTCGTGGATATCTGCGACAGCGCCAATATTCAGGCCCTGAAAATGCACATGCGCCTGGGCTATCAGGAACAAGGGCGTATCACACACGTCTACGACCTGTTCGGGCACTGGCGCTTCACCCGCCAAACGCGCTACAGCGAATCAAGACTGGCAGCGCTGCGCAAGCCGGAAAGACCGGTAGTGAGCGCGGCGGCACAGGCGTAATTCACCTCGCAAGCGGCGGTGGCCCTTGGGCCGCCATCGCTTGCAGGCAAGCTCCCACATGTTGTTTGCATTTGTTCAGTTGGAACGACATCAACTTGTGGCAGCCAGCCTGCTGGCGATGGCGCAGGTCAGGCAATGCTTGAACTCAGCCTGAAAATCAAAAGCCCCTCATCGGAACGCCGCCCGCCTAGCCCTCTCCCGGAGGGAGAGGGGACTGACCGGGGTGGATGAAAGAGATGCGCCAACGCGCAACAACGAGTCGAACTCAGGTTTTGAACGGCCCACAAATCGGCTCCCTCTCCAGGGGGAGAGGGCTGGGGTGAGGGGCGAATCCACCGAAAATCTCAAGCCATGCGGCGCTTCTAACCACTCAACAATGAGCGTTAGCTCGAGTGCTCTTGATCTTGATCCACCGGCGACGTCGGAAGGCTGAGTGGAGGGATCGATCCGGGCGTGGGAGCGCAGCGACCGTACGACGAAGTCGTACACAGCGGAAGTAGGTGCAGCGAAGCAAACCGTAGCCGCTGCGCCCGGATCGGTCCCGGAGCGAAGGAACCCGAGCCTGCGAGGGCCGAACGTAGGAGCAAGCGTTTTTTTGCTTACTTTTTTTAGGCGTTTGTAAAAAAAGTGAGTCGCCGTCAGGCGAAACCGCCAGCCGCAGCACCCGAAGCAACGGATATGCACACAAAAACCCGAAACCAGCGCCTGCTCGCGAAGAGGCCAGTCGTCGCGATAAAGGTGCTCAGACCTTGCTCGCCACCAAGGTAAAGCACATCGGCATCTGCGCCTCACGATTCAAATAGCAGTCATACACCTCTTCCCGATTCGAATGCGCGTACTCCTGAAAATGCACGATATTCAGCCCCGCTCCAATAGCGCCGCTGAAAATCGCGCCGAGGGTATGCACGAACCAGAACGACTTTGCCGCCGGCTGTTCAATCTTGCCGACGTAGACAATCGGCTCTTCCTGCACAAACGGCTCGGCGCGAAAGTACGAGCTGGCGAGGCGATAAGGGTCCTCGCCAGCCGGATCGACCATTTCCAGAAACGGATGGGTCTCGTAGATCACCAGCTTGCCACCCGGTCTCAGCGTCGAAGCCACGTGACGGAAAAACTCGCCAATATCGGGCATCCAGTTCAGCACGCCAATAGTGATCAGGGCGACATCAAACCGGTTATGCAATGACCCAGGCAAATGATGGATATCGCTTTCGACAAACTCGGCAGGGTGCGGTGAGCGAGCATTGAGTACGCGGGCCTGTTCGAGAAACGCTGCCGACTGATCGACGCCGACCACACTGCTCGCCCCCAGGGCAAACAGCGACAGGCTTTCGCGACCGTTGTTGCAGCCCAGTTGAATCACGTCCTTGCCGTTGACGTCCAGCAAGCCGCTCAGGGTGTCGTCGAGACAGGAAAAATCCGCCTGCGCGACCTCGTTGAGCAATGCCTGCCAGTCCGGAGAATTCTGATGATGATCAGCGGAATCATTCCAGGCCTGTCGATTGCTCTCGATGGCGGTTTTGTTTTCGGGCACTTCCATGGCGCTCTCCAGACAATGCTCGTGATTGAGCGGGGCAGAGTCTAGATCAGCCTCGCAATCGGCCGTGTTGCAAACTTGTAAGCGATATCACGGCTATCGTTAACAGCCTTGGGGAAAACCGCATTCACAGGTGCCGCCAGCCAAACTTCGATCGGCTGCTGTTAATGGTTGTCAACTCGCTGCCACTGAGGCGCAAGCACTGGACGGCTATTTCATCTGAGGGGGCGTTTTTTGTGGTCGTAGGACCGATCAACGGCACGCGTTCTTAAATGTTTCAGACCCGCCAAGTCCTACAGAAAAAAGAATGATTTCTGGAAAAGCTGAACGTTTTCCTACCCTGTCTGGCGGTTGGCCGTCGGAAGCGCAAGGGCTAGGATTTTTCGGGACAACCTGAACCCTACGGAGCTCTACCAACGTGCAACTCATCCAGACAACCACGACAACATTCCCCTCACCGAATAGACTTCCAGGCATTGCTCCCGGAGGTGCCATGATCGACCCGAAGATGATTGACCCGTTATGCCCTGTCGTCTCTGATCTTGACCCTGAAGAACAGGCTGCGAGCTATGACCGCTGGTTCAGAGCGGAAGTACAAGCCTCCCTCGATGACCCGCGCCCGAATCTTTCGCATGAACAAGTCATGGCCGAGATACATGCCTTGATCAGGGCGAAAGACGATGGTTTCGAGGCCGATTGAGTGGAGGCCCGAAGCGCGGGCGAAACTGGTGACAGTGCTCGAATACGTAGTCGAAAGGAATGTTGGGGCAGCCACCGGGATCATAAAGGCTGTTGGGAAGGCCTTAGCCAATCTTCCTGATCACCCCTACCTCTATCGACCAGGCCGGATTACCGGCACTCGGGAGATCGTTGTAAATTCCAGCTATCTGATCATTTATCAAGTGACGGATCGGATCGAGATTGTGAACGTTCTACATGCGCGTCAGGAATATCCGCGACGCGACTCTCGCTAAACCATTCGATAGTAAAAAAACCGCGCGGCCTTCGGAAGCGCGGTTTTTTGATTGAGAACGATCAACCCTGGCCCGCCGTCAGGGCGGAACCCTGAGCCGCCGTTACCGCAGCAACGGATATGTACACAAAAATCAGAAAACCAGCGCCTGAAAGAACGCAATCGCGAGCAGGCTCGCTGCTACCGTTTCGATCTGCGCAAGACTCAGAGATTCACATGGCTCTGGTTCAACCGCTCACGCAAAAACTCCACCAGCGCCTGCACCGGCCTTGAAGCCTGCCGATGCTGCGGATACACCGCTGACAACGTCAGCGGCTCGGGGCGCAGATCGTCCAGCACCGGCACCAGCCGTCCATCCTTCAAAGCCGCGCCAACAATGAATGTCGGCAAGTAAGTGATGCCCATCCCCTGCACCGCCGCATCGCGCAGCAATTCACCATTGTTCACGCGCATGCGCCCGGCGACGTTGACCAATACAGGCTTGCCCTGCCCTTCGTTGAATCGCCATTGCACCGAGCGCCCGTGTCCATACGGCAGGCAATCATGGCTGTGCAGGTCTTCAGGCTTGAGCGGCGTGCCGCGTTCTGCAAGGTACGCGGGACTGGCGCAATACACCCGCTCGATGGACGCAATGCGCCGGGCGATCAACGTCGAATCTTCCAGCGTGCCAATGCGCAGTGCCAGGTCGTAGCCCTCGCCCAGCAAGTCCACCGGGCGATCGCTCAGGTCCACTTCCACTGTCACTTCGCGATAGCGCTGCAGAAACATCGGCAGCAGGCAACCGAGATGCGCCACGGCAAACGACAGCGGCGCGCTCAGGCGGATCGTCCCGCGCGGCTCCGCCGTTTCTCCGGCGATGCCCTGCTCCACTTGCTCGACTTCGCCCAGCAAGCGCAAGGCCGCTTCGTAATAGCTCTGCCCCAGCGGAGTGACATCGAGGCGCCGGGTCGAGCGGTTCAATAAACGCACGCCCAGCCGCTCTTCCAACTGCATCAAACGACGGCTGACGAACTGCTTGGACAGGCCCAACTGATCGGCCGCTGAGGTGAAGCTGCCGGAGTCCATGACCTGGCAAAAAATACGCATGTCTTCGAACGGGTTCATTGTCACTCTCTGGTGGACAGTTAAACGCTTTATAGCTGCTTTTTCACTTTTCAGCAGCCCATTAATCTGTGCTCACGGTGTTGCTGAGGCCAGGAACCCAGCGCCACAGCAGCCCGCAACTCAGGCAAAAAATCAAAATCATTCAAAAGGATTTCCACCCATGAGCATCGTCAAGAAAACCCTCGCGGCATCCCTCCTAGCCCTGTCCATCGGCAACGCATTCGCCGCTGAAAGTACCGGGGTCGAACGCAATACCCAGGCCTTCCTCAACGCCCTCGCCGCTGGCGGCGGCAAGCCGCTGGAGCAACTGAGCCCGAAAGACGCCCGTGCGGTGCTGACCGGTGCGCAGGCGTCGGTGAAAGTGGATCTGTCGGGGATTGAAGTCAGCGACAAGGCGATCAAGGTCGATGGTCAGACCATCAATCTGAAAGTGGTGCGTCCGGCCAAGGTCAAGGGAGAGTTGCCGGTGTTCATGTTCTTCCACGGTGGCGGCTGGGTGCTTGGTGATTTCCCGACGCACCAGCGCTTGATTCGTGATCTTGTGGTGGGCTCTGGCGCGGTCGCGGTTTACGTCGATTACACGCCGTCGCCGGAAGCGCAGTACCCGACCGCGATCAACCAGGCCTACGCCGCGACGAAATGGGTCGCCGAGCACGGCAAGGAAATCGGCGTCGACGGCAAGCGCCTCGCCGTGGCCGGCAACAGCGTCGGCGGCAACATGGCGGCGGTGGTAGCGTTGATGGCCAAGGAACAGAAAGCCCCGGCGCTGCGCTTCCAGTTGCTGATGTGGCCGGTGACCAACGCGCAGTTCGACGACGGTTCGTACCAGCAATTTGCCGAGGGACATTTCCTCACCAAAGGCATGATGCAGTGGTTCTGGGACAACTACACCACCAAGCCGGCCGAGCGTACGCAGATCCACGCCTCGCCGCTCAACGCCAGCGCCGAACAGCTCAAGGGCTTGCCGGCAGCGCTGGTGCAGACCGCCGAATTCGACGTGCTGCGTGATGAAGGCGAAGCCTATGCGCGGCACCTCGATGCGGCCGGTGTCGCGGTGACCTCGGTGCGCTACAACGGGATGATTCATGACTTCGGCCTGCTCAACCCGCTGAGCCAGATCCCCGAAGTGCAGGCAGCGGTACGACAAGCCGCCGCCGAGCTGAAAACCCACCTCAACTGAGCCCAGGCCCGGCGCCCCAAAAGCGCCGGGCTTTTTGTGTGAGTAATGCCCATGACTTTCCTTCTCGCTCACCTGCTCTCCTGGAGCGCCGTGCTGTTGCTGCTTGACGCTGCGCTGTGGCACTTCGCGCCCTACAAGCATCGCGCGCCGAAGGTCGGTGTGCGGCTGGTGCTGTTTCTGGCCTTTAGTGCGCTGGTGATCAATGCCGGTGTCAGCCCGTTGCAGGCGCCGCAATTTGCCGATGACCGCGTGGCGCAACTGGGCGCGACGGCGCTGGGCATTCTCTGGTGGCTGTACGCCGCGCGGGTGCTGACCGAAGTCATCGGCCTGGCCCTGATGCGTCGCATCGGTCACAGCGGTCGTCTCCTGCAGGACGTAATCGGCGCGCTGGTGTTTCTTGTCGCCATCGTCGCCGCCGCCGGTTATGTGCTGGAGCTGCCGGTCAAAGGTCTGCTGGCGACGTCGGGCGTGGTCGCGATCGTTGTCGGCCTGGCGCTGCAAAGCACCCTGGCCGACGTGTTTTCCGGGATCGTGCTGAACACCACCAAGCCGTATCAGGTGGACGATTTCGTGATGATCGACGGCGTCGAAGGCAAGGTGTTCGACATCGACTGGCGCGCCACCCATTTGCTGACCAGCGCCGGGACCATGGCGGTGGTGCCGAACTCGGTGGCAGCCAAGGCGAAGATCGTCAACCTCAGCCGCCCGAACAACATGCACGGCGTGTCGATCAGCATCAAAGTGCCGAACCATATCCGCCCACGCCGGGTGTTGGATGCGCTGGATCGCACGCTGCAAGGCAGCAGTTCGCTGTTGCTCAGTCCGGCACCGAAAGCCGTGCTCAAAGAGGCCGGCGAAACCATGTCGGAGTACGTTGCCAGCGGTTTCATCGCCGAGCTGGGCAAGAAAAGCGAAGTGCGCAATCAACTGTTCGACCTCGCCCACCGGCATCTCGAAGCTGCGGGCATTTCGCGTCATCCCGACGGCGTGATCGAACCCTCGAGCCGCGCCCGCGCGTTGCTCGATGAGGTGAAGATCTTCCGCTCGCTGAGCAGTGACGAGCGCGATCGCCTTGCCGAATCGATGGTCGCCCAGCAATACACGGCGGGTCAGGTAGTGCTCGATCTGGATGAAGTGCCGGACAGCCTGTTCGTGATTGCCACCGGTGTGGTCAGCGCGACCGTGCCGGATGGTGATAACCAGGTCGAAGCCGGGCGCATGGGTCCGAGTGAGGTGATGGGTGAACAAAGCATTCTTGCCGACACGCCGTCCCAGGCGACGTTCACGGCGCTGACGTCGAGCATCGTTTATCGACTCGACAAGCAGTTGACCCGTGAGTGCATGAGCAAACGCAGTGAAGTGGGTCGGGCCTTGAACAAATTGCAGGCGGTGCGTCAGCAGAACAGTCGCCTCGCGTTGATGGCCAAACCGGTGGCGGTGAAGAAGGGAGGGTTTTTGGGGTGGTTGCAGAAGCGCTGAAAATCAAGATCAAGACCAAAATCAAAAGCTTCCCCCTCATCGGAACGCCGCCCGCCCAGCCCTCTCCCCCCAAGGGGGGCGAGGGGGAAAGGGAGCCGATCTCCATGCGCTTCAAGCATGGAGATCGCCTCGGTATTGCGGGTAGGTGCAACTTCAACAAACACCGCGGTCAGTCCCCTCTCCCTCTGGGAGAGGGTTAGGGTGAGGGCTTCAGACTCGCACCCGATTACTGAGCAGTAAACTTGGTATAGCTGTTGATCAGGTTGCGGTAGTTAGGCAGGCGCTCCGACAGCAGATGCGCCAGGCCTTCCATATCGTTGCGCCAGTCACCCTGCAGCTCGCACGCTACCGAGAACCAGTTCAACAGGTGTGCACCGGCCGCCGACATGCGCGCCCACGCCGCTTGTTGCACGGTGGTGTTGAAGGTGCCGGACGAGTCGGTCACCACGAACACTTCGAAGCCTTCAGCAATCGCCGAAAGGGTCGGGAATGCCACGCAGACGTCGGTCACCACGCCAGCGATGATCAGTTGCTTGCGACCAGTGGCCTTGATCGCCTTGACGAAGTCTTCGTTGTCCCAGGCGTTGATCTGGCCTGGACGCTGGATGAACGGTGCGTCCGGAAACTGCTCGCGCAGCTCGGGCACGATCGGGCCGTTGGGACCTGCATCGAAGCTGGTGGTGAGGATGGTTGGCAGCTTGAAGAACTTGGCGATGTCGCCCAGTGCCAGCACGTTGTTCTTGAACTCGTTCGGGGTGAAATCCTGGACCAGCGAGATCAGACCGGTCTGGTGATCAACCAGCAGCACAACGGCATCATCTTTGTTCAGACGCTTGTAAGGAACGCTCATGGCAAAACTCCTGGATGGATGGTTGTTGCGTGAAGCGCCGGCGGGATGACCGGCGCTTTTTTTCGAAATCAGAAGGCGAAGCAGGAACAGCCGAACGCGCCCCAGAAACCGGCGAAGTCGCTGACCGGCGCGTTCGACATCCGCGCCTTTTCATGGCTGTGGGTGTGCACCGCGCATGGCCCGCTGCACTGGTGAACCTGCGCCTGCAATGGCGAGTTCGGGCGCCAGTGACCCGGCACCTTGACCACTGGCGACCAGTCCGGCAGCACCGGAATCGAGCGCGGACCGAGGTCTTCGAAATCGCCGGCGGCGTAGACGATCTTGCCGCCGACCACGGTCATCACCGACTCGATCCACTTGATCGCTTCTTCTTCGACGCTGAAGAAATCTGCGCTGAGTGCTGCCAGATCCGCCAGCTGGCCGACGCGAATCTGGCCCTTCTTGCCCTGCTCCGAGGAGAACCAGGCGCTGCCGTGGGTGAACAGCTCCAGCGCGGTGCTGCGGGGCAGCCCTTCTTCGTACAAGGCCAGACCGCCGACGGTGCGCCCGCTGACCATCCAGTACAGCGAAGTCCACGGGTTGTAGCTCGACACGCGGGTGGCGTCGGTGCCGGCGCCCACCGGCACGCCTTCGGCAAGCATGCGCTTGATCGGCGGCGTGGCCTCGGCGGCTTGTTTGCCGTAGCGATCGACGAAGTATTCGCCCTGGAACGCCATGCGATCCTGGATCGCGATGCCGCCGCCCAGCGCTTTGACCCGCTCGATGTTCTGCGGGGTGATGGTTTCGGCGTGGTCGAAGAACCACGGCAGACCGTTGAACGGAATGTCGCGATTGACCTTCTCGAACACGTCGAGCATGCGGCTGATCGATTCGTTGTACGTGGCGTGCAGGCGGAACGGCCAGCGCTGTTCGACCAGATGACGAACCACCGGCTCCAGCTCTTGTTCCATGGTCTGCGGCAGGTCCGGGCGCGGCTCGAGGAAGTCTTCGAAGTCGGCCGCCGAGAACACCAGCATTTCGCCGGCGCCGTTGTGGCGCAGGAAGTCGTC
>Ga0196970_1000930_pt1 | contig 25039 bp, 27 predicted proteins | sample S1v_513CmetaG_FD_148672 | JGI IMG/M metagenome (GOLD analysis project Ga0196970, IMG submission 148672) | Soil microbial communities from Anza Borrego desert, Southern California, United States - S1+v_5-13C | ecosystem: Environmental > Terrestrial > Soil > Desert | place: USA: California... | reverse complement strand
CGTTCGCAGAACGACTTCACTGCCCCGGCCCACGGAACGGACCGACGTAAAGCACTGGAGCAGTTCCCTTCCTGTGGCCACCTCAAGAATGACGGCACTCTCCGGTGCCGGACGAACGCCGGCATTGGGCATATCCAGCACGATATCGGCGTGATCGATTTTGCGGATGGTGCACGTCACATGCGTCATGCGGCTGGTGCTGACGCCTTCGGAAAAGGAGAGTCGGCCCGGATGCCCGGCGATGGCCCGGAGGTCTATAGCCGAGGTACCATCGCTTTCCGTCGCCCGTTTGGACCAGAGCATAGACATCCCTCCATATGCTTAGCGACATTCCTGAATATACCATACTATGGATGTTTTTTCAAGTCTGCATATTGACTGCCAGATGAATTGGCGCTGACGCCATCGCACATGCTGGAAGTCGGTGGCTTTGCAGTGGACCCTGCTCTTGACAGTGCGAAGGTCGGAGTGCTATTTTCTTGTATGGATGCGTTAGCACTCAGCGAGAGTGAGTGCTAACAAAAAAGGCAAGGTGGCGAGTCGATATGACGGAAAAAGAGAAGCCAAACCCACAGGAGCTGGAGGGTGACGGGCTGGGCGATGCCCCGTCTGTGGCCGATTCCGCAGGGGACGGCGCCGATTCTGCCGCTGACGGAAACGGTGAGAAAGGCGCTGACGTTGTGGACCTGATGCAGCAGTTGGACGAGGCCAAAGCGCGGGCGGCGGAATTAGAAAATAAGCTCCTCCGGGCGCAGGCCGACTTTGAAAACTACCGCCGCCGGGTGCAGCGGGAGAAAGAAGACCTGGCGATTTACGCCAACCAGAAGCTGGTCCTGAACCTTTTGCCTGTGCTCGACAATCTTGACAGAGCGATGGGTGCACCGGCCACCCCGGGCGACGAAAAGCTCCGCCAGGGCGTGGAGCTGACCGCCCGCTCCTTCCGGGACATTCTGGCCAAGGAAGGCGTTACGGCGATTGATGCCGTTGGCAAGCCCTTTGATCCGAACTTCCACGAAGCCGTCATGACCGTGGAGTCCGACGAGCACGAGGAAGACACGGTCATTTCCGAGTTCCAGAAGGGCTACCAACTGGGCGACAGGGTCATCCGGCCCAGCATGGTCCAGGTGAGCAAGAAAGGTTAACACCCGCGAAACCACGCGGATTTCCATACTGATGCGCTGATCTAAGGAGGCATACATTCATGGCGAAGGTAATCGGCATCGACCTGGGTACCACCAACTCCGTGGTTGCCGTTATGGAGGGCAAGGACCCGGTCGTCATTGAGAATGCGGAGGGCGACCGGCTTACTCCGTCTGTTGTCGCGTTCAGCAAGACCGGCGAGCGTCTGGTGGGCAAGGTCGCCAAGCGGCAGGCCATCACCAACCCGGACCGGACCATCATCTCCATCAAGCGGCACATGGGCACCAACCACATGACCCGCATTGATGACAAGCAGTTCACGCCGCAGGAGATTTCGGCCATGATTCTCTCCAAGCTGAAGGCGGACGCCGAAGCGAAGCTTGGCGAGAAGGTCACGCAGGCCGTTATTACCGTGCCGGCGTACTTCACCGACGCCCAGCGCCAGGCCACCAAGGACGCCGGCACCATCGCCGGCCTCGAAGTCCTGCGCATCATTAACGAGCCGACGGCGGCTGCCCTGGCCTACGGCATGGATAAGGGCGAAGATCACCGGATTCTCGTGTACGACCTGGGCGGCGGCACGTTCGACGTGTCGATCCTCGAACTGGGCGGCGGTACCTTCCAGGTGGTCGCGACGGCCGGTAACAACCGCCTTGGCGGTGACGACTTCGACGAGCGGATTGTCAACTACATCGCCGACAAGTTCCAGAAGGAGCACGGCGTCGACCTGCGCAAGGATAAGCAGGCCCTCCAGCGCCTCCGCGAGGGTGCCGAGAAGGCCAAGATCGAGCTGTCCGGCCTGGCCACCACCACCATCAACCTGCCCTTCATCTCCATGACGTCCGACGGCCCCGTTCACCTCGACGAGACTCTGACCCGGGCCAAGTTCGAGGAACTGACAGCCGACCTGGTCGAAGCGACCATGGGCCCGACCCGTCAGGCCCTGCGCGACTCCGGCTTTGAAGCGAAGGATATCGACAAGGTTCTGCTGGTGGGCGGCTCCAGCCGTATTCCCGCCGTGCAGGAGGCGATTCGCCGCTTCATGGGCAAGGAGCCTTACAAGGGCATCAACCCCGATGAAGTCGTTGCGCTGGGCGCCGCCATTCAGGCCGGCGTCATCAAGGGCGACGTGAAGGATGTTCTGCTGCTCGACGTGACCCCGCTCTCCCTGGGCATTGAGACCCTGGGCGGCGTCTTCACCAAGCTGATCGAGCGTAACACCACCATTCCGACCGAGAAGAGCCAGATCTTCTCCACCGCCGCCGACGGCCAGACCCAGGTGGAAATTCATGTGCTGCAGGGCGAGCGTGAAATGGCCGCCTACAACAAGACCCTGGGCCGCTTTGCCCTGGACGGCATCGCTCCGGCGCCCCGTGGCGTTCCCAAGATCGAAGTCAAGTTCGACATCGACGTGAACGGCATTGTCCACGTGTCCGCCAAGGACCTGGGCACGGGCAAGGAGCAGAAGATCACCATCCAGAGCCAGACCGGCATGAGCAAGGAAGAGATCGAGCGGTCGGTCAAGGAAGCCGAGGCCATGGCCGCCGAGGACAAGAAGCGCCGCGAAGAGGCCGAGACGCGCAACAACGCGGACTCCGCCGTGTACAATGCCGAGAAGCTGCTCAAGGAGAGCGAAGGCAAGGGCATCGACCAGGCCCTGCTTGATGCCGTGAAGGCGGCGGTCGAGCCGGTGAAGGAAGCCCTGAAGGGCACCGATATGGAGAAGATCAAGGCCGAGAACGACAAGTTGACCGAGGCCGTTTACAAGCTCTCGTCCGCCATTTACGAGAAAGCCGGCGGCGCCGCCGGTGCGGAGGGCGCCCCGGGCGCCGGGCCCCAGGCGGGCGCCCAGGGCGAAGACGGCCCCACCATGGACGCCGACTTCAAGGTGAAAGAGTAGTTCGTGTTGAATAACGTAGGACCGGCCCTTTTGTCGGGGCCGGTCCTACGGCATGACCGTGACTATGGAAGGTGAGCTAATTGGCCAAGCGGGATTATTACGAGGTACTCGGCGTGCCCAAGAACGCGTCCGAGGCCGATATCAAAAAGGCGTTCCGGGGGCTGGCTCGCCAGTTCCATCCGGACGCGAACAAAGATGACCCCAATGCGGCCGAGAAGTTCAAGGAAGTGAACGAGGCCTACCAGGTGCTGTCAGACGCCGACCGGCGCGCCAAGTACGATCAGTTCGGCCATGCCGCCGAACAGATGGGCGGCGGCGGGGGCAACCCCTTCGGCGGCGCCGGCAACATGGGCGACTTTGGTGACATCTTCGATATGTTCTTCGGCGGCCAGATGGGGCGCCGGCAACAGCGCGGGCCGACCCGGGGTGATGACCTCCAGTATGAACTGGACCTGACCCTGGAGGAAGCCGCCTTTGGCGTCAAGAAAGAGATTCGCATTCCCCGGACTGAGGACTGCCCGACCTGCAAGGGCAGCGGCGCCAAGCCAGGCACGAGCCCGACCACCTGCTCCAAGTGCAAGGGTACCGGCCAGATTCAAATGGCTCAAAATACGATCTTTGGTCGCTTCGTCAACGTTGCTACGTGCGACCGTTGTGGCGGCGACGGCAAGATTGTCGAAAACCCGTGCACGGGCTGCCGTGGCAAGGGCATCGTGCAGAAGATGCACAATGTGGAAGTGAACATTCCCGGCGGCGTGGAGACCGGTTCCCGGCTCCGCATGTCCGGTTATGGCGAGCGCGGGGACCGGGGCGGCCCGCCCGGCGACCTCTATATTGTCATGCGGGTCCGGCCCGACAGCCGCTTCCGGCGCGAGGGCGACGACCTGATCAGCGAAGTCACCATCTCCATGATTCAGGCGGCGCTAGGCGTTGAGGTCGAGGTGCCGACCCTGGAAGGGCCTGAGAAGGTGAACATTCCGGAAGGGACGCAGCACGGCGATACCATCCGCCTCAAGGGCAAGGGCGTCAAGCATTTGCGGGGTGGCGGCCGGGGCGACCAGCATGTGGTCGTCAAGGTGCACGTACCGACCAAGCTGCAGCCCCGGGAGCGCGAACTGCTGCAGGAGCTGGCTGAGCTGCGCGGCGAAAAGGCCGGTGGCGCCGAGAAGCACCAGTCCAAGGGCCTCTTCGACAAAGTGAAAGATGCGATCAACAACCTCTAGCCGGAGGGGGCGTCGACCTTGCTGCGCAGTTGGAACCCCCGGCTGAACCCTATGCTCCGTCCGGATGAGTGGGAGCGTGCGGCACGGCGGAACCGTCTGCGGCTCGCTGCGGTGGTTGCGTCGTGTTTGGTGGTTGCGCTGGGCGTGGCCGCGTACTTTTGGTATCCAGCTGATCGTACGCGCAACCTGACCCCCGAAATGGTCGTAGAGAAAGCCGGCCTGGCGTTGCTCCAGGCCGGCCAATACCATTTTCAAATGGATCTGTCAGGCGAGGCTTCTGAATACCCGTTTCCTAACGCTGTCATGAAGGGCGAGTTCCAAAAGGACCCTCCGCTGATTCATTTGGCAGGCACCGTGGATTCGGGAGAGAGTCGCATTCCCTTGGAATACTACTTGGAAGCGCAGACGCTTTACATGCTCGATCCCGTCACGAAGCAGTGGATCTTTCTGCAGGATTCGCCCGTGGACGAGCTGACTTCGTTCTCTCCGGAGAATCTGGCGGCGCCGTGCCTGGGCGGCGTGCTGAAGGTGGAGGAACTGGGGCGGGAGCGGCTGGCTGGCGGGCCTGCTGTGAGGTATCGGCTGGAGCTGAGCCCGGATGTGATGCTCCCCCGGCAGCCCGACCTGCATGCAGACCTGGTTACCTACGAGCTGTGGGTCTACACCCGGACGCTGGAGCCGGCCCGGTTCAGCATGCAGGTGGTGAGGCGGCAGCCAGCGCACGGAGACCAGCCGGCCGCCAACGGAGATCGGTTTACATACGAACTGACCTGGCAGTTCCGGGGGCTTGCGCCCCTGGTGGTGCCCGATGCGATCAAGTCATCTGCGCAGGATGTGGGCGTCGAGGCGCCCCCGGCACAGCCATAAGACTGGAGGAACGTTGCGGTGCGTTATCTGGAAGTAGCCATACGCTGCCAGCGAGAGGCGGCCGATGCGGTTGGCAATGCGTTGGCGGAACTGACCGGCGGCGGGTATGCGGTGGATGACCCGATGGACATCATTCAGAACCGGTCGAGCTGGGAGATTACCGACTTGGTGGCCGGTGACCCTGCCTGGGTAGTGGTGAAGGGTTGGCTGGCTGACGAGGGCGACGTGGAAGGCGCCCGCATTCGCCTGGAAGAGCGGCTGGCTTCGATTCGGGAGCTGGGCCTGGGAACGATTGAACCGCCGGCCTACGCCTGGGTGCAGGAAGAGGACTGGGCGAACGCCTGGAAGGCCTACTTCAAGCCGACCCGGGTCGGCGAGCGGCTGATGATTATCCCGTCGTGGGAGTCGTATGAACTGCAGCCTCAGGATCTCCCTTTGTACCTGGACCCTGGCATGGCCTTTGGCACAGGCACGCACCCCACCACATCGCTCTGTCTGCGGAAGCTGGAGGCGGTCGTGCAGCCGGGTATGCGGGTGCTGGACGTGGGCACGGGGTCGGGCATTCTGGCCATTGCCGCCGCCCGGCTGGGCGCCGCCCCGGTGGTGGGCATTGACATCGACCCGGTAGCGGTCCGGGTGGCCAAGGAGAACGCCCAGCGCAACGGAGTAACCATCGATGTCCGGGCAGGAACGCTGGATCAGGTCGAAACCGATGAGTGTGATCTGATCATCGCCAATATCATTGCGTCGATCATCATCGATATCCTGCCTGATGTGGCTTCGCGCATGAAGATGGGCGGCAAGTTCCTCGCGTCGGGCATTATCGCTGAGAAGAAGCAGGCCGTAGCCGACGCGATGACCGCCACGTGGCTCCTGCCGATCGAGATTCGGGAGGAGGGGGGCTGGGTGGCGATTCTGGCCACGAAAGCATGAGCACCCGATTCTTTGTGGATGCGGTCGACGGTGACCGGGTGACCCTGGGTAAGGAGGATTCCCATCACCTGCTGCGGGTGATGCGGGCCGAGAGCGGGGCGCCCTTCGTGGTGCTGGCGGGGGGCGTGCAGTATGACTGCCGCCTGCTGGGTGCCGACGAGGGGCGGGCCGTGGGCGAAGTGCTGGCCGCCCGGCCGGCCGAGGGCGAACCGCCTGTGCGGATTACCCTGTTCCAGGGCATGGCCAAGGGCGAGAAGATGGAGACCGTGATTCAGCACGGGACCGAAGTTGGCATTTGCGAGTTCGTGCCGGTCAACACGGCACGGGCCGTGGTGAAGTTGGATCCGAAGAAGGCAGCCGAGCGGGTGGAGCGGTGGCAGAGGATTGCCCGGGAGGCGGCCGAGCAGAGCCGGCGCGGGGCTGTGCCCCGGGTGGCCACGGTCGCTTCGTGGAAGGAGGCCGTGGGCCGGGCCGGTGAGTTCGACCTGGTACTGGTGCCCTGGGAGGAAGGCGGCGTGCCCCTGCGGCAAGCGTTGGCGGCGAAGCCGGGCGCCCGGCGGGTCGCAGTCTTCATCGGGCCGGAGGGCGGCCTGGCGCCGGACGAGGTGGCCCTCGCGAAGGAGCGGGGCGCCGCCGTTCCGGTTACGCTGGGACCTCGGATTCTGCGCACTGAAACCGCCGGCTTGGCCGCTGCCGTGGCCATTCTTTATGCCCTGGGAGATCTGGGATGAGCCACCCTGAGAACTATTATCGATACTTTGAGCTCTTCAACAACGAGGAGTTCTGGGAAGCGCACGAGGCGTTGGAGGAGCTGTGGAAGGAGACCGACAACGACCTCTTTTTGCGCGGGCTGATCGTATTTGCAGCCGCGTTCGTGCATGTGCAGCGGAACAATCCGTCCGGGTGCCGCAAGGTGCTGGATAAGTGTATTGACTGGCTGGGGCCGTATGCGCCTCGCCACTGGGACCTGGATGTGGACCGGGTGCTCGAGCACGCCCGGTTCTGTCGGGCGCAGCTCGACCGCATTCCGGCTGGGGAGCCGCTGGTGGATTATCTGCCGTTCATCAAGTTGAGTGTGGGTGCATGAAGGTGCGGCCCTCCCGTGTATATCAACAAGCGCCAGGAGCCGACTGCTCCTGGCGCTTGCTATGTGCTACCTCTCGCCCGTGGCTCTCAGCGGTTGGCGTCCTCTGGGTCATGTACTGAAAGAATGCTCGAAGTCCATACCCATGGGAGTACCATTCACGTCACGCACCTCCGATGACACGTGGACGGTTACCAGGTTCCCGGTCCCGAAGTTGAAGTCCGGATGAAGGGGCCGAAGAGTAAGGCGGCGATTCAGAGGGTCGTATTCCAGGCCAAGGCCATCGGTCCCGTCGCGTGCTTGTTTCTCCGAGACCACTCGAATCGTGTTGTGATTCAAAGTCTCCGCCTTCATGTCACGCAGGAACGTGATTTCTATGATGGCTCTGTCAGTGAGGCTGACCATCTTAACGAATGAGTTGCTCTCGAAGTGTTGAGTCGTGGCCCAGTGCGCCCAATCAGCACCTGTTAACGTGTGGGTAACCCAGGCCCCCTGGGAATGGTTGCGACCCACGGCAGAGCATCCAGCGTAGGAGATAGCCAACAGGATGGTGGCGACTACCCAAGTCCTCATGTACGATCCTCCTAGGTCGTTTGCTCCTAGCTTCCCCGACAAGTGGACCGGTAAGGCTAGGAGGCAGTCAGAGGACCTGGAGTTCTAATGGGTAGCCCATACTCCAGCCCGCTTTTGTACATCGGGCCTTGAGCCCGTCTTGATTCTGTTTACGCTTTCCTCTGACCTCGGTGCGGATCGCTACATCTCTCGCCGGTCAACTGCCGCCAGACACGCTCACCCATGGACTCGCGGGAAGTGTCACCTCCTCCAGCTCGCCCAACGCCAAGACGGCCCTCGGGGCATTGGTCCATTTTGGCCGAGCCACTACGGGTGGCATGGATCAAGGTGGATTGACGATGCCCTGAGATGGGGGTTTCGGGTATTCTTGATCTTAATCTGAGGTCAGAAAACCCCATCTGCGGCCTCGATCGGTCTGTTTTTCGACCGCCCGACAGCGCACAGTTGTACCATTTTGGATCGATGGCGAGGGTGCCCTCTTCGGACGGCCCTGGGAACAATCAGGGGCAAGCCACGCTCTTAGCCTGGCCCGGACCGTCGCTTCAGGGCGCGGCCATAATGCGCCCACCATAACGAAGGGAGCCAAAAGAAGCCCCGTGCAGTCGCTACCATGGGACTTGCTTTGTGATGTACCTCTATGCTGGCTAGGCTTCCTCTTTCTGTCCGGTTTCGGACACAGGTTGTCAATGCAGAGCCGTGGGGAGTGGAGGTACACTCGTGGTAAGGGGAGTCACTGGGAGGACGGCCTGTGAGACACTCACTCGTGCAGGAGTGGTTTCGGCTCTTTACCCATGTATACGCCGTCATGGCCTTGGCCAGCGGTGTTTACATGGTGTTCGCCTTCCGGACCCGGTATCCTGAGGGGTTCTTCTTCTTTGAGGCCCTGTACGTGTTGCTGTATCTGGCGCTGGGCGCCATTCCGGTAGCCGTGCAGACCGTGGCGGCGACGGTTATCTTCCGGATCCTGCGACTTCGCAGTGCTGTTGCGCTGGCTCTGGTAGGGCTGCTCACCGGTGCGGCCACCATGTACTGGCTATGGCCACCTGGCGGCGGTTCCCCCATTTTCGGCATGGTCACGGTCTGCGCGGGGAGCGGTGCGTTCCTTAGCTCCTTGCCAGCGGAAAAGGCCTGGAGTCGTTCCATCTTCCTCCCAACCTGTGCGATATCAATACTGCTCATCCACACCACCACATGGATCTAGCTTTCGAAGGAGGCGCATCGTATTGTCCGGGCCTGCCCGTATCGCAACGACTCTGCAACGTTACTTTGGCAGCAACCGCAACGGCTGGCTCTGCCCTTTCACCGAAGCGGTGGCAGGTCTGACCGCAGCCGATGCGGCCTGGTCCCCCGGGCCTGGGTTCCATTCCATCTGGGCGCTGGTTGAGCATATTCGCTTTGAGCACGAATGCATCATCCGTCGTTTGCGGGGCGATGAGATCGATCCGGAGTCCCTCGGGCATGAGTATGGCTGGCCTCCGCCCGGGGCGCCGGACGATGAGGCCGCGTGGCAGGGGGCTTGCCAACTGGCCATCCACCGGAACGCAGAACTGGCGGCATTGGTGGAAGGATTGCGCGAGGAGCAGTTGGCGGCAGCCAGCCCGTCCGGGAGGGACCCGCTCTGGCTGCACGGGCTGCTCGCACACTCCGCCTACCACGTTGGGCAAATCGTCCTGCTCCGCCGGCTCCAGGGCACTTGGGCAGATCTTCAGTGGATGCCGTAGAACGGAGGAATCGTCGTGAATGGGTGGGCATGGGCCTGGCTTGGCGGCCTCGCACTGCTCGGTTGGGCGCCCGGGCTGGCGCTCTCGTACGGCATCGCCTTCGCCTTGGCCGTTGGGGTCGGATGGAACGGTCCGATCGTATTCGGAGCCGTCTATTTCGGGATGCTGGTGTTCAGCCTGTTCCTGCTATTGCAGATGTGCACGCACTTCAGCCTCAAAGGAACAGAACGGGCAAGGTTTGTCTACGCCGGGGGCACGGGGCTCACCATGATCTGGACGGCAGCCCATGTCGGTTTTCGGCTCTGGACCGGCATGTAGCAGCGTGCAGAAAGACCGCCTGCATGGGCCTCACAGCTCATGCAGGCGGTCTATACGTCTCTGTAAGTGTCACCGCCGGGCCACCGAGTCCCGGGGCACGGCCTGATAAGCACCCCGCCCCACGGCAGCCGGACCGAAGGAGACTGAGAACCCCAATTGCGGCACCCATACGTAGGGCAACTGAATCGTCATATGGTTGAACAGTTCGATCAGGTCCCGGAAGTTCCGGGTCCCCTGGGTCACCACAAAGGCCTGTCCCCGCACCGTCTCCACGGCGAAATGGCCCCGCCGCTGGCCTTCGGCACCCGAGCGGCGCTCGTAGTACTGCGTGGCCGTCACCTCATGCCATTCGTAGGTCAGTTCACTGACACCGCTGCGCCGGATGGACTTCCGTACGGTGAACCCCTGATCGGAGCAGATGATGGTCTGCTCCGTCCCAAGCCAAAGCACCAGCACCGGCAGGGCGACGCCCACCGTCAGCAAGAGGAAGCCGATCCATCCCATGAGCGGTGTGAAGATCGCGCCCATGAACAAGAAGACGAAGCCCAGGAATACCGCCACAAACGTGTTGCGCGGTCCTTTGTACTCCCGCTGCCAGGACATGGCGATCGCCTCCAGCGTGCCAATTTTCTGCACCAATTCTTTCTGTGTCCGATCATTTCCTGCCTGACCGGGTTTTGCCCCGTCCCCGGCCCTTGTAGACTCATCAAGCGGAAGCTATTATGAAAAGATAGTGGATGGGAAAGGGGGGGATTGGATGGCTGACACAAAGCGTGTGGCCGTCACAACCCTGGGATGTAAAGTCAATCAGTATGACTCTGAAGCCATGCTAGCCCGCTTTCGGCGTGCCGGGTACGAGGTTGTAGACTTCCAGGCCCCCGCCGATGTATATATCGTGAACACCTGCACTGTGACCGGTCGAGGCGCCGCGAAAAGCCGCCAACTGATCCGAAACGCCGTTCGGCGTTCACCCCTCAGCGTTGTGGCCGTCGCCGGTTGCTACACCCAGACCGACCCCGACGAGGTGGCCGCCATTGCCGGCGTGTCACTGATCATCGGTAACCAGGACCGTGACCGGGTCGTGGAGCTTTGCGAACAGGCTGCCGGGGCGCCGGAGCCCATTCGGGCCGTCAACAACATTTGGCAAGCCCGCGAATTCGAAGAGATGACCGTCGACACGTTCATGGGCCACACCCGCGCCGTCGTCAAGATTCAGGAGGGCTGCAACATCTTTTGCACCTTCTGCATCATCCCCTACGCCCGGGGGAAGCCCCGCAGCCGGCGCCCGGAGTCGGTGGTGGAGGAATGCCGGCGCCTTGCCGCCGACGGCTTCCGAGAAGTTGTGCTTACGGGCATTCACCTGGGCAGTTACGGCAAGGACTATAAGAACGAATTCACCCTGGCACAGGTCGTGGAGCAGATCGCTCAGATCGACGGCATCGACCGGATTCGGCTCTCTTCGTTGGAACCGAAGCACGTGTCCGAGCATCTCATGAGACTGCTCGAGCACAACCCGAAGGTCTGCCGCCACCTCCACCTGAGCCTGCAGAGCGGCTCCCAGACCGTGCTGGAGCGCATGAAGCGGGCATACACGGCACAGGAGTACCGGGAAGTGGTGCAGGAACTGCGCCGGCGCATCCCCGACATCGGCCTCACGACTGACGTCATCACCGGCTTCCCCGGTGAGACCGAGGCGGAACATCAGGAGTCAATGGCCTTCATTCGCGAGATGGGATTCGGTCGGCTTCACGTTTTTCCTTTTTCGCCCCGCAAGGGTACGCCCGCGGCGACCATGCCGAACCAGATCACCAAGGCGGTCAAGGAGCGACGGACTCACGAAATGATCGCCCTGGGCAGCGACCTGGCGCTGGCCTTTGCCCGGCGCTTTCAGGATCAGACCTTGACGGTCCTGACCGAAGAAGAGGCTGACACCGAAGAAGGCTGGCTCGAAGGGTATACCGACAACTACATTCGTGTCCGCCTGCGTGGCGGGGACGAGCTGAAGAACTGCATCATTCCCGTTCGAATCGCTGAGGTAGACGAAGAGATCTGCCATGGAGAGATGGCCGGGCACCCGGTGGGCCCAAGCCGCCGCATTGAGCGGCCGGCTTTCCTGCAGCCCGGCGCCCCGCAGCCCGTGATTCTGGCAAAGGATCTGGAAATGACCGTAGCTATGCCCACCGGAGAGGATGAACCCGACGCATGAGTGCGCAGCCAGCCGGCACCGGCCGGACCACCGGGCGCCCTGCCCTGACTTCGACCGATATGGCCCTGCTCGGGGTCGTGCTGGTTTGGGGCTTTGGCTATGTGGCTTTCAAACTCGGTCAGAACGAGATTCCGACGGCGCTCTTTAACCTGCTCCGCTACGTGGTGGCGGTGCCGCCGCTTTGGCTCCTGCTGCTCCGGTCTGGCGAAGACTGGCGCCTGCCCCGCAAAGATTGGGCCCGCACCGCCGCCACCGGCTTCGTTGGGGTGCTGATCTATAGCCTTGTCTTCTCCAACGCCGCGAAGATGACCGCAGCCGCGAATACCTCCCTGCTGCTGGCGCTCTCGCCCGTCTGGGGCGTGCTGATGCAGTGGGTCTCAGGTAAGGGGGCGCCCTCGCCGCGTTTTGCCCTGGGCTCCCTGGTCGCCTTCGGCGGGGCGGCCCTGGTCATCGGGTTTGGCGGCAGCGGGCTCTCCCTGGACCTGGCCAACTGGCAGGGCGATTTGCTCGCGCTGGCCGCCAGCATCATCTGGGCCTGGTACGGCCTGGTGGCCCAGCCGCTGCTCAAGGCGCACAGCGGCATCAAAGTGCAGGCCTGGATCAATCTGATCGCCCTGGTCGGCTTCCTTCTTTGGCAAGGGCCGGCGGCGGCGGCTTTTGACTGGTCCGCCGTCAGCCTGACCGCATGGCTCAGCCTGCTGTACGTCGCGTTGTTCGTGACCTTTGTCGCGCACATTATTTGGTACTCGGCCATCGCCAAGGTAGGACCCCACCGGGTCATGCTGGCCATGTACCTGATTCCCGCACTGGCCGCGGCCTGTGGGACGATCTTTCTGCACCAGCCCTTCACCTGGACGCAGGTGCTGGGCGCCGCGGTCGCACTGGGCGGTGTCGCCCTGGTTCGGCGCGGGTAACTGTAACCATTCGGCCCCGTGGCACGTTACCTGAATGGTAAAACGCTCACGGGTGTGAGCAAATCGGAAGGGGTGGCCATTGTGGCCAACAAGACGCGGGTGTACTTGATTTTCGGCGGGCGCTCGGGCGAGCATGAGGTCTCGCTGATGTCCGCCAAGAACGTCATGGGCGCCCTGGATAAGGCGAGGTACGACGTGGTGCCCATCGGCATTACGAAAGAAGGGCAATGGCTCCTGTCGGGTGATCCCATGAAGGCGCTTACCGAGGGCGTCGCACAGGCGGGGGGATTTCCTGTGGGCCTCCTCGGCGACCCGACCCGGTCGGAGTTGGTCGCCGTTGGCGAAGGGCCGTCTCCCCTGCCACAGGACCAGGCAGAACGGGTCGTCTTCTTCCCGGTGCTGCACGGAACTTACGGGGAGGACGGCACCATTCAGGGCCTGCTGGAAATGGCCAACGTGCCGTACGTTGGCTGTGGTGTTCTGGCCTCGTCGGCGGGCATGGACAAGGCCGCAGCCAAGATGCTCTTCGGACAGGCTGGCCTGACCGTGGCGCCCTACCAACTCCTTCTGCGCAAGGAGTGGGAATCCGACCCGGACGGCGTGCTGAACCGCCTGGAGGAGTCGTTTGGTGGTAAGTATCCGCTCTTTGTCAAGCCGGCCAACCTGGGCTCCTCGGTGGGCATTTCCAAGGCGCGGAACCGGGAAGAGCTGGCCCGCGGCCTGGCCGAGGCGGCCCGCTTCGACCGGCGTCTCCTGGTGGAAGAGGGCGTCAACGCCCGGGAGATCGAAGTCGCTGTCCTCGGCAATGATGAGCCCGTCGCCTCGATTCCGGGGGAAGTGATTCCCGGGGCCGAGTTCTACGATTACAAGGACAAGTACTTCGACAACCAGTCCGCCACCCGGATTCCCGCGGACATCCCGGCCGAGGTGGCCGAGGAAATCCGCCGCCAGGCGATTCTCGCCTTCAAGGCGCTCGATGGCGCCGGTATGGCCCGCTGCGACTTCTTCCTCGAGAAGGGCACCAACCGGATCATCATCAACGAAGTGAACACAATTCCTGGCTTCACCCGCATTTCGATGTATCCAAAGATGTGGGAAGCCTCGGGCATCAGCTATACACAGCTGTGCGACCGCCTGATCGAATTGGCGCTGGAGCGCCATGCGGACAAGAACCGGAACGCGACGTCGGTATAGGAATTTGTAACAAACGCCCTGGAACTAGTCCGGGGCGTTTGGCGTCTCATGAGTTACGAGGTGAACCGACATGCAATACCGCCCCATGTCCGCAGACGAAGCCAAGAACTACATACAGGCCGAGGAGTATTGCTTCTTCATCGACCCGAAGGACTTCCAACCTTTCATCGAGCAGAAGATGAAACTTGAGACAGTTCGGGGTATCTTTGGTGCCGATGGCGACCTGAAGGCCGGTCTGACCAATTGGCCGTTCCAGGTCTATGCCGGAGGAGCCAAGCTGGGCATGGGCGGTGTGGCAGGCGTCGTTTCCTGGCCGGAGCACCGCCGTGGCGGGAACGTGGGCGAGCTGCTCATTCGCCTCATGCACGAGGAGAAGGAGAAGGGCGTTCCCCTCTCCAGCCTGTACCCCTTCAAGCAGGCCTTCTACCGTCGATACGGGTGGGAAATCGCCTCGGCCTGGCTGACCCACGAAATCGCGTCGGAGCAGTTGGCACCCTACCGCAAAGCCGAAGGGCTGGTATGCCGCTATGCGCCGGGTGCGGCCGACTGGCGCACACTGGCCGCCATCTACAGGGCAAAGTTCGCAGACCGCTTCGGTTACCTGGTCCGTGACCAGGAAGACGCCTGGACGAACTGGGTATTCTGGGGACCGCCCACGCACACGGCCGTCTGGCACCCGCGGGAGGGCACGGAACCGCAGGGCTACATGCTCTACCGGTTCCAAAAGGATGACAACGGCAAACAGCATATGATCGTGCGCGAACTGGTTGCCCTGACCCCGGCTGCCGAGCGCGACCTGTGGGGGTTCGCGGCCCAGCACGATTCCCAGGTGGGCACCGTGCGCATTCGTACGCTGCGTGACTATCCGATGTGGCATTTGGCAGAGAATACGAGAGACGTCAAATCGACGCTCGAAGCGGGCTGGATGCTCCGCTTCGTCGACATCGCCACAGCCTTTGCCGAACGTCCCTGGCAGGGGGCGCCCAACGCCTCCTTCGCCATTGGCGTCACGGATGAGCACCTGCCCTGGAACAACGGCACGTTCCGGCTCACCTTCGAGGCCGGCCGCTGCACGCTCGCCCCGGCCCCTGCCGAAACGCCTGTGCTCACCGCCGACCAGCGCACCTGGGTCCAGCTATACGCCGGGTTAGTCCGGCCCGAGCAGGCCGTAGCAACCGACCGGCTGCGTTGCACCGACCCGACCGCGCTGCGCATCCTCAGCCAGGCGACCGCTGGTCAGGAGATGTGGTTCTACGAATACTTCTAGAAAATGGGCGGCAATCGGCCCGCTGGAGGAATTCGTCGGTGACGTGTAGAATAATTTGACAAGGATTAATAAAAATAAGCAGGTGACACCTGCCACCGCTGCTGCCATGGAGTGATTCCTCTTGTCAACGGACTGCATTTTTTGTAAGATAGTCGCCGGTCAGATCCCCGCGAATAAGGTCTATGAAGATGACCTGGTTCTGGCCTTTCACGACATTCAGCCACAGGCTCCGGTCCATGTATTGGTGATTCCGAAGAAACACCTCGCTTCGGTGAATGATTTGCACGTTAACGATTCCGCAGTACTCAGCCACATTTTCACTGCTGTGCAGCAGGTGGCCCAGAGCACGGGCATCGCTGAAACCGGCTACCGCACCGTGGCCAACACGGGGAAGGATGCCGGCCAAGTTGTGCACCATCTGCATTTTCATGTGATGGGCGGAAAATCGCTGGGCCACTTAGGCTAGGGTTTGACATAACCTAAAGCCCTGCGGTATAATCGCGAAGCGTGTTCTTTTTCCCCGATGTTCGACGGAGGGGAGGGATAGTCCGGGATGTCCGAAGTTAAGATCGGTAAGAACGAGACGCTAGAAAGCGCTCTTCGCCGTTTTAAGCGTCAGATTCAGAAGGCCGGCGTACTCGCCGAAGTCCGTAAGCGTGAGCATTACGAAAAGCCTAGCGTGAAGCGCAAGAAGAAGAGCGAGGCTGCTCGTAAGCGGAAGTGGAAGGACTAACAGGGGAGCTGGCTACCTATGTCTCTCAACGAGCGCCTTACGGAAGATATGAAGGCAGCCATGAAAGCCGGTCCTGCCGGTAAGGTCCGCCTTGATACCATTCGGTTTCTTAAGGCAGCGCTCAAGAACGTGGAAATCGACAAGAAGGGCCCTCTCACCGATGAGGATATCCTGGGCGTCATCACCAAGCAGGTGAAGCAGCTCAAGGATTCCATTGAGGAGTTTGAGAAGGCCGGCCGCACTGACCTCGTCGACAAGGCCAAGGCTGAAGTCGAGGTGTTAAGCGGCTACCTCCCCGCGCAAATGAGTGCAGAGGAAGTTCGCGAACTGGCTCGCCAGATCGTGGCCGAAGTCGGCGCTCAGGGTCCGAAGGACATGGGGAAGGTGATGGGTCCGCTGGTCGCCCGTACCAAGGGGCGTGCCGACGGCAAGCTGGTCCAGCAGATCGTCAAAGAACTGTTGGGATAAAGCGGCACATACCCGGTGGACGTCAGTCCGCCGGGTTTTTGTTTTGCTCGCACACGTTAGGGAAAGCTACTGTTCGGAGGTGTCAGCATGGCGAGTACAGCTAGTCCGCAGGCTTCGGTAATGGTGGCCAACAGCGTGGCCATGGAGGTTGGAACCAACAACATCGTCATCATGGGGGCGTTTGACGGCCTCCAATCGGCGGTCTATCCCGCCCGCACGACCTTTTACGCCGTGGCCAAGCTGTGGGGAATGTCCGGCAAGGATAACACCTGCACCCTGAAGCTGGTCGACACGACGAACGACCAGGTGGTAGCCGAGGCCGGTGAGCACAAGTTCACGTCCAACGGCCCCACCGACATTCACACCGCGATCAGCCTGTTCCAGAACGTGAGCCTGCCCAAATCAGGCACGTATGAAGCCCGGGCATATATGGGCGACAAGGTGATCGGGGCCTACCCGATTACGGCCGGCAGCGCTGCCGGTGCCAAGCCACAGGGGTAAAGATCAATGAGCATAACGACCGGGGCAATGGCCCCGGTCGCTTGTGTTATAGTAAAGGAAGGATTTGTCCCGAGGGAGGCGTTACAGGTGAGCAAGGAGAATCCGCAGGACCGGCGCGGGTTTCTGGCCGGCAGTTTCAAGGCGCTTGGGCGCCTGCTCGCCGACGCCGTGGGCGAAACCATGACCCAGGCGGCCGGTGGCAAGCGCTACCTGCGCCCGCCCGGGGCCATTGACGAAGCGGCCTTCATGCTGACCTGTACCCGCTGTGGCGACTGCGCCAAGGCCTGTCCCACTAACGTCATCAAGTTCTTGCCGCCGACGGCAGGGGCTGCGGTGGGCACGCCATACATCGATCCCACGGACAAGGCGTGCGACCTGTGCGGGAAGTGCCAGCCCGTTTGCGGCCCCAAGGCGCTGCTGCCCGTTGCCGACCCCAAGCAGGTGCGCATGGGCCTGGCCATCATCGACACGGAAACGTGCTGGGCATACCAGGGTTCGATCTGCGACCTGTGCTACCAGCGGTGTCCCTACCCGGACGAGGCGATCAAGCGGGTGGAGGGCAAGCCCGTTATCGTCCCCGACCTGTGCACCGGGTGCGGGCAGTGTGCGTACGTTTGTGTTAGTATGCCGGTCTCTATACGCATCGAGCCCAAGAACTGATTAACGGCCAGGAGGTTCACATACATGAAAGTCGTTCCAACAGCGGACGCCGTCGGGCTGGTTTTGTGCCACGATCACACACGGATTGTACCGGGTGAAGGCAAGGGACCGGCCTTTCGGAAGGGGCATGTTGTAAAGGCCGAGGATATTCCGCTGCTGCTCTCGATGGGTCGGGAGCATCTGTATGTGTGGGAAGTGGAACCGGGCATGATCCACGAAGAAGAGGCGGGATTGCGGCTGGCCAAGGCCGCCGTGGCCGGCGGCGTGGTCTTCGGGGCGCCCGTGGAAGGCAAGGTTTCGCTGAAGGCCGAGTATCCGGGTCTGCTCCGGGTCGATGCGGCCAAACTGGAGACGATTAACGCCATCGGCGAGATCACGATTGCGACCCGCAGGGATCGGACGTCAGTGGATACGGGCATGCTGCTGGCCGGCTGCAAGGTGACGCCGCTGGTGATCGCCGAGGAGCAGATTCTCCAGGCCGAGGCCCAGGGCGCCTGGATTCAGGTGAAGCCTTTCCGGCAGTTGAAGACCGCCCTCATTGTGACCGGCAGCGAAGTTTTCAAGGGGCGGATTGCGGATAAGTTCGGCCCCGTGGTGGAGGCGAAGTTGGCCCAGTTTGGCTGCCCGGTGGTGTACAAAGCGTATAGCGATGACCAGGCGTCCATGACGGTGGAGAAGATTGCCGAGGCCCGGGCCGCCGGCGCTGAGCTGATCCTGTGCACCGGCGGCATGTCGGTCGACCCGGACGATGCCACGCCGGGCGCGATTCGGCAAAGCGGCGCCCGGATTGTCACGTACGGTGCGCCGGTATTGCCGGGTTCCATGTTCATGCTCGGCTACTTTGACGGTGACGCACCGATTATGGGGCTGCCGGGTGCGGTCATGTTCGAGTCTCAGACGCTGTTTGATATGGTGCTGCCCATCGTGCTGGCAGGCGAAGTGATGACCAAGCAGGATTTCGTGCGTATGGGGCACGGCGGTTTGATCCACAAATAAGTAGCGAATCAGGTTACTGTTTGGGGGCGAACCATTGCTGGAACTGCCGATTCCCGGGCGGGAGCCGCTGCGGGTCTCCCACCTGGTGCTTGACTATAACGGAACGCTGGCGCTGGACGGCAACCTGCTGCCGGGGGTGTCCGACCGGCTGACGGCACTGGCCGGCCGGGTGGGCGTTCATGTGGTGACGGCGGATACCTTTGGTCTGGCCGCCGTGCAGCTGGGCAGCCTGCCCGTGACGCTGCAGATTATTGGCGCGGGCGACCAGGCACAGGCCAAGTTGGACCTGGTCGAGTCGTTGGGACCGGCGGGGGTCGTGGCCATAGGCAACGGAGCGAACGACCGGCTGATGCTGGAGCGGGCCGCTCTGGGTATCTGCATTGTCGGCGCCGAGGGCGCTGCCACGGCGACGTTACTGGCTTCGGATGTGGCTGTGCGGGGCCCGACAGAGGCGTTTGACTTGCTGCTCCATCCGGGGCGGTTGGCAGCGACCTTGCGGATATAGCCGTCAATAGGGTAAGAAAGAGCGCCGGTAACGGAAATCGTTGCCGGCGCTCTCTTGCGCGCCGGCAGGAATCGATTGGTGGCCGGGTAGGGTACAGGCCCTATCTGCAGGCCATGATGCCAAAGATGGATTGACCGGAAATCCAAGGACATGGTATATTTTTTCGTGAGATTGATAATCATTATCAACCGAATTTCGAGGAGGAACCCCGACATGAACGGTCGTTCATTGCTCTCCGGATTGGCTGCAGCCTTGCTTTCTGTCTCTTTGCTTGCAGGGTGCGGCGGCACCAAGGCTGTGCCCTCAGCGACCACGCCGACCCCGGCTCCCGCCCAGCAGGGTAAGGAGCAGGTGGTCAACCTCTATTCGGCCCGCAACTATCCGGTTGACACCGTACTATACGAAGAGTTCACCAAGCAGACGGGCATCAAAGTGAACGTGGTCCAGGGCAAGGCAGAGGAGCTGATTGAGCGCTTGAAGCGCGAAGGCGAAAGCACCCCGGCCGACCTGTTCGTGACCGTTGACGGCGGCGTGCTGAACAATGCCAAGGAAGCCGGCGTTCTGCAGCCCATGACATCTGCCACGATCGAGCAGAACGTGCCCAAGGAACTGCGCGACAAGGATAACGCCTGGATCGGCCTTTCCACGCGGGCCCGGGTTATTGCCTACTCGAAGGAGCGGGTCAAGCCTGAGCAGCTTTCCACCTACGAGGCCCTGGCTGACGCTCAGTGGAAGGGCAAGGTGCTGGTGCGTTCTTCGACCAGCCTGTACAACCAGTCTCTCGTGGCAGCCATGGTTGACACCAACGGCGAGGCGGCCGTGGAGACCTGGGCGAAGGGTCTTGTAGCCAACTTTGCCCGCAAGCCCGAGGGCGGTGACCGTGACCAGGTGAAGGCCATCGCGGCCGGCGTTGGCGATGTGGCGATCATGAACACCTACTACTACGGCCAGATGATGGTCTCCAAGGATCCGGAAGAGGTGAAGGCGGCCGAAAAGGTTGCCCTGTTCTTCCCGAACCAGAAAACCACGGGCACGCACATCAATATCAGCGGCGCGGGCCTGACCAAGCACAGCAAGAACAAGGCGAACGCCATCAAGCTGGTGGAGTTCCTGACCGGTGAGGCTGCCCAGGCGAAGGTCGCTGCCGAGAACTTCGAATTCCCCGTGAACGCGAAGGCCCAGAAGCCCGAGGTGCTCAAGTCCTGGGGCGAGTTCAAGATCCAGCACATCGACTGGGCGAAGCTTGGCACCAATAACAAGAAGGCTCTGGAGCTCATGACGAAGGCCGCGTGGCAGTAATGGCAGAGCGGGCGAAGCTGAGTCGGGCCATCAAGAAGCATACGAACGGCTGGCTGTTCATCGGCCTGGTGGGGGCAGCAGTGATCCTGCTGCCCCTCTTCCCCATCATCCTCTCCTTGTTCAAGGCACCCAACGAGAACTGGCAGCACATTACCAAGTACCTGCTGGCCAACTACCTGATCAACTCGTTGCAGCTAGTGGTTCTGACCGGCTTCTTTACGGTTCTTCTGGGCGTTTCGCTGGCCTGGCTGGTGGCAGCCTATGATTTTCCCCTGCGCCGCTTCTTCCGCTGGGCGCTGCTGCTGCCCCTGGCGGTGCCGCCGTACATTGCGGCGTACACCTACAGCACCATGTTCAGCTACACGGGTATCGTCCAGAAAACCCTCCGCACGTTTGACATCACACCAAATCCGAAGTGGTTCGGTGTCATGTCGATGCGAGGGGCCGTTTTCATTTTTACCCTCTTCCTGTTTCCATACGTCTATCTGATCGCAAGGTCGTTTTTCGAGCGCCAGAGTGGGTCATATATCGAGAATGCGATGCTCCTGGGGCGGGGCCAGGGCGCGATCTTTTTCCGGGTGGCACTGCCGCTGGCGCGGCCGGCCATTTTCGGCGGGCTCGCACTGGTCGTATTTGAAGTCTTGGGCGACTATGGCGTCACCAGCTATTACGGGGTTCACACCATCTCGACAGCCATTTTCCAGACGTGGTTTGGCATGTACGATGTCGATTCGGCCATCCGGCTGGCGGCTTACCTGATGATTGGCACTGTGGGTCTCTTTCTGGTGGAGCGGTGGGCCCGGCGGAACCGGCGGTTCAGTTCATCCACCAGTAAGATGCGGCCGCTGGCTCCGCGCCGGCTGCGGGGAGGCTGGTGCTGGGCCGCCGTACTGTTCTGCGGCGGTGTATTTGCCTGGTCCTTCCTGTTCCCCGTTATGCAGTTGGGCGTGTGGGCGTCCTGGACGTTTGACAGCGTCTTCACGCCGGCGTTCGGGGAACTGATTCGCCGTTCGGTCTCCCTTGCGTTGCTCGCTACCGTTATCATCATGTTTGCCGCGACGGTGGTCGCCAATCTCCATCGGACGAGCGCTACTCCCTTCACGGCGGCGCTGTCGCGGTGGGTAACGGCGGGGTACTCGGTACCGGGCGCCATCGTGGCGATAGGTGTCCTGGCCTGTTTCATTAGTCTGGACCGGCAACTGGCACCGCTGTATGCCGCCCTCGGCATGGGCACCGCCCCGCTGGTGCTGAGCATGTCGCTGGTCATGCTGGTTGTGGCTTACGTGGTCCGCTTCATGGCAACGGGGTACAACGCCATTGAGGCCGGTTTCGAACGGGTGGGCACGAAGTTCATGGAAGTCTCCCGCACCCTGGGGTTCGGCATCACCAGGACGTTCTTTCTCGTTGACCTGCCCATGATCAAGGGGGCGGTCTTCAGCGGGATCGTGCTTACCTTTGTGGAGATTGTGAAGGAACTGCCGCTGGCCCTGCTGCTGCGGCCGTTTAACTTCGAAACCTTGGCGACGCGAGCTTACCAGTACGCCAGCGATGAGAAGATCCACGAGGCGGCCATTCCGTCCCTGCTAATTATCGGTGTTAGCATGGTCGCCGTGTATGTGCTCAACCAGGTAGGGAAGGAGGCGAAGGAATGAGCGTCGTTGAGGTAAAGGATCTCTCCTTCGCTTACGCTGGCAACGAGGTTCGGGTGATTCAGTCGCTGACCTTTTCCGTCGAGGAACAGGCGATTGTGGGCATTCTGGGGGCCAGCGGCAGTGGCAAGAGCACGCTGCTGCGCTTGATCGCCGGTCTGGAGACGCCCTGTGAGGGCTCCATCGCAATCGCGGGAAGGACGGTGGTGGATGCCAGGACGTTTGTGCTGCCGGAACACCGTGGCGTGGGGATGGTCTTTCAGGACTACGGCCTGTTCCCGCATTTGACGGTTGCCCAGAATATCACCTTTGGCCTGCACCGTCTTACGCGGGTGCAACGGCAGCAGCGGCTGCAGGAGATGGCGGACTTGGTGCAGTTGCAGGGGTACGAGGGCCGGTTTCCGCACGAACTGAGCGGCGGGCAGCAGCAGCGGGTGGCGCTGGCCCGGGCGCTGGCGCCCCAGCCGACCATTCTGCTGATGGACGAGCCGTTCAGTAACCTGGATGCGGCGCTGAAGCAGTCGATCCGGCAGGAGCTGCGTGACATTCTGCGCCGGGCCAAAATGACGTGTCTGTTGGTCACGCACGATGAGCAGGATGTGGAGGCCATTTGTGATCGCACGGTCCGGCTGAGTTGAACGAGGGGAAAGGAAGCGGCTGTCGGCCCGGCAATGGGCTGACAGCCGTAACTGTTATGTCGGAGTCACTGAAGAGAGTTCAGGTACGGCAGGTAGACCTGGTGTTCCGGGCGGTTCGATGTAGGCTGGCCGCCCCGCAGGGTCATCGCGTCGATGATTTCGTACTTTTCGCCGACCTTGCGTAGGAGGAGGAAAACCTCGCCGCCCTTCTCGGGGAAGTGGTAAGCATAGTCCACGGTGGTGACTCGCATAGTCTCCGTACCTGGAACCGTTATACTACCCCCGTGTCGCCGGATTTTGAGCTTGTCCCCTGGTTTCACACTTTGGCCGCGCACGACGGTGACCTCGTAGTCTGTATAGACGTCTCCACCGAGTTCATACGAGGGCAAAGCATCACCTACGGTCACCAGGGCCATGGCATCGGCCCTCTTTGCGAGCTGTTGGGCTGTCTGGCGCAACTGATAGTTGCTATACATTTGCCTGGGCGTGCAGGCCGTGAGCAGGCATGCGGCCAAGAGTAATGCCAGGAGTCGTTTCATGTGTTAGCGCCCTCCACAGTCGCGGGCCGTTTCCCTATAGACGGAGCAACCGCCGACTGTGTTCCCTGAATGCTCAGTACACCGTACGGTCTCTTACTATAGTGATATAATAAGTGCATCCTAGAGAGATAGCGTTGGGGGCGAGAGATAGATGGGCGAGGCGGATAAAGTGGGCGCCGCACGGCTCCAGAGCCGGGCCAAGGACCCGGATGTCGCGGTCAAGAAGGCGGTCTGCCCGCATGACTGCTGGGACACCTGCTCCATGCTGGTCCACGTGAAAGACGGGCGGGCCGTGCGGGTGATGGGCGACCCGGATAACCCGGTCACCCGGGGCTACCTGTGCGTCAAGACGAACCATTACGAGGAGCGGGTCTACAGCCCTGACCGCGTCCTGTATCCCATGCGTCGCACCGGCCCCAAGGGGAGTGGCCAGTTCGAGCGCATCACCTGGGAGGAAGCGCTGACCGAGATCACCGCCCGGTTCCGGCAGATTGCCGCTGAGCATGGGGCGGAGGCGATTCTGCCTTACTCGTACGCGGGCACCATCGGGGTGCTGCAGTACGGATCCATGGACCGGCGCTTCTTCCACCGGCTCGGGGCGAGCCGCCTGGGCCGGACCATTTGCGCGACCGCCGGCGGTGAAGCGATGGTCACCACCCTGGGCACCAAGCAGGGGCCGGACCCGGAGGATATGGTGCACGCCAAGCTGATTGTGGTGTGGGGCGTCAACGTGACGTCATCCAACACCCACCAGTGGCCGATTATCCAGGAGGCCCGGCGGCGGGGCGCCACGCTGGTCGTCATCGACCCGTACCGCTACAAGGGCGCCCGGGAAGCGGACTGGCACATTTCGCCCCGGCCGGGGACCGACACGGCCTTCGTGCTGGGCGTCATGAACGCCCTGATCGCCGAGGATTTGCTGGACCACGACTATATCGAGAAGTACACGACCGGCTTTGAGCAGTTGGCCCAGAAGGCGGCCCAGTGGACGCCCGAGCGGGCTGCCGCCGTGACCGGTATTTCCGCGGATGATATTTGGAGGTTCGCCCGCCTTTGGCATGCGAGCCGGCCGGGTGTGCTGCGCGTGGGCTACGGCCTCCAGCGGCACACGAACGGTGGGTCGATTGTACGCGCCATCGCCATGCTGCCGGCTCTGACCGGCCACTGGCGGGACCGTGGCGGCGGCTTCCTGCTGTCGCAGTCGGGCTCCTATGGCTTCAACAGCGCCGCCCTGGAGCGGCCCGACCTGATGCCCGAGCCGCGCCCCCGCGAAATCAACATGATCGAACTGGGCAAGGCGCTGACCGTAGTTGAAAATCCGCCCGTGAAGGCGCTTTTTGTCTATAATTCAAATCCAGCCAACGTCGCGCCGAACGCTTCGAAGGTGTTGGCTGGTCTTTCTCGTGAAGACCTGTTCACAGTGGTACACGAACAGCTCTTTACCGACACCTGCAAGTGGGCGGACATCGTGCTTCCTGCCACCACGCAGCTCGAGCACCTGGACCTTATGTACTCCTACTGGCACCTCTACCTGCAGCTCAACGAGCCGGCGATTGAGCCGCTGGGGGAGGCGGTGCCGAACACCGAGCTGTTCCGCCGTCTGGCGGCAGCGATGGGCTTCACCGAGCCCTGCTTCCAAGACAGCGACGAAGAGCTGGTGCGCCAGGCGCTCTCCGCAGGCAGCCCCTATCTCGAGGGCATTACGCTGGAG
>Ga0196970_1000929_pt1 | contig 25168 bp, 30 predicted proteins | sample S1v_513CmetaG_FD_148672 | JGI IMG/M metagenome (GOLD analysis project Ga0196970, IMG submission 148672) | Soil microbial communities from Anza Borrego desert, Southern California, United States - S1+v_5-13C | ecosystem: Environmental > Terrestrial > Soil > Desert | place: USA: California... | reverse complement strand
TCGCGCCCCTTGGACTCTTCATCCTCCATGCGCGGGTAGTGATCTCGCAGCGTATGGCGCCGCTACGCCCTGGGACCTGAATCCAGGGAGGCAGGCACTCAGCGCACTCTCGTGCCGGGAGCAGGAACCCGCAGTGCCTTGGGACGTGGTGGGAGCGGAGTGACCCGCCAAGCACCGATGCCCCATCGATAAACTCACCTCGTACATCTGTCAAAAGTCCGAAAACGTCCACCTACATCAGGTAACTGTGCGTAGGCGTTCAGTTCAGACGTGGATTGAGGACAGAATCTGTCCGCAGACGATTGTGCGATGTGAATCCTGAGAAGCGAGTGAGCGCAGGAGCGCTTGCACATTTGTCAGCATCGGCCTTGACGCCACACCACAGCCCAATCAGGCTGTGACCGAGCGCTCTCCCCCTACCGGGTGCTCGGCTTAGCCCGCCAGCGTTGCAGCAGTACCCCCTGCCATGTCGGCCGCGCTGGACGGGCGAGCCCCTAAGCCATGGCCAAGCGACCACGCAAGACCCGGACCACGATCATCGCGACCGTTGGCGTCTTCGTCTGCGCAGTGGCGATTCCGTGGGGCCCGCAGCTCATGGGCTGTGAGCTCGACACCAGTCCGATCCGCAAACCAGTCAACGAGCCGAGCGCGGACGACGCGGACTCGGGAGAGGAACTCGTTTCATGAGCAAGACTGACAGCATCTTCTCGGCAGTCGAGAGCATGCAGGCCGAGATCGCGCGCGAGGTTCGCGTGCTGCTCGGCGAGGAGCAGTACGATCAGCGGATCTTCAGCGCGGCCGACAAGCAGCGCCGCATCGAAGCTCTGCAGAAGTGCGCCGCGGAGCAGACCTCGGACGCTGAGCGCCACGAGTCGTGGATGCGCATGCACTTCGAGCAGGGCTGGAAGTACGGGCCCGAGCTCAAGCCGGCCGAGAAGGAGCACCCCAACCTCCTGCCGTGGGAGCAGCTGCCGGCGTCGACGCGCAGCAAGGCCCGCATCTTCGACATCTGCGCCAAGTACGCGGCGGTGTTCGCCGCAATCGCTGAGGAGCCACGCCCATGAGGTTCGCCGTGCTCGTATTCGGAAGTGCAATCTGTGGTGCCCTGCTCGGCCTGTTGTTCAGCGGCTGCACGCCAGCGCATCAAGCAGCAGCAACCCAGCACACAGTGACCGGCTTCAAGATCGCCGCGTGCGTGCAGGGCGTGCTCGCCGAGGAGGATCGCGAGCGCCAGCGCATGCACCGCGAGGCTGAGATCGCCGCAGAGCTCGAAGCCGAGCGCCTGCGTGAGGAAGCCGAGCCCAAGACCACCGCCGAGCAGGTCGAGGCTGTGCTCAAGGACGGGGCCAAGGAGTGAGCTACGACTGCAGCCACGAGCCGCAGTGCGTGAACCAGCGGCACCACGTCTCGCGCTTCTACACCGAGCGCGCCGAGCGCTCGCCATACGCCGAGGCCGTGGACCTGAAGATGCAGGCCATGGGCGAAGGCTTGGCCATGTACGTCGGCATGTTGCCCGAGCCGCTGCAGGAGCCTGTGATGCAGCACCTGCTTAGCGAGCCGAGCGACGGGGGCACGAAGGAGTGAAAGGCTATCGCTGCCAGCAATGCGGGCGGACGTGCTTCACGCGCATTGATGGGCATTGCCTCGAATGCCCAGCGCCTTCGCGGCCAGAAGACAAGCTCTTGGTGGTGCTCGCGCTCGTATGGTGCGCCGTCTGCGTGGCCTTGGTGGTGCTCGGCGTGGGCTGCCACGTCTACGAGGAGCCATCGCCATGCGGTCGCGCGCATCCGGGCGGTGGCGTGAGCGTGAACGTGCGCGAGCTCGCGGAGCAGGACGGTGGCGAGTGACTGAACTGACCCTCGACGACGCGAAGGAAGTGATCGAGCGCACGAAAGCGTGTCGCCCGTCGTGCGATGACTGCAGCGAGTTCACCTATGACGCGCTGCTGTGTCGAGTGAGGGGCTTCGTCGACCCGCTACCGGACGACTTCCACGAGAAGCTGGGCAAGTTCATCGGCTCGTTCCTCGACGCTGGATGGGAGGAACAGCCGCACAAGCCGAGCTTCCTACGTCGCTGTGCTGCGTGTCGGCAACGGCCTGAGTTCCCATGGGCTGAGCGGCTCGACGCCGAGAAGGTGCTCGCCTTCATGCGCGTGGAGTACGAGCGGAGCGGGTGCTTCTGGCTCGGCGCCCTGGAGCAGACGCTGTGAGCGGCATCCTCATGTGCGGCTGCGGCTACACGGCCAAGGTCCACCGGCGCGAGGACGCCCCGGCGAAGTGCCCGAAGTGCGGCGTGCCGAAGCAGGCCGAGCCAGCGCACCAACCGACGCTCAACCGCAAGCTGCGCCGACAACTCGAGAGAGCGCTGAGGCACAGCCAGCGCGCCGAGCGTGAGCCGGAGCCCGAGGTCGCACGCGTCACGCAGATCGACCACGAGCGAGGCGTCGTCTCGTACGAGCCGGACGGTGCAGCATGAAGCGCGACCGCGACCAGACCGGACCATCGATCGTCGCGCAGGAGCTGGCCTGGCTCGACCGTCTGCGCGTGGCGCTCGAACCGAACGTCGAGCCCGCAGTCGCAACGCTCGTCCACCTCTCGCAGCACAGCACCCGAGAGCAAGTGCGCGCGATGGCCGCATCCAAGATCGTCGGCCTGTACGCGCAGTGCGCCGCCGACAGCGCCAAGCTCAAGCTGTCGGACAAGGGCACCGAGGACGAGAACGAGGACAAGTTCCGTGTTCTCGTGGTGACGCAAGATCAACTCGGGGAAGCGTCGCAGCTCGCAGCTGCCGGCTACCAGGCCAAGCGCTTGACAGCCCGGGATGCAAGCTGAGTCACTCAATATTTCGCTGCTGAGCGACGTCCAGCGTCGCCACATGCTGTGGAAGGCCGGCGACCTCTCGTACATGGTCCTGCCCTACCAGCGCGATGTGTATCTCTCGCTGTGGGCGTGGCAGGCCTCGAAGCACGAGCTTGCGCGGCGTCGTAAGTGGAAGGCCAAGGGCGCGAAGTACCACTCGCTGTGGTTGCTGGAGATCGGCCGGCGCTGGGGCAAGACCGTCCTCGTGCTGCTCATCATGATCGAGTTCTGCATCCGCAGACCGGGCAGCGTGGGCCTGCTCTGCACCGCGTTCCAGAACTCGATCGGCTCCATCATCCTGAAGATCATCCGCACCGTGTTCGAGCCCGAGGCGCCTCCCGGCTACTGCCCCGAGTACCGGACCAGCATGGATGGCGAGACGCAGATTCTCTACATCCCGGCAGCGAACGCGACGATCAAGCTGGTCGGCCTCGACCTGCACTCGGGCAAGACGCGCGGCAACTTTCAGGACTTCGTGGTGATCACAGAGGCCGGCTTCGTGCGCGGCCTGCGCGAGACGTACACGTCCGTGATCCAGCCGCAGCTCAAGGGTAGGCCGTGGGCGTGGACGATCATGGAGTCGTCGACGAGCGACATTCCCGACCACGAGTTCCAGACCGAGTTCAAGCAGGACGCGCAGCTTCGCGACGCGCACGTGCTCCGCACGATCGACGACACGGACATGACCGAGGAGGAGATCGAGCTCGAGCTGGACACCGTGGGCGGTCGGGACTCAGCGGTCGCGCAGCGCGAGTACTACTGCCGCATCGTCGTCGACGAGCTCCGCGCGGTCGTGCCCGAGTTCAACCCTGCTCTGCATGTGGTCGCGCCGGACAGCCTAGACCAACCGCTCTACGCGTACGCGATCACCTCGCTCGACCCTGGCGTGCGCGACAAGTGCGGCATCGTGTGGTTCTACGTCGACTTCAAGAACGCGCGCGTGATCGTGCAACGCAGCTTCGCGGAGTCGAACCAGAACACCGACGAGATCGCCGAGGTCATCCGCTCGACCGAGCAACAGCTCTGGCAAGCGGCTCCACCTCCCCTGAAGCCGGTGCGCGCTGTCCGCATCCAAGACCTGTTGAAGCCGACAGCTGAGTCGCGCCCGCCCGGCGCAGGGCTCCAGCACCACACCGAGATCGTGGGCGCCGACGTGCTCCCCGGTGGCGTGGTCTGGAAGGCGCCCGAGGGAGCGCTCACGTGGTGGGACGACGAGGAGCGCAGCCTCAAGGCCAACCCCTTCCGCCGCATCAGCGACGTCGCGACGCAGATGCAGCTCGACCTGCGAGCGCTCCACGGCCTGAGCTTCGATACCGCAGTGAAGGGCCCGGGCTCTCGGCTGGCGCACATCAACCACTTGCGCGTGCTGACAGGGCAGAACCGAGTCCTGATCGAGGACAACGAGTTCAACCAGCCGCTGATCGCGCAGCTGCGCTCGGGCCGGTGGAACGAGAAGCGCACCGACTTCGAGGAGAACAAGACGCTCGGGCACCTCGATGCACTGATGGCGCTCGCTTATGGCGTGAGGGTCATTCCCTGGGAGCGCAACCCGTGGCGTCCTACGCATGTCGATCCCAACGAACCCGACCTCGTAGTGTCCGAGATCTACGAGAAGAAGGTCATGCGTAAGCCACAGCCACACAGGAGATACCGATGATCCAGAACCTACCCGTCGCGGCAGCCATCGTGCTCGTCGCAATCTTGGCTTGGGACATAGGGCGCCGAGCGCTTGCTCTCCGGCCGACAGCCAGCACCGAAGCCGCGCGCATCGCGCAGCTCGAGCAGAACGTGCAGCAGGTCGCCGTCGACGCGTCGCTCGCGCTGAACACCGCGAACGCTGCCGCCGAGACAGTCATGCAGACCGACAAGGTCATGAAGAACCTCGCCGAGGACTGGCTCGCCAAGTTCCGACAGGTCGAAGACGCGCAGAAGAAGCTCGACAAGGACGTTCCCCACAAGGTCGCAGCCACGCTCGCAACCGCGATGCCTTCACGAGGCTACAACCGATGAAACCCTTCAAGAGCTGGACGTACAAGACCGGACGGGTGGACCTCGACCGGTTCGACCTAACACTCTCGCTTGCACACATCCCCGAGCAGACGGGCATGCAGCTGGCGATCGAGGCGCGTCGTGGCGACCGCTATTACCGCGTCGTAAATGACATCCCCTACGACTCGTTGCTGAACGACGGGATGGTTATCGAGCAGCGGAAGATCCACGACAAGCTCGCCGCTGCAATCGAAGAGTACGAAACCGCGAACCCCGTACAGGAAGGGGCCTGAGCCATGCGCATAGCGAAAGCCACCGTCGTGCTCGTCACGATGTCGCTGTGTCAGGGCTGCATTGCTGCTGGAGCCATTGGCGGCGGCCTGATCGGGACACTCGCTCCGATCGGCATCGCCGCAGACCGAGACACAGAAGTCGATCCCAAGACGGTCCTGCTCTGCGGGTTTGTGGGCGCCAGCATCGGCGCTCTGCTCGGAATCCTGAGCGTCGAGGACCGCAAGACGAAACCGAAGGAGAAACCACCCGATGACGAAAGCGACGAAGAAGAATGACGACCAGGCGCCAGACCTAGAGCCGCCGCCCGTGAACGTGCACGACGATGCGTTCACGGACATCGACGCGCCTGTAGACGCGACCCCGAAGCTCAAGACGTCGAGGCTTCCGAAGCCGGCGCGCATAGCTCCGACAGTGCACGTAGGACATGACGTCGACCGCCGTCGATACATGCACTACGTGCACAGCTGCAGCGCATGCCAGCTCGAGGACAAGGCACGGCGCGACATGAGCAACCCGCCGCAGGTCGTGGAGGATGATCTCTACCGCACGATCTTTCTGATCCCTGACTACGCGCCCGAGCGCCGCATTGCTGAGATGTACGTGCAGCGGCGCTACCCCGGTGCGACCAACATCGGAAGCTCGCTCAACTATGAGCTCGTGCCGCAGCTGCCCGATATTCAGATCGTGGTGGTGTGCCGTCGCCCCGAGCCTGGCTACACGCTCAGCCCGCACGTGCGCCCGAGACTCCGCGCTGACAACAAGTGGGAAGAGGAGCAGGTCCCGCTCGAGGAGCTCGTGCCCGAGGTGCTGGAAAGCGCGCCGATCACAGTCGGCGAATCGGTGCAGGTCTCCGCGATGTCACTCACCACAGCGGCGCGAGTGAACACGGACGAGCTCGTCGAACGTCTGGCCGAGGTCACGCCCGGCTATCGCATCTTCAGGCAGAACCCGCCCGATCAACTGATCGTGCTGCAGGCGCAGTAAGCCCATGGAAGCCGTCAGCCAGCAGTACTTCGGCAGCGCGCCCAAGGAGGAGCTGCCGAAGCACATCCCGACGATCGAGACCGCGTGGCGCACGGCGCTCGAGCGCCATCAGCTGCCGAGGTCTTGGTATTTGATCTGGTGTCAGACGTTCGGCGTCGATCCCAAGACAGGCCATCAGACCGGCGTGCAGTACGTCGGGCCCGAGCTCGACGCGTTGCGCTTCCGCACGAACCTCTCGCGGCCGAACGTGCGGCAGTCGATCATGCTGGCTCTCGGCGAGCGGCCTAAGTTCCAGGCCGTCGCGACTAACAACGACGTTGCATCGCTGACGCAGGTGCCGATCGCGAACAAGCTGATCGACTACGCGCTGCGCGAAGCGCGTCTCGACTATTGGCTCTACCAAGCAGTCGAGGCTGATCGCTACTTCGGGCAGGGCTACCTGTGGCTCACGTGGGACGCCAACGGCGGCGAGCTCGTGGACGGCAAGGAGATCGCCAAGGACGAGGCCGGCAAGCCGGTCATGTGGAAGGACGAGACCGGCAAGGAAGAGCCGGTGCTCATCGACGCAAAGGTGCGCTCGGGCACGGTGAAGATTCAGCGCCTGTTCCCGTGGCAGGTCATCTGCGAGGCGTTCACCGACGAGGCGAGCTGGTACATCGTGAAGGTCCCTGTATCGAAGCACGAGCTTGCGGGTCAGTACCCCGAGCGCGCCGCTGAGATCATGGCGGTCGACAACTTCAACGGCGATCTGGACAAGGAGCTGTTCGCGTTCTGCGCCGAGGTCGCGACGACTGACCTCGTGATCGTGCGCCACGTCTACCACAAGGCGTGCGCAGCGGTTCCGAACGGCAGGCACACGGTCACACTCGACGAGCTCACGCTCGAGGACAGCCGTTGTCCCGTCGCTGTGGGCATGCCGGTGATTCCGATGTGCACCATGCGCTACTTCGGAACCGCGCTCGGCTACCCCGAGGTCGCGGATCTCGTCGCACAGCAAGAGGTGCTCGACGACGTGACCTCACAGGTGGTCAACAACCTGATGAAGTTCGGTAATCAGTCGCTGTGGGCTGAGACCGGCGTCGACTTCGACAAGGATCAGATCGCAGAGGGCGGCGGGTTCTTCACGCTCGGCGCAGGGCAGAAGCCACCGGCTGCGATCCAGTGGGCAGCGATGCCCGAGGTGTCCAAGTTCCTGCTCGAATACATCCCCGGCGTGATGAATCAGGTGTCTGGCCTGAACGCGACGGTGTTGGGCAAGCCGGAAGGCAACGTGCAGAGCGGCACAGCGATGGCGCTGCTCGTGAACGTGGCCGAGCGCTATCAGCACGCGACGCAAGCCGCGGCCGATCACACGCTCTACGTCGCCGCGAATCAAACGCTCGAGTTCGTGCGCAACAACGCTGAGAACGGCTACGCGATCGAGGTCGCTGGCGTCGGCAATCAGCCGTACATGCAGTACTTCAAGAACGCACAGCTGCAGTCCGTGCGCCGCTGTCAGATCATCCGCGCGAACCCGCTGATGTCGACGTTCCCGGTGCGCCTCGACGTGCTGAATGCGGTTCGTGAGCTGCCGAAGATCCAGAAGCGTCAGGCCATCGAGATGCTGATGACCGGCAACATGGACGCGTTCACCGAGGACGACGACACGCAGACGTTCCTCATCCGCTGGGAGAACGAGACGCTCACGAGCGGACAGTTCGTCGAGGCGATGGTCGACGACGACCACCCGATCCACAACCTCAGCCACCGCACGCAGCGCGACAAGCTGAGGTGTCAGCCGCCGAGCAACGATCCTGCGATCGAGCAGATGCGCATCGACGCGATCAAGGCGCTGAACGCGCACATGATCGACCACTCGCGGAAGTGGCTCATGCTCGACCCGACGCTCGGGCGCACTGTCGGCGTTCCTCCGGCGCAGGACCTACCGGGAGGCGGGATGCTTCAGCAGCTCATGCCGAACGCAGGCGCGAGCGGACAACCCAAGCGCGGCGGCGCGAAGCCAGCAGCGCGCGAGGACGAGGCACGGCTGCCCGAGCCCGCCAAGCAACCAGCCAACGCAAACCTACAACCCGCAGGAGCACAGTAACCAATGTCAGCCACAGCAGCAGCACCCGCAGCCGCACCGGCGGCGGCACCCGCAGCACCGCAGTCAGCCTCCATGGCCGACTTCGACTCGATCATGGACGCGCAGCCGACAGGGTTTGAAACGCCCGAGCCGGCTCCACAAGCCGAGGTGGTCGACGACCCGATCGAGTCCACCCCCGAGGTAGTCGAACCGGCAGAGGGCCAGCCACAGGAGGACGAAGGCGACCTCTTGGACGACGAGCCGCCAGCAGCTGCGACCGCGATCACGGAAGCGGCCGAGAAGTGGAAGGCGATCGAGGACTCGCCCGATCTGCCCCCCGAGCTCGGCGAGAAGCTCTGGACGGTGAAGCCCAACGGGCGCGAGATGCAGGTCACGATCGAGGAGCTGGGCAAGGGCTACATGCGCCTCAGCGAGTCGACCCGCCGCTCGCAGGAGCTCGACGCGCGCGAGCATCAGCTGACCGAGGGCGAGCAGCGTTACGCGCGCTTCTTCGAGTCGATCAAGGACCCGCAGAACTTCCTCGAAGTGTTCGAGCGGCAGCTCGGTCCGGAGGTGCTCGATCGCGCGATGGCCATCCGGCAGGAGCGCGCGCAGGAAGACATGTCGCTGATCGAGGCGTCGGGCCTGGCGACCATGCGCCGGCTGGGCGTCGACAAGACCGATCCGCGCGTGCGCGAGGCGATGATCGCCACGAAGAAGCGCATCGATCGTGACCGCCAACTGGAGATCGAGAAGCGCAAGCTCGAGGTGAGGACCCGCGAGCTCGAATCGCGCACCAAGGCCGAGGACACTGACAAGCGCGTCGCGGAGCTGCGGGCCACGTTCGAGCGGCAACTCGCGCAGCTCGTGCCGACCGCGTTCAAGGCGCACCGCATCCGGGACAACGCCGCCAACCGCGCACGACACACCTCGTGGATCCAGCGGATCGCCAAGGCACAGGGTGCCCCGAATGGGATCACGCGAGAGCTGGTCGCCGAGGCGGCTAAGTGCCTGCGCGAGGAGATGGAAGACGAGCGGGCAGCTCGGCAGCCAGCAGCGGCGCCCGGCAAGGTGCAGCCAAGGGCGTCCAAGGGTGCGGGCGGCGGCGTCGCTCCGACGCGCGGGCATGTAGGCACGCAGCCAAAGAAGCTGTCTGACTTTGACGATCACTTCGGTCTCTGACACGATCAGAAGAACCAAAGCAGGAACGCCCCCCGTCCTAGTAGCTGAAGCGCCCGTGATGTCTCCGGGCAGCGATCCAGCAAAGCGCGGTTGAGCAAGCGGACCCCGAGCGAGGCCTAACCCCCCTTCCGTCCGGAGTTCGCACCCATGGCCCCGAGTCCTGAGTTCGTAAACAACTTCACCGTCCGTTACGCGCCGTTCATCAACCCACAGGCGCCGGATACATCAATCCGTAAGTTCCTCAAGCTCGTTCCGCCCAAAGAGCGCAACGGTTTGAAGCTGCAATACCCGGTTCAGGCCGCGTTCTCGCACGGTCAGACGGTCACCCCGAACGGCACGATCGGCAACTTGAATGCCGCGCGCTCGGGCGTCGACCTGATGGCCGAGCTCGACGCGACGAACCTCTACATGCGCGACGCGCTGCCGTATGACGCGCTGATGCGCGGTAGCAACGGCGCATCGAAAGATGGCACCGCGCCTGCGTACTGGAAGCCGATCGACAAGCTCGTGAAGAACTTGCAGATGGGCATGGAGTTCTACACGGAGCTCGGCCTCAAGTACGGGCCCGGCACCGGCGCGACGATCCTCGACGACATCGGCACGGTCGCTACGACTCCGGTCGCTGGCGGTTCGGCGACGACCTACGGCGGCGGCACCGGGCCGGTCGTGCAGCTCACGGCGGCCTCGTGGATGGCCGGCATGTGGAACCTCGCAGGCGACGGCGGCAACGTCGGCTCGGGCATGCTCGTCGACGTCTTGAACAGCGCGGGCACGGCCGTCCTCGAGACGAACGTGCGCATCATCGCTGTTCAGGACCCGGCACTCTGCCAGGTCAAGATGATCGGCTCGACGCCGGGCTCGACCACGGTGGCGGCAGGTCAGCGCTTCCTGCCCGCGGGTTGGTTCCAGAATCAGGCGGTCGGTATCGGCGGCATCCTGCGCAACGTCGGAACGTTCGCAGGCATCAGCGCGACGGCCAACCCGTTCTGGCGAGCTCGCGGATACAACGCGGGCGGGCCGCTGACAGCTGCGAAGATGCTGATCGCTCTCGCGAAGATGCACGCTGTGGGCGTTCGCGGCGGACTCGTCGGGTTCATCCACGCCTTGCAGTTCGGCGACCTCGTGAACGAGACCACCTCGCTAACGCGCTGGAACGCGAAGGACGACGGCAGCACCGGCGATGTGAAGGTGTTCGGCTCCGAGAAGATCGAGTTCATGTCGGCCGTTGGCCCCGTGACCTTGGTCAATCACCTGTACGCGAAGCAGGGCGAAGCCGAGTTCTTGCCAGCGAAGGAGTCCGTGCGTGTCGGTGCAGCTGACATCACGATGAAGGGCATCGACGACGGCCGCATCATCCTCGAGATCCCGAACCAGACCGGCTCGGAGATCCGCTCGATGGCGCAGCAAGCGGCGCTGATCAAGGTGCCGGCGCACGCGCTGCGCGTCTACGGCATCGTTCCGACCGGCCAAGACACGTCGGGCAGCTGATCAAGGTTTCCTGGGGCGCTGCTCGGCCTGTGGCTGGTCGGGCAGCGCTCGCGGGAGTGTTTGGAGGTCTCGCATGATTCCAGCTTTGATCGCAGCGGCAATCGCCGGCATCGGTTCGCTGAAAAGCAACGACGACAAGAAGCGTCAGCACCAAGAGGCGATCAACGCTGCCGAACAGGAGATGTGGGACAAGCGCAACGCCGACGTTCAAGCGCGCATCGACGCCGCAAACGGCATCGACCCGCGGCGCAACGCGTTCGCGAATCAGCTGTCCGCGTTCCACGGCGCAGTCGGCGATATGCCGGTGCAACAGGACTGGATGCCGCTCGTTCAAGCGGGCGGGCAGATGGCGAGCGCGATCTACGGCGGCGCGCAGAAGGGCATGTTCGACGGGCACAACATGCACCCGCCTGCAGCTCCAAGCGGCGAGGACATCCCCGGTCGGAACTTCAGCGCAGCACCGAGTCACACGCCACCCGTGAACTATGCGGAGTGGGAACCCGCGCCAGCGCGTGAGCCGAGCGCAGGCACGAACTACTTCTCGCGCGCAGCCGATCGCTTCGAGGAGGAAGACGAACGCTCGCTTCCCGCGTGGCTTCGATGAGAAGCGACGAGCTGCTCTCGCGCCTTCGCAAGTCTGCGTTCATCGGCAACGCGGATGCTTACACCGAATACACCGACAACGAGCTCTTCAACGAACTGAACGATCGGCTGCGCTCGGTGTTCAGCGATGCGGTGGTATCCGCGCGCTCGGGCTACTGGCTTTCGACCGTCGTCGTCACCTCGTACCAGGGCGGCGCGCGCATCCCTGCGCGCGCTGTGACAGGCGGCCTCGAATCAGTCGAGGTGCTCTACAATGGCGTTTACTACGCGCTCGACGAGGTGACGCCGCTCGAAGCTGCAGCCTGGACGCAGCCGGGCCAGCCGTTCGCGTACTTCTGCGAGGCCGAGTCAATCCGTCTCGTGCCTGTTCCGCCGTCGGATGTGACGCTGCGGCTGCGCTACTACCTGCGCCCGTCGCTGCTCGTGACATCGCAGAGCAGCACGCAAGGCGGAGCTGGCGCCGTGCGCGGCCTGATCGGGGGGGTGTATCCAAGTACAAGAGCCGTCTTCGTAAACGCTGAGCCCATGGACTACGCGACGGGGGCTGGAGTCCCTCTAGCGTATCCCGCGACCATCGATATCATCCGCCCGGATGGGTGGTTTAGCCCAACGCTCGTCAGCGCCACGGCGTCGAGCCCCGGCGCGCTCCAGTACCAGATACCGACGCCGTCGCTTAGCGATGCTGAGTTTGCCGACGTCGTGCGCGTTGGGGACTACGTGCGCGTCGCTGAACAGACAGACTGGCCTGCGCTGCCCGCAGACTTCCATCGCATGCTCGCAGACGCGGCCGCGGTGAACGTGCTCCGCGAGATGGACCTCATAGACAAGGCTGACATCTTGAGCACGGCCGCGAGCGCTGACTTCGCGCGATTCGCCAAGCTCATCCAACCGCGCGTGAAGTCGCGGCCCAAGAAGATCCGCCAGCGTCCTTACTGGACGCGCGGGCGAGGGTACTTCCGGTGAGCGCTCCGCGTCAGACAACGCTCAACATTCGCGGGCTTGTGACCACGCCGAACGAATACGGCGTGTATCCCGAGGGCTCGTGCGCCGCGATCCAGAACGTGCTCGCGCGCGCTGCTAACCAGTGGGAGGCAGCGCGCGACACTCAGCTAGTCGTGACTTACACCACCACAGGTGGCGCCTTCTACAAACTGATCGGCGTAGCGCCCGGGTCGTTTGTGGCGTTCTACGGGTGGACGACGGGCACGCCTAACACGATCTGGCAAGTGTTTCGGAATGGCCTCAGCGCGCAAGAGTTCGCCTCACACCCGCCGCTATCCAACAACCTATTCGACTATCGATGGCTGACGCCGTTCGTCACGCGTAACAGGCTCTACGCGAACGGCAAGGAAGGCGTGCTTGTGTTCGACACGCCGACCGTCGCCGGTAGCGATATGCGACCAGCGGGCCTTCCGCAGCTGTCTTACTTCGGATACGCCACGCACAGCGGCTCAGTGCTGCCAGCGTCAACCACGTTCACATACGCGGCGTTAGTTCGACGCAAGAGTGCTGACGGCTACTCGATCACGTCGCCGCCGTCTGTCGCGGTTCGATACAGCGCGGGCGGCAGCCCTGAGTTTACCTTCGGATGGGCAGACGCAGCCGACTTCAAGGTCGGCGATGTGGTCGAGCTCTACAGGTCGGCCGGCATCGCCGGCCTGAGCGATGAGACCGACACAGGGACATCACTAAGGCTCGTGTCGAGCTATGAACTAACATCGGCGAACATCATTGACCAAGAGGTCAATATCCAGGACCGGCAGCCAACCGCTGCGCCGCTGTATGAGACTGCAGGGCTCGAGATTTACACGAGCCCGTATCGCGACGGGGAGACCGGCGCGAACCTTCCCCCGCCTGTCTGCAAAGCCGCGGCGCAGTGGGGCACGTACACATTCTACGGCAACATCACCGACGATCCGGTCTGGACGTTCGACGTGCCGGCAGGACTTGTCCACGACTTCTACGATGCGGCGGCTATCGACCCGTGGGTGCGGGCGAACGCTATCGGCCTGAGGTTCTTCACGGGCACTCGTGCGGTCGGCTCTCCCACGATCACGGCCATTTCGGCAGCGGATATCGTTGGCATCAAGCCGGGCCAGGTCTTCACCGGCACTGGCTTCACGGGGAGTGTGACGGTGCTCTCTGTTGGCGCCACCTCGGTCACCCTGAGCGCCAACAGTGCCAGCGCCGGCACGTCTCAGTATCAGACAGAGGATGTTCTGGAGCTGAATGGCCAAAGGCACTTAGTCAACGGGTATCGCGACTTTGTGGAAACAATGTCGAACTCAGCTCGTAATCTCGCTCTTTACCCGAGCGAGACAGTGGCGCTGACGCCGCAGCAGCATTCCAGCGGTGTCACGATTGTCGTCCGTCCGAAGCGCAGCGGCATCGTCAAGACGTTTACGCTGCGCGGCACCAACGGTGCGAACTACTCGCCGGTCATCCCCGAGATCGATCAGACAGTAAAAACGATCACGCAGACCGAGCGCCCGAACGTGCTGCGCTGGTCGCGCTCGAATCAGCCCGAAGCGGTGCCATCGCCTAATGAGGCGTTCGTCGGCAGCGGGCAGATCATCCGGCTACTGCCGACGACGGACTGCTTATGGATCCTCTGCACAGACGGTGCCTATCGACTCAGCGGCGCAGCTGGCATTTGGCGCGTCGACCTCGTGGATCAAAGCTTCGTGCCGATCGGGCCGGACGCGTGCTGTGTGCTGAACGATGTCGTGTATGCATACACATCGCGCGGGCTCGCGTCTCTCAGCGGCACGCAAACGACGCTGCTTACAAAGGGCGTGATCGACGCGCAGTTCCCGGTGCAAGGCTTTAGCGCCGAATCGCGCATTCATCTGTTCGCGAACACAGCGACGGAAGAGATCCTGACTGTTGTTGAGGGCGCGTCGCTCGGCTCAACGTCGACTGTGTATGTGTACTCAACGCTCTATCAGCAGTGGTCGGAGTACAGGCCGACCGATCGCCGGATCATGTCGTTTGCGATGTACCAGCCAGCGGACGCAGCCGCAGCGCCGTATCCGATCCTCGGCACATACGACCCTGCGATCGGGGCGGGCCAGGCGTACGCGCGCTCGTGGCGCACGGACGCAGGCGACCCGCTGACGGGGCTCCTCCAGTTGCATCCGTTCTATGCAGGTGACCCGCTCGCGCTGAAACGTTGGATCGATGCGACGTGGATCGGCGCTGGGAACGGCTTCAACTGCTACGTGCAGCAATACCTCAGAGTCGTGCCCAACACCTCCGCCTACGCTGGCTTTTCTTACCTCGAGGAGACGCCAGCCGGCGACGCGCGCGCGAGCGTAGGCATCCTACGCGCGGCGGCGATCGCCCCGGCGATATCTCTCAGAGCGTATCTAGGGCATCAGAGTTCTATCCCCTGGGTCTTGAAGGGCGTCTCCCTGCGCTACTTGCCGCTCACCACACAGCAGAGGTCGAGATGAGAAAGCGACTTCGCCAAGCGCTATGGAATGATAGGTCGCTCGACAACCAATCGAAGGACTTGCGCGAGATGTTCGCGTCGATCCAAGACGTCGAGCTGCGCAAGTATACCGGCCTCTACCAGACCGGACTAACACTCAGGGTCGAGGAAAGGCCCGAGTGCATCGAGCTCGTGCGCTGCGTCAATCCGGCGTCGCCTGACACGCCGGTCGTGTTCGGCAGCGCAGTCAACTTCGTGATGACGGCAGCCGGCGCGAAGATCACGCGCATCGAGGACCTGACGCCCGGCGCCACGAAGTACGAGTTCACGTTTCGCATCACCTACGGAGACGCGTAATGCCTGCACCCACCGAACCACAGATTCGCGCCTCGTGGGAAGTCCACGGCCGACCGCAGGGCATCCCGTATCCCGACTACAAGCAGCACGTGCTCGCGAGCGGCGGCCTGCCTGGAACGGGAAACGCGTTCAGCCCGTCGCGCATAACCGGCACTAGCGGCAGCGGTGGCGGCGGAGGTTCAGGCGGCGAGGACTTTCTCGCATTCCTCGCCGAAACGACCGGCGCTGACATCGAGACGAACAAGGGCAGCGACGGCCGAGTCACTGCAGCCGCTGGCGACGGCTCGATCGACTACTACAACGCGGAGGCAGCGCGCATTGATGCGGCGCTCAAGTCTGCGGGCGTGAACGACGAGCGCAAAGCCGAGCTGCGCCAGGCGCGCGAAAGCCTCGACGAGCAATACTTCGGCGTACGCTCGTCGACGGGCTCGGCGGCGATTCGTGACGCAGGGTCCGACGAGGACGCGCTCAAAGCTCTGCAAGCGCTCGAAGGCATGCGGACGTCCGGCAATCTCGGCCCGGGCGGCACGGCGGCAGCTGGCGGCGCTGCAGCTGCAGGCGGCGGTCAATGGGAAGATGTGCCCGGCATGGGGCGGCGGCTCGTGCCCGTCGCCGATCCGTCGCTCGGTCCAGCGCACGACCCGTGGAACGAGTCGAACATGCGGACCGAGTGGGAGAAGCGCCTCAAGTACCAGGGCGTCTCCTTCGAGGAATACAAACAGATGGTCAAGGAGGCGAACCCTGACGGGTACCTCCGCTACACAAGCCCTACGGCCAAGAACGTCGGTCTAGGTGGATCGGCAAAGACGTTCATCGGCGTTCCCGACCCGGCGACCATGGGACCGCAGGGCGGCGCCGGCGGCAACCCGAACACCGTTCGTAACGCCGAGCTCACGCGCGACGGCAGCCTCGCCTACTACGACAACATCACGCAGCGCGCGCTCAAGGACCTCGGAAGCTCGAACAAGCAGGCCGACGCTGAGGCCAAGCAGATCCTCACGACGTTGGCCGAGCAAGGCCGGCTCACGCAGCAGCAGAGCACGCAGATCGCGAACCGGCTGCAGCAAGAGGCCGACACCGGCAACGCTGAATCACGCGCGTCCACACAGCGGCTGACGCAAGCCGTTGACCGCATGTCGGCCTCGAACCAGCAAGGGTTCGCTGACTACCAATCCGGCATCGCGCCCTATCAGCATCAGCTGTCAGGCACCACGCGGCAGAACGTGCAGTTCGACCCGGAGGGCCTCGCCGCACAGCGCGCGGCACTGCAGCAGGCGCAGGGCATCGCAGGCGGCAGCCTGGACTACACGTCGAGAGCGGCGAACGCCTACGCGAATAATGCCGATATCCAGCGAGCGCTCGACGGCATCGACATGTTGCGCTCGAACGCAACATCAGGCGGAGTCAATCAGCAGGCGAACCTCGATGCCGCGCGCAGGGAACTGCAACACGGCGGGGCGCTGCAAAAGGACATCTTCGACCGAGCGATCAAGGAACTGGATAGCGGCGGCGCTGAACAGCGGAAGATCCTCGACCTCGCACTCAACGAGCTGCACAACGGCGGCGCCAAGCAGCGCGAGGTGTACGACCGCTACAAGGCGATCAGCAATCCGGAGATGACAGCGGCAGAGCGCAACGTGCTCGCGCAGTCACAGCGGCAGTACGCGATCCACGACAAGGCGAACCGAGACGCTACGATGCGCGATCTCGAAGATCGCGGCGTCATGTCGGGCGCTGGTCTGATCGCAGGTCAGCAAGCCGCACAACAGCGCCTCGGCGAGGAGCGCGTTGCCGGCACGCTCGGCGCGCAAGGTATGGCCGTCGAGCGGGCGTTCGCTGCTCTGCAGGGCATGGAGGGCACAGCCAACTCACTGCGCGCAGGCGATCAAAGCGCTCTGCGCGGTGCATCAGGCGCCGCCGACAGCTTGCGCGCTGGCGATCAAGCAGCGCTGGGCCTCGCAGGCCGCGCGGCTACCGACCTCCGCACGGGAAACCAAAACGCTCATCAGCTGATGCAATCGGCAGCGAACGCGCTTCGTGCTGGCGACCTCGCAGCCGCGCAAGCGTACACGGCAGCGGCGCAGGAGCAGCGCGCGCAGGGCTTTCACGAGGAGTACAGCCGCGGCGTCGCAGCCGACAACGCGAGCGCGAACAATCAAGCGACGCGCCTCGGAGGCGCACAGCTGCAGAGCTCGCAGGCGAACGCGATCCGATCCGCGAACGACACGATCAACATGTTCAACAACGAGCAGCAGGGCGTAACTGATCGATTCAACGCGGACTATGCGCAGCGCGAGTACGATCGGCTTGCCGGCCTGCAACAGCAGACGTTCAACAACCGGCAGACCACGATCGCAACGGATGCTGGCCTCGAGTTCGGGCTCGACGACTCGCGGCAGCGCGCGGTCGACTCACAGTTCGGCCGCTCGAACACTGCCGCGCAAACGAGCCTGGGCGTGCTGCGCGATAACTACGGGATCGACCTCGGCATCGCGGATCGCGGGATCGACGAGTCGCGCACGTCCGCGGGACGTCGCGCGGGCGAGATCGGCACGCGCGTCACCACTGCCGATCGACGAATCGATCTAGGACGAACGCTGCAGCGCGACGTCGATGACGCGCTCGCGGGCTTGGGCGGCGGGTACCGAATCTAAGGCGGTGGCTATGTACGGTTACGACGACGAGAACACAGCGATCGACGAAGCCCTGCGCCGCATGGCGTCCTACCAGCCGAACCCGCGGGACGCTGCGCTGGGCGAGCGCTGGCGCGACGAGGAGGAGAAGACGCTCTCTCGCCTCGAAGGCGCCGACGAGTACGGCCTCGGCGAGCTGCTTCGCGACGTGTTGCCCGGCGCTGTCGGCATCACAGCCGACGCGATCACGAACAAAGGTCAGGGCATCGGCGACATCTCACAGCTCATGATGGCGCAGGCTGACAACAACATGACGCGCGACCAGCAGCGGCAGGCTGCGAATCGCGAGTACGCGCTGAAGCAACGCGCGCAGCGCGAGCACACCGCGGGCGGTTCGGAGTTCGATCGCGCCTACAAGACCGCAGCCGCGTACAACGATCGCGTCGGGCGACAGATTCAAGGGCAGAACCTCGGTCTGCGCGGCCAGGGTCTGCAGCAAGGCGAGCGGCGCGTCCAGCTCGCCGAGGACGCGCACAGCTACAACTACAACCCCGAGGACGCGCGCGCGCTCGCGCTGGTCGACGACCTGATCAGGAACGGCATGTCGCCAGACGTGCGCGGCCTGCCGACCGAGGCGCTCAAAGACCGCGCCCCGGTCACAAAGCACGAGGTCGATCACGCGTTCGCGCCGATCGAGCGCAGCGACAAGGCCAAGGAGACGCACGCGACCACCGAGGCGCGCATCGAGACCGAGCTCGGCCTCGCACCACGCACCACGGCAGCCGAAGCCGACAAAGCCGCCAAGACCGCAGCAGCGTCCACAGGCGCGCGCATCCAGACCGAGGGCGCGCTCGCGGACGTGTCCGCGGGCACCAAGGCGAAGGAAACCGACGCGACCACAACCGCGCGCGGCCGTGCCGAGGGCAACGTCGCAGAGGAGGGCTACATCCCGCCGCTTGCACGCGCCGAGCTCGACCCGAACCGCGTGCGCGCACTCGCTCGCGATCCGAAGCTCGGCAAGCAGGCGCGAGACGAGCTGGAGAACAGCGGCGAGCTGGTCTCGATCCTCCAAGACATGGCGGAGGTCCGGAGGAAGGAAGCGCAGGGCCTCATCAAGCCGGGCGCGTACCGCAGCTACTTCGACGCGAACCGCGTGCGGCTCGAAGGCAAGATTGCGCTGGCCAACCAGATGGGCGTGCTGAACGAGGGTGATCGCGCCTCGGTCGGCTCGTTCCTCGGGCAGTCGAGCGCCGGCTGGCTCGACCTCAGCGGGTTGCTTGGCGGCGACGTGAAGGCCGAGCAGCTGCAGGGCGTGCTCGACGCGTTCCGCACAGCTGACCAGCGGGCGGCGCAGAAGTGGGGTTACGACGCGTTCGGCACTGCGCCGGCAGCCATGACACCACGCCAGAGCTCCGGCGCTGCGCCGAGCTCGGGCGGCTCGGGCATGGTGACGATCCGCTTGGGCGGCGAGACCCGACAGGTCACCGCTGATCAAGCTCGCAGACTCAAGGTGATCAACCCCTCGCTCGAGGTGTTCTGATGGGCGCGCTCGACGACCTGATCGCACAGGACGAGGAGAACCTCCGCCGCTCGCAGGGCGGCCAGTCCGAGCTCGACAAGCTCCTCGCGATGGACGAGGCCCGGAACTACCCCTCGAACGATCCCGAGATCCCGACCGAGGAGGCGCCCTCGTTCATCGGCTACGACCCGGCAACGGCGCAGCCCAAAACGTCGGCGTGGGACGACATCAGCGAGCTCGCGCGCGGCATCATGGACCCGAGCTCACCCGCCAATCAGCAGATGATCAGCGGCGGCCAGCAGTGGCGAGCCGATCAGGGCGGCTACGGTGAGATCCTCGACAACCTCGGCGAAGCTTACGTAGGGGCAGCTTTGCCCGGCGCAGGCAAGGGCGCTGGACTCGTCCGCAAGGCGGCGACCGAGGCCGCTCAATCGATGGGCATGACGGCGGCGGACAAGGCCGGCGAGCACATGCGCAGCGGCGAGCCAGTAGACCTCAGCAAGGAGGCCCGGGAGGTCGCTGAGTCGGGCCTGTTCGGCCTCGCAGGCGGCACCGCTGGGCACTTCGTGGGGAAGGCTGCCGGTGCGGTGAAGGACTGGGCAGGCGAAGCCGCTGCGAAGGCCAAGAACCTCGTAACGGGCATGGGTGTCCGCGACGCGAAGGCGACTGCTGCCATGCACGGCGTGGACGCGATCGACGAGAACTACGGCGGCCTGCTCGAGAAGTACTCCCCGAGCGGCTTCACCGGCAAAAGCCCGAAGGCGCATCACGAGGTGGTCGCGCGCGAGAAGGAAGCCGTGGGCGACGACCTCCGAGCGCTGGCGCAGGAGATCAATCAGGGCCTCGTGCCCGACGTTCCCGCGCATGGCTCGCTGATGCCTGGTGTTCCGGGCGACCTCGGTCTCGCACGGCAGCGCCTCGACGCCGAGCTCGGCAAGGAAGGCTCACGCGTCGCTGGCGCTCTGCCCGAGGACCAAGTGCAGTACGGCAAGGCGATCGGCGAGCTGCGCGATCGCGTGGTCGGGCGGAACCCTCCGAACTCGTTCCCGGCGCTCGTCGGAGAAAAGAGCGCGCTGCAGGGCTTCGCTCACTCGGGGCCCGGGCAGTCGGTCCCGGAGGGGGCGCAGAAGCAAGCTGCGGCCCACGCGGGCGGCGTGCTCAAGGACGAGGTGTCGCGCATCGTCGGCCAGCAGCCCGCCCCGCTGCGCGACCGCTACGTCGCGCAGAACCAGAACTTCGCCGAGCTCGCCACGCTCGACGAGATGCTGCGGAACAAGGCTGCGGCCGAAGCTTCGGGCGGCGACCTCGGAGGCATCCTCGGCTCGAGCGCAGCCGCGGGGCTCGTCGGCGCCGGCACCGGCGCCGTGCTCGACGACGACCCGGTCGCAGGCGCAGCCAAGGGCGGCGCGAGCGCATTCCTCGCGGGCTTCGGCTTGCAGGGCGGCGCCGGCGCGACCCGCACGGCCATCCGTCAGGCTGGCGGCGGCCGCATGACCGACGCGGGCGCGAACATGCTCCGCGGCATCGAGAGCCTTGCGGGCGGCATCGACGGGTCGAGCTCGAGCGCGGGCTTGGCGTCGACATTCGCGGAGCGGCGCGCGGACAGTCGAGAGCAGCGCGAGAAGCCCGGCGCGAACGTCGCGATCGGAGAGTCACGCGTCGCCGAGCTGCTCCAGACGAACCCCGCAGCCCTTAGCGGCTTCGCTCCGCTGCTCCAGCAGCACGCAGGCGACCCGGCGCGACTCGCGAGCGCGATCCAGAACCTCGCGCGACGTGAGCCGATGTTCCGGCGCCTCCTCGACGACCTCGACAAGTCACGGCCGCAGAGCGGCATAACGTTCAGCATGGAAGGTGAGTAATGGGCCTCGATTCAGCATCAGCCGCAGATCGGGTGCGACCCGGCGCGGATAACCCTTGTGTGAAGTTCACGTTCACGACGAGCGCGAGCGCGTTCCAAACGCTGCGCACTGCGCCTCCGCAGGAGAAGAATCCGCCGCTGTACGTGAGCATCAAGGTCACAGCGAACTGTCACATTATCTTCGGGCCGAGCGGCTTGCGCGCACCCACGACGGCCGATCCGTTGTTCGAGCCGACCGATGGTTGGTGCGACTTCATGCTCATGCCCAATGACACGGGCTTTCGCGTGATCGGCGCTTCTGCCGGTGACGTCTACATTTTCCCTTCGGGCCGCTGAAGCCGGCGACAGTCAGGAGAAACTCACATGTTAGGTCCGGGAAGACTCAGCCGCGTGGAAATGCTCAAGTGGTTGGGCGGCATCGCGCCAGGAGCGCTGAAAACGACGCCATTCGCTGCGTTCAGCACCGCAGTCATCAACGACGACGCAACGGGGCTCGCTGAGCCGACTGCAGGCACAGGCGGCTACGCCGCGGAGGCGATCACGTGGACAACGCCGCCGACGCCCACAGCAGGGCAGCCCGCTGTGCTCGCGAACAGCAACGTGATCAACTGGGGTCCGAGCTCGGCCGCGTGGTCGACTGGCTCGACACCGCTGCCGTACATCGGCGTGTTCAACCACGTCACCACGCGCAGCGAGGCCGTGTTCATCGGCGCGATGGGCGTTGCTGTTCCGCGCGTGGTCGACGCTGCGGGCATCGAGCTGGAAAGCATCGCGGGCGACCTACAGTTTACGATGTCGCCCACATGACAGCGCCAGTCAGATACCGCGAACTAGCGATCAACCCGGAGGGCGCAAACGTCGAGGTGGAGGTGTTTTCCCCGTCGACGTGGGGCTCACCGGGTCAGCCGCTGTTCCACTACATCCGCTATCCCGATCGCACCGGGCTCGGCATCCCGGGCCGCGAGTACATCATCAGCGACGAGGTGCTGCGCCGGCACTTCGAGCGCGTCACGCCTCAGAAGATCCGCGTTCAAGCGTGGGGCGGCGTGTTCGAGCGTCCGCTGCCGGCGCAGCGCGAGCTCGACGAGCAGATCGCAGAGTCCGAAGCGCTCGCCGCTCGGATCGACACCGACCCCGAGCACTAAAGGTGTGAGATGACCCGCCGCTATTTCCAAGGCTTCACCTACGACCAGGTCACGACCGGGTGGTCGTTTGATTCTACAAACGATTGGTCTGTGTGCGCTTGGGTCTACATCGCATCGAACGGTAGCGGCGGCGGTGACGTCTTCTTCCAGGATGACGGCACGTACATCCCCACCAACATGGCGTACCTGGGCTACGAGCGCAACGCAGCTAACACCGGGCCTGCACTGCGGTTCGTTTGTGGTGACGGCTCTGTGCGCGTCATGGATCGCTCGCAGGACTGCAACACCGGCCAGTGGTACCACATGGCCCTTGTGCACGACGCGTCTGCGGGCACTGTCACTGCTTATGTAGACGCTGTGCAGGTCGAGCAAGCCACGTCAGTCACGCTTACGACTACCTTCACGCGCACGGAGTATGGAGACTTCGGCGGCGGCAACGATGTAGAGGTCGCGCAGGCGAAGGCGTGGAACGGATACGCGCTCAGCGCGGCCGATATTGCCGATGAAATGGCGTATTGGACGCCACAGCACGGGACCGGGTTCGTTGTCGCTTGGTGGCAGTTCGACAACGCAAGCCAGCTAACTGACAGTTCGGGCAATGGGCACACGATCGGCAACGTCGCTAGCGGCGGCGGCAGTCCTGGCCCAGGCTTACAGACCGTCCCCGGACAGCTGAACCCGTCTCCTACCGTGCTGCCGGTCGCAGCCAGCGGCGGCGCAGTGGGCGGAGGCACTGCCGCCGTCAGCTACAAGGCCCGCGTGCAAGCCACTGGCAACGCTGTCGCGAGTGGCACCGCTTGGGTGAGCACAAACGTCGCGCCCGCGGGTGGTAGCGCCTCGTCGTTCGGCGGACGCTCCCGAAAGCGACGCAACCGTCGCTAGCGGCGGCGCCTAACAGTGCTAAACTGTTAGGCAGGACACAACAAGCGGCGCCGATGTATGACCGAGCACCCGTTTGCGAAGCACGCCTCGGTCGCGGTTACCGTGATCGGCGCAGTCGCGGCCGTGTGGACTCGGTTCATCGTCATCGAGGAGCGGCAAGCGAATCAGCTGCTGCGAATCGCTGAGCTAAGCGCCGAAGTGAAGGCGCTACGGGCGCACATCGAATCAGAGGAGCGCGCCACGCGCGAGCGTTTCCACGCGAGCGATCTGCGGCTGAGTGGTCTGGAAGATCACGTCAGTACGTTTGTGGTCACGACTGGACGTAGGAGGCGAACGCGATGAAACCGAGCATGAGCGACAAGGCACTGCAGACAGCGATCGTTGTTTTCGGCGCGATGATTGTGGGCCTCGCCGAGGCGCCTGGAATCGAAGCGCTCATCCCGCAGCCGTGGTTGCACATCGTGCAGCTGGTCGCGGCGGCGGTCGGAGCCTCGCAGCTGATCAAGCGGCGCGGCGACTACGCGCCGAGCGAGGTTACGCTCGTGGAGCGAAAGAGCGTCACGTGATCAGCCGGGAGGAGCTCGAGCTGCTCATCTTGGGCGCGGTGCAGCAAGCCGCGCTCTCGATCGAGTCGGCGCACGGGCGCACGCTCACGCGCACCGAGCTCGGGCAGCTCAACGCCTCGATCAGCGTCGCGCTGCGCATGGTGGCCGAACGGTGTGCGGCGGCGAAGGTCCCCCCTCCGCCGCCAGCAAGCCGGCACCCCGCCAGATTCTTCAACCCTGTGGCAACGCAGGAGATCCGAGCCGTCAGCGCCGAGGACATCGCGCGCGCGACTCAGGCCGGGATCTCACCAGTCCGCCCGAAGTAGGCTCAGGCCCACCACTCGACCGAGACGCCGCTCGCAGCGACGCGCCCGCGCGTCGGTTCGGGTCTGCGCACGACGTCTATGGTGCACATGGCTGTAGCGCCGGCCTTCTCGCCGTACTTCGGGCGCGAGCTGCAGATGGCGAGGCGCTTCAGGTACGCCTCGGACCACAGGCCCTCGCGGCGCTTGCGACCTTCGAGCGTTGTCAGCGGCACGTGCGCGACGACACGCGGCGCGAACTTGAGCGCGTGCAGCACGTGTGCTTCCGCTGCGCCGTTCTCAAACGGCGGGTTCATCACGGCCAAGTCGTATGGCAGCAGCGAGGTCAGCGTCAGAAAGTCGCCGCAGTAAAGCTCGACCGCGCCACTGCGGGTCTTGAGCACTTCGCAGTTCTTCGGGTCGATCTCCACGGCGTGCACTCGATGCCCCGCGGCTGCGAGCGGCCGAGTCAGTGAGCCGTGTCCCGCGCTTGGCTCGAGCACGCGCAGCGTGTCCTCGACCGGGAAGCGCTCGAGTGCCCATTCGACAATGCGCGCCGCGAGTTCGGGCGGAGTGAACCACTGGGAAAGCTCGGGCTTGCGCCGCTCGCTCTCCATGCCTGGCAGCTGCTCGGTCACGTCGACCCCTTGAAGTCGCGCACGGCGGCGATGTCTGCGCGAAGCTGCTGCGCACTACGAACCTCCCGATTCTTCTCCAGCACCGTCGCGCATCCATCTGCCCCGAAGAGCAACGCGTCCACCTTGTGCTCGCGCTCGCGGAAGCGCTTCAGCTCGGCGAGCGCCACACGCTCGTTCGCCTGGAGTACGCCGATCTCGTCGTTCAACACCGACTCTTCGGCACGCAGCCGCGCATTCTCATCCTTCAGCGCGGCGATGGTCAGCGCCTCGTCGGCGACCTTCGCCTGCAGGCGCTCGATCTCGGCGCCGTCGAGTTTCTGCTCAGCGCGCAGCCGGACGTTGTCGGCGAGAAGCCTGTCAACTTCGGTCTGCGCTGTGTTGCGTTGCTCGATC
>Ga0196970_1000928_pt1 | contig 25172 bp, 23 predicted proteins | sample S1v_513CmetaG_FD_148672 | JGI IMG/M metagenome (GOLD analysis project Ga0196970, IMG submission 148672) | Soil microbial communities from Anza Borrego desert, Southern California, United States - S1+v_5-13C | ecosystem: Environmental > Terrestrial > Soil > Desert | place: USA: California... | reverse complement strand
CACGGCGTTGTCGGCGGTGAGCGACGAGGCGATCAGCGGGTTTTTCGACCTGTTTGCCCAGCGCCTGGAAGACCTGCAATGCTGGGCGCACATCGAAACCGCCAACCGCGCAGACATTGAGCGCGCCAAGGCCCGTGGCCGCTCGACCACCCGACTGCTCGCCGACGAACGCATGCGCCGCGACATGATCGCCGGCCTGCGTGCCTGGCGGGATGCCGCAGCAACCCGCGGCAAAATCATCAGCAGCGTCGAGCACGACGGCTGGAAGGTCGAGCAAGTGGTCGCGCCGCTGGGCATCGTTGCGTTTGTCTTTGAAGGGCGACCGAACGTGTTCGCCGATGCCGCTGGCGTGTTGCGCACCGGCAACACCGCGGTGCTGCGTATCGGCAGCGATGCGCTGGGCACCGCGCAAGCGATCGTCGCCCACGCCTTGAACCCGGCACTGGCCGCAGCCGGCCTTCCGGACGGCGCGGTGTCGCTGGTGGAAAGTGTCAATCACGCCGCCGGTTGGGCGATGTTCGCTGACCGACGCTTGTCGCTGGCGGTAGCGCGGGGTTCGGGTCGTGCGGTCAGTCAACTCGGCAGCATCGCCCAGCAGGCCGGTACCGCGGTCAGCCTGCACGGCACTGGTGGGGCATGGCTGATCGCCGATCAGGCCGCCGATGCCGAGCGCTTTGCTGCGGTTGTGCGCAACTCGCTGGACCGCAAAGTCTGCAACACCCTCAACGTTTGCCTGATCCAGCGTGATCGCGCCGCTGAACTGGTGCCGTTGTTTCTTGATGCGTTGAAACAGGCAGGCACCGCGCGCGGGCAGGGTTGCAAACTGCACATCGTTGAAGGCAGCGAAAGTTGCTTGCCGAGTGAATGGCAGAACGCAACGGTCGAGGTTTACCGCGCCGAGGGTTACCAGACTGAAGCGCTCGCCGAACCGCTGGCGGAATCGGAACTGGGCCGCGAGTGGGAGTGGGAGGAAACCCCGGAAGTCAGCCTGATGATCGTCGACGATCTGAACCAGGCGATCGCCTTGTTCAACCGCTACAGCCCGCAATTCACCGTGTCGTTGATCAGCGAGGATGCGGCGGTCCATGAGCGTTTCTACAACGCGGTCAACGCGCCGTTCGTGGGCAATGGCATCACCCGCTGGGTCGACGGGCAGTACGCGCTGAACAAGCCGGAGCTGGGCCTTTCCAACTGGGAAAGCGGGCGCTTGTTTGCGCGCAGTGCGATTCTTTCCGGGGATGGGGTTTTTACCGTGCGCAGCCGCATGACGCAGGTTGATCTCACGGTAAAGCGCTGATTCTGTAGTCGGTGATCGTTCCCACGCAGAGCGTGGGAACGATCAGTCGACGATCCGTTCAGGCGGCGTCAGCGGTTTTTGCGTGGATCGCACAGGTCGCCGGTTGCTCGGCCAGTGGCACAAAGGTGCGGCGGTCCGAAGACAGCGCATTGATCGAGCCGGTCTCGATGTCGTACACCCAGCCATGCAGATTCAACAGGCCTTTTTCCTGCGCCAGGCTCACGCTCGGGTGGGTCTGGATATTGGCCAATTGCGCAATGACGTTCTCGCGCACCATCGAACTCAACTTCGCCGCATCGTTGGCATGCGCTCGCGCTTCGTTGACCACTTTTGCAGATTCGGCATGCTGCAGCCAGCCACTGACCGCCGGCAGGTGGTCCATGCATTTGCACTGGGCAATCGCGGTCATTGCGCCGCAATCGGAATGCCCGCAAATCACGATATCACTCACGCCGAGCACGGCCACCGCATATTCCACCGTCGCCGAAACCCCGCCTGGATGCGGGCTGTAGGACGGCACGATGTTTCCGGCGTTGCGGATCACGAACAGCTCGCCGGGTTCTTGCTGGGTCAGCAGTTCCGGCACCACACGGCTGTCTGAACAGGTGATGAACAAGGTGCCGGGCTGCTGCGTGGTGGCCAGGTGACGAAACAGTTCGCTGCGTTGCGGAAAGGCTTCGTTCTGAAATTTCAGGAAGCCGTCGATCAGGGATTGCATGGGCGTGTCCTCTATAAGGTGATCGAGTGGCCCGCATCCGGGATGCGGGCCGGAGCAATCAGAACGGACGCAGCGGCAGGAACTTGCCATCGAGGGTGACCACGGCGCGGGAGCCGCCTTCTGGATCGTCAACTTTCTTGATGTCGAGTTTGAAGTTGATCGCGCTGATGATGCCGTCGCCGAACTGCTCGTGGACCAGCGCCTTGAGCGTGGTGCCGTAGATCTGGATCATCTCGTGAAAGCGGTAGATGGTCGGGTCGGTCGGTACGCCGTTGAGGCTGCCGCGCAACGGGATGATCTGCATCGCCGCGACGTCTGCAACGCTCAGCTCCAGCTTGTTGCCGACCACTTTCGCAGCGTTTTCCGGCAGTGGGTGCTGGCCGAGCAGGGCGGCGGTGACGTAGGCCAGGCTCAGGCCGGTGTCATCGGCGAGATCCTGCCACGACAGATCCTTGCGTGCCTTGGCGTCGAGGATGCGGGTAGTCAGGGCCAGGCTGGTGTCGTTGCAGGCGTGGGACTGTTGCATGGTGTCACTCCTTTCAGGGTTGGCTTGCTGTGTGGGAGAGATCTTCGGCCGATTGATCCATAGCGTCCAAGACCGATATACAATACCGAGCATTAGTCTTGCCTATAGATGGTGTGCCCCATGCTGTTGCGACATTTGCGGTATCTGCTGGCCGTTGCCGATCACGGCGGTTTCACCCGTGCCGCCGAAGCGCTGCACGTGTCGCAGCCGACCCTGTCGCAGCAGATCCGTCAGCTGGAAGAAACCCTCGGCGTAACGCTGTTCGATCGTACCTCGCGCACCGTCAAACCCACCGATGCCGGCGAGGCATACATCGAATGTGCGCGGCGGGTACTGGTGGAGCTGGAGGCGGGCAAGCGAGCCCTGCACGATGTAAAGGACCTGTCGCGCGGGACGTTGCGTCTGGCCATGACGCCGACGTTCATGGCGTACCTGGTCGGGCCGCTGGTGCGGGATTTCGCGGCGCGGTATCCGGGGATTCATCTGCAGATTTTCGAGTTGTCGATGGACGACATCGAGGCGGGGCTGGCGGATGACTCGCTGGACATCGCCATCGCGTTCACCCCGGTGCGTAATGCGGAGATCGAATGCATTCCGGCCTTTACCGAAACGTTGGCGATCATGGTCGGCCGTGAGCATCCGCTGTATGCCAGTGACTCGCGGTTACTGGCAGAGGATATTGCTCAGCTGGATTTCGCCTTGCTGGCGCCTGAGTTCATTACACGGTTATCGGTGGACGAGTATTTTCGACAGCAGGGGATCACGCCGAAGGTGCACATCGAGGTGAATTCGGTGAGCACGTTGCTGGAAGTGGTGCGCTGTTCGCCGATGGCAACGATGTTGCCGCAGGCTATGGCTACAGAGGACCGGGCGTTGCGTCGGTTGCGGGTGATGAGTGAAGCGCCGCAGCGTGGGGCGGCGATTTTGCGACGGCGCAATAACTACCACAGTGCCGCGTCGCTGGCGTTTGTGGAGTTGGTGCTGGGCCTGAAAAGCCCCTCACCCTAACCCTCTCCCCGGGGGAGAGGGGACTGACCGAGGTGTTTGGGCAAGATACGTCGACCTGAAAGTCCTGAGCCGAACGCGAATTTCGAATCCATCATAGATCGGCGCCCTCTCCCTCGGGAGAGGGCTGGGGTGAGGAGCTACAATTTCAATCACGCCAAATCAATGCAAGCGAACAAAAAAGGCCTGCTTCCGTTAAGGAAGCAGGCCTTTCGATTAAATAATTGCTAACTCAATACAACCGATCAATCACCCGAACTTCATTATTGTTCTGCATCGAATCCCACGCCTGTTTCAGCGTCTGCAGAACATTGCCAATAAAGTCCCTGTCGGCCGCTGCCTTCTTGCCGACATAACCGTGGCCGCGTCGATACATCTTCAGGCGGGCCGCCAGGTTCTGGTGGTTACGGTCGAATTCTTCTTCACCAGCATGGGGCGACAGGCAGTCGATATGTACCTGGCCCGATTTGCTGATCCACAGAATATGGCTGTCGTGGCTGTCTTTTTGCGCAGCGAACATACGAGCCAGTTCTTCGACAGTAGGTTGATTGTTCAGATTCATGATTATTGCCCCTTGACCAGTCTGGTGATCTTTCAAAGTTGATTCGCTAATACAGGTAGCCCATCGGTTAGTTGATCCCTGGCACCGAAACCAGGACGTCAGCGCTCGCCCGTGTTGAGTACGGGGTCGTGCATCTGTTGCATGTAGTCGTGTTGAATAACTGCTACGCAATAGCGTCACAACGAGGAGAAGCAGCGAAAACCGGGAGGCGCATTGGCGACGCTTTCAGCGTCGACCACAAGCATCTTGAGAATTTTCGCCAGCGCTTCTCGTCCTTGTACTGGACGTTCAGGCCAGGTCAGCTTCTTCAATCTGCCTTGTGGGCAGCGTGTATCCGGAAAAAACAACTCGGCGGTCAGACGAGTTTGCTCAAGCGTGTTACCAGCGCTCCCGATCGGGGAACGTCTTCATCATGCAAAAGCAAAACGATGCCGTCAACGGTTTTGTAGTGATTATTTTAAAGCACTACATATTGTCGGACAAAGCGCTTTTGGAATGAGAAAAGATCCGGGATGCGTAGGAAATCAGGGAACCGTGAGGGGCTTTAACGGGTCGCCGGGCGGGCCGTGCGTTTGTGTATGGCGGTGGTTTTGCTGGCGGTCGATTTGCGTTTTTTCTTCCATGGCGCCGCGGCTTTACCGGCGGGTGGCGGGCCGCTGATGGTCAGGCTCAGGCCGGAGCAACGGGTAACCTGCTTGCTCATCCATGCCGCTTGTTTGATGACAAATTCTTCCAGGCTCATCTCGCCGCTCTGCACCATGTCCAGCGCCTGCTCCCAGATCGCCGTGGTGCCGGGATCGGCAATTGCGCGAGGCACCGCATCGATCAGGCTGAACGCGGCCGGCGTGGCGGCGAGCGCCTTGCCGTTTTTCACCAGATAACCCCGATCAATCAAACCCTGAATGATCGAGGCGCGGGTGGCTTCGGTGCCGATCCCGGTGGTGTCCTTGAGTTTCTGTTTGAGCAGCGGATCTTCCACCAGTCTGGCGACGTTTTTCATCGCCTTGATCAGGTCGCCTTCGGTGTAGGGTTTCGGCGGTTGCGTCCACAGGTCCTTGAACTTGACCTCGGCGACGGCGCATTCGACGCCCTGGCCAAGTGCCGGCAAGGTCTGCGGCGCCGCAGCCTCGCGGCCCTTGGCCGGTGCCAGCGCTTCGGGCAACGCGCGTTTCCAGCCCGGCTCAATGATCTGCTTGCCGACTGCGCGGAGCGCTTGCCCAGCGCAATCGAAATCGGCCTGGGTGCGGTCGTATTCATGGCTGGGCAGAAATTGCGCCAGATAGCGTGCGCGGATCAGCGTATACACCGCGCGATGCTTGCCGGTCAGGCGTTCGAGGTTTTTCGCCGCCGCGGTGGGGATGATGCCATGGTGAGCGCTAACCTTGGCGTCGTTCCATGCGCGTGAACGGCGCTGTGGTTCGAGATGGCCTCGCAGCGCTTCGAGGCCGGGATCGGCCTGACGCAACGCCGCAAGAATGCCCGGCGCTTCGCTGTGCTGGCTCAGCGGCAGGTAACCGCAATCGCTGCGCGGGTACGTGATGACTTTGTAGGTTTCGTACAGCGCCTGGGCGATGTCGAGGGTTTCCTGCGCGCCGAGGCCGAGTTTCTTCGAGCAGACTTCCTGCAGAGTGCCGAGATCGAAGGGCAGGGGTGCCACTTCGCGCATGCGCTCGGTTTTCAGCTTGACCACCCGCGCGCTGGCCGCACTGCCGATCGCCGCCGCTGCCTGCTGGGCCAGCGGCTGATTCAGGCAGCGCTCCTGATCGTCACAGGCGTCCGTCGGCGCGCGCCACTGCGCGGTAAACCGCGTGCCGTCGTGCAGCAGATCGACATCGATCGCCCAGAACGGCACAGGCACGAAATCGGCGATGCTGCGGTCGCGATCCACCACCAGCCGCAAGGTCGGCGTTTGCACCCGGCCTACCGGCAGCACACCTTGATAACCCGACTGGCGGCCGAGCAGGGTGAACAGACGGCTCATGTTCATGCCGATCAGCCAGTCCGCTCGCGAACGCCCCAAAGCCGAGTGGTACAGGCTGAAGGTCTCCGCGCCCGGCTTGAGTGCGGCCAGGGCCTTGCGGATCGAGGCCTCATCCAGCGCCGACAGCCACAAGCGGCGGATCGGCCCGCGATACCGGCAATGCTCGACCAGTTCCCGGGCGATCATCTCGCCCTCACGGTCGGCGTCGGTGGCAATGATCAGTTCGCTGGCCTCGCCGAGCAGGCGTTTCACCGCTTTGAACTGGCTGGCCGTGCGCGGCTTGACGGTCATTTTCCATTTGTCCGGAATGATCGGCAGGTCCGCCAGCACCCAGCGCTTGTAGCGTGCGTCGTAGGCATCCGGCGGCGCGGTTTCGAGCAGATGGCCGATGCACCAGGTCACCGTGACGTCCGTTCCCAACCAGCAGCCGTCGCCCCGACGCCGGGCGCCGAGCACGGCCGCAATGTCTTTGGCCTGGGAGGGTTTTTCACAGAGGTACAGCCGCATAGCCACCATCGTCGATCAGGGTCGGAACAGGTGCACAGAATGGCCGGACTTGGCGGTGGGGGCAACTTTTATCTGTATGGATATACATGTAAAAGTTACCGGCCCTTGCCCTCACCCTAACCCTTTCCCGGAGGGAGAAGGGACTGATTGGGGGTGAGGGGCTTCGCCGTTCGGCTGCAATCCTGTCTTCATCAGGCGCCATCAGCTATACCTGAACCGTCTCTTCGCCGTATTCAGGAGAACCCCATGAAAAGCCCCAGCCCCGTGATCAACCTCGAACAACTCGCCGGCTGCCTGGTGGTGAAATTCCACGGCATCCAGGTGGCCGCGTCCTCCCACGTGCTGGTCCTCAAAGAAGCCAATTACCCGCCGGTGTATTACCTGCCGCGCGAAGACATCGACGAGAAATATTTCGCCCGCACCGATCACACCAGCTATTGCCCGTACAAGGGCGATGCCAACTACTTCAGTTTGCAGGTGCCGGGGCATGAGCAGGCGAATGCGGTGTGGACGTACGAGAACCCGAAAGTGTCGGTGGCACCGATCCGCGACTACGTGGCGTTCTATCCGGATCAGGTGAAGTTCGAGGTGATCAAGGCCGATGCCTGAGCAAAGAAACGGCGAGCGCGCGAACGCTCTCGCCGGCAGCGGTTTCAGTTCTTGTCGAGGTCGATATTCTTCGTCTCACGCAGGCAGATCATGCCCACCACCAGGCTGACCCCGGTAATCAATACCGGATACCACAGCCCGTAAAAGATATCGCCGGTGTACACCACCAGGGCAAACGACACCGTCGGCAGGAAACCGCCGAACCAGCCGTTGCCGATGTGGTAGGGCAGCGACATCGAGGTGTAGCGGATGCGCGTCGGGAACAGCTCGACCATCAGCGCCGCCAGTGGGCCGTAGCACATCGCCGAGATGATGATCAGCGCTACGATCAGGGCGACGATCATTGGCTTGTTGATCTGCTGCATGTCGGCCTGTTGCGGGTAGCCGGCGAGGGTGATCGCGCCGCGCAGGGCGGCTTCATCGAAGCCGTCGAGTTTGACGTCGCCGACGCTGACCTGCACGCCGCTGCCCGCCGGGGCGGCGACGCTGGAGTAGGGCAGGCCTTGTTTGACCAGGAAGGTCTTGACCTTGTCGCACGGGCTGTCGAATTTGGCTTTGCCCACCGGGTCGAACTGGAAGGTGCAGGTCGCCGGATCGGCCGTCACGGTGATCGGCGCCTGACGGCTGGCCAGGTCGATCGCCGGGTTGGCGTAATGCGCGAGGGATTTGAAGATCGGAAAGTACAGCGCGGTCGCCAGCAGCAAGCCCAGCATCAACACTGGTTTGCGCCCGACCTTGTCCGACAGCCAGCCAAAGAAAATGAAGAACGGCGCGCCGATGACCACGCTGACGATCAGCAGGCTGTTGGCCACCGCCGGGTCCATTTTCAGGAATTGGGTGAGGAAAAACAGTACGTAGAACTGCGCCGCATAAAACGTCACCGCTTGCCCGGCGTTGATGCTGAACAGGGCGATCAGCACGACTTTGAGGTTTTCCCATTTGCCGAAGGATTCGCGGATCGGCGCTTTCGAGGTTTTGCCTTCCTCCTTCATTTTCAGGTAGGCCGGCGACTCGTGCAGGCTCAGGCGAATCCACGTGGAAATCCCCAGCAGCACGATCGACAGCAGAAACGGAATGCGCCAGCCCCAGACTTCAAACTGGTCGCCGGTGAAATACCGGCAACCGAGCACCACCAACAGCGACAGCAACAGGCCGAGGGTGGCGGTAGACTGAATCCAACTGGTGTGGAAACCGCGCTTGCCGATCGGCGCGTGCTCGGCCACGTAAGTCGCCGCGCCGCCGTATTCGCCGCCGAGCGCCAGGCCCTGGAGCATCCGCAGCACCACCAGGATGATCGGTGCGGCAATGCCGATGCTCGCGTAGGTCGGTAGCAGGCCGACGCAGAACGTCGCCACGCCCATCAGAATGATCGTCGCCAGAAACGTGTATTTGCGCCCGATCATGTCGCCCAGTCGCCCGAACACCAGCGCACCGAACGGCCGCACGATGAAGCCGGCGGCGAACGCCATCAGCGCGAAAATGAACGCGGTGGTGTCGTTGACCCCGGCAAAAAATTGCTTGCTGATCACTGCCGCGAGGGCACCGTAAAGAAAGAAGTCATACCACTCGAACACCGTCCCGAGGGACGAGGCGAATATGACTTTTTGCGTGGCATTGCTGGTCTCGGCGCTGCTCGCAGCGTCCAGCGGCTGAGCGTGTTCTGACATGTCGGTATCCCTCACAGTGATTGTTTTTGTTGTTCCACTGGTGTTGCGTGTCCCGGTGTTGCGCGAATGTGTTGCAAAACCCTGTGGGAGCCAGCCTGCTGGCGATGGCGATGGCGATGGCGATGGCGGTGGGTCAGCCACAGGTATGTTGAAGGTCAGTCCGTCATCGCCAGCAGGCTGGCTCCCACAGGTACAGTGTTTACAGCTTTGGAATTGAGGATCAGCTGCGCAGCCTTTTCGCCAATCATCAGCGTAGGCGAACAGGTGTTGCCGGAGATGATCCGCGGCATGATCGACGCATCGGCCACGCGCAGACCCGGCACGCCGTGCACGCGCAGTTGCGCATCGACCACCGCATCGCCGTCATTGCCCATGCGACACGTGCCGACCGGGTGGAAAATCGTCGTGCCGATTTTCGCTGCGGCTTCGTGCAGTTGCTCCTCGGTTTGCAGGCTGTCGCCCGGCAGATACTCGACCGGTTTGAAAGCACGCAGAGCAGGGGCGCTGACGATGCGTCGGGTCAAACGAATCGCATCTGCAGCTACGCGCAGATCTTCAGGATGGCTCAGATAATTGGGATTGATCAGCGGCGCCTGCTGCGGGTCTGCTGAGCGGATTTCGATGCGCCCACGGCTTTGCGGACGCAGATCGCACACCGAGGCGGTGAATGCCGGAAAGCTGTGCAACGGCTCGCCAAAACGCTCCAGCGACAGCGGCTGAACGTGGTATTCGAGATTCGCCGAAGTCTGTTCCGGCCCCGAGCGCGCAAAGGCGCCCAGCTGACTCGGCGCCATCGACAGCGGTCCGCTGCGGTCATACAGATAACGCAGGCCCATGCCCATCTTGCCCCAGACGCTGCCGGCGATCTGGTTCAGTGTGCGGGCATTTTCCAGTTGATAGATCAGCCGCAGCTGCAGGTGATCCTGCAGGTTGCCACCGACGCCCGGCAGTTCATGAATCACGCCGATGCCCAACCGTTCGAGCAGTGGTCGAGGGCCGATCCCGGAGCGCTGCAGAATGCTCGGCGAACCGACCGACCCAGCGCACAGGACAATCTCCTTGCGCGCCTTGAACTGTTTGATCTGGCCTTCATGTCGCGCACTGACCTTCGAAGCGCGGCCATTCTCCAGCAACACGCGGTCGACCTCGACGCCGGTCAGTACGGTCAGATTCACGCGGTTGCGCAGCGGTTTCAAAAACGCCTTGGCGGCGTTCCAGCGCACCCCGGCTTTCTGGTTGACCTGAAAGTAGCCACAACCCTCGTTGTCGCCCTGATTGAAGTCGCTGACGCTGGCAATGCCGCTCTGCTCGGCGGCACTGCGAAAGGCATCGAGAATCGGCCACGACAAGCGCTGTTGCTCGACCCGCCATTCGCCGTGGGCGCCATGAAAATCAGCGGCGCCGGCAAAGTGGTTTTCGCTCTGTTTGAACAGTGGCAGGACATCATTCCACGCCCAACCGGGATTGCCCTCGGTCGCCCAGCCGTCGTAGTCGCTGGCCTGGCCGCGCATGTAGATCATGCCGTTGATCGACGAGCAACCGCCGAGCACTTTGCCGCGCGGATAGCTCAGCGCACGGCCGTTGAGCCCGGTCTGTTCTTCAGTTTTGAAACACCAGTCTGTGCGTGGGTTACCGATGCAGAACAGGTAACCGACCGGAATGTGAATCCACGCATAGTTGTCGCGCCCGCCGGCTTCGAGCAACAGTACGCGGTGCTGCGGGTCCGCTGACAGTCGATTGGCCAGCACACAGCCGGCCGGACCGGCGCCGACCACGATGTAGTCGTATTCATCGAGGGAAGTCTGCATTCCCTGACCTCGCTTTTTGTTTTTATTGTCGGACACTCTAGTTGTTAGCTTTCGTTAAAAGAATGTTAGTTTTTGCGCAGCCGCTGTGCGTTTTCAAACAGCTCGCATCGACCTTAGCTGACAAGGACACGCCATGTTCGACTGGAACGACTTGCGGTTTTTTCTCGAACTGCAACGCAGCGGCCGCCTGCTCACCGCCGCCCGCCGGCTCAACACCACCCATGCCACCGTCGCCCGCCACATCGAAGCCATCGAGAAAAGCCTCGGCACCGCGCTGTTCGTCCAGCACGCTCAAGGGTACGAAATGACCCCGGCCGGCGAAGCGCTGCTCAAGCATGCCGAAGCGATGGAAAACGTCGCGCTGCTGGCTCAGGAAGAAATCACCCAGTCCACGGCGCCGCTGGGCAAGATCCGCGTCGGCGTGACGGAGGGCCTCGGCGTCAAATTTCTCGCCAGCCGCATGATCGGCCTGTTCGAGCGTTATCCGGGGCTGGAAGTGGAACTGGTCGCGGTGCCGCGCTTTGTCAGCATCCTCAACCGTGAGGCGGAAATCAGCATCCATCTCGAACGCCCGGCGGCCGACATGCTGGTCACGCGCAAACTTACCGACTACCGATTGGCGCTGTATGCCAGCCAGGCTTACCTCGACAAAGCACCGCCCTTGCATAGCCGCGAAGACCTTGGCCGTCATGCATGGATCGGTTATGTCGACGATCTGCTGTTCAGCCAGGAACTGATGTTCCTCAACAGTTTCTGCCGCAGCCCGCGCGTGGTGTTCCACAGCACCAGCGTCATCGCCCAGCAGGAAGCCGCACGCTCCGGACTGGGCATTGCGGTGCTGCCTTGCTACATGGCCGCGTCTGACCCGGAACTGGTGCCGTTGCTGGCGGACGAAAGTATCGAACGCAGCTACTGGATCAGCACTCGCCGCGAGCTGCACAAGTCGGTGCGCTTGCGTGTGGTCTGGGATTATGTGGTGGGATTGTGCGAGGCGGAGCAGGCGTTGCTGCTCGGTTAGCCGGTTCACAGAAATCCCCTGTAGGAGTGAGCCTGCTCGCGATAGCGGTGTGTCAGTCATTAATGATGTTGAGTGAAAGACCGCTATCGCGAGCAGGCTCACTCCTACAGGGGGCAGCATTTCAGGTTGCGAAATATATGGATATCCGTATATTCGATTTCCCGTATATCCCGTGCTCAGCCCCATGCTCACGCCCACTGAAGTCTTCAAAAGTCTCGCTGACGAAACCCGCGTCCGCGCCATGCTGCTGATCGCCGCACAGGGAGAACTGTGTGTGTGCGAACTGATGTGCGCGCTCAACGACAGCCAACCGAAGATCAGCCGCCACCTCGCGCAATTGCGCAGCAACGGCCTGCTGCTCGATCGGCGTCAGGGCCAGTGGGTCTATTACCGCCTCAACCCGGATCTGCCGGCGTGGATCGCGCAAATCCTGCAAATGACGTCCGACGCCAACACCACTTGGCTGCAGGACAATGCCGCCCGCCTGCAGAACATGCACGGGCGTCCGGTTCGTGAAGCCGCGTGTTGCTGATGGAGAAAAAAACCATGCGAGTCCTGTTCATGTGCACGGCCAACAGTTGCCGCAGCATCCTTTCTGAAGCGATGTTCAATCATCTGGCGCCGGCAGGCTTCGAGGCGGTGAGTGCCGGCAGTTGCCCCAAGGGCCAGGTATTGCCACGCAGTCTGCGGACGCTGCAAAAGGCCGGAATTGCCATCGACGGTTTGTACAGCAAAGGCAACGACGCGTTCGCAGGCAATCCGCCGGATGTCGTTATCACGGTGTGCGGCAACGCCGCGGGCGAACCTTGTCCGGTGTACTTCGGCCCGGCGCTGAAAAGCCATTGGGGGCTCGAAGATCCTTCCGGCCTCAGCGGTGACGAAGCCAGCATCGACGCGGCCTTCCACGCCACACTGATGCGCATCGGACGACGCTGCCAGGCTTTCCTCGATTTGCCGTTTGAGCAACTCAGCCGCGATCAGCTGCAAGTCGAGCTCAATCGAATCGGTACGCTTTAAGGACGCCCCATGTCAGACCATTTGCCCAACCTTGATGCCACCCTGTTCGACGCCGCCAAACCGACGACCCCTGATACGCACAAGCCGCGCATCCTGCTGCTCTACGGTTCGACCCGCGAACGCTCGTTCAGCCGTTTGCTGGTCGAAGAGGCGGCGCGCCTGCTTGAGCACTTCGGTGCTGAGACGCGCATTTTTAACCCGTCCGGTTTGCCCCTGCCCGACGACGTTCCGGTCGACCATCCGAAAGTGCAGGAACTGCGCGAGCTGGTGCTGTGGTCGGAAGGCCAGGTCTGGTGCTCACCGGAACGCCACGGTGCGATGTCCGCCGTGTTAAAGGCGCAGATCGACTGGATCCCGCTGGAACTCGGCGCCGTACGCCCGACCCAAGGCAAAACCCTCGCGGTGATGCAGGTGTGCGGCGGTTCGCAGTCGTTCAACGTGGTCAATCAATTGCGCGTACTCGGCCGCTGGATGCGCATGTTCACCATCCCCAACCAGTCCTCGGTGCCCAAGGCCTACATGGAATTCGACGACGCGGGACGAATGAAACCCTCGCCGTTCTACGACCGCGTGGTCGATGTAATGGAGGAATTGGTGAAGTTCACCTTGCTGCTGCGCGAGCACCAGACGCATCTGGTCGACCGCTATTCCGAACGCAAGGAAAGCGCCGAGCAATTGATGGCGCGGGTCAATCAGCGTTCGATCTGACAATCGCCGAGTCGCCCTGAAGACTTTTGGAGCGAGTCAGCTAAACCGTCACACCCCGGCCAAACCGCTCCCGATAAACTGAGGGCGGTACCCCCACCACCCCACGAAACGCCACCCGAAAACTCTCCACCGAGCGATACCCACAGCGCTCGGCAATCTGTTCAGTCTGCTGATCGGTGCTCTCCAGCAACTCCCGCGCCCGTGCCAGTCGTTCATGCTGCAACCACGCCTTGGGCGACTGTCCGCTGGCCTCGGTAAACCGTCGTAGAAACGTGCGCTCGCTCATCGCCGCTTCGCTGGCCAGATCGCGCACCTCCAGCGGTTGATGCAGCCGCTCGCGGGCCCATTGCATGACTCGCGACAGATCATTGCGCGGGGTGGCGCTGACCGGCGTCGGAATGAACTGCGCCTGGCCGCCGGTGCGTTGTGGCGACATCACCAGCCGCCGCGCGACGCTGTTGGCGACCTGAGTACCGAAGTCGCGGGCAACCAGGTGCAGGCAGGCGTCGATGCCGGCGGCGCTGCCGGCCGAGGTGATCAGTTGGCCGGCGTCGACGTAGAGCACGTCCGCGTCGACTGCGATGGCAGGAAAGCGTTGCGCCAGTTCGTCGCTGTAGCGCCAGTGCGTCGTGGCGCGGTGGCCGTCGAGCAAGCCGCTGGCCGCGAGGACGAAGACCCCGGAACAGATCGACAGCAAGCGCGCGCCGCGAGCGTGAGCCTGGCGCAGTGCAGCGAGCAATGCTTCCGGCACCGCCGCGTTACGGTCGCGCCAGCCGGGAATGATGATGGTGCGTGCTTCGGTCAGCATTTCCAGGCCGCCGTCGGCGAGAATTTGAATGCCGCCCATGGCGCGCATTGGGCCTTGATCGACTGCCGCAATCGCATGTTCATACCAAGGGAAATCGAACTCCGGCCGGGCGAGGCCGAAGATCTCCACGGCGATGCCGAACTCGAAGGTGCAGAGGCCGTCGTAGGCGAGGATCGCCACCAGATTGGAGGAAGTCGGCATTTGGCGGAAAGTTCCCGGTAGGTGTCTTGTCCGCCACTGTAGCCGCAAGCGGGGCGACGATAAAGTCTGTTTACACCCGAACAGAAGCAAGGAGCCACACCCATGACCAGCCTGGTTCGCGACATTCCTGCCGCTCCCTCGGCGATCGCCCTGATGCACTTCAGCAATCGCCTGACCTTCGAAACCGATTGTTCCGACGTGTTCAGCAGCTACGAGGCCGGCGACGTCGACTTTGTCCTGGTCGACGTGCGCGGGCCGCTTGCTTTTGAGCGGGGGCATGTGCCGGGCGCGATCAATATCCCGACGCGCCTGCTCACCGCGTCCGAGCTGGCGAGTTATCCGAAAAGCACGTTGTTCGTGGTCTATTGCGCCGGCCCGCATTGCAACGGCGCGAACAAGGCCGCGGTGAAGCTGGCGGCGCTCGGCTACCCGGTCAAGGAGATGATCGGCGGTGTCAGCGGTTGGCTCGACGAAGGGTTTGCGCTGAGCGTGGCGCAACTGGCCAAGGCGCCGATCGCCTGCGAATGCTGAGAAATTTTAGAAGAATTTGAGCAAAAACGGCGCTTGTCCTACAGCCTTTGCACCACGACGGCGCAGCCTTTGACCCCGGTCAAGCGCTGCGCCGAACTTACATAAGTATTTGTCGCTTAAACACAATTTGCCCTGTGCGCGCCGCCATAGACTGCCGGCCACGTCGGTTTTGCCGTTCCAAGGCCGGACCGAACGCTGACTTGAAGCTGCCAATAAAAGCCTCCGCACACAGGAGTTATAAATGAACAAGCTAGTGATGTTCGGTGCCCTGGCACTGTCGATGTTGTCCCTGACCGCCGTGGCTGCCGACGCCAAGCCGATCCGCATCGGTATCGAAGCCGGTTACCCGCCATTCTCGATGAAAACCCCTGACGGCAAACTCACCGGTTTCGACGTCGACATCGGTGATGCGCTGTGCGCGCAGATGCAGGTCAAATGCACCTGGGTCGAGCAGGAATTCGACGGCCTGATCCCGGCGCTGAAAGTGAAGAAGATCGACGCGATCCTGTCGTCGATGACCATCACCGACGACCGCAAGAAGAACGTCACCCCGGCGCGCTTCGTGATGAAGGCAGGCTCGGGCGTGAAAGACCCGCTGACCGAACTCAAGGGCAAGAAAGTCGGCGTGTTGCGTGCCAGTACCCACGACCGTTACGCCACCGAAGTGCTGGTCCCGGCCGGGATCGAACTGGTGCGTTACGGCTCGCAGCAGGAAGCCAACCTCGACATTACCTCGGGTCGTCTGGATGCGATGCTGGCTGACTCGGTCAACCTCAGCGACGGTTTCCTGAAAACCGACGCCGGCAAAGGTTTCGAATTCGTCGGCCCGACCTACGAAGACGCCAAGTACTTTGGCGGCGGCGCCGGCATCGCGGTGCGCAAGGGCGATACCGCGCTGGCCGAGCAATTCAACAAAGCCATCACCGAAATCCGCGCCAATGGCGAGTACAAGAAAGTCCAGGACAAGTACTTCGACTTTGACGTGTACGGCCATTAATACGCCGTAGAAAAAAGTGGCCCCGTTTGCGCGGAGGCCACTTTTTTTATGCATTCTTCTTAGCGACGAAGAACCTGTAGGAGTGAGCCTGCTCGCGATAGCGGTTTATCATTCGACATCTTGATTGACTGACAGACCGCTATCGCGAGCAGGCTCACTCCTACAGGGGATTTGTGTCGCGCTCATATTTCAGGAGTTTCCCCATGCAACGCATCGACCACAGCCTGCCCTGGAGCCACTTGGGCAGTGAGCGTTCTCTGAGCGTGTTTCGCTATGGCGCGGGCACTCGCAAGGTGTACATCCAGGCCAGCCTGCACGCCGATGAGTTGCCGGGCATGCGCACGGCGTGGGAGCTCAAGCAACGCCTTAATGAACTCGAGCAGCAAGGCCGTTTGCACGGCGTGATCGAACTGGTGCCGGTGGCCAACCCGATCGGCCTCGATCAGCATGTGCAAGGCGCACACATGGGCCGATTCGAACTGGGCAGCGGCAAGAATTTCAACCGCGCGTTCGTCGAACTCAGCGCGCCGGTTGCGGCGCGTATCGGCGAGCAGTTGGGCGCGGATGCCGAGGCCAACGTTGCGCTGATCCGCAAGGCGATGGGCGAGGTATTCGAGGCGCTGCCGGCGCCGGCTTCGCAACTGGAAGCGCTGCATCGGCTGTTGCTGCGCCACGCTTGCGACGCCGATATCACCCTCGATCTCCATTGCGATTTCGATGCGGCGATTCACCTCTACGCACTGCCGCAGCACTGGCCGCAATGGCAATCGCTGGCAGCGCGCCTGAAGGCCGGCGTGGCGTTGTTGTGTGAAGACTCCGGCGGCAGTTCGTTCGATGAGTCCTGCTCGACGCCGTGGTTGCGCCTGGCGCGGGCGTTTCCGCAGGCGGCGATTCCGGCAGCGAATCTGGCGACCACGCTGGAACTGGGCAGCATGGGCGACACGCGGGTCGATCAGGCGCAGGCCAATTGCGAGGCGATCCTCGGCTTTCTCGCCGAGCAGGGCTTCATCAGCGGCGAATGGCCGGCGGCGCCGAGCGAATGCTGCGAAGGTCTGCCGTTCGAAGGCACCGAATACCTGTTCGCACCGCACCATGGCGTGGTGAGTTTCCTGCGCGGTGCCGGCGAATGGGTAGAGAAGGGCGATGCTTTGTTCGAGGTGGTCGACCCGTTGCAGGACCGCGTCAGCACGGTGCGTGCCGGCACCAGCGGCGTGTTGTTTGCGCTGGATCGCGGGCGCTATACCGAACCGGGGATCTGGCAGGCGAAAGTGGCGGGGCGGGTGCCGTTTCGGACTGGCAAGCTGACCAACGACTGACAGATTTTCGCTGGGGCTGATGGCCTCATCGCTGGCAAGCCAGTTCCCACAGGTTTTGTGGTGAACACATTTTTTGCAATCACCCTCGCTCACTGTGGGAGCTGGCTTGCCAGCGATGGCGTGAGCGGCAACACCGCTATCTTTCAGAGTGTTAGGCTCCCCCCGAACCCGACACTCTGTGAAGGAACGCTGCAATGTTGAAGATATTCGCTCTGCTGACCCTGCTGGCCTCTACCGCTGTCCACGCGCAAACCACGCTGCAATCCGATCTGCCACTCAAGTACCTCGAACAGGTCCACCCGGATGCCGAGCCGCGGCCGCTGGTGATTTTCCTGCACGGTTACGGCAGTAACGAAGCCGATCTGATCGGTATGAAATTTCAGCTTCCGGCGCTGTACAACTACCTGTCGGTGCGGGCGCCGATGGAGCTCGGTGAGGGACGTTATCAGTGGTTTCGCAAAAAGGGCGAAGGCGCCTACAACGGCGAGACCGATGATCTCAAGGTCAGCGGCCAGAAGCTGCGCGAGTTCATCGCCCAGGCCACGCGCAAATATCACGCGACCCCGGACAAGGTGTACCTGATCGGCTTCAGCCAGGGCGCGATGATGAGTTACGAAGTGGGGCTGCGGCCGCCGGTGTTGATCGGCGGGTTTGCCGCGTTGAGCGGACGCTTGCTGCCGGTGCTGAAAAGCGAGTTGAAAGCCGATCAAGCCCCGCTGCCGCTGCACATCTTCATCGGCCACGGCACCGCCGATGATCCGGTGCCGTACCGCCTCGGCACCGAAGCCAATGCGCAATTGCAGAAGCTTGGCTACAAGCCGCATTTTCACGCGTATCCCGGCATCGGCCACAGCATCACTCCGGTCGAATTGCGCGACTTGAACGGCTGGCTGCAGCAGCTCAATCCTTGAGAAGAGTCTTGATCAGCGCGTCGTGACCTTGCTTGTCGCTGGCGCGGGAGATCACCTGCACCAGCGCCATCTTCGTCCCGGAGCCAGCCATCAATGTGGTGTTGAGAGTCTGTCCGCCGCCTTGTGTGGCGGTGCTGTCGACCTGGCGCAAGCCGAGGCCGGTGCCTTTGCGGGTCAGGCTTTTTTCGCTGAGCTTGTTGAAATCCGGCAGCGCTTTACGCTGGTCTTCGATGAAGCTGGACACGGCACCGTCGAGGAACGGGCCGTCGTTGTCCTTGACGTTCTGCCCTTCCGGAATCTGGTTTTCCGCTGCGATGACCACGGTCTTGGTGGCCTGGTTGGTGTACATCGTGCCCTTGGCGCCACTTGGGCTCGGCGGCAGCGGGTCGGCGACGAAGCCTTTGGGCAGCACGAAGCTGAACTTGCCGTCGAGCAGCGAGACTTTTTCGCTGGTGGCTTTTTCCTTGGCCGCTTGTGCGTTGATCGCGCCGAGAGCGGCGATCGCCGACAGCAGCAGGACGGCAGCTTTTTTGCTCAACAATGACATTCGAATCTCCGTGGGATGGTCGCGCGAGGCGGCCGATGATCCCACGGAGCGGGGCGCACGTTCCAGCGCGATTCGCCCGAGCGGTTATTGCGCCGGCGCGCTGGTCACTGGCCGGGCCAGCAGCTTTCTGGTCACCCCGAGCATGGCCACCGACACCGCCACACCGACGATGAAACCGTTCAGGCCGAGGCTCGGCAAGGTCAGCGCCGACACCAGACAGAATGCCGAAAACGAATACATGCCAGTTGCAGTCGCCCGCAGCAGCGCGGCGGTGAAGGCCGGGCCGCGGGTCTGTTGCGAGAACACCGCCATCACGCTGCCAAGCACCGGGAACACCGCGAGCAAACCGCTCCAGCGCTCGCCGACGGTACTGGCCAGCATCGTCACTGCCAACGTCAGCGCGGCACCGGCCAGCATGCGCCATATCAGCCGGTCGGACTTCGGCGCCGGACCGTTCAGCACCGGTTGCACCACCGGAAACAGATAAGGCGAGGCGAGCAGCGCAATCGCCGCCGCCGCCAATGAAAACGGCAACGACGGCGGGACCAGCGACAGCAGCAGCGCCAGTACGCTCCAGACGGCCAGCGAGGCCGCGAGTGCCCACGGCCAGTTCGCCCGTTGCGCCACCTGCGCGTAGGTGATGCAGAAGGCAATCATCGCGAACATCGCCGATAACGCCGCCACTGCCGATTGCGCGGCAAACTCCGGCCCTTGTTCGATGGCGAGAAAAAACAGAATCGGCCCGACCACCACCGGCAACCCCGACAGCCATCCGGCCACGCTCGGCCCCCAGCGTTTGCCCGCGAGGGATATCAGCAAGAGGAAAGCCGGAATCAGCAGCAGTTTGAGAATCAGCACGCAGGTGTCTCCGTCGAGATGCAGGTAGGCCACGTTAGCACCGTGGCAAAGCGATTGCTGACTATGTTTGCAATTTTTGTATACAAAAAATCGAAAGCAATTACGGCTATGCTCTGACTATCAGGGCTGGTCGGAAGCAATGCGCGATGAACAAATCCTCAAAAATGCTCCGCGGCTGCTGCGGCATCGGCCTGTGGGCGCTGTTGCTGACGCCGACCTGGGCCAATTGGCAGGACGCGGTGCCGGGTGCGCAGATCATTGGCACCGGCGAGTTCAGCGTGTTCGGTTTCGACGTTTACAATGCGCGGCTGTGGAGTGCGGCGCGCCCGCTCGCCACGGATCAGCCGTTTGCGCTGGAGCTGATCTATCTCCGCAAGATTTCCCGCGATGATCTGGTGCAGGCCAGCGTCGACGAGATCAAGCGCCTGTCCGGTAATCGTGTGAGCCCAGCGCAATTGGCCGGCTGGCAAGCACAGATGGAGCAATCGTTCGTCGATGTGCAGTCCGGCACACGGATTACCGGGGTGTATCTGCCGGGGCAGGGCGCGCGGTTTTTTGTCGGCCATCGTTTGCAGCACGAAATCGATGATCCGCAATTCGCCCGGGCGTTTTTCGACATCTGGCTGGACCCGCGCACGCGCAATCCGACGTTGCGCGAGCAATTGTTGGGCTCCCGCCAACCTTGACCTTCCACCGCACCGGGCGAAACGTCTAAGCTGCGTCCTTTCGACTTGTTTCTGGATGTGTGCGTGAAATTCAGCTTGCCCAAAATCGCCACCGCGCCGTTTTGCCCGCCGGAAGTGGCCGGCAGTGTCGCGGTCGATTCTTCTGCCTCGTTCTTTAAACGTGTACTGCGTTTCGCCGGCCCCGGTTTGCTGGTGTCGATCGGCTACATGGACCCCGGCAATTGGGCCACGGCGATCGAGGCCGGTTCTCGGTTTGGTTACAGCCTGTTGTTCGTGGTGTTGCTGGCGAGTCTGGCGGGTATGGTCGTGCAGTGCCTGTGTTCGCGGCTGGGCATCGCGACCGGGCGTGATCTGGCGCAACTGTCGCGCCAGCGCTACAGCACGCCGACTGCGCGCTTGCAGTGGATCCTGGCGGAAATCTCGATCATCGCCACCGACCTTGCCGAAGTGCTCGGTTGCGCCTTGGCGTTTCACTTGCTGCTCGGTTGCTCGCTGACATTCGGCATTGCCCTGACCGCGTTCGACACGCTGCTGGTGCTGGCCTTGCAGAATCGTGGCTTCCGTCGACTGGAAGCGATCATGCTGGTGCTGGTCGCGACCATCGGCGTGTGTTTTTTCGTCGAACTGCTGCTGATCAAGCCCTACTGGCCGGACGTCGCCCAAGGCTTCAAACCCTCGCTGGCGGCGATCGGCGATGCCGCACCGTTGTACCTGGCCATCGGCATTCTTGGCGCAACGGTGATGCCGCATAACCTGTATCTGCACACCTCGATCGTGCAGACGCGGATGATCGGCAAGGATCTGGCAAGCAAGCAGGATGCGGTAAAGCTGGCGCGCATCGACACCATCGGTTCACTGGCGCTGGCGCTACTGGTCAACGCGGCGATTCTGATCCTCGCCGCGGCCGCGTTTCACCAGTCGGGGCATACCGAGGTGGTGGACATTCAGGACGCTTATCACTTGCTCGATCCGCTGGTGGGCGGCGCGCTCGCCAGCGTGTTGTTCGGCGTGGCATTGCTCGCCTCGGGGCAGAGTTCGACCTTCACTGGCACCATCGCCGGGCAGGTGATCATGGAAGGCTATCTGAACCTGCGCATCCCGTGCTGGCAGCGGCGGTTGATCACCCGTGGGCTGGCGCTGATTCCGGCGTTCATTGGCGTGTGGCTGCTGGGTGACAACGCCATCGGCAAGTTGCTGGTGCTGAGTCAGGTGGTGTTGAGCCTGCAACTGCCGTTTGCCCTGTATCCGTTGATCCGCATGACCAATGACAAGCAGCTGATGGGGCCGTTTGTGAACCGCTGGCCGACGCGGGCGTTGGCGTGGGGGTTGTTCGTGGTGATCAGCGGGGCGAATGGCTGGCTGATTTCGCAGTGGGTGATCTGATCGTTCCCACGCTCTGCGTGGTAACGCCTCTCGTGACGCTCTGAGTCACAGCGGACGCGGAGCGTGGGAATGATCAGAAACAGGCGGAGCGCATTTCAAGTGTAGGAGCGAGCCTGCTCGCGAAGAGGCCAGTTCAGACAACACACCTTCCGACGAGGGGGTTATCCGTCACCTTGTATCAAAGCGGTCGAGCCTATACTGTATATGCACACAGTAAAGAGTCCGCGCCATGCAAATCATCGACAAGCTGAGCATTCTCGCCGACGCCGCCAAGTACGACGCGTCCTGTGCGAGCAGTGGCGCGCCCAAGCGCAGCTCCGAAGGCAAGAGCGGGTTGGGCTCGACCGATGGCATGGGCATCTGCCACAGCTACACGCCGGACGGGCGTTGCGTGTCGCTGCTGAAGATTCTGCTGACCAATTTCTGTCTTTACGATTGCCAATACTGCGTCAACCGCCGCTCCAGCGATGTGCCGCGCGCGCGTTTCACCCCCGAGGAAGTCGTGGCGCTGACCATGGATTTCTATCGGCGCAACTGTGTCAGCGGGCTGTTTCTCAGCTCCGGCATCATTCGCTCGGCGGACTACACCATGGAGCAACTGGTGCGGGTGGCGAAGCTGTTGCGCGAGGAACATGAGTTTCGCGGTTACATTCATCTCAAGACCATTCCCGAGGCCGATCCGGCGTTGATCGAGGAGGCCGGGCGTTACGCCGATCGCCTGAGCGTCAACATCGAGCTGCCGACCGATGCCAGCCTGCAAACCCTGGCGCCGGAAAAGGACATCGGTTCGATCAAGCAGGCGATGAACACCATCTACACCGGCGTGCAGACCGTGCTCAACGAGCCACGCGCGCCGAAGTTCGCCCCGGCCGGGCAGAGCACGCAATTGATTGTTGGCGCCGATGACACCGACGACAGCACCATCCTCCACAGCGCTCAATCCTTGTACGGCAACTTCCGTCTGCGCCGGGTTTACTACTCGGCGTTCAGCCCGATCCCCGACAGCCCGAAGAGCGTGCCATTGGCCGCGCCGCCGTTGATGCGCGAGCACCGTTTGTATCAGGCCGATTTCCTGTTGCGCAGTTATGGCTACAGCGCGGACGAATTGCTCAAGGGACCGGGCAATCTGGCGCTCGACATTGACCCGAAGCTGGCCTGGGCGCTGCAGAATCGCGAAGTGTTTCCGCTGGATCTGAATCGCGCCGAGGCCTCGTTGATCGCACGCATTCCCGGCATCGGCCTGCGCACTACTGAACGTTTGGTCGAGTTGCGCCGACAGCGACGCATCCGCTACGAAGACGTCGCGCGCATGCGTTGCGTGCTGGCCAAGGCCAAGCCCTTCATCATCACCAGCGACTATCATCCGCAGCAGGCCGAAGTCACCAGCCACATGCTCTATCAGCAATTGCGCGACCGGCCGATGCCGCAGCAGATGGGGCTGTGGGGATGATCAATCTCGATTGCGACGACCTGTTCGACCACTGGCGCCAGCAGGCGCGCTGGCTGCTCAGCCATGAAATCGACCCGAGTCTGGTGAGCTGGGCCTCGCAGGGCGTGGGCGATCTGTTCGCCAATGACGACCCGGTGCCTGAAGGGCAGGGGCCGTTTCAGGCGCGCATTCCCCGCGCGTTGCTCGATACCCTGGAACAAGCCTCGCGCTATCGCGGTGATCAGCGCTGGAGTTTGCTGTACGAAGTGTTGTGGCGCGTCAGCCACGGCGACCGTACCGCGATGATGGCTGGCGACAAACTCGGCAGCGAGTTGCAGCGGCGGATCAAGCAGGTGAACCGTGAAGCCCATCACCTGCATGCGTTCGTGCGCTTCATCGAACGGCCCAAAGACAGCGCTGGCCCCGAATACGTGGCGTGGCATGAACCGGCTCACGACATCCTGCACAGCGCCAGCGCCCACTTCATCGGACGCATGGGCCGCCATCGCTGGCTGATCGCCACGCCGCGGGACGGGGTCTATTACGATGGCGAGCAACTGATTCATCAGCGCCAATGCCCGGTGGAATGGCAGCAATTGGCGCAGAACGTTGACGATCCCCATGGTGATCTGTGGCTGACCTATTACAGCCACATCTTCAACCCGGCGCGGTTGAACCCGAAGGTCATGCAAGGGCATTTGCCGGTGCGGTTCTGGAAGAATTTGCCGGAGGGGGAATTGATTCCCGGGCTGATTACGCAGGCGCGGATGGGCAAGCAGGGGGATGGGCAGGCGAGTGGGATTGCGGAGCGAAGTGGCAAGCGGATTACGCTGAAAAGCCAAGAGCAAACCCTCATCGGAACGCCGCCCGCCCAGCCCTCTCCCGGAGGGAGAGGGAGCCGACCGAGGAGCCCGCCCGTACTACATCGACCTGAGAACTCGAGTCGAACTCAGGTTCAGAAAACCACACAGATCAGCTCCCTCTCCTTGGGGAGAGGGCTGGGGTGAGGGGTGAATTCACAGCAATTTCCAAGCCGAACACACAACTAGCTGACCATAAAAAAAGCCCCCCACCAATCACTCGGCAGAAGGCTTTTTCAACATCAGCAACCGTCAGCTCAAACCTTGACGATCCAACCCGCGGGCGCTTCGATGTCGCCGGTCTGCACGCCAGTCAGCTCTTTGTAGAGCTGCTGCGTCACCGGGCCAACTTCGGTTTCGCTGTGGAACACATGCAGATGGTCGTTGTAGCTGATGCCGCCAATCGGGGTGATCACGGCAGCCGTGCCGCAAGCACCGGCTTCCTTGAAGTCCGCCAGTTTGTCGATCAGCACGTCGCCTTCAACCACTTCCAGGCCCAGGCGCGATTTCGCCAGTTCGATCAGCGACAGGCGGGTGATGCCTGGCAGCACCGACGGCGAATTCGGGGTGACGAACTTGTTGTCGTGGGTGATCCCGAAGAAGTTGGCCGAGCCGACTTCTTCGATCTTGGTGTGGGTCATCGGGTCCAGGTAGATTGCGTCGGCGAAGTTGGCTTTCTTGGCTTTCGAGCCCGGCATCAGGCTGGCCGCGTAGTTGCCACCGACCTTGGCGGCGCCGGTGCCTTGTGGGGCAGCGCGGTCGTAGCTGGAGATCTGGAAGTTGTGCGGGGTCAGACCGCCCTTGAAGTAGGCGCCGACGGGGATGCAGAAGATCGAGAAGATGAACTCGGGCGCGGTACGCACGCCGATGTTGTCACCGACGCCGATCACGAACGGACGCAGGTACAGCGCGCCGCCAGTGCCGTAAGGCGGGATGAAACGCTCGTTGGCGCGAACCACGGCTTTACAGGCTTCGATGAACTGCTCGGTGTCCACGGTCGGCATCAGCAGACGTGCGCAGCTGCGCTGCATGCGCAGGGCGTTCTGGTCCGGGCGGAACAGGTTGATCGAGCCGTCCTTGCAACGATAGGCCTTCATGCCTTCAAAGCATTGCTGGCCATAGTGAAGGGCCGTCGAGCCTTCGCTGATGTGCAGCACGTTGTCTTCGGTCAGGGTGCCTTTGTCCCACTCGCCATCGCGAAAGTACGACAGATAGCGTTTGT
>Ga0196970_1000927_pt1 | contig 25192 bp, 22 predicted proteins | sample S1v_513CmetaG_FD_148672 | JGI IMG/M metagenome (GOLD analysis project Ga0196970, IMG submission 148672) | Soil microbial communities from Anza Borrego desert, Southern California, United States - S1+v_5-13C | ecosystem: Environmental > Terrestrial > Soil > Desert | place: USA: California... | reverse complement strand
GGACTCAACACTCTTCCTGACACTGCAGCCACCTGCCTTTGCTTGTAAGCCATCTAAATACCCCGCAAAACGAAAGAACCCTCTCAATGGACCCTTTTCAGGTGTCCATTGAGAGGGTTTCAGTTCACCGGCTGGGTGGTGCGGTTTTTTGCTGCCGTGGGAGACGTGTGGGGAGGAGTTCGTGGGAGTTTATGCGTTTTTGATGGAATTTCGAGGAATTTGGTGGAGTTTATGCGAAAAACGAGGATTTTATGCGACCGGATGAATATTATGCAAGAAAACGCGGATTTCGTGAGAAATGGTGGGAACGGAAGTGCGGGCTTGGAAATGGCCCGTTTCAGAGGGGAGCGAGTGAGAACGGCAGGGGACTGCTGGGGATGGCCGGGAGTTGCTGCGGACTGCTGGGGAATACTGCGCGGGCTTGTGGGGTCTTCCGCTTTACGCAAAACGTCCTTCCAACTCGAGGAGGCGCTGCTTCAGCTCGAGCCCACCGGCGTAGCCAGTCAGCTTACCGTTGCTGCCGATGACCCGGTGACAAGGGACGATGACGGGCACGGGGTTGGCGCCGTTGGCCGCACCCACGGCACGGACGGCCTTCGGCCGGCCGATGCGCTCGGCGATCTGCCCGTAGGAGCAGGTGGCGCCGAAGGGGATGGCAGTGAGGGCCTGCCAGACTTCCTTTTGGAAGGGGGTGCCCCGCATATCCAGCGGGAGGTCGAAGACCTGTAGGCTGCGGTCGAAGTAGGCGGCGAGCTGGGTGGCGACCGGGGCAAGACCCGGGCCGGCGTCGGTTACTTCTGCGCCGGGTTCCCAGCGCTGGACCCAGGCCTGGCAGAGCTCGAAGGGCTCGTCGGGGAAGGTGAGCCGGGCCAGACCGTTCGGGGTGACGACGGCGCCGAAGTCGCCGGCTGAGGTCGGAACCCGGGCGATGATGATCGGCATGCTGATTCGGCCTCCGTAGTCGTAGGGTGTCATACCTGCTCGGGTATTCTGGGGGGCCCTGTGCAAATCCTCCTAATCTTACCCGAGCCGCGTGCGCCACTTCGGTCGCTGGATAAATTAAGATCAAAATACAAGGATGGTAATAAAAAGCTAATTCCTATTGACACTGCCAATATTTATGGGATAGCCTGATGATATCCCACAGGCTCGAACCTCCCACTTACACAGGAGTGAACTACGCCATGTTTCGCAGCATTCGCTTCACACTGTCGCTGGTGTTCGGCTTGATACTCGCCGGCAGCCTCCTGATCTCTACGTTTTTGAGCCTGCGTCAGACCCAGAACGCCTACTTGGAGTTGGCCCAGCGCGACGTCAGCTTCATGGCTGACCAGATGGTGCGGGCGATCGACCCGCTCGCGGCCAAAAGCAACAACGCGGCCGATTTCGGTGCCAGGTCTCGGAGCGAAATGGAGTTCATCCGGGAGAGCTACTTTGCCAAGCACGACATGACCGGCTACGCATTCATGATTCATCGTGACGGAACGATCATCTACGCGGACAGCAGCCTTGTGGGGCAGAACGCTTACAAGTTAGGTGATTCCGCCGTTGGACAGATGGAGGCCATGAAGAAAGTGAACTTCACGGGCACCATCAACTATGAGTGGCAAGACCCCGGCGAAAAGGCGCCGCGTGAGAAGTTCGCGGCGATCCGGCCCCTTCCCAGCAAGCCTGATTGGATTCTGGCCGTTTCGGCCTACACGGCCGACGACCTGCTCCTTCCTTTCGGTACCATTCGGACGCAAGTGCTTCTCATCGGACTGGGCTGCCTGGTGGTCGGTCTGGCGTGGGCGCTGTTCTATGCCACCAAGCTGAGCCGCACCGTCGGCCAGGTGCAGGCCAGCCTCGGGCTGGTGGCCGCCGGCAACCTCCAGTGGGAGGAGGAACGCCTGAAGGGCGTGCTCACCCGCCGTGATGAGTTCGGCGAAATGGCCCGCAACGCACGTCAGATGGTGCAGAACCTCCGGACGCTGGTCGAAGGCGTGATCGAGTCCAGCCAGGGCATCCACCGGGCGTCGGAGGAGCTTTCCTCCACGGCGGAACAGGCGACGACGGCCTCCGGGTCGGCCGCTGAAGAGGCGTCCAAGGTAGCGTCGCAGGTCCAGGATCAGGCGCAGTCGGCTTCGGCGATCAGCCGGATGGCGGCTGAATTGCAGCAGACGATCGATCAGATCGCCAGTGGTTCAACGCAGTCCGCAATCAACAGTCAGAGCGCGGTAGAGAAGCTGCGGGAGATTGTGAGCACGCTCCAGGGGATGACCCAGGAGGTGGGCCAGGTTGCTACCCAGTCACGCGGCGTGGCGGGTGCAGCCAGGGAAGGCTCGCAGGTGATGGAGCGTTCTGCCCAGGGCATGCAGCGCCTGACCGATCATGTCGCGACCATGGCGCAGCGCATGAAGGAGCTGGAGCAGTTCTCAAACCGGGTCGGCGAGATCACCAACATGATCAGCGGTATCGCCGGTCAGACCAACCTGCTGGCGCTGAACGCCGCCATTGAAGCGGCACGGGCGGGTGAGCAGGGGCGTGGCTTTGCCGTGGTGGCGGACGAAGTGCGCAAGCTGGCGGAGCGGTCGGCCGTGTCGGCCAGGGAGATTGGCGAGATGATCGTGCGCATGCGGGGGATGATCACCGAGACCGGCGATGTGATTGCCAAGGGGGCGGCGGAGGCCGCCAGTGGCAACCAGCTCGCCGGTGAGGCGAGCACCAAGCTGCGGGAGATCATGAAGACCGCGGAACTGACCGCCTCGGCCGTCGTGAAGGTGGCCGAAAACGCAGCGCAGATCGAAGAGAACGCCCGGGGCATCGCCAGGGTCTTTGACGAGCTGGCAGCCGTGAGCGAGGAGAACACCGCGGCCACGGAGGAGATGACCGCTGCGGCGAACCAGACGACTGGGGCCGTGGAGACCATCGCCCGGTCCGTCAGCGAGACCGCGGGGGCGGTGGAGCAGATCTCTGCCTCCTTGGAGGAGCTGTCCGCGGCATCGGAGGAGGTTTCGGCCTCGGCCGAGGAGCTGGCGAACATGACCAGCGTGCTGCAGAAGCGGGTCGCAAGCTTCAAGTTGTAGGTGAGGTCGGGGCGAGGCGCCGGGCGGAAAGAGAAGAGAAGCAGACCCGGTAGATGGGTCTGCTTCTCTTTTTGTCGCCCAGGGACCTATTTCGTGGCGATGCCCCACTTGGACTGGAGCTTCTGCAACTCACCGCTCTTCTCCAGATCGGCGATAACGGTCTCCACCAGTTTTTGCAGGTCGTCGCTGCCCTTCTTGGTCGCAATGCCATAGGGCTGCGGGTTGTATCGCACAGGGAGCAGGATCAGTTCCGCGTCAGCATATCCGGCCAAAATGGCGCCGTCGCTGCTCATGGCCTGCACTTGCTGCGCCTGCAGCGCCGCCTTGGTGCCCGGGTACGTTTCGAACTCCGCCGTCTGGAACTTGATGCCGAGCCCCTTCGCTGCCTCAGTCAATGCGTTGACGGTGGTGGAGCCCTTCAGGAAACCGATGGTCTTTCCGTTGAGATCTTTCAGGTCCTGGATGCCGCTGCTCTTCGGCACGAGCAGTCCGATACCGTCGGTGAAGTAGGGCGCAGTGAAATCGACCTGCTTTTTGCGGTCCTCGGTGATGGTGAAGGTCGCCGCAATCATGTCAACGGCGCCCTGGTTCAGCAGTTCCAAGCGGGTGGCCGGAGTGACGTGGACCGTTTCGTACTTGGTCTCATCGCCCAAGATCGCCTTGGTGATGATCCGGATCAGATCGATCTCATAGCCTTCGACCTTGCCGGTCGCCTCATCTTCAAAGCCGAACTTGGGCACGTCGTGCTTGGCGCCCACGAACAGCTTACCCCGCTTCTGGATCTTCTCAATGGTGGGGCCCGTGATGCCCTTGGTGTCGCCTACCGTCTTGGCCTGCTCTTTACCGCATCCCGTCAGCAGGAGTGCGAGTACCACCAGGGAGATGAAACCGGCCTTCAGCCGTCTTGGCATTTTGTTTTTCCCTCCTTACGATAAGCGGAACCGGGTCGCAAGTTCCTGAAGCCGGAGCGCAACTGTGCGGAGCTGTTCGGCGGCTTCCGCGACGTGCTCAGTGCCGGCGTGCAGCTCCTCGGCCGTGGCTGAGACCTCCTGGCAGGCGGCCGCGTTCTCTTCGGCCACCTGCGCCACCTGGTCGCCCGCCGAGGCCACCTGGCTGCTGCTTGCGATCATCGCCTGCACGGACTCCCCGGACTGCGCCATGAGCGCAACTGCGCTCTCCATGGATCGGGTGGCGGCGTTGGTGCCATCCCGGACGGTGCTGACCGCGGAGGCGATCGCTTCCAAATCGGTGGCGCCGTGGCTCATGACCGCCAGGATCCCTTCCAGGGCCTGTCCCGCATCGGTGGCTAACCGGGTGGACTCCGACAGGGCAGCGTTGCCGGCATTCATCGCCTCTACGGCGGCAACGGTCTCCGACCGGATATCCTTGACCAGGCGGCCAATCTGATCGGCGCTGGACGACGCACCTGTAGCCAGTTTGCGCACCTCTTCTGCGACGATGGCGAAGCCCCGGCCGTGTTCGCCGGCCCGCGCAGCCTCAATCGCTGCGTTCAGCGCGAGAAGGCTGGTCTGCTCCGCGATCTGCGAAATGGCGGTTGTGATCTCTCCGACCCGGGCGGAGAGTGTGTCGAGCCGCTGAATCGACTGGGCGACGGCCCCGACGGTGCCGCCCACACGGTGAATGCTGGAAACAGCTTCCGTGACAACGCCCGAACCGTCTCGCGCTCTGGCGGCAGCGTCAGCTGCATTGGACGCTGCACGCCCGGCGGCTGCAGCGGCGCCTTCCACCACATTGACCACGTCCTCCAGGTGGCGGAAGGCGGCTGTCCCTTGCGCACCCACTTGGGTCACGCCGTCGGCGATCTCGGTCAGCGCTGCCTCCAGTTCCCGCATGTGGGATCGGGTCAAGGTTGCGGCGTTGGACTGCGTGTTCGCGCCGGCTGCCACATCCGTGATCGCCTTGGCCACCTGCTCAGCCGAAAGGGCGGACTCGCGTGCATTTCCGCTCAGATCGCCCGCCGTTTCGGTTACAGCCGTGGCCGCTTCCTGCACGCCGGTCACCAGCTCTCGGAGGCCCTCCAGCATGGACTGGGTCGCGTCGCGCAACTGCTGCAGTTCCCGGCTGCCTCCCATCGACTTCACTTGGCTGGACAGATCACCCGTGGCGACCCTGGTTGCAGCCTCGGAAGCGACCCGTACCCCTCGGCTCACGCTCCGGGCGATCAGCTGGGCGACGATCAGGGAGACAACAAGCGCCGCCGCACTGCCCGCGCCCAGGTAGATAAAGCCGAGTCGCTCCTCAGCCTGCGCCTGACGGGCCATGGCGGCCTGCTGCTCGTCGACGTAAGTGACAAGGGCTCGAATGGCCGATGCCAGGTCCTTGCGGGGGCGGTCCATGCTAGAGGCGATGCGCTTCTGGTCGGCAACGGTCGGCGCCACGATGGTCAGCCCGGGCAGCGCAACCTCGTCATAGACCTTCTGCGAGACCTGCACCCGAATCAGGTAGATGCGGCCAAGTTCGTCTTCGCCGACCAGGGATTGCACTTCGGCAATCGCCTTGTCATACCCGGCTTTGGTGTTCTGGTACCGCTCTTGCTGTTTGCTGTCGCCCGACTGCATGTAGGCCAAAATGAGGCGGCCCATTTCTGTGGCAGCGACTTCGGCGGTGCGAGCCTGTTTGCTGGCTTCGGCCAAGCGGCCCAGGGCCTGGCTGTAGCTCTGCTCGGTCTTGCTTAGTTGGAGCCAGGTTAGCGTTGCCGACAAGGCAAATAGGATCTGAATGACCAGGAACCCGGCGATCAGACGACTGCCGAGGCTGCTTGCCGATCTGCGACGAGGCATACCGTCCATGAGTGCTCATCTCCATTACGTTCATGATAAGGGGATATCGGTAGGTAATAGAGATAATACCATCAAATGGGTTGGCGGGGCATGACACAATGGAGGCGTTTCGATTGACGCAGGGGGAGCCGCTTGTGCCGGTCTGATGGATATTTAGGCGGTGTCAGGGGGCTCGTTTCGGGCTGCAACGGTCGCACGGGCGGTGTTGGGGGGGGCCGGGTCCCAGCGGCGATGGGACCTTGGTCCCGGGGGCCACTCGCGGTTTCAGGTTGACCCGCCATACTGCCGCGGAGATTCGAACCATATTCTGCCACGGATTTCACGGAACTGCACGGATTTACTCAGCCTCTCAGTTTGGTGACGGGCGCTCTCGCAGCAACCATGTGACTGAACTACGCAGATAAAACACTCGAGTCGGTGCCGCCCTCTCCATGGGGATCTGACAGAAAAGGTTCTAGGAGCTGCTTTTGCGTCATCTGCGTAATCCCATAATCCGCGTAATCAGCGGTAAAGAAAATGTTCCATAGAAGTTGAACGCGATAGCGCCGAGGATGGTCATCCTCGGCGTGGATTTTTATGCGTAGGGGTACCCCATAAGCGTGAGCATGTTTGGCAGTTGGCCGCGGTGATGCGAGCCGTGTGTTACTAGAAGGGCGCACCGGAGTAGTCCGCCAATGGCTACCATTTTCCGGGTTTGTGAACCAGCGGCAGCAACTGCTCGGTGGTGAACGCCATTTCGTTCTTCGTCAGGTCGAGGGCGTAGCTTCGATCGCCAAGGTCCCCCCAGAACCGACAGCGGTCCACGCGCAGACCGCTTTGCCGCAAGGCAGCCAGCACTGCCGCCGCCTGTTCCACAAAGGGCTGCGGTTCGGCCGAAGATAGGTCCCACGTGATCCCTGCCATCATTTCGCCGATGACGTCCGGTCCATAGGTAATCCCTTCGCCGTGCTTGCGCCCGTCTTGCAGGGTCACATCCGCTCTGACGGTGGCTTCAGGCAGAACGGCCTGCACGACCGGTAGTAGTTGTGCCACCATTTCGGTCTTCAACTTCTGCTCCAGGTAATCGTCCTGGCCTTCGCCGTTGTGGTACAGAAGCACGGTGGCCGCTACGGCCGGTTCGGTCTCCGACCGCACGTGGGCGACATATCGCTGGTTCAGCCAATTGTACCCGGTGTCGGTAAGCCTGAAGCGGGTCTCCGGGTACCGGTCGCCTAGATAATCGGCGACGCGCCCGCTCATGGTCAAACGCATCCATGGGTTGCCCCAGAACGGCACCTCAACCCAGCCCGTGACATAGGCCACCAGGCAGAGCAGCACCGTCAAGGAAGCGAACAGCTTGGTCCGTCTGGTCAGAGTCCGTCACCTCACAAACTGTCGGGCCCTTAGGTAGGAGCAGAGCCCAAGCTCCTACCCAGTTCACACAAAGAAATACGTGGACAGGGTGTTGGGAGAAACGCTACGAAAGGGGACTGATGGGGTCGTCCGCAGGGCCGTCGAAGTCGGAGTTTAGGGGCAGTAGCCCATCTACCCAACTCTAGCTGGCGGGGGCGGTGCGCTACCCGACAAGAGAGCCCATACGGTTCCCCCGCCGGCGTACCCCACTAAGGGGCGTACTGCCCCTTAACGGAGACTTCGGGCACAAGGATGACCTCATCAGGCCCCTTTCGTCACCAGAGCGCGGCCCCGACCCTAATCCGACGTATCAGGCGCCGCTGTACCCGGCGACCACTGATACCGCCGCTTCGTCCACCTGAGCCAGGCCAGGGAGAGCTCCTCAAAGAAGAGATCGACCATCAGCCGGGCCAGGCCCAGGGGCCGGAGCTGCCAGCGGCGCCCGCCCCACGACACGAAGTCGGTCTGCTTGTAGACCCGGCGGTTGTTGACCGCCTTCGCCTCTTCCCGGAGGGCGCCCAGGGCCTGCTCCCGTTCGGCGGCCGGCAGTTCGCAGGCCTGGTCGATGCGGCTCATGAGCGACTGGGCCGCGGTGATCAACTCCTGGGTGCGGGCAGCGTTCTCCTGCGACTCCAGCCCCAGGTCGGCCTTGATCTGCGTCAGGCGGGCGGTGGCGGCATAGGTCGTCTCGGCGACCTGCGCGGCGGTCATGGTGATGCTGTCGTAGTTGAGAATCTGGGCCCAGGTGGGGCTGGTCAGGCGCCGGCGATGCTCTTCCAGCGTGCGGGCCTTCAGCTCGTAGCCGAACTTCTCCGGGTTCTCGAAGGCCGGGCTGCCGGGGTCGAGGAAGGGCGCCAGGGGCGCCACGTAAATCTGCAACTTAGCGCCGAACCGCTCCAGCAGGTGGCGGGCGAACTCCATCGACGCCATGGCGCTTTCGGGCGTCTGGTGCGGAATGCCGACCATAAAGTAGATGTCCAGCCGGTGGCAGCCGTGGGCGAGGGCGGACTCGATGGTTGCCTCGACCTGCTCGTTGGTGATGGGGAACTTGCCGTTGAGGCGGCGGAGTTCCTCATCGTGCGTCTCCAGGGTCATCTCCAGGCTGAAGCGGGGGAGGTTGCGCTGCACTTCGCCGAAGAAGTCGTCGCCCGCGTAGGTGAAGAGCTCGAGGACGATCTCGTTGTCCATCTTCTCCTGCCCGAGGGCGTTCAGCACCTCGTGTGCGTACTCCTTGCCGCCCATGCGCAGGTCGTGGATGACGAAGATGGGCGCCTTGCTGAAGCGGCTGATGAAGTGGGCATCTTCGGCCAGTTTGGCCGGCGAGCGGAAGGCGGGCCGCTGCCGGTTGCAGATCTTGCCGTACGCCGCCGCCGACCCGCCGCAGATGGAGCAGTGCTGCGTGCAGCCCCGCGAAATTAGCAGGGCGGTCATGGGATACTCCAGCCAGCGGAGGTAGGGGACGATATTGTGCAGGTTCCAATACTTGAAGACCGACCGCATCGAGTAGCGATAGGCCGGGAGGTTGGTCTGGTCGAGGTCCTCGGGTACGTGGGTGAGCGGGTTGATGACGACGGAGCCGTCGTCGCGCTTCCAGGTCAGGTTCGGGACGCCGTCTAGCGGCACACCGGTCCGAAGGCGGCGCAGCAAGTCGAGGACGGGCTCTTCGGTGGAGTCGCCGCGCACGATGAAGTCAACGTTGGGGTTCCCAATCAGCTCTTCGTGATAATAGGACGCGCTAAGGCCGCCCATCATGACCTGGGCGTCCGGGTGGTGCTTTTTGATGATCTCGGCCAGGGCCAGGGCGCCGTGGGCGTGGGGCAGCCAGTGCAGGTCGATGGCCCACAGATGCGGGTTGAGCCGCTTGATCTGCTCTTCGGGGTTGTAGCCGGGGTCCCGCAGCATGCGGTAGGCGACGTTGATCAACTGCACGTGATAGCCGGCCCGCTCCAGCCGGTCAGCGATGGAGGTGATGCCCACGGGGTACATCTCGAAGACCGAGGAGGAGGGCACTACGTCGCTGATGGGCCCGAAGAGGATGGACTCCTTGCGGAAATCATAGACGCTGGGGGCGTGGAGAAAGATGACGTCGCGACGGGTGAAGTCTGCCACAGTGAATCCCCCTGATCGGACATGTTAAACTCTTTCAGAATCAATCTTACCGCGGGTTTACAGGGATTGCCATGGACCTTAGCACTCATTTGGGCGGTGGTGCGCGTAGGCAACCCGGTGCCCTCATTTCGTGAATTGTGGTACTGACGCCTGATATTCGTTTGGGGGACGATTCTGGTATACTTGGGCCGACAGCCCGTGAGTTGGAGGGGGTTCGGGTCTTTGGACGAGGTTGACATGGGAGAGGCCGGGCGCCCGCTGGCAGGCCGGTGCGTGCTGATTACCCGGGCCCGGAGCCAGGCGGGGGCGTTGGCCGAGCGGGTGGAGGCCCTGGGCGGCCGGGTCTGGGCGTTTCCCGTGATCACCGTGGCCGACCCGGAGTCGTGGGGGCCGCTGGATGAGGCGATCAGGGGCATTGGTACGTATCAGTGGCTCGTGATAACCAGCCCGAACGGCGCCGAGAAGTTCGCCGGGCGGCTGGGGGGGGCGGCGCGGGCGGGCGCCGGGGCGGTGCCGGGGGCCGGCCCGCCCACCGACGCCCAGCCGCAGCACCCACGGCTGGCCCACCTCAAGGTGGTGGCAGTCGGCCCCGCCACGGCCCGGGCCCTGGCGGCCCACGGCATCAGGACCGACCTGATTCCTGCCGAAGCCCGGGGCGCCGCCCTGCCGGCGGCCATGGCTCCCCACCTTTCCCCGGGCGACCGGGTCCTGATGGCCCGGGCCAACCTGGCCGACCCGGGCCCGGCCGAGGCCCTGCGGGCCCTGGGCGCCCGGGTCGATGACGTGGTCGCCTACCGAACCCTCGCCGAAGGCGGCGATGTGGAGGCCCTGCAGGGCGCCCTGCGCAGCGGCGAGATCGATTACGTCACGCTCACATCATCATCGACCGTGGGCAACCTGATCGAGCGCCTGGGCGGCGCGCACTGGCTGAGTGGCGTGCGGGTGGCCGTCATGGGCCCGGAGACTCGAAAAGCGGCGGAGGCCGCTGGCCTGACCGTTCATGTGATGGCTGAGCAGGTAAGCCTTGAAGGATTGGCGAAAGCCATTCTTTCGGATGTCAACGCGCAAGGGAGGAATTGACCCACCATGCAGTTTCCCACCGCCAGGCCGCGCCGTCTGCGGCAGACCGAAACGCTGCGCCGGATGGTCCGCGAGACCGTCCTGACCAAGAACGATCTGATCATGCCGCTCTTTGTCGCCCCGGGCAGGGGCGTTAAGCACGAGATCTCGGCCATGCCGGGCAACTATCATTGGTCCACCGACACGATCCTGACAGAGATCGAAGAGATGCTGAAGCTCGGCGTCCGGTCCACCATCCTCTTCGGGCTGCCCGAGTCCAAGGATGAGATCGGCACTGGGGCATATCATGAGCACGGCATCGTGCAGCAGGGCATCCGGGCGATCAAGGCCCGGTTCCCGGAGATGCACGTGGTGACCGACGTCTGCATGTGCGAGTACACGTCCCACGGCCACTGCGGCATCATCAAGGGGGAGACGGTCGACAACGACCCGACCCTGGATCTGCTGGCCAAAACAGCCCTGAGCCATGCCGAGGCCGGCGCCGACATGGTGGCGCCCAGCGATATGATGGACGGCCGGGTGGCGGCCATCCGGGAGGCCCTGGACCGGGGCGGCTTCCAGTCGACGCCGATTATGGCCTACAGCGCCAAGTACGCCAGCGCCTACTACGGCCCGTTCCGGGTAGCGGCGGACAGCGCCCCGGCCTTCGGCGACCGGCGGTCGTACCAGATGGACCCCGGCAATGCCCGGGAGGCGCTCCGGGAGACGGAACTGGACATTATGGAAGGCGCCGACATCGTGATGGTCAAGCCTGCGCTCGCTTATATGGATATCATCTATCGCGTCAAGGAAGCGTTCGATCTGCCGGTGGCCTGCTACAACGTCTCCGGCGAGTTCGCCATGGTGAAGGCCGCGGCAGCCAACGGCTGGATCGACGAGCGCCGCACCGTGATGGAGACGATGCTGGGCTTTAAGCGGGCGGGGGCGGATATCATTCTGACCTATCATGCCAAGGATGTGGCCCGCTGGCTGGACGAGGAGCGGTAAGGGTCCGGCGGACGCAAGCGAGCCATGGGCGGGGTGCCCATGGCTCGTCTCATATGGCAGTGGAACTCCTACCGGAGCAGGGAACGGGCCATCTCCAGCAACTTCTCTTCTTGTGCGGCGGGACCGCTGACGATGAAGTCGGTGCCGCCGTCGCTGAAGTAGTAGAAGACGTGGTCGTTGGCCGCCATCCGCAGGGCGGAGACCGACTCGGTCAGCTTCCGCTCCTCGGGCGTCTGGCCGGCGCTAAAGACGGGCAAGAGGGTCTGGCGGGCCGTGCTGGACAGCGCCCAGGCGGCATCTGCCGAGGGGCGGGAAAGGCCCGTCTGCTGCTGGACCACGGTGCCGTCGTCCCAGGCCATGCGGACCATCTGCGAACCCAGAGTGGCGCCTTCCCGGGCGTTGACCGTCGTGGTGACGGTGACCGGCGACTGCGGCACGGGAGCCGGGGTCCGGGCCGGAATCACCAGGCCTGCCAGCGCCGGGAGCTCACCGGCAGGTGCAGTGGCGGTCGTGGACGGGAGGGTGGCCAGGGTGATGGTGTCGCTGCCGCCGCTGGTGGTGGTGACGGTGCCGGACTGCATGACCGCGTTGGGCGGCGGCAGCATGGGGACGACCACTCCGTACGACGACATGCCCTGGGAAAAGGTCACCACTTCCATCCAGAATCCGCCTGCGGCTGCCCGCAGGCTCGGTACGGCGACCGTGACCAGGGCCAGGCCGGCCACGGCCGCGGCGGCGGTGCGCAGAATCCGGGCGCGGAGCCGGCTCACAGCGATGCGCCGGTTCACCTTGCGCCAGGTGGCTTCCATGTCGGGAACGGCCTGCGCGGTGCCCTGCACCAGCGCCTCTTTTATGACTTGATCGGCGTGGGACATACGTTCAGCCTCCCATTCGCTTCCTGCAGCCGGCGGGCCAGGGCGGCCCTGGCGTGGTGCAGGCGAGATTTGACCGTTCCCGGGGGAACGTCGGTGATGCGCGCAATCTCGGCTTCGTCCAGGTCGGTCAGGTACTTGAGCACCAGCACTTCCCGGTGGGCGGGGGTCAGGCTCTCCATGGCCCGCCAGAGCTCGTCCCGGTCGCTGAGCTGGGCGAGCCGGGCTTCGGCGGCCGGGTCCGGCTGCTCGGCGCCCGCCTCGGCCGCAGCGTCCAGCGAGACCAGCGTCAGCCAGCGGCGGGGCCGGGCCATGCGCCTGGCCTTGCGCACCAGCACCTGGTAGAACCAGGGGCCGAATGGATCGCCGGGCCGTACGTTTCCGATCGATCTGTGCGCCTGCACGAAAGCTTCCTGAACGATATCTTCGGTCAACGCCCGGTCCCGGACGATGGCGTAGGCGATGCGGTAACTGCGCTGGTAGTAGCTCTCAAAGAGCACACGGAACGCCTGGCCGTCGCCTTGTTTGCAGCGGGCTATCAACTCCGCCTCCTCCACGGTTCCGATCACTCCCTTTGGATGCTCGGGCTGAGGGGCCCCTCACTATGTAATAGGTCGGATGGGGGGCCGCTGGTTCAAGTCTTCATCAAAAAAGGTTGTCGTCCCTTCAGACGCCTTTCAGGTTGGCCCGGTATAACAAGAGACAGAACGGCTGACCGATCAGGGGAGGAACTCTTGTGAACAAGCTTAGCCATAGACTGCTGCCAGCGCTACTGATTGCCGCCTCCATGACCGCCTGCACCCAGGCTGCTCCACCGACGGTGCAGCAGGACCCGGCGCCAGGCAAAACCGTGACCGCGACCACCGTCAGCGCCGTCACACCGCAGACGATTACCTACGACAGCGAGGACGAGGACGCGGCCTGGGAGGCCGCCACCGCCACGCTGATTGAGCTCACAGGTACTTCGGCAAGCGGAAACGGAACGGGCGTCGCCGTTACCGGCAGCACGGTGACGATTCTTTCGCCGGGCGTGTACGTGCTCAGCGGCACGCTGAGCAACGGTCAGGTGATCGTAGATGGACAGACCAAAGGAACGGTGCGGCTGGTCCTAAACGGGGCGGAGATTCACAGCGAGTCCGGCCCGGCCATCTGGGTGAAGAACGCCGGAAAGGCCATCGTCACGCTGGCCCAGGGCACGCAGAACAAGCTGTCCGACGGGGCGGCCTATGCCGTCGCCGGCGCCCAGGAGGATGCACCGACCGCCGCGCTCTTCAGCAAGGATGATCTGACGATCAACGGGGCCGGCATGCTGACCGTGCGCGCCAACTTCAAGGACGGCATCACAAGTAAAGATGAACTGGTGATCACGGGCGGCAACATCGCCGTCATGGCCAAGGATGATGCCCTAATCGGGCGGGACTCGGTGGTGGTCAAGCAGGGCAGCTTCGCCATCGAGGCGGGCGGCGACGGCATCAAGACGACGAACGATACCGATCCGGCCAAGGCGTTCATCGTCATCGACGGAGGCACATTTGAGATCAAGGCGGCGAAGGACGGGATTCAGGCGATTTCCGATCTGACCATCAACAACGGGACGATCAAACTGGATGCCGGTGATGATGCTTTGAACGCCGGCAACATTCTGACCATCGCGGGCGGCGAGACCACGCTGACTGCCGGTGACGATGGACTTCACGCCGACGCTTCGCTGGTGATCAAGGGCGGCAAGACGACGGTTGCCGACAGCTACGAAGGCGTGGAGAGCGCCATGATGACCATCTCCGGCGGTGAAGTGCGAATCAGTTCCAAGGACGACGGGATCAACGTGGCGGGCACGAACCCCACGCTCCAGATCGACGGTGGCTACGTGGCGGTGAATTCCGCTGGTGACGGCGTTGATGTCAACGGAACGATCAAGATGACCGACGGTGTGGTGGTCGTCAGCGGCCCCACTGCCAATATGAACGGCTCTTTGGACTACGACCGGAGCTTTGAGATGACAGGCGGGTTTCTGGTGGCGGCCGGCAGCGCCGGGATGGCCCAGGCGCCCGGCGCCCAGTCGACGCAGCACGCGGTCATGATGAACTATTCCAAGACGCAGGCGGCGGGCACGCTGGTCAGCCTGCTGGACAGCCAGGGCAAGCCGGTGGTGGCCTTTGCCCCCGCTAAGCAGTATCAGACGGTGGTGGTCTCGTCGCCGGCCCTGAAGAAGGGCGAGACCTATACGTTCTACACCGGGGGCACGGCGACCGGTAAGCTGACGGATGGTCTGTACACGGATGGCACCTACCAGGGCGGAGCGAAGGTGGTCGGCTTTACGATCGCTGATATTGTGACCTATATGACCGAGAGCGGGCCCACGACGGCGCCGAGCGGCCGGGGCGGCGGCGCCCGGCAGCAGAAAGGGGGTGCCGTGCCTGCCCCGCCCCAGCGGTAGCCTACGGATGGGGTTGTCTTAAGAGCATGGGCTCTGCCGAGTGTAGGGGATCAAATAGGGCTGTCCCAGAAGTCATCTTTAATGACTTCTGGGACAGCCCTTCAAATTTAAGCGATCAACGGCCCGATGTATGGCGAGTGAACGGTTTTGCATACGGAGTGATGGAACATTGTTCTTTACCGCGGATTACGCGGATTATTGGATTACGCAGATGACCTAGGCGACTGTTTGAGCGTGACCCGCTGATGCTTCAGGCTTCTAGTCGTGAAACTGAGTTCCACTTGTCGTTCGAACATCCGCTGATTGCGCTCGAACTCTCCAGCAAGCGCTTCCTCGTACGCAGACTCTAGAAAACCGGGCCAGAGTAATCTATGAACCTCAAAAGCAGCTTCCAGAACCCTTTCTGTCAGATCCCAATGTAGTGGGTGGCACCGACTCGAGTGTTTTATCTGCGTAATCCCATAATCCGCGTAATCTGCGGTAAAAACGGTATCCCTTCCCTATTCCTTAACCACAAGACCTCCGCCCGCTGATGCGATGACATAAAGAACAGCGGCGCGTAGATGTGCACCCGCGATTTGCCTACTTCCAGTCCGTCAGCCCGCCCGGGGCGCCCGGCGTGGTGGAACCTGCCTTGAGCGGGTAGACCGTCGCATTGTTGAGCACGGCGAAACCGCCAGCCTGGAGGTTACCATAGACCGTGGCGCTGTTGCCGAGGGCGATGCGGCCCGCCGAAACAAGCGTGGAACGGAACACCAGGTTATTGCCCGATGTGATGTCGCCCCGGGAGATGATGGCCACGGTGCATGCTCCCGCGCAGATCACGGGTCCTTCCAGGTAGGCGCTGCCGGTGGCAACGAACGTAACGGTGCCGGTAAGCGCGACGCCCGTCTTGTCGACCAGGAGATTGCCGTTTATATAGACGATGTCGTTGTTGTAGGACCTGGTGCCGGCCAGCGTCAGGCCGGCGCCGGCACGGACCGTCGCCCGGGTGCTGAGGGCGGCAAAGTCGGGAGCCGCGAGGGGCGAGGCGCTGGGCCGGGTCGGGCAGGGATGGGCAGTTGTCCCCCAGCGCCAGTAATCGCACCAGCCGCCGGCGACGGTGGCGTTGTTGCCCAGTTCTACCAGGCCCGTGGCGATCACCTTGCCGGTTCCGACGACATAGGAGCAGCCGGACCCCGCCGTGCCCACGACCCGGGTGCCGTTGCCGAGCGTAATGCTGCCCACGGCCAGCAGGTCGCCGCAGATGACCGAGTTGTTGTCAAAGGCGAGGGAGCCGTTGCTGAAAATGGCCTGCTGGAAGACCTGCTCGTCTACGCCCGGGGGCGGCGGCGCGCTGCCGTCGGGAGAACCGGGGCCGCTGCCGGCGGTGCCGGGGACCATGCGGGCCGTAACGACCCGGGTCGTTCTGCCCACCTGCCCCGTGCTGACCACGGCCAGGGACTGGTCAGGCTGCGCCGTCATCGTCACGCTGTAGGTGCCCGAAAGGCTGCCGGCGATGGGGAGCTGGCGGCTGAACGGCCCGGCCGCCTGGCCCGCCAGCACCCGGGCCAGTCCATCTTCAATGCCGGCGTTGGCCATATAGAACGCCTGCTCGGACTCCGTCGCCTTGCGGGCGAGGCGCAGCCCGGACGTGGCCCAGTTCAGCGCCGCGGCGCCCAGCAGGGCGACCACGGCCAGTGCAATCATCGTCGTGATGAGGATGTATCCTTTGTCGCGTCGTTTGGCACCCAATGGCAAATCCCCCAGGTTGCGTGCGTAATACCGCTTGCCGGTAGAGTACGCTCTCGACCCAGGGGATTCCTTTATGCATGCGCTTCCTTATACACCCTGCCGCCGGATGAACCATGTGGCGACAATGGAGGCCAGCATGATGAGGAAAAACAGAATGGTGACCCGCAGACAGCCCATGCATCCCTTGCTTACGGCCCTGTCCATCTCCGGGGTGCCCTTGTCGGCGGTGTCGGTTTCGGCTTCACGCATGACCTGTTGGCTGTAGGGTTCGGGCTCTTTCTGCTGCGTGGGCGGTGCCTCGGGGGCGTCCTTGACTTTCCGTGCGATGCGGAAACGGCGGAAGCCTTTATCTGGCATTGTGCGATCACCTCCGACCGTGAGATCTCTTCCGTTGATTGGGACGCTGCAGACCGGGAGGGAGAGACGGGGAAAGCAAACTCTTCCAACGTATGTCGGAAGGTACGATGCGAAAAATGTCGAATGAAATATGGTGTACCTGGCAGATACAGTATGTGTTGGACGGGGGTGGGGAGCTGCATGCCGGGCAGAATGATGCGCCTGGGCGACACACTGGTTGCCGCTAAGCTGATTACGCCGCGTCAACTGGAAATCGCCCTGGAGACGCAGAAGAAGACCGGCGGGCGGGTAGGCGAGGTCTTGATTCAGCTTGGCCTCGTGACAGAGTTTGACATGTGCAACACGCTGGCCGAGCAGTTGGGGTATCCCTTTATTCCCAACCCGGAAACGCAGGTGGATACCGGCGTATCTGCCCTGGTCAGCGAAGCGCTGGCCAAAAAGTACAGCGCTGTGCCCCTCAAGCTCGATGGCAACTCGCTGGTTGTCGCCATGTCTGACCCGCTCAACCTGCTGGCGATTGAAGACCTGTCGCTGCAGAGCGGCCGGCGGGTTAAGCCGGCCATTTCGCCGGAAAGGGCGGTGCGGCGGGCGATTCTGAAGGCGTACGGACTGGGCGCCGTGCAGGGCGAGGGAAGGCCGGGGGCAGCGGGCGAGGGCAGCAGGCCTGGCGCCCCGGGCGCCCCGGGCGAGGGTCATTCGGCCGGCCCCCGGGCCTACGACTTGGAAGAGACAGATGAGTCGGGCGTCGCCAAGCTGGTGAACAACCTGGTCGCACAGGCGCTCAGCCAGCGGGCCACCGACATCCATATCGAGCCGGGTGAGCATCAGATCCGGGTGCGGTATCGGGTCGACGGGCTGCTTCAGGAGGTGGCGCCGCTGGCCCGGGCGCTGGCCCTGCCCGTCATCAGCCGAATCAAGATCATGTCGGGCATGGATATTGCCGAGCGGCGGATGCCGCAGGACGGTCGCATTGAGGTGGAACTGCAGGGGCGCCGGCTGGACCTGCGGGTCAACGCGGTGCCCACGGTCTTTGGTGAGAAAGTGGCCATTCGGATTCTGGACCGGAGCGCCGCCCTGCTCGGGCTGGGCGAACTGGGCCTCGAGGCCGACGTGGCCGGGGCGATTCGCACCATGCTGGCCCGTCCCAGCGGCATGTTCCTGGTGACCGGGCCCACGGGCAGCGGCAAGACGACCACGCTGATGGCCGCCCTGGGGGAGCTGAACCATGCGGACCGGCACATCATTACGGTCGAAGATCCGGTGGAGTACTATCTGCCCGGGGTCAACCAGGTACAGGTCAACCCCAAGGCGGGGCTTACGTTCGCCACCGGTCTGCGCGCCTTCCTGCGCCAGGACCCGGACGTGATGATGGTGGGCGAAATCCGTGACGGCGAAACGGCCGATATTGCTGTGCGGGCGGCCCTGACGGGCCACATGGTGCTGAGCACCCTGCACACCAACCAGGCCGCCGGCACGCCCGGGCGCCTGACCGACATGGGTGTGGAGCCGTTTCTGCTGGCGTCGTCGCTTTCCGGCATTCTGGCCCAGCGCCTGGTCCGGCGGCTCTGCCCCCGGTGCCGGGCGCCCTACGCGGTAACGCCCGAGGACCCGGATTATCCGCTGCTTGCAGCGGCCGGCATGGAAGGGGCCACGCTCTTCCGCCCCACGGGCTGCGGTCTGTGCGACCACACCGGTTACAGCGGGCGGATTGCACTGGTTGAGCTGCTGCCCGTGACCGGCGAGATTCGGGCCTGCATGACCCGGCGGGCGCCGGCTGCCGAACTGCAGGCCGAGGCGTGCCGGGCCGGTATGCGGACGATCTGGCAGGATGGTCTGCTCAAGGCCCAAGCCGGGCAGACCACGCTGGACGAGGTCAAGCGGGTCGCCTTTGCGGAGGGATAACCAATGAAATTCCGCTACACCGGGCGGGACCGCACGGGTAAGCCGCAGACCGGCGTGATCGAGGCGGCCGACCGGTCCGGCGCCCTGGCCACGCTGCAGCAGGACGGGCTGCTGGTGACCGATTTGCAGACCAGCCGCGCCATCGACCTGCGTATGGAGATCAACCTGAGCCTCAGCGCCAGAAAGGTGACCGCCTCTGATCTGGCGCTCTTCTGTGATCAGCTCTCGACGTTGCTCGGGGCGGGTGTGCCGATTCTCCAGTCCCTGCGGGTACTGGGCGACCAGTTTCGGTCCAAGAAGCTGGGGCGGATCATCACGGACATCATTGCAGGCATTGAAGGCGGCGACAGCCTGAGCCAGGCGATGCGCCGGCACGGGGGTCATCTGCCGTCGACGATGCTATATATCACGTCGGTGGCCGAGGTTTCCGGCCGGCTTGATGAGGCGTACGCCCTGCTCGCCCGCCAGTTCGAGGAAGAGGAGAAGCTGACCCGCAAGATCCGGTCAGCCATGACCTATCCAATCGCCGTTCTGGTGGTTGCCCTGGGTGTGGTGGCCTTTATGCTGGCGTTTGTCCTGCCGAGTTACGGCAGTATGTATACCGAGATGGGCGCCACGATGCCGGCGCTTTCGCGCGTGCTGATGGGCATCGGGGCGTTCCTGCGGTCTGATTGGTACCTGTTGCCGCCGCTGTTGGCCGGCCTTTGGTTTGGCGGACGGCGGCTCCTGCGAGTGGAGCGGGTGCGGGAAGGCGTAAGCAGCCTGCTCCGCCGCCTGCCGTTGATTGGGCCACTGCGTGAGAAGCGGGAGCTTTCCCGGTTCTGCCGGACGCTGGGGACCATGGCCCGGAGCGGTGTGCCGCTGATGGCCGCCCTCCTGACCGTCGGCGATGCGACGGAGGCAGGCCCCATGAAGCGGGCCGTGGCCGGCATCGGGGAGCGGGTGGCTGAAGGCGAGACCTTTGGTGAGGCCATGCGGGCGCAGGCGGTGTTTGACCGAATCAGCGTGGAGATGATCGCCCTTGGCGAGCAGGCCGGGACCCTGGAGACGATGCTCTTCAAGGTGGCCGACGTGGCAGAAAAGGATGTAAGCCTCCTGCTGGAGCGGCTGACGGCGCTGCTCGAACCCATGATGACGCTCCTCGTGGGCGGGCTGGTTGTGATGATTATTGTGCCGATGATTCTTCCCATGTTCGATATTCTTGGTCAGGTGAAGTAGCAGAAAGGGTGCAGCAGGGTATGTGGCAGGCGATGCGCAAGCGGATCGGGGCTCGGGACGGGTTTACGTTGATTGAATTGGTGGTCGTGGTGGCGATTCTGGGGCTTCTGGCTTTGATTGTGACGCCGAAGGTGATGGGTGCGATTTCGAACGCCCGGGTCAACGGCTTCAAGTCCAGTGCGAAGCAGGTCCAGGTGGGCCTGGAGCGGCTGTATGCCGAGAAGGGCGCCTATCCGACCGGCGTATCGATGTGCGGCAGCGCCTGGACGACCTCGGCCACGGCGTGCCCTAAGGCCAGCCTGGTTTCTGCGCTGGAGACCTATGTGAATTTGGATGCCGGCATTGTGAAGTCGGCCACGTACACCCAGCCGGCCACCGCCGGGGCCGCCTATGAGCTGACGATTGTGTTCCAGGACGGCGACAACGAGAAGACGGCGACCATTACGCCGGGGAATGTGACCCTGAACTAGTTCACCGGGGGAGGCCTGCGTGGCCTCCCCCTTCCGGGGCTCTGACGAATATAGATACAATTTTCACCACAGATATCACAGATTACACAGATGGGAGCCAAGGTTACCGAAACCGGGTCATCCTCATCAAAAATGATGACCTGGAAGATAGGGCCCAGTATCAGTGATATCTGTGTCATCTGTGGTAAATATATGTTCCCGTTGTCCCCAACTGCGTCAAGAATGTTTAAATCTGCACAATCCTATAATCAGCGTAATCTGCGGTAAAAAATGTCACCCATGCCCCACACGAGAAAGGTTGATCACCCATGCGTTCTCGCTTCGCCGACGAGCGGGGAAACATATATGTGGAAGCGCTGATCGCCGTCGCGGTGCTTGCCGTGGGGCTGCTGCCGATTTTCGGCGGTTGGTCGCTGTCGGCGGGAGCGCGGGTGCAGACTTCCCGGCAGAATGCCGCCCTGGCGGTCGCCCGGGCCTATATCGAGCCGCTGCATGGCTACAGCGCCGCTGCCTGGGAGGCCATACCGGCCAGCACAACCTTGCAGGACCCTGCCAACCCTGGGTTCACCATCACCCGGACAGCGGCGGTGCGGCCTGACCAGGCGGGGCTGAAGGACGTGACCGTGACCGTGGCCTGGGTGGACGCCCGGGGCCGGGTCCAGTCGGTCGCCCTGGCCACAGCCGTGGCCCGGAGGCCTTGATGCCCATGCGTTGGCCGAGGCTGACTGAGAGACGCGAGGGCGTGACGCTGGTGGAGTTGATGGTGGGCACCGCCGTGGCGGGGCTGATTCTGACGAGCGTCGCATCGATCGAAATCGCTTCCTGGAAGTACCGAAGGGCCGATGAGCAGGCGTTTGCCGGCCAGGCCGAGGCGACCACGCTGCTGGACCGCCTGGCGCAGGATGTGCGGCAGGCTACCGGCGTCGCAGTGACCGGCGACGGGGCATCTGTCCTGACGCTGACGGTGGCGGGCACCCCGGTTACCTACCAGTACGATGGACAGGCGCGGCAGGCCCTCCGGCAGGGGCGGGCGCTGGCGGAGGCGGTGGCGGGCCTCCAGTTTTATCGGGAAGATGGCGGCCGCACGGTGCGGGCTGTGGTGACGATGGACGGTGGCTACCGGTTGGAGAGCCGGGCGACGACAAGGCTTGGGCAGTAAGGGGGGGATGCGTGATGCTGGCAGGGCTGTTCAGGCGGCGGCATGTGCCGCTGGTGGGCGTTGACGTGGGCACCCGGACCATTGCAGTGGTTCAGGCGGGTGCGGGGTTCAAGGTAGAGGGCGTGGCCGAGGTGGAGACGCCGCCGGGCGCCGTTCACGAGGGGCAGGTTCTGGATGCCCGGCTGCTGGGGGCAGCGATTCGCGAGGCGCTGCGCACCGCCAAGGTAACGGCCCGGTCCGCCGTGCTAGCCGTCCCGGCCCAGTACGGCTTCCTGCGCCAGGTCACCTTTCCGCCCATGCCGCTCAAGGAACTGCGTGCAACCGTCGACCTGCAGCCCGAGCGCTACATACCCCTCTCCCGGGAAGGCAGCGTCTATGACGTGCAGATTCTGCCCGGCCTCAACGGCGATGGGCAGATGACCGCCGTGCTTGCCGCGGCGCCCCGCCGGCAGGTGGGGGACTTGATGGCCGCCAGCCGCGAAGCGGGGCTGAGGCCGGTGCGGGTTGACCTGGAGCCGCTGGCGCTGCACCGGGCGCTGATGGCTGCGGGTGAGGCCCAGCGGGAGGCCACGGTTGTCCTGGTTGACCTGGGCGCCACCGGGGCGAAAATCAGCCTGTTCGCCGGCGACTTGCCGCTGATTACACGGGTGGTGGAGATGTCAGGCACCGAAGATCTGTTCGTGGATATCCGCCGGTCGCTGGAGTTTGCGATTACCCAGTCGGGCGCCCACCCATCGCGGGTCTTTGTCGGCGGCGGCGGGGGGACGGACGCGTACATGCTGATCGCCCTGACCGGGTATCTGCGCAGCTTTCTGGCGGGGCGGCTGCCGGCGGACTTTCAGGTCGAGCCCCTGCGGGGGGGCGCCCTGGGTCTGGAGCCGTCGCAGATGCTCGCCTTCGGGCTGTCGGTCGCACCGGAGATGCTGTCATGATCAACATCAACTTGATGATCAAGGAGCGGCCCCGGGTAGACTGGCGGCGCGTCGGCGCGATTGCGGGCCTCGGCTCAGCCGTCGCCGGTTTCAGCCTCTATGCTCTGGCCTGGTGGACAGACTACAGCGAAGTGCAGCAGGATCTGGCTGATCTGGCGCCTTTGGCGGAATCGTACCGCAAGGCGGATGCCCAAAGTGGGAAGCTTAAGGAACAGGCGGACCTGGCGACCCGGCAGGAGCAGGCGCTGGCACGCATTGGGCGCAATCAGGCGCCGACCGGCCAGACCTTGGTGTTGCAGAGTGTCTTCGCGGCGGCCCCGCCTGCGGTCTCCGTCACGGGTGTGGTGATCGATCAGGAGCAGGTGCTGCTGCTGACGGGTCAGGCGCCCGATTTCGCCTCTGCCATGCAGTATCTGCGGGCGCTGCGGGAGCTGCCCATGGTATCGGCGGTGGAAGAGCGGAAAGTCGCGACCACGGCCGCAGGCGGGACGACATTCACGTTTGCGGCCAGGGTCCGCCGGGAGGGAGCGCCGTGACGCGACAGAGACTGTTGATTTGCGTTCTGGCCGTGGTCGTGCTCTTTGGCCTGCCGGTCTATTTCATGGATGGAGCCCTGGCGGCGGGGCGTGCCCGGCTGGAGGCGGAGCAGGCGGCGCTCGCGCCCCTTCGGCAGCAGGCAGCGGCGGTGCGGGCGCTGGAGGCGGACCTGGCGGAGCGGAGTAAGAGGTCTGCCGCCGTACAGAACCGGCTGATCGCAGCGCAGCCGTTTGCGACCATTCAGGCAGAACTGACCGCTGCCGCAAAACAGAGCGGTGTCACGCTGGGGTCGGTGGTGTTGGAGGGTCCGGCTGTGGTGCCTGACTGGCCCGGGGTTTCACGGTATCAGGCGACCTTGACTGTCAAGGGTGATCGAAACCAGTACCTTGCGTTTCTGCGGCTGCTGGAGGATCATCGGCTGCTGATCGAACTGCCGGAGGCAAACCTGCGCATGCAGACGCCGGCCGCGGCAAAGAGCGGCGTGCCAGGAGTTGAACAGGTGCTGGAGCTGGGCTTCTTTGTTTCCAGCCCCGGCGGAAAACCGTAGGAAGGCGTGGAAACGATGACCGTTCAGATCGTGACGGACAGTGGGGCGGACCTCCCGCCGGCGTTGGCGGCTGCCCACGGGATCACTGTGGTGCCCTTGCAGGTGTTGATCGATGGCGCCTCCTATCGCGACGGGGTCGACCTGACGCCGCAGATGTTCTACGAGAAGCTGCGGACGGCCAAGAAGCTGCCCCAGACCTCGCAGCCGACGCCCCACGACGCAGAGTCTGCCTATCGGGCCGCGGCGGAGCGGGGACCGGTGGTGGGTGTCCACCTCAGTTCGGCGCTGAGCGGCACATGGGAGACGGCGACCATGACCGCCCGACACATCGCTGAGTCGATTCGGGTCTTTGACAGCCGCAACGGCTCTGCCGGGCTGGGGCTGCAGGCCCTGCGGGCGGCGGAACTGGCCCGTGACGGCGCCTCGGCAGCTGAGATTTGGGCGCATTTGGAGGCGTGGCGCGAAGAGACGCGGACGTTGGTCGCCCTCAATACCCTGGAGAATGCCGTGAAGGGCGGGCGGGTCAGCCCTCTGGCCGGCATGGCGGCTCGCCTGCTGCATGTGAAGCCGATTGTCCATGTGACCCGGGCAGGCAAGGTGGAGCCCATCGACCGGGTCCGGGGGCGGGAGCGGGCCCTGGACCGGGTGCTGGAGCTGGCGGGTGAGCTTCGCCGGGACTGGTCGGACCGCCGGGTGGCGGTGGCCCACGGCGGGTGCCCGGAGGAGGCCCGGGCCTTCGTACGGCGGGTGCGGGAGCGCTTCAGCCCCGCCGAGGTCCTGGAGACAGAGATTGGTGCGACCATCGGCACCTATTCGGCCGAAGGGGCGATTCTGTTCAGTTTCTAGGCAGCACGAAGGCCGCCCGGGGGAAGCCCCTGGCGGCCTTGTTCTGTGCTATCGAGGTTTTGCGCCGCTCAGGCGGCTGGGGCGGTACACGTCGGTGCCGTCGAAATGGATGACAGGGCCATACGTGGACCAGGGGTCGTTGGAAGTAATCGCTTTGTTTGCCGCCGATTCTTGCAGGCTCGTGAGCGGGCGCAGCGAAATCACTGTCTTGGTGTGATCCATGGTGGAAGCGAGGCGGCGGATGACGAGGTAGGTGCCGTTGTCCATGGGCGTGACTTCGCTGTCGGCAAAGCCTGCAGGCCGTTGGTCCGGCGTGCCGATGACCGCCCATGCGATGTGGAAGCCGTCGCGTTTGGAGGCCTCAAGCACCCGTTCGGCAGCCTTCTGGAGCCAGGCGGTCAGTGCGACCGGTGATTCGCTGAGCGCCTTTTCCCAGTATGGGTAGTCGTTCAGATCGATGATGCCGACCAGGTTCCGGCCCCGGTTGATGTGCGTCATGATCTGATATTCGACCCGGAAGACGGCGCCCTGGTGAGAGAAGACGCCGAAGTCCGAGGTGAGCGCCTTTTTGGCATCGGCCAGGTTGGCGGCGGGGCCGGTGAACTTGGGCGGCGCCGCAATGGGAGCGGTCGGGCGATTGTTGGTTTCCAGCGGATGTTCGCCGGCCAGGCCGGGGAGGGGTACCGGGTTGCCGCCGGACGTGAGAATAAGGACCGAGGTGTCGGTTTGGGGCGTTGTGGTCTGGGG
>Ga0196970_1000926_pt1 | contig 25210 bp, 23 predicted proteins | sample S1v_513CmetaG_FD_148672 | JGI IMG/M metagenome (GOLD analysis project Ga0196970, IMG submission 148672) | Soil microbial communities from Anza Borrego desert, Southern California, United States - S1+v_5-13C | ecosystem: Environmental > Terrestrial > Soil > Desert | place: USA: California... | reverse complement strand
CCCCCGGACCCAAGGCCCCCGGCTTCTACCTCATCCCCAATCGGCCTCATTCTCCCGGTAGGCCTGGCTCCGCCATTCCAAGTACTCCAGCACCAACCGGTAGCCGCCCCGCTCCCAGCCGCCCAAATCCCGCACTGGCAACAGACTCCCCATCTTCCGCCGCATCCCCTCCAGCGTCAAATCCGCCGAATGGACCACAACCAGCGGCACCCCCCGATAAAAGCAGATCCCGGCCTTCACAAAATCTCTCAGCCTTCGCACCCTGGCCTCCTCATCGCCCGGAAACCAGTCTGTCGTCCGATAGTGCTGAGCGCCGTTGTACTCCCACGCCACGCCCGCATGATAGTACCGGTCAAACCGCAGCTGCTCCCCGGTCTGCGGGTTGACCAGCCACTCCGGCGCAGCCTCATCGGCAAAGAGGTCGGATGCCACCAGCACCGACAGCCACTCCCGCATCAACGCTTCACCCTTATGCTTCGCCCGCGACACCCGCCGCTTCGCGAGCACCATCAAGAACCGCTGCCGATGCAAGTCCGGGTCCAGCACCACGTACAAGGCCGGCCGGCCCGGATGCTCCCGCACCACCCGCAGCCAACCGCACCGGACCAGCTCCTTCACCGCCAGCGTGACGGTGTTGTAGCTCGCACCTGCCATGACACACAGATCTTTGGTTGCTGCGACGTACCTGCGTTGCCCCCGCCTCGGCGCCAACTGGAGCAACCCGTACAGCACCTTACCCGGGGCGCCCACCTCCCGTGACGCCACCAGGGCCGGCGGCATTTCCACCGTTGGTCCGCCGGCGCCGCCACGCCGGTCCTCCCCTAGTGCCCACTCGGTCTCGGCCAACTTCGCCAGCGCCCGCCGTACGGTCGGCAGTGTCATCCCGCTGGCCCTGGCCAGTGCAGCGGCTGACAACGCTCCCTCGACAGTTGCCGCTGCCATCCAGACCACCTTGGCAGGCGCCGAAAGGACCTCGGCCTTCAGCAACGAGACTGGTGCCACGGTGTTCAGCACGCGACGTACCCCCCATCGCACATACAAGAAAGCACCCGGACGTACTGCGACGCCGGGCGCTTTACCGGGTGACTACTACGGTTTCTTCGGTGGTGTCCGCACGGGCACCGGGGCCTGGCGCTGGGTCTTGTGCCCATCGATGGCGCCTGCCCCCGCCTGGTGCCCCTGCTTTGCAGGCCCCTGCTTCTGCCCCCGGTCAATCCCCGGTATCATCGGTTTGCCCTTCGTCATTCGCATTGACCTCCTTGACCGGATCATTGATCTCACATCAACCATTTGATATATTCCGTCATTTTTCCTGCCGGCTTGTTCACCTTATGCGTCGAAACAGTCCAGCCACTTGCATACCACGCGGTTCGGATCGTACGTCAACCAGTTGGTCTTCATCCGTCGACAATGGGCGCACAGCCCCGCCCGAATGGGCGGAAGGGCAGCGTCCCGTGAGAGCGCCAATTCCCGCGCACTTCCCGCGCCCCTCCATTGACACACTGCTGTCACTCCCTCCCGGTACAGTCAAACCACAGAGCCCCAAACCAGGAGGGATTCCCCCATGACCATTGCCCTGAACGCCCGCCTCAGCCGCCCCGTCATCCAAGAAGGCAGCCCCGCGGCCCTCTACCTGGCCCTCCAAATCCAAGCCCCGGCGGACCTCACCGCAACCCGCCCCCCGCTCAACCTAGCGGCCGTCCTCGACCGCTCCGGCTCCATGCACGGCGCCAAACTCGCCTACACCAAGACCGCACTCCGCTTCCTCGTGGGCCAAACCCTCCCCACCGACGCACTCGCCCTCGTCACCTTCGACGACGAAGTCCAGACCCTCGAACCGACCCTCGCCGCCGTGGCGGCGATCGAAGCCGGCGGCTCCACCAACCTCAGCGGCGGCCTCCTCGCCGGGTACAAGGCGACCCGTGCCCAGTTCGACAAGGCCCGCATCAACCGGGTCCTGCTCCTCACCGATGGCCAGGCCAACGTCGGCATCACCGACCCCGCCGCACTGGCAAAAAAGGCCGCCCAAATCAAGGAGCAGGGCATCGGCCTCTCCACCTTAGGCGTCGGCGCCGACTTCAACGAAGACCTCCTCGCCGCCATGGCCGAGGCCGGCGGCGGCAACTTCCACTTCATCGCCAACCCGGACGAAATCCCCGCCATCTTCGCCGAGGAGTTGCAGGGCCTGCTGGCGACAGTCGCACAAGGGCTCGATCTCACCTTCCGCGCCGCCCCGGGCGTCACCGTCGCCAGCGTCATCGGCTACCCGCCCAGGGGCACGCCGCACGAGGTCAAGGTCGCCCTGCCCGACCTGCACGCCGGCGAAACCAAAACGCTCATCCTCGCCCTCGAAGTCGACCCCGCCTTCGCGGGCGACCATCTCCTGGGTCACGTCCACCTGAACGGCGAAGAGGTCGACCTCTCCCTCGACGTCACCGTCACTGTCGCCGACTCCACCGCCCCCGAGGATAGCGACGTCCTCAAGGAAGTCCACCTTGCCCGGGCCGCCGAAGCCCAGCAACAGGCCATCGACGCGGCCGACCGCAACGACCGCACCACCGCCGCCCAGATCCTGCGCAGTGCCGCGGCGCCGCTCGCCTTCGTGGCGCAGAACGACGCCACCGTCCAAGAGCGCCTCGCCGACCTGAGCGCACAGGCGCAGGCCCTGGAAAGCGAGACCTACGATGCCGTCACCCGTAAGCAGATGAAGGCCCAGGCCTTCCGCAACCGCCCGGGGCGGAGGTAGGGGTGGCCCGGTCGCCCCTGCCATTTACCCCGCCGCCCCGCGCAGGGTACAATTGTTTCAGTAAGAAACAATCAGGGGGCGACCCGCGCATGGCGAAGGGCGAAATGGTGACCCGGTGGCTCAACCTCTTCATGGCGATCCAGGGCGGCCGGCCACACACCCCGGACGAACTCGCCCGGCGCACGGGCGTCTCCACCCGCACCGTCTACCGCGACCTCAAAGGCTTGCAGGACGCGGGCTTCCCCATCTACTTCGATCCCGATAAGCGCACCTACCGGGTTACCGACGGCTTCCAACTCCGCCCCCTGCACTTCACCCCCGACGAACTGGCCGACCTGGTCGGGGCGCTCAACTTCGTCCGCCGCACCGGCCCGCTCCGTTCCCGCAAGAGCGCCGACCAGCTTCTCGACCGCCTCCTCGCGGGCATGCCCCAGGGCCAGCGGGACGCTGTCGGCGATCTGGACCGCAAGCTCGTCATCGATCCCCTCGGCGCCCGCAGCCTCGAGGACGAGCAGATCTCCGCGGCCCTCCAGCAGGCCCTCGCCGACCGGCGCAAGGTCCGCATGACCTACGCCGCCTTCGCCCACGGCGGCCAGGAGGAGGAGCGCACCGTCCGCCCCTACGGCCTGGCCTACCGGGGCACTTCCCTCTACTTAATCGCCCACTGCGACCTGCGGGGCGGCATCCGCACGTTCCGGGTGGGCCGCATCAAGCAGATCGCGGTCACCGCTCAACCCTACATCATCCCTGACGATTTCGACCTCGACCAGTACCTGACGGGCCTCTGGGGCATCACCGAGGGGCCGGAAACTCAGGTCCGGCTGCGCTTCAGCCCCGCCGTCGCCCAGCTGGCCGTTGAGACCATCTGGCACCCTACCCAACAGAACGCCCCCCAGCCAGACGGCTCCGTCATCGTCGCCATGACCACCCGGGGCCCGGCGGAACTCTCCCGCTGGATCGCCGGCTACGGCGGCCATGTGATCGTGCTCGAACCGCCCACCTTGCGCAAGGCGGTCGAAGACCTCGCCCGCGGCATCATCGAAGCGCACGCCCAGGAGTAGAGGAGGATGGCCTGTGCTGGAGGTCCTATGGATCCGCCCCACCGCCGACAGCCGTGACCTGATCAGGCAGCGCCTGATGCTCGAAGAAAGCCCGCTCTACCTGCCTGCAGGCCTCCCCTTGCTCAGGCAGACCCTGCGGGACCTCCGCCTCGCCCATCTCGAAGCGCGCGTCTTCCAGGGCTTCCTGGAGCGCACCTTCGCCAACGCCTGCCGCGACTGGCGCGCCATCAGCCCGACAGAACAGCGGGTCATCCTCGGGCACCTGATCCAAACGCTCGACCTGCCCGAAATCGACCCCATCAAGACCAAACCCGGCCTCATCCAAGCCGCCCAACGCATCATCCGTGAAATCAAGGATGCGGGCATCCCGCGCCAGGACTGGCCCCACGCCCTGAGCCAGGGCAAGGGTCCTGCCTTTGCGCGCCTCGCAGAGGCCTACCAGACCTATCTGGAAGACCGCCACCTCACCGATCAACAGGACTCGCAGACAAGGGCCGCCGCCCATATCGAAGCGAACGGCGTCTCTCCAGCCCCAACCCGTATCGTCGTCGAAGGCTTCGCCACTCTCACATCAGCCGAGCGGCGCGCCATCGCCGCGATGAGCGCCCATCATCCCGTCACCCTTTACATTACCTACGATCCAGACCGCCCGGCCCTCTTCCAGCCTACCCTCGACGCCCTCGGCGACTGGTGGCAGAACGCCGCCCAGGCTGATGCCGCCCCTGCTCCCCGCCCGGCGCACACCTTCGTGGAAGCCCCCGACCCCGCCCGGGAGATCGCCCACGTTGCCCGTACCATTAAGCAGATGTTGCTCAGTGAAAAGCATCATCCTGACGAGATCGCTATCATCAGCAACCAGCCCGACCGGCACCGGGAGCTGGTCCGCCGCATGATGTCCACCTACGGCATCCCCGTTGCCCTGCCCCCCGAGCCGCTCATCTCCGCGCCCGTGGTACAGGCCATTCTGGCCCTTCTCCAGGGTGATGAGGACGCCGTCAAGTCGCCCTACCTCAACGCAGCCCCCACATGTCCACTCATCACCCCAGCCCCGGTCGCCGACCACTGTGCGGCACTGGCACGCGCCCTTGAGCCCCTGAACATCGAACAGCACATCATCAGCCTGATGCACCAATCACAAACGCCGCTGGATGACGAAGCGGCAGCCCATGGGGCTCGCCAGATCTCCGCCTACCGGGCCTTCCTGCGCATTCTCCTGCGCCTGGAGCGGACCTACCATATGACGGGCGTCGCCACAGACGTCACCTCCGCCTACTTCCTCGCCCTGCTCACCCAGGAGCTGAGCGAAGCGACTTACCCCGGCCAGAAGCGCACCCCCGGCCCCGCCGTCCGCTTCCTGGTCCCGGCCCAGGCCGAGGGCCTGCGCATCCCCGTCGTCTTCATCGTCGGCCTCGCCGACGGCAACTTCCCCTCCGCCCGGGCGGATGACTGGATCATCAGCGACCGGCATCGCCGGGCCACCCGGGGCCTGACCACCCGCGCCTGGCACCGGCAGGTCCAGCGCCTCCAGTTCCTGCGGGCCGTCCGGACGGCCACCGAGCAACTGATCTTCACCCGCAGCCTGGCGGATGCCGACGGCACCGCCCTGCTCCCCTCCGTCTTCTGGGAAGAGAGCCTCACCCAGGGCGCCCCCGTCGAGAAAATCCCCAACACCGAAGTCACGCCGCCCCACCTGGACCGGGTCTTCAGCCCGGGCGAGCTCATGCAGCGCCTCATCCAGGTCCTGCGCCACGGCAGCCCTGATCCGGCGGAAGTCGACCTGGCAGCCCAACTCACCCCCATCGCGCCGCCCGACCTCGCCCCGCGCATCGAAGCAGAGGACGCCCGCCGCTCGCCCCGCTACACCGCCCACGACGGGCGGCTCACCGACCCGGAGACGCTTAGCCGCCTGAAAGCGAAAGTGGGACAATCCCACCGCTACTCCGCCTCCGAACTGGAAACCTACGCCGCCTGCCCCTTCCGCTACCTGGGCGAGCGGTTGCTCCGCCTTGAAGCGGCCGAGGAAGAAGAGCCCGACCTCGACGCCGCCGAAGTCGGCACGGCACTCCACCACATCCTCGCCGAGTTCTACCGCACCCCGAACCTCGACCTCCACACGCCCCAGGCCGAAGAGCGCCTCACCGCGCTCACCCACAAGGAAGTCGACTGCGCTACTGCCCGTCTCGGCCCGGCGCTACAAGAAGCCTGGCGCCGCCAGTTGCTCAAGCAGGCCCTCGCCTGGCTCGCCAACGAGAGGGCCATCCGCGCCGGCGCGCAGGCAAGCACCCAACCGGAAGAACAACTCACCCCGACCTACCTCGAATGGTCCTTCGGCCAGAAGCTCCGTCCCGGCGTCGACCCGCACTCCACCACCGAGCCGCTCCGCCTGGGCGACTACCAGGTCGGCGGCATCATCGACCGCATCGACACCGACCGCCAGGGCGGCTACACCATCTACGACTACAAGACGGGTAAAACACCGTCCATAAACGATATCATCAAGCGGAAGGTCCGCCTCCAGGTGCCGCTTTACCTGATCGCCGCCCGCCGCCTCGAACTGCCCGGCGCCAAGAGCCCCATCGGGGGCGCCTACTACGGCCTGCGCGACCGCAAGCGGACCGGCGGCATCTGGCGGAAGAGCAAGAAGGGTGTCACCGGCATCACCTACCACGGCTGCCAACTCGATGACGCCCCCTTTGATGAAGTCCTCACCGACCTCGAAGCGCATATCATCCACCTGATGGACGACCTCAACAGCGGCGACCTGACCGTCAACCCCCGGGTCCCCTGTCCTGCCTACTGCCCCGTCCGCACCGTCTGTCGGTTCGATGAGGCCCGCCTCGAAATCAAAGCAGGCCGTGCCGGAAAGGAGGGCGCCGAATGAGCAGCTACACACCCGAGCAGCATCGGGCGATTCACAGCGACGCCAACCTGGTGGTCACGGCAGGCGCCGGGGCCGGCAAGACCCGGGTCCTGACCCAGCGCTGGCTCCGCCTCTTGATGGAGCGCAACCTCGAAATCGACCAGGTCGTGGCCATCACCTTCACCGAAAAGGCCGCCGCCGAGATGCGTGAGCGCTGCCGCAAGGAGCTGCGCACCCTTGCCGCGCAAGGCAACACCCGCGCCGCCGACCTGCTCGAACGGATGGACGAAGCCCGCATCTCCACGTTCCACAGCTTCTGCCAGTCGCTGCTGCGCCTCTACCCGGTCGAAACCGGTCTCGATCCTGATTTCGCCGTCGCCGACGACCTGGAGGCAGGCCTCCTGCTCAGCGAAGCGGTCGACAAGTGCCTGACCGACGCGGCCCAGACCAGCGATGAGACGATCATCAGCCTGCTGACCCGCTTCGGCCGGACCCGCCTGGCCTCGCACCTGGAGCGGCTGATCGGGCAGATGCGCAACCTCGGTGAGACCCCGGCGTCACTGCGAAACGCAACCGCTGCTGCGCTTGAGCGCCTCGGTGATCGGGCGCCGCTGCTCGCAAACGTGCGTGCCGCCGTCGAGGCGCTGCTGGCGACCGTCACCAAGCCCGGCACCAAGGGGCGGGAGCAGCAGGAGCAACTGGCCGCGAACTGGGCCTCGCTGGCACCCCGGCTCGACCTCGCCCCCGGCGTGGAGCCCGACCCGGCCCTCGTCGCCGACCTGCGCACCATGGCCGATGCCGTGAGCGGCGTCTCGCTCAAACCCAAGAAGCCGCTGACCGATGCGGTCGAGGCGCTGGAAGCGCTGGACGCGACCCAGCAGGCCGCCGACCTCGGCCTCGCGGTGCTCGACCTCATGGAGCAGGCGCTAGACCGATATCAAACCCGCAAGTCGCAACTCGACATCCTCGACTTCTCGGATCTGATCGACCGCCTCCGCCGCCTGCTGGCAGAGTCGCCGGCGGTTCGCAAGGAACTGGCCGACAGCGGCCTCATCTTCCTGAATGATGAAGTCCAGGACACCGACCCCGGCCAGTGGGCCGTCATCCGGCAGATGCTGGTCCCGCCCGGCGAGGCGGAGCTGCCTCCGGGCCGGGTCTTCATCGTCGGCGACCCCAAGCAGTCGATCTACCGCTTCCGGGGCGCCCGGGTCGATATCTTCGCCGCCATGACCGATGAAGTCGCCCCGCATGATGACCACAAGGTCGGCCTGATGAAGAACTTCCGCTCCCAGGCCGGCCTGATCGACCTGGTCAACAGCCTCTTCGGCCAGATCATGGCCGCGCCGGGCGCCGGCGCTGTGCCCTACGCACCCATGCAGCCCCACCGTGAACCGGCCGCCCAGACCGCCGAACTGCTCCTTTCCCGGAGCGGTGGCGCCGAAGGGCGGAGGGAGGAGGCCGCGGGCATCGCCCGCCGCATTCGGGAACTGGTGGCGGATGGTCAGGCCCGCTATGGCGACGTGGCCATCCTCGTTCAGGCCATGACCCATGTGCGCACCTACGCCTCTGCCCTGGCCGCGGCCGGCGTGCCTTACTACGTCGTCGCCGGCGATGGCTTCTTCCAGGCGCAGGAGATCGCCGACATCGAGAACCTGCTGCGGTTGCTGGATGACCCGACCGATGCCACCGCCCTGGCGGGCTGGCTCCGCTCGCCCCACGTAGGGCTCTCCGATGATGGGCTGGTCGCCATGGGCCTGTCCGAGGGCGGCCTGCTCGCCGCCTGGGCGGCACCAGCGCCTTCCGAGTCGCTGGCCGCCAGCGGGGCCCCCGCCCAGTCCGGCCCAGCAGTCCCCCCGGCCGATGCCCCGCTCCTGGCCCGGGCCCGCCGGCTGCTCCCCCGCCTGCGCGCCCTCGCCTGGCAGGAACCGCTCCCCCGGCTGCTCCCGGCCCTCTACGAAGAGCTGGGCCTCTACCCGGTCCTCCTCGCCCAGCCCGAGGGCCAGTCAGCCGTCGCCAACCTTGAGAAACTGGCCGCCATGGTCGGCAACTTTGCCAGCCTGGGCCGGCACCAGTTTCCCGACCTGCTGCGCTGGCTCCGCACCGCCCGGGAGCTGGAAGCCCGCGAAGGCCTCGCCGCCATGGCGGAAGAGGGGGGCGACAGCGTCCGCATCATGACCGTCCACAAATCCAAGGGGCTGGAGTTCCCGGTCGTCGTCCTGCCGGATATCAGTCGGAGTCAGCGGAGCGATGCCCCCGAAATCATCCTCCACCCGCAGGTCGGCCTGGCGCCCAAGCTGCTGGACGATGCCGGCGAAGAGATCCCCAGCGGCCTGCGCAACCTGGCCGTCGACCTCAATAAGCAGGAGTCCGAGCAGGAGTTCCGCCGGCTCTTCTACGTGGCTGCCACCCGGGCCCGGGACTACCTGATCCTCTCGGCGATTCAGCCCAAGTCGCCCGATGGCGCCACCTGGCTCCACTGGCTCTTCGCCGCGGCCGCTGCGGATCTGGCAGCGCCGCCGGATGAGCTGGTCGTCGGGCCTGTGGCGGTGCCGGTCCGCCTCGTGGGAGAGGAGGGGCCCGCCCTGGATGAGGCGGAGGCCGCGGCCACCCGGCCGGCGGCGCTGACCCAGTCCATCGAGGTCCCGCCCCCCACCGAAGCCCTCCAAGTGTTCCTCCGCCAAACCGCTCCCTTCGCCCAACCCGGCGCCCGCACGGAACTGCAGACCAGCGCCAGCAGGCTCATGGTCTACCAGGACTGCGCCCGCAAGTACTACCTCCAGACCAGTCTCGGCCTCCCTGACCTCCACCGGGCGCCCTCCGGCTGGGACGCCCTCGCCCGGGACCCCGCCGACCTGGCCGAAGACATCGCCGCCGAGTCCGTCCTGGAGCCCACCGTCCGAGGCACCATCGTTCACGCCGTCTGCGAGCGCCTCGAGGACCCGGCCGACCTGGAAGCCCGCATCGCCCAGGCAGTCCAGGAAAGCGGCATCGACCCGAGCCATCCCGATGTCGAAACGTCCATCCGTGAGCCCCTGCGCCGCTACATCCAAAGCCCCTTCTTCGAGCGGATTCGCACCGCCGGGCCCGACCGCGTCTACTCCGAGTTCCCCTTCCGGATCCAGATCGGCGGCCTGACGCTCGAAGGCTTCATCGACAAGGTGCTCGAGGAGGATGACGGCCTGGTCGTCATCGACTTCAAAACCAACCACGTCACCGCCCCTGAGCGAATCGACGAAGCCGCCGCCCACTATCGCCTCCAAATGCAGATCTACGCCATCGCTGCGCAGGAGTGCTTGGGCCGGCCAGTCAAGGATGCCCTGCTCTACTTCCTCGCCCCCGGTGAGGCCCGCTCCTGCAAGGCCCACCTGGACGAAGCGGCCACCCGGACCCACCTGAGGGAGATGGGGGACCACCTGCGTTCTGCCGACGGCTGGGCCGCCTTCCCGCCCAACGACGCCCACTGCGCCCGGTGCCAGTACCAGAAGTTCTGCCACCCGGAGGCCTGAGGGTAACAGAAAAACCTGTCGATAATAGGCGACAGGTAAAGGGAGCGCACTGCCCGTTCATCAGGTAGAATATGGGTTGAGCGAGCGGGGGCTCCGCCTCGCAATGGGGAAGTGAGCCCCCCAGGCGTTCCAGACCATCACCTGGTTCGCAGCAGCCCCCCTCGTCTCCCCTCATCGGGCGGCCCCGGGTCAGCAAACCCAAAGGCCCCAACCAGGACACAAGCCCGGCTTGTGTCCTCTTTACTTTCTCATCAAAAGATATCTAATATGATGTAAAACGATCTCGCTAGGGGGACATGATTCCGTGGGCATCCGGATCAACGCAATGACCCTTCAAGTCAGGGTTGCCGACATCGAGCAGGGCGTCGCCTTCTACCAGCGCCTCATTGGCCGCGCACCGGACCTGGACGCCACGCCCACTTTCAAAGAGTGGCAGATTCTGCCCGACTGCTGGCTCCAGGTGACCATCGGTGATGCGCCCATGCAGACCCGGCTCCGCTTTGGTGTGGATGATCTCGAAGCTGCCCGGGGTTTTGCCCAGACCGAGCTGAAGGTAGAGGCCACCCCCACTGAGCGAATCGAAGGCCTGGTTGCCTGGTGCAACTTCGATGACCCCTGGGGCAATCCGATCGGCCTCTTCCAGGACCTCGCCAGATAGGCGAAGCAAATCGCAACGAGGCGTCGGGAGATCTCCCGGCGCCTCTTGCTATGACGTTCTCACAAAAATGTGAACCAAACGTATTGACGGGGAACAGACTTCTCTGATATGTTACTGTATAGTAACACATAAGGAGGAGATGACCGATGCCTGCTGTATCCCGTACGATCCAGATCGCCGCGAGCCCCCGTACCGTTTGGGAGCTGCTCTCTTCGCAGGAAGGCCTCAAGGCCTGGTTGGAACCCGGCATGAAGATCGACATGAAGGTGGGGGGCCAGTACCGGTTCCACGTGCCGGAGTTTGACGAGTACATCAGCGGCTATGTGATGGAGATGGAGCCCGAGAAGCGCCTGGTCCTTTCCTGGTACGAAGAGGGCAGTGACTGGAAGTTTGCCCTGCGCCTGAGCTTCACACTGGATGCGGTGGAGGGCGGAACGCTCGTCACCCACCAGTACGATGGCTTCGCCGGCCTGGGCAAGGCCAACTGGATGGGCACCATGAACGCCTACGACCGGGGCATGGACGCGCACCAGATTCTGGCCAACCTCAAGAAGGCGGTCGAGACCCGCAATGTCGCCTGATATCGCCGGCCAGGACGACCTGTTCCGCAGCCTGGGCGATCCCACCCGCCGGCAGATTCTCGATCTGCTGGCGGAGCACGGGTCGCTCACCGTCTCGGAGATCGCCGCCCACTTTCCACACCTGGTCCGGTCGGGCATCTCCAAACACCTGATGGGGCTGCGGGAACAGGACTTGGTGGGCGCCACCAGGCAGGGCCGTGAGCAGCACTATCAGATCAACGGCGAAGCGATGCAGCGGCTGTTGCAGCCCTGGGTCGCCAAGTACGAGCGGTTCTGGACCGTCCGGCTCGACCGGCTCAAGGCGCTGGCCGAGGCCCGGGAGCGGCAATCGACCGAAGAGTAAAGGACGGAGTCGCTGCGTGGGGGCAGCGGCTTCGTCCTTTTTTGTGCAGGTGAATCATCATTTCTGGCGAACGTATGTTTTGCTCATACCAACTCCGATTCTCCACGAAGGGCAGGGTACACATGAACGAACTGATCAGCGTGGCCGGCGGCAGGTTTCTGATGGGCAGAGGGTTATCGGATGTCGAAATCCTCCTGCTCCCGCGCCTGCGGAAGATCAGGGATGGGGTTGACCAGTACCTCGCAAAACCCGGTGCCCCCATACCCCCGCAAATGACCGATGTCCATGTTGGTACGTTTTGGATCGGCCGCTGCCCCGTCACGCAAGCGGAGTGGGAGGAGATCACCGGGGCCAATCCGTCGCGGTTCAAGGACCCTGCCCGGCCGGTGGAATGCGTAACCTGGGCCGACGCCGTGGCGTACTGCAATCAGCGGAGTCTCCGCGACGGCCTCAAGCCTTGTTATGTACAGATCAACGGTCTCTACCAGTGCGATTTCGCCGCATCCGGGTACCGACTGCCCACCGAAGCCGAGTGGGAGTACGCGGCACGGGGCGGGCAGTTGAGTCGTGGGTACATATTCCCGGGCGGGGACGACGTCAATCAGGTTGCCTGGCACGCGGGCAACGCCGGAAACCAGACCCACCCGGTTGGGGAGAAAGCGCCCAACGAACTGGGCCTCTTCGACCTGGCCGGGAACGTGTGGGAGTTTTGTTGGGACTGGTATCACTCGAACGCGATCCCTGAGGCCGACAACCCCACAGGGCCGGCCAAGCCCGGTTCGGAGCGTGCACGGGTCGTCCGGGGCGGATGCTACAAGAACAGTCCGCACCTGCTCTATACAGGACGGCGCCTGGGGCGGGGCATGCTTGGCCGCAATGATCACCTGGGCTTCAGGATTGTCAGAACCGGCGTGTGAGGAGATAATAGCCAGTCTGTCGACAATCACCTCCGAGATGGTAGCATAGGGAGAAGGAGGTGGTCTCTTGTCGGTGCATCTGGCGTCGCTTCGATACGTGGCCGATCTGGCGGGTGACCGGACCGAGCGCTACCCGTTTTCCACCCGCATGGTCCGCACGCTGGACGAGCTGAGCTTCTCGTCGCCCGTCACCTTCCTGGTCGGCGAGAACGGCAGCGGCAAGTCGACCCTGCTCGAATCGCTGGCCGTCGCAGCGGGCGCCGTCACAGTCGGCAGCGAGAGCGTGCAGACCGACAAGACGCTCGCCCCGGCCCGCGACCTCGCCCGTTGCCTCAAACTGAGCTGGAAGAAGAAGACCCACAAGGGCTTTTTCCTCCGCTCCGAGGACTTCTTTCAGTTCTGCAAGCGGCTCACCGAACTGCGGGCGGAGATGCAGCAATCGCTCGAGGAGGCCGAGCGGACCTTCGCCAACCGGTCGATTACGGCCCAGCAGTATGCCCGGACCGCCTACGTCGGGTCGATCCGGGCCATGGAGTCCCGCTACGGTGAAGACCTGGATGCCAACTCCCACGGCGAGTCGTTCCTCAAGTTATTCCAGGCCAGGTTCGTGCCGGACGGGCTCTACATCCTGGACGAACCCGAAACGCCGCTCTCGCCCATGCGGCAGCTCAGCCTCCTGTCGATGATCCTGGAGATGGTCCGCCAGGGCTGCCAGTTCATCATCGCAACCCATTCGCCGATCCTGATGGCCTGCCCCGGCGCCGCCATCCTGAGCCTGGACCACGCACCAATTCAGGCCGTCCGCTACGATGAGCTGGAGCATGTCCAGGTGACCCGTAGCTTCCTGAACAACCCGGAGGCGTTTCTTAGGCATTTGTAAGGCAAAGCGACGTTTTTTCACCTTTATTCCCATTTTATTACATCTACCTGTGAGCCTCGGTGGCAAGAAAGTCCTTTTGTGAGACCCAAAAGTGCTTTCCATGGAGCGCGGCCGGTTTGGGACACCCAAAAGTGGTTCTGTGAGGTTTCACGCGACCCCAATGAGGTTTCATGCGGCCCTAATGAGGTTTCATGCGGCCCTAATGAGGTTTTATGCGGCCTTAATGAGGTTTCACGCGACCCCAATGAGGTTTCACACGGCTCGCATGAGGTTTGATGCGACCGGATTGAGATTTAATGAGACCCATGTGAGGTTTCACGCGACCCTGATCAGATTTCTCGAGGTCAGATGGGACTTGGAGGGGACCAAAGTCGCGGTAGTCGTACTATATTTTCTGGCAATTTTGTCTAGAATGTATTGACCGCTATTTTTCTTGCCTGTACAATAGCCTCAGTACAGTCAAGTGGGGGCGGTGCATCGATGGCGGACAGGGTAAGTCCTGAGAATGACCCCAGGCGTATCAGACTCAGTAAGGTTGATGCGAAACCAAAGTCCTATCGCCAATTGTGCATGGTGGTTCGGTTTGGTTCATATCAGGGACTGTGCCGGTTTCGGGCAAGCAAGCTGATTGGTGACACGGCCGAGGCACACGGGGAAACCCGCACGATCTCCTACTTGATGCCGTTTGACTCCGAGAAGGTTCCCGGCGACGTCCTGTTGCTGCCCACCAACGAAGCGTCCGAGGATAACCTGAAGGTCGACTGGAAGAAGTCCGGGAAGGAAGCCACAGTTGACATGATCAAGCTGCTGGCGCACAAAAAGACCACCATTCCTGAGAACAGCAACATGGTCATTGAGCTTTATGCCGAAACGGACCCGGTCTACAACGAAGTCATTGGTATGCGTTTCGTAGGCGCCACCTTCGAGGCCCAGAAGGAGCGGCCGAAGAAGGCCGGCAAGGGGACCCAGCCCCCCGGCACCGGTACGCAGACCAACCCCGGCACCCAGGGTGCCGCAGGCGGACAGAACACCGCCGCCGGCTCCATGGGGCAGACCCCGCCGGAAGTGAAGGACGATACCAACGACAAGGGCTAATCACATACACAAAGGCCGGGCGTTTGCCCGGCCTCAGCTTTTCCTTCTCTACCCTTTGCGCGCCACACCCAGAAAGTGAATCGTCGCACCCAGCAGGTCCCGGTTCTCGCAGGTCTCGCGCAGCAAGTGGAACCAACCCTCCCGCTGCTGCTCTGACGAAAACGCTTCGCGCAGGGAGTCCTCCGCAAAGATGCTCGGCCCCTCCAGGTTACGCATGCCCACCACGTCAAACCCGCCCTGCGCCAACAGGGCCCGGGCCTGCGCCGGCCAGCAGCGGTACTGCTCCACCAGCCGGCTCACGGTAGGCAACTCCACGCTGCCTCCCTGGGCCAGCTGCCGAACCACCTCCGCATCACAGAGCAGGTCAGGGTCACGGCGAAGCAGCCTCGCAAACAACGGGTAGGGGCTGAGGAAGGCAGCAATCAGGTATCCACCCGGCCTGAGGACCCGGTACGCCTCCGAGAGGGCAGCCAGACGCTCCTGCTCGTCCTGCAGATGATAGAGCGGCCCCAGGAGCAGCGCTGCGTCAAAGGACTCGTCAGCAACGAAGCCCAAATCGGTGGCACAGGCCGCCTGCGCGAACAGGACTCGTTCCTGCAGCCCCGGTTCCAGCCGTTGGCGGAAGAGATCAAGGCTTACCGGCGACAGGTCGAGCAGCCCAACCTGACACCCCATCCCACGAATCAGGTACTCAGCGTACCTGCCCGGCCCGGCCCCAATATCGATCACCTTTCCGCCCGAGGGCACATGGGCATGGATCGTGTCGAGCGTCAGCAGCCATTCAGCCTGATGCAAGGGCGACTGTGTCAGCCTGGCGTACTCCTGGGCAGCGGCTTGGTCGTAGTGCGTCGATACGAGGTGGCGGTCTGTCACAATTGCTGGCTCCCTTCGGGCTGATATTGGCGCCGAGTATAGCACTTTCCTAATGGTAGATGCAATACAAAGTTTAAGCGCTAGAGGTATAATGGTGAACGCATCACCGTTTGGAAGAGGAGGCGACCAGCATCACTTCAGAACAGATCGCTGCACTACGACTCATCCATGCCAGGCTCAAGGACAGTAAGCTGAACTGGGCACTGACAGGGAGTATGAGCTTCTCCCTGCAGGGCGTCCCCGTCAGCGTCAATGATATCGACATTCAGACTGATGCAGCTGGCGCATATGAGATTGAGCGGTGCTTCGCAGAGTATGTACAGCGCCCTGTGTCCTTCTCTGCGACTGAGCGGATTCAGTCGCACTTCGGGCACTTACAGATCAACGGTGTGGTCGTCGAAATCATGGGCGGCCTGCAAAAACGGATGCCCGACGGCCAATGGGAGCAACCGGTTGATCCCGGCCGATACAGGTGGTTCATCCAGGTCGACGGGATGATGATTCCTGTGCTCTCCCTGGAATATGAACAGCAGGCCTACCTGGCGATGGGGCGAGTCGAGAAGGCCCGGCTCCTGGAAGCATGGATCACCAAACCCAAAGAGAAGGTCTACGCCTACATCACCCGCCAGCTGCGCGACCGCCAGGAACTGCTGGTTTTCAGCTACGTTGACGAGCCCGAGTCAGGCACGCAGGTCCCGGGCGGTTCCCTCGAGCCCGGCGAAACGCCGGCCGAAGGCGTCCTCCGCGAAGTCCGGGAGGAAGCCCGCCTCACCGCCCCGTCCATCATCCGGCACATCGGCAGCTTCGAATGGTACTGCGAGCCCCACCAGCAGATGCACCTGCGCCACATCTATCACGTCGATGCCGGTCAGCCCCTGCCCGAGCAGTGGGACGTCACCATCCGCTCCGGCGATGAGGACAACGGCATGCGCCTCCGCTGGCGCTGGATGGACCTGCGGGAGGCGACCATCTCGCTCTTCGGCGAACAGGGGCAGTACGCCGTCCACCTGCTGAACGAATAAGAAGGGCCCTTTCCCATGACCCATGGGGAAGGGCCTCTTTGCGCTCACCCGCCCACCTTGGGCCAGGTCACATACGGGTCCGCCACGGCCGGCACGAACAGGACTTTCCCGGCCGCGTTCCAGAACGCCCAGTGAGGCTGCATCACCTCTAGATCCGTGTTGACATGCGGCACCAGATAGCAGAGCTCAATCCTGGTCACCACGAACTCTTCCCCCGCGCTGGGGGGCGGCGCGCCGTGAAGCAGCGTGAAACCATAACCCTTGCCCCTGGACAGGGCCAGCCACGCAGCCTTGCTGCTCCTGATCGTGTAGCTGCTCCGGTACAGAACCGGCCTGCGCCGGCCAAGGGCGTAAATCAGGTCCCCGTCCGGCGAAAGGTGCGCCTGAATGGGCTTGTCCCCGTAAATGGGCACCTTACCGATCCGCTGCTCGAAGAATACCCGCCAGCCTTCCGGCACTTCGACAGCGGTCGCCCATTCGGTGTCCCGCATGAAGAACGGTTTCAGGAAGGCCTGGGCAAGAACCGTGGCATCTGAACCATTTGTAATCCGGCCATGCCCCGCTATCGGCGGCAATCGGTGCTCGCCGCGTATGCCAAAGTCAACCAAGGAGAGTTTCGGTTCAAAGCCCCAGCCGTCTTGCCCGGGCACTACCTGACCCAGCCGCCTGGCGTACTCGTCTGGATACCGACCGACCAGATAGACCGGCATCCGCCATGGCGCCCCGGGCAGTTCAGTCGCCAGCCGGTAACCCTGGACCTGTGGCGCCGTCAGGTAGATGGTCTGTTCGGGCGGCAGGCGTCCGAACGCTCTGGACTCCAGGGGCTTGGGCTGATCGGCGGCCCACAGTCCCGTCTCGGGCAGATCCGGATACGGGCTCAGTGACCGCCATTCCGCTCGCATCGGTACGTCAGCGTCCATCCACCAGGACGTGCGCTGCCGTAGCTCCGGACCGAGGATGATCGCTGCTGACAGGACCATAACGGCAACCCACAGGTAGCGTGGCTGTCTCACGTGTTCTCCCTCGCAGATGACGTGATGATCTCCACATCAAAGAACCGCTCCTGAAAGTCAACCAGCGCTCGGATCTGCTCGGCCGTAAAGTGGCGCCCGGCGGGCGCCACGACCACCTTATCCTCCGCGTCGTTGCGGCGCAGAATCAGGCCCGCTACGACCCCTGACACCTCTGCCACTGGCTCAAAGACGCCCAGCACATAGGCGTCGACCGGCTCACCATCACCCGAAACTGTCCCGGGGATGTACCCGTAATTCACGGGATACCAAATCGCATGCCCATCCGGATGGCGGCTCCCCAGGGGGCGGTCAATCAGCACCGTCACCTGCGTGCCCAGCAGGGGGCGCAGATCCGGGCGCACAACATCCTCTCCCGTCGTACTATTCTTGATTGCAATTTTATCACATCTCGACAGGCAGACCAGCCCCGAAGCCACCCTCCGCCCACAGGAGCCGCATCTCCGCACACCGCACCAGGAGCTCGTCCAGCCGCCCCCGGTCGGCCACTCGCCCATCTTGCAGGACGATGATCTGATCCGCACGCCGCAGCACTTCCCGCCGGTGTGACACGGCCAGACAGGTCACGCTGCCAGGCCTGGCGAACAGCCGCTCCCACAGCGCCCGCTCCGTCGCCCCGTCCAGGGCGCTGGAGAGATCGTCGCAGATCAGCAACTCAGGCGCCCGCGCGAACATGCGGGCCGCCGCCGTCCGCTGCACCTGACCGCCCGACAGCTTCAAGCCCCGGGCGCCGACCGGGGTCTCCAGCCCCGCATCCATCCGCGCCACATCTTCTTGCAGCACCGCCGCGGCCAACGCTTCATCCAGTGCCACGTCCGCCTCGGACAGGCCCAGGAGGATGTTCTCTTTGAGCGACCCGCTCAGCAGCACGGGCGTCTGCGACGTGTAGGCCGCCTGGGGCGGGGCAAAGAACACCGCAGGATCCGCCACCGGTGACCCGTTCCAGCGCACCGTCCCGGCCTGGACCGGCAGCAGCCCCAGCAGCGCCCGCAGCAGCGTTGACTTACCCGACCCGACCCGCCCGGTCACCACCGTCAGCGTGCCCCGGTCCAGGTGCAGGTCCACATCTGCCACCCCGCGGCCGCCATCCCCGTACAGATAGGTCAGTCCCGATACGTCAAGGGATTCGAGCGGCTGACGCTCCCGCCGTTCCGCAGGCGCAGGCGGCGCCGCAAACAAGGGATGATGCGCCACCAGGCTCCCCGGGTCGGCGCCCTGCAGCACCTCCGCCAGCCGGTCAAAGGAGACGCCCACCTGCCGATACCGAGGCACGATTTCGCCCACGTCGGAGACGAACTCCCACATGAAGCCCAGGTAGGACGCAAACAGGGCGAAGTCACCCACGGTAAATGATGGGGTGCCCACTTCACGGGCCGCCAGCAGGAAGATCATCGCCGTGCCAAACGTCACGGTGTTACTGAAAAGGAACTCCAGCACCGTGTCAAACAGCTTCTCCTTCAGCGCCCAGCGGCGCCGCACATCGCCCAATCGGGCAACGTGGTCGGCCGCTCGCGCCTCTGCGCCCGCCAGCATCACCGCCTGCGCCGCCGAACAGACCTCGCCCAGGGCCGATGTGGTCCGGGCCGTCGCCACCCGCACCTCCCGCCGGTACGCCTCCACCCGCTGCCGCGCCCGGTCGGCAACCGCCATCACCACGACCAGCGGCAGGAAGACCAGGACCGTCAGCTTCGGGCTGATGGAGATCATCACCGCCACAGCGGCACCGGTCATCACCGTGTGCCCGATCAGGTCGTACAACAGCACAAAGATGTGGTTTGCTCCCTCCACATCATCTCGGAAGCGGCTGAGCACGTCGCCGTCCGGCGCAGCCAGGGGCTCCGCACCGGGCCGCTCCAGGACCGCAGCCAGCAGGTTGCGCCGCAGGAGCCCTTTCATCAGCACGTTGTGGGTCGCATCCACCCAGCCTACTGCCAGAATCGGCAGCCAGCGGCCCGCCGCCAGTGCCAGGAGCAAGGCCAGCAGCGGCCAGGGGCTCGGGCCACCGGCTCCGCCCGACAGCCGGTCCAGGAACGCCCGCACAATCAGCCCGGAGACCACGGGAAGGGTAAAGACGATGCAGGTCAGGCCCAACTGCGCCAGATAGAGGACCGGCGCATACCGAAACAGCGCCCAGACATAGCGGTAGGTCTTCATCTACGCCACCGCCCCTTCCAGCATCAGCATCTGGTCGGCCCGTGCCACAGATGAGGGCTGATGGGCGATGATGATGGCGGTCCGCCCCGCCAGCAGCCGGTCGATGGCCCGCTCGATGCGCGCCTCGGTCGCCGGGTCCAGCCGGGCGGCGGCTTCATCCAGAATCACCAGGCCGGGGTCCCGCAGGAAGACCCGGGCAAGGGCCAGCAACTGCGCCTCCCCTGCGGAGAGGCTCGCACCGCCCCCGGCCAGCACCGTATCAAGCCCGTGCGGCTGGGCGGCCAGCCAGGTGCCCAGCCCCAGTTCCTCCAGCACCGTCGCCAGCCGCTCGTCGGGCACGGCATCGTCAAAGAGCGTCAGGTTCTCCCGTATGGTGCCGGCGACAAGCTGCACCTCCTGCGTTACCATCCCCACCCGCTGCCGCAGATGTGCCACGCTGACGTCCCGCGTATCGATCCCGCCCAGGCGCACAACGCCGGCGGTCGGGTCACAGAACCGCAGCAACAGCCGCGAGATGGTGGTCTTGCCGCTCCCGGTGCGGCCCATCAGCCCCAGCACCTTGCCCGGGGCCAGATCGAAGCTCAGGTCCTGCAAGACCCGCACCCCGTCGTCGTACGCAAACGAAACGCCGTCGAACTGAACGGCCAGCGGGCCAGCGGCAAGGGGCGACCCCACTGCCCCGTTTCCCACGACCGACCGCAGCCCCAGCAGTTCCTGCACCCGCAGGATCGATGCCCCCGCCGACTGCAGCTCCTGCACCTGCTGTCTGATCTGCTGAATCGGCTGACCCAGCATCTCGGTGTAGTGGAAGATCAAATAGACGGTGCCGACGGTGGCCAGCCCCCGCCCGTACAGATAGGCCCCGACGCCCAGGGCCAGCGCCCCGCCCAGGGCTACCAGTGTCAGCCCCGTCGCCCACATCGATACCCCCCGCACCCGAGCCCGGCGGGCGGCGGGCAGCCACCGTCGCTGGAAGGCGGCAAAGCGGCCCATTACGTACGGCGCAGCGCCGTTGGCACGCAAATCCTCCCGGGCGGTCAGCACTTCACCCACAAAGCCAAAGAAGTCGGCCGTGATCCCACGCAGCGTCCGGAAGTGCGGCATGGCGACACCCCGAATCGCTGCCAGCAGGGCCATGGCGCCGAACGCAAACAGGGCCATGACCAGCCCGGCCCGCCAGTCCTCCCGCAGCAGCAGGAGCAGAATGCCGACCAGCAGCACCCCGTTGCTGACCAGGTCGATCAGCATCCGGGAGAAAAACGTCGCGAGCAGGGCCACATCCCCATCGATCCGTTCCACCAAATCGCCCGGGTGTGCGATTTGTGAAAGGACAAATCGAGCTGGAGGACGTGGGCCATCAGGTCCCGGCGGAGCCGGTTGGTCGCCGTCCAGCCCACATCCTCCGCCAGATACCGGGACGCTGCGGCAACCAACTGCTGGCAGAGCGCCAGCCCCACAAACGCAGCGGCCACCCCGGGCAGAGCCCGCCCTGCCATCGCTTCATCGAGGAAACGGCGCAGGACCTGGGGGTTGAGCAGCAAAAGCAGCAAATTGCCGGCCAGCAGGCAGGCGAGCAGAAGCGCCCGGCCACCCTGGGGCCGGAGGTAGGTCATCAGCAGGCGCCCAAGGGCGCGATTATCCAGATTCGTAGCAGGTTCCTCCCTACAGGTATGATGAGCGCGCAAAAGGAGCCAGAGGCATGCCCAAACGGCGCGCCACTGGCTCCTGGCTCACGGCTGACAGAGAGTTACCTGCCGGCGGAGGAGGCGGCCTGCGCATGGGCATGACGAAGCGACCACTCGTGACGAGCAGCAGACGTCAACATGCGCAACACCCTTTCTCTGCGGCAATCTACGGGTCAGTATAGACTGATGCAAAAAGAACAGCAATAGCTACTTCGGCTCAGACCCCGCCGCCACCTCGGCGGCCGCTGCGCCCGTTGCCGGGAACCTGCTGAGCCATGCCATCACGTCGGAATCGGCAAAGAACGCCCCCGCCGCCTGGTAGCCGCTGTCAAACAGCCACTCCTTCTGGGCTTCCGTCAGATCGAAGTCGGTGGTTCCGACGCTGCCCGTGGGAATATCGATCGACCGCTCGTATTGCTGATGCATCCGCTCGTCGCGGTCGTGTCCTTCCAGGATGGTGGTGATCAGGGCGTGGGTAATCTGCTCCAGGCTCTCCGTCGGCAGGGCGTCCTTGTCATCCGGCGCCTTCAGGTAGTAGCCCAGGGTCGGCACCTGCGCCCCGCCGGCGCCCGGCGCAAACAGGCTGACCGGGAAGTTGCTCAGCACGCCGCCGTCTACCAGCGTCGCCGTCTTGCCACCGGGGCATTTCAGCACGTAGGGCTGGAAGAAGTACGGTATCGACATGCTCGCCCGGACGGCCTCGGCCACCGGGAACGACTTCGGGTCGACGAAACCATAATCGGTCAGGTCGTCGGGGAAGACCAGTTCCCGCATGTTGGTGATGTCGGTCGCCACCACCCGCAGCGAAATGCCAAACTGCTCCTCCAGGTCACCGAAGGAAGGTGCGGCCTTGCGTGTCTTGTTCATCAAGAGCTCGTCCAGCCAGTCGATCACGTACTGCCCCTTGTAAATGCCTTCTTTCCGCAGCAGGTTGAGGATCGCCAGCCGTCCGCCATCTTTGAACTTGTTAAAGTCCAGGCCAAACAGAATCGGCTTCAGTTCCTGCGCCGTGTAGCCTGCCGCCACCAGCGCCGCCGTAATCGCCCCGGCCGATGTGCCGGCCACGGCCTGCCATGTCCAACCCCGTTCTTCTGCCGCCGTCAGGGCGCCCACCAGGGCGATGCCCTTCACACCGCCGCCTTTGAAGACGGCATTCGCAGTCGCCATGCCAAGACCTCCCGCATCTGGATTGCCCCGGCGCAGGTGGTTGAACGAATGGGTATTTAACGTCTGAAAAGAAGGGGCGAGAGAATATTCGCTCTGGGGGTGCCGATCACCTGCCCCTGCGAATACCCTCCCGCTCCTTATTTGCCTGTGGCTATAGCAGCGCCAGAACGGCCTGCCGGGTGGCGGCAACGTCGCCCCCGTGCACCACGCCCTGCAGCCCGACCTGCCGGGCCGCCTCCACATACGGCGCCACGTCATCGATGAAGAGGACTTCGTCTGCCGCCAGCCCCAGCCCGTCCAACACCAGCTGGAACGCCTCCGGTTCCGGCTTGCGCCGCCCGGCCTCGTTCGAGAAGATGAGCGGGTCAAAGCCTTCGAATAGATCCATCCGCCGCATGCAGGCCACATGGGAGGGCTGCGTGTTGGAGAGAATCGCCGTTCTCAGGCCGCGCACCCGCAGTTCGCGGGCCAGGTCAAACATGGCCGGCTGGGGGCGATAGTACTTTTCGTAGGCGTCATCGAACTCGGTCGGGTCCACCGGCCGGCCTGCGATGGCGGCCCATACGTCGCGCTCATCGATTTCGCCCCGCTGGAGCGGCTCCATGTGCAGGTTGTACTCGTGGGGCAGCGTCTCTCCCAGCCCGAGCCGATGCGCGACCTCTCGCCGGTAGTCCCACTCCCCGTGCGTGAACAATACCCCGCCGATATCAAACAGCACTGCTTTGATGGACATTCTGCACCTTCCTGTACTCGAAGTGCTTACTCGTGTTCGCCTGACCGTCACACGCTTCCTGCCAATCTGCCATCCTTCGACAACGTTACGATCCAAACCGTGATATTGTGTCAGTAACGGGGAGGAGGAGCTACTCAGAGGGGGATCTTCTCCGCACCAGGCCGGTCACGCCCGGGGCCCTTCAGCGGGGCGCCGTGGTCGTGGTGGACGACCCGGCCAAGCCCGGTCGGATCCTCGTCAAACGGATCATCGCGCTGGGTGGCGATCAGGTCGAACTGCGCAAAGGCGTCGTCTATCTCAATGGCGCCCGTGTTGACGAACCCTACATCGCCACTACCGGGTTCCCTGGCGGCGATGTCGCCCCTGTTGCTGTACCGCCTGACCACATCTATTTGCTTGGCGACAACCGGGGCGCCAGCTTTGACAGCCGCCAGTTCGGCCCCGTGCCTGCCGAAAAGGTGAAGGCGATCGTCGTGACCGACAACTGAGCCCACCTGAGGACCATCTGCATACTTCTGGACAATGAGAGGAGTCGAGAAGCATGCAGATACATGTGGTCCGACCCGGAGACTCGGTCTACAGCATCGCCCGCGGCTGGGGCGTCTCCCCCGAATCGATCACCCGCATCAACGAACTGCAGGGCCAGCCCTACCTGGTGGTCGGGCAGGCCCTGCTGATTCCTGTGGCGGACAACCGCCCGCGTACCCGGGCCGAGATCAACGCCTACGTCGAGCCGGGCGCCCAGGGCTACTCTGAGGCGGCCCTGGCCGATGTGCAGCGCGCTCTGCCGCAGCTTACCTACCTCGCCCCGTTCAGCTACCGCGTCCGGCGCGACGGCAGCCTTCAGGCCCCGCCCCTGGACGGCCTGCTGGCCCAGGCCCAGGCAGCCGGCGCCACCCCCATGATGGTGGTCACCAACCTGGAGGAGGGCGGTTTCAGCGGCGAACTGGGCCGCATCATCCTCAACGACCCGGAAGTCCAGAACCGGCTGCTTGACAACATCATCGCCACCGCCCGGCAACGGGGGTTCCGCGACATTCACTTCGACTTTGAGTTCCTGCGGCCCCAGGACCGCGAGGCCTACAACCAGTTCCTCCGGCGGGCCGCCGAGCGGATTCACAACGAGGGCTGGCTGATCTCCACGGCGCTTGCACCGAAGATCAGGGCCGGCCAGGTGGGCCAGTGGTATGAGGCCCACGATTACCGCGCCCACGGCGAGATTGTCGACTTCGTCGTGATCATGACCTACGAGTGGGGCTACAGCGGCGGTCCGCCCATGGCCGTATCGCCTCTGCCGAACGTCCGGCAGGTGCTGCAGTATGCCCTCACCGAGATTCCGCCGGGCAAGATCATGATGGGCCAGAACCTGTACGGCTACGACTGGACGCTGCCCTACGTGCGGGGCGGTCCCTTTGCCCGGGCGCTCAGTCCGCAGGCTGCGATCCGGCTGGCGGCAGAGCGGAACGTGCCCATCCGGTATGACTGGGAGGCCCAGGCGCCGTTCTTCAACTACTACGATGACCAGCGCCGGCAGCACGTGGTCTGGTTCGAAGATGCCCGCTCCATCGCAGCGAAGATCGCACTGGTCAAGGAGCTGGGGATTCGAGGCATCAGCTACTGGAAGCTGGGCCTGCCCTTCCCGCAGAACTGGGAGTTGCTGCGTGACCGGTTCGATATCGTCAAACGGTGAGCGGTGAGCACGTGGTACAATGATGGGAAGATGCCTGCAAGGAGTGACGCGCCACGCTTCCCATCGAACCTGTCCTCCCGTCAATCCGCGAGACGTTGGCCGCCCATACAGCCGCCGTGCTCGTCGCTCCGCCCGGCGCCGGCAAGACGACCAGGGTGCCCCTCGCCTTGCTTGACCAGCCCTGGCTGGCGGGGCGGCGCATTCTGAT